>Ga0129307_1000450_pt1 | contig 63750 bp, 48 predicted proteins | sample P1105metagenome_FD_94437 | JGI IMG/M metagenome (GOLD analysis project Ga0129307, IMG submission 94437) | Capybara group fecal microbial communities from Wisconsin, USA - P1105 metagenome | ecosystem: Host-associated > Mammals > Digestive system > Large intestine > Fecal | place: USA: Wisconsin... | reverse complement strand
TTGGTTTTAGCAGTAATAAGGGAGCATCCCGAGTATTCTCAAAAGCAGATTGCAGAACAGCTTGATTGGAAGCGGGATAGGGTAAAGTATTATGTTAAGCGATTAAAGGATGAAAAGATAATACGGAGAGTGGGGACTACGCATAAAGGTTACTGGGAAATAATATGATGATTTAAAGGAGACTTCGGTCTCCTTTGACTTATTTCAAAGCCAATAAAACCTTTATATGCATGAGGTATGTACACTATAGGTTCAAAAAATATAGGACATAATTGACAGACAGGTGTCACAAAGAATAATAAAAGATATGAAATGATTTACGATTGCTATGCCGGATTTTCCTTTGAGTAAAACATAACAAGCTTTAGCATGGTGGAAACAGTACATATAGTAACGATGATAAAAGTCCTTTTTTGGCACAAATGACTATTGCTTTTTTGCCGAAAGTATTGAAATTTGGCTTGAAAAGGTGTATAATATAGGTAATATAAACACGATTGCAACAAGTATGGCATTGCTGAATATAAGTATTATAATTAACAATATTTTGTGAAATCGGTTATTTGATGAAAAATATCTAAGAACATAGATGATAGAGTAATTTAGAGCGTTTTTACAGATTAGTAGGTAAATGTAGGATTATGAGAAGAATTTCAAATCCGATGTGGGAAAGGTAAACGAGAATAAAGGGGGATAAAAATGAGCGAAGTAAAATCTTTTGCTGTAGGAAATGGAGATATGTTCTATATTCTTCATAACTCAGATAACTTCTCAATTATTGATTGTTGCTACGAAGATGAAAAACAGCAGAACTTAATTCTTGATATTATTAAAACTCATGTAGATAAAAAAGGGATTACAAGGTTTATTTCAACGCATCCCGATGAAGATCATATAAAGGGATTGGTTGAATTAGATGACAAGATACATATTCTAAATTTTTATGTCGTTGAAAATTTAGCTACTAAGGAAGATCAGACAGATAATTTCAAAAGATATTGTGAGTTGAGAGACGGAGATCACCATTATTATGTTTATAAAGGGTGTGAACGTAAATGGATGAACAAGTCTGATGATGTAAGAGAAAGTTCAGGTATTAATTTTTTGTGGCCAGATTTAGAAAATAATGATTTTAAAAATGTGATTGAAAGCGTAAAAGAAGGAAGTAGTCCTAATAATTTATCTCCTATATTTACATACTCAGTAAAAAACGGAGTTGTAATGATGTGGATGGGAGATATGGAAACGGAATTTTTAGATAAGATAAAAGATGAAATTGACTGGCCAAAAGTAGATGTTCTTTTTGCACCACATCATGGCCGAAAATCAGGACATGTAAGTTCTGATGTTCTAAAAAAATTGTCACCTAAAGTGATTGTAATAGGTGAAGCTCCATCAGAGGATTTAAACTATTATTCTGACTATAATACAATTAAACAGAATAGTTCAGGTGATATTACATTTATTTGCAAAGGTGAAGTGGTTAGGATATATGTAGAAAATTTTGATTATAGTTACGAGATAGAAGAATTAATTGATGATGGGGCTGCTGATTTGCCTGGAGCTAAGTATTTAGGTTCGTTTAAACCATATGCAGCGGAGTAATGGCGTATTAGATTATTGGATTTCTTATATTAAGGTTTCATTTGGTATGTTATAAATGATTGCCTTTTATATATTGATGAGGCTGTTGAAATGAAAGAATACAGAAAAGAAGAACTTCGAAGTTATGTTATAGGAAATATTATATTTATTATAACATTATCCGGAATATTTGATTCGGTATTGAGTAAAAGCATTGCTGATCTGATGGACGTTATTCATCTTATATTTGAGTCAGCATTATTATCTTCAATTCTCTATATATACATATATATTATTGATTCATTGGTTCCTCCGTCGCTAAAAGATAAAATATCATTTTTCCCAATTAATAAGCCAGGAAGAGTCGTATTTGAAAAAATAAGATTTAATAAATTAGGATATAGAGATGATAGATTCACCATTGATGATGTAAAGAAAAAATATGAAGAAATATATAAAGAAATTGATAAAATGACTCGTTTAGTAGATAGAGAAAGAGATAATAAAAAAAGAAAAGAATTGAAAAAGAAATTAAAAATATATCAGAATTCAAAATGGTTTGGCATCTATATGCAGCAAAAAGATGATAATGCTGTGTCTGCGACACATAAAGATTCATTGTTGAATAGAGATATGAATGTAATTACGGTGTCAATACTTGTTTTTTATTTGATCATATGTTTTTTTACTCCTATAATTCAGTTTAGAAGTTCGGTTGTTATTTTATTAGCAGTGGAATTTGTTGCTACTAGTATTGCTGCTAAGTCGAGAGCGATACGTTTTGTGTTAACTGTTATTTCAAGAGATATTTATAAGCGGTAGTATGACAGTGAAGTGATTGAGTAAATAGCAATTCATGTTTTTGAGTTAACGTGCAAATAGTTTTGGGGGGGATTCGGATGAATGGACGATCTATAACTGATGATTTTTTTGTTGAGCAAACTGAAAAATCTGCAATTAAATCTGCAATCGTTTACAATTTTTTTAAAGTGTATATCAGAATTATAAATGCTAAATTCAACAAAAAGATTTATTATATTGACCTTTTTTCCGGCCCAGGAAAATATGACGATGGAACCGCCTCTACGCCAATTCATATTTTAAATGCTATTGAAGCTTATGATAATTCACTGTTAATACAATGCGTCTTTAATGAGAGAGACAAGGAATACTTTGATAAGCTAAAGAATAACGTTATTAATCACGAAGTGTATAATAATCTTGCGTATAAACCCATTATAACTAATGTGGATGCAGCGGATGTAGATTTGTCTCAATATTTAAAAGGAAATGTACCAGCGTTTTCTTTTGTGGATCCATTTGGATACAAGGGAACGTCAGTTGAGCAAATTTGGCAATTAGTTCATAATGTTGGCTCGGATTGCGTGTTCTTTTTTAATGCTAACAGGATAATAATGGATTTTGATAAACCAAATAAAGATAGAGATTTTTCTAAATTATTTGGAGAATACTATGACGAGTTATCAAAAAAAATTCAGAATTGTCCTTCACATTATTCAAAAATGAAACTGGTTTTAAAAGCATTTACGATGAATTTGCAAAATGTTGTTTACAGGCAAAAATATAATTTCAAATTGTTCGTTCTTCCATTTGGATTTAGTTTTGATGACCGAATTAAAGATAGTCATTATTTGCTTTTTATCTCTAAAAATCACAAAGCAGTAATGGAAATGAAAAGAGTGATGGCTAGATTTTCGAATTCTATTTCTGAAATGTATTCTTATGATTCAAAAACTGTAAATCAATTATCTCTATTTAATATTGAAGATGATGGTTATAATAATTTCTGTAAAGCAATCTCAGATTGTAGAGAAGAGCTTGAGGGTAAACATTATAAATTAGAAAGCTTTGGAGAACGTTTGGATGAACTGAGCATGGAACGGTATCATAAAGTAACACCGTTTTCAATACAGGATATAAAGAAGTTCTTAAGAAGGCATTATGATGAAGGATTTATAATTAGTTGCGATGCATTTAAGCCAAGGGAAATATTCGCTGATAATAGGGTATTTAAATTTAAGGATAATTAATTATGGCAGGTAAAACAAGTATAGAATGGACGGAATGTTCATGGAATCCAATTACCGGATGTACTAAAATTTCTGAAGGATGCAGAAATTGCTATGCTGCAAGAATGGCGCATAGACTTAAGGCAATGGGAAATATAAGATATGAAAATGAGTTTGAAGTTACCATTCATGAGGATTTGATTGACAAGCCATTACATTGGAAAAAGCCAAAGAGAATATTTGTAAACTCAATGTCCGATCTTTTTCATAAGGACATTCCTGATGAAGTGATAATCAGGATATTTCAAACCATGAACAAGGCAAATTGGCATACATTTCAGATTCTTACTAAGCGTTCAGATCGACTTGCTGCATTATCCAAAAAAATTAATTGGACTCCAAATATTTGGATGGGGGTTTCAATTGAAAATAAAGAGACAATTTTTAGAGCTGAGCATCTAAAAAATACTAATGCAGCTATAAAGTTTATATCGGCAGAACCATTACTTGAATCAATTGATGATATCGATCTTAATGGAATTGATTGGCTTATAGTAGGCGGTGAGTCTGGACCTTGTTGCAGACCTTTGTCTGAAGAATGGGTTGTAGAATTACAGAATTTGGCCAGAAAGACAAATACTGCCTTTTTCTTTAAACAATGGGGCGGTATCAATAAAAAAAAGAATGGCAGTAAACTAAGAGGAAAGTATTATAAAGAGTATCCTAAAGTTAAACTTTGAATTGAAGTAACGTAGCTACTCGATTTGTACAGTGTTACCTTGGTGGAACTTGTATTGACATTTTTATAATAAAAAAGTATAATACCATTGAAAGGAGGTATATGTTATGAAACTTAAAAAGATTAAATCAACTGTCAGACATAATTCAGTGAGTGCTAGATTGGTTAGAAAGAATAGTGATAAAATAATGAGAATTAATAATTCTGAATTGATTAATTTGATAAATAATGATGGCTCAATTAAAGTTCAATTTAAGAAATCAATGAGAAGAGATAATAAAAAACGCATTGATTTGAAAGCGCCTATTGCCAAATATGATGTTATAAAGAAAAAGGCATATCTTGAATATCCAGATGGGAGAAAAGTATATGCAACCTAAAATTATAGTATTTGCAGGACCAAATGGTTCAGGAAAATCAACAATTACTGGAAGTGCGACTATTTGTGGTAAATATATAAACGCTGATGATATTCAAAAGAAAAATAATTTAACGGTTGCTGAGGCAGCTTTAGAAGCTGAGCGATTAAGAGAGTTAGAATTGCATAGAAAAAATGATTTCACCTTTGAAACTGTTCTTTCGACTGATAGAAACTTGAAATTACTTAAAAGAGCAAAAGAACAAGGATATTTTATACGTGGTTTTTATGTTTTAACTTGTTCGGCGGATATCAATGTTATGAGAGTAGCTTCTAGAAAGGCTATAGGTGGTCATGATGTTCCAGAGAATAAAATCAGAGAACGCTATGATAGATGTCTTAAGTTGCTCCCTCAGTTTGTAAATGTTTGTGATGTTTGTTCTATCTATGATAATTCGTTGGATGAACCATTTCGTATTTATAAAAAGCATCACGGAGATATAATACAGTCAAATGATGTGTGGTCAAGTGAAAGTATTATCAAGCTTATTCGCGGAATATAGTTTGAGTTATGTATTAGTAGTTTGATAAACAATATTATATCCGATAGTGTTAGCGACAAATCCACTTCATTTGGTATAAAACACTTACAGTGGTAGAGCACTCGGCTGTTAACCGAGTTGTCGCCCGTTCGAGCCGGGCAGGGGGAGCCAAAGGACTTCTGTATAACCGGAAGTCCTTTTTAATATTTACCGGAGGTTAAGATATGAAAAGGTCAGGTGCAAAAAAGGTAATTACAATAATTCTGGCAGTTTTTTTACTGCTTGGTATGATTGGATTTATATTTTTCAGGTACTTTACTGCGCCTGTCGGAAAATATCCCGGTAAAAAGCAGCAGGCAGGATATTCGGAGCTTACGGAGCTTTTTTATGACGGGATATTCCATAATGAAAAAGATGATACATCTGAAAACAGTACCAATAATTCAGACAGTGTGAAGAAGCTCCCTGATAAGGCTATCCCTGCGGAAAAGCCTGATATTGATTCCCGTCAGCAGAAGGGAACCCTCAGTGTGACATGGCTGGGACACGCTTCCGAGCTTATCAGGATGGGTGAGCAGAATATACTTATCGATCCTGTCCTTGTTAAAAAGGGCAAGGCTTTGCAGATAAAAGGCACTCCCGAAAGATTTTCCGATGTACCTGTTGATATTAAAAATATGCCGGAAATTGACGTTGTCTGCATTTCCCACGACCATTTCGATCACCTTGATTATGCAACAATCAGGGCTATAGACAGTAAGACAGGCGCGTATATCGTTCCTCTCGGTGTTGATGTACTCCTTGAGGGCTGGGGAGTTGACAGGAGCAAAATACACGTCCTTAAATGGTGGGACAGCGTTGATATTAATGGTATTACCTGTACCCTCACCCCCGCTATGCATTATTCGGGCAGATTCATGATGAAACGCAACGCAACGCTTTGGGGCGGTTTTTACCTGAATGACGGCGCATACAGTGTTTATTTTACGGGCGATACGGGCTATTATGATGTTTTCACAAGAATATACGAAAGGCTCGGTGAGCCGGATATAATGTTTGCCGACTCGGGCGAGGACTCTCCTGCATGGTCCCATATGGCACCTGATGAGGTAGTCAGGGCGGCGCAGGATATGCACGCGAAGTATCTCGTGCCTGTTCACTGGGGAGCTTATCTTTACGGCAATTTCCCATGGTACAAGCCTGCCGAGGATATTGCGGAGGAATCCGCAGCCGCAGGAGTTTACGCTGCTTTCCCGCCTATAGGCCATACCTTTGATATTGGAAGTATAACGGAACAGAACACCCGCTGGTGGGAAGAATATAAATAAAATAAAGCGCCTGCTTCAGCAGGCGCTTTTCGTATTCACTCGAATTTACCGAGGCTTATCAGCTGTGCGGTAAATCTCTTGCATTTCGGGCAGAAGGTCACTGAGCCGCGGCTCTTTCTCAGCATGGAGGAGTGGCAGGAAGGACATTCGTGCCTGAATTCCACCGAGAGAGTATAGTCTTTGCTGTTCATGTATATTTCCTTTGCGATCTGTACGGAGAACTTACGGCAGTCCATGCACTGATAAAGATCCGTATCGCAGTTGATATAGACCTTTTCACGTTCAAACTTCATCATATGCTGTAAGGTCTCTCCGTATCTGCCGTACAGAGCGGCGCTTCTGAGCTCTTCTTCCGCTTCCTCGGTACGCTTGTGATAGTCCTTGGTCATAAGTCTGCCGCCTGTGAAGAACTCTTCCTCATAGCCGCATTCGTCGCACTTGTATCTGTATGATGTTCCCATAGTCACCGCCCCCTTTGGTGTTTTACTCTATCTTATCACAGGTTGAAGAAAAAATCAAGTATAAAATATTGACGGAGTGGAAAAACAGCGGTTTTTATGCGACTTCAGCCTTCATATCCCGACATTTTCCGTCATTCGGTGTTGACTTGGGGGAGTTTATGTGATATAATTTGTTTTTCCGGAGGAGGGATAGAATGGAGATAAGACCGGTAAACAAATACGACTGCTTCGCGGATATAAGCGCTGTTTACGAGCAGAGCTGGAAATATGCCTACAGGGGGATCATACCGCAGGACTATCTTGACGGAATTCCCTCGGGCAGGTGGATAAACGGCATCAATAAAAACGGCAGGACCGATGTGATCGCTCTTGACGGAGACAGGATAGTCGGCGCAGCGGCCTTCTGTCCGTCACGCCTGGCAAAATACAGCGGCTGGGGCGAGATAGTATCACTGTATCTTCTGCCCGGATATATGGGCAGAGGCATTGGCAAGGCTCTTTTCGGATACTGCACGGCTCAGCTGGAGCAGTTCGGCTATGACCGCATATTCCTCTGGGTGCTTGAGGAAAACCGCAGGGCAAGACGCTTCTATGAAGGACAGGGCTTCATATGCACCGATGAGCTTATTGAAGATAACATCGGGGGCAGGGAGCTCCGTGAGATAATGTACATAAGGAGGAAATGATATGGATATGCTAAGGCTTACCGATCTGACCGCTGAGCAGATACACGTTATTTTCGGTATAGCGGATGATATTGCAAAGGGAGCTCACAGGAGCTTTTTGAAGGGCAGGACCGTCGTCATGTTCTTTCCCGCTTCGAGTATACGGACACGTATTTCCTTTGAAAAGGGAATATATCTTATGGGCGGACAGTGCATACTCTTTCCGACAGAGGCCCTCGATAAAAAAGAGGATATACGCGACGTGTGCGGCTATCTTGACAACTGGGCGGACTGCGTCATTGTACGTCACAGGGATATTGGGCTCCTCGAAAAAATGGCGGAGCACCTTCATGCTCCCCTTATCAGTGCCATGACAGACATCAGTCACCCCTGCGAGATACTCACGGATATGTATTCCCTGTCTAAGATCAGGAAGGACTTCCGCAGGGACAGGTATTTGTTTGTGGGCAAATGCGGAAATATAGGCCTTACATGGAAGGAGGCCGCTCAGGTCATGGGCTTTGAGCTGGAGCAGTGCTGCGGGAAAGGCTGCGAGCTGCCCGATACAAGGGTATACTATGACATTACGGAGGCGGTTGTCGGAAAGGATATTGTATGCACGGACAGCCTGTCCTCGGACGTTCTTGATGATTTCGGGAACTGTCGGGTCACGCTCGAGGCAATGAAAAAAGCCAACAGGGGAGCTGTGCTGGATCCCTGCCCGCCCTTTTACCGCGGCGAGGAGGTCTCGGCAGATGTCATCGACTCGGGATACTTCGTCGGGTACGGCTTCAAAAAGGCACTTCTCGAGGTGCAGCAGGCAGTAATATATTACTGTATGGAACACTGAAGACAGCACCAAAACGGAAATAGTGTGAACGAAATGTAAAGAAATAACAGCATTTCACGCTCGAAAAACGACATTTCGCGAAAAAATATTGAAATTTGCTTAGGGATACGTTATGATAATTACAGACTGTTCGGAATGTCAGTCAGAAAAGGAGCAATGTAGTTATAAGTCCGTAAAACTATTTCTCAATAATTATCTTAATTTTAAAAAATCCAAAATCCTGATCAAAAAATCCCCTTCCTTATAGCTATGTTGCTTTTCCCTTTTCGCAAATATACGTGCAGGACGCCTTTCTCCTTGCGGCGTCCTCCGTTTCTGTCCCTGTAAAGCAGACTCCGTAAGAGAGTCTGTTTTTGTTTTTATATCATAAAAAACGGGAGTATGACTATTATGTCTGTACTCCCGTATTATTTTATTATTCGCCTGAAGCGCGGGCTATGGATTCCACTCTGCCCAGCGTCCTTACAGCAGGTATGGCTGCGGCGAGGGAAATGATGATGTTTACCGCAAGCGAAAGCACCACCACTCCCGGTATTATTATCAGGCTTTTCTGCGGTTCATCCGAGAGGACGGTGAGATATGCGATCACGCCGAGTATGGTACCCGTTACGGCTGCGGTAGCCGAGAACATGATGGTTTCGAGGATAATGCTCTTGCGGAGCTGTTTCCTCGTCATTCCCACGCTCCTGAGCATCATCAGCTCACGGCTCCTGTTGAGTGCGCTGGTGTTGACTGAGTTTATCATGGAGAGTATGCCCACCAGCCAGATCGATATAAGGAAGGATATAACTATCTTTACTACAGCGGTCACAAGGGTACTGAGTCCCGTGCCCTCTGCGTAGTGGTTTTCCACGTCGAAGCAGACTGCGTTATCCTGAAATTCATTGATCAGTCTTTCTGCTTCATCATAATGCTGACGGTCACTGACCTTCAGCATTACGTCGTAGGTCATATAGTCTTCTGTGGATTTTTCAATGGGTATTATGACCAATGCGTCGTCGAGTCCGCATGAGACCTTACCGATGATCCGGAAGGAGTCGCCTATGTAGTTGGTAATGGTACAGGCCTTTCCGAGCTCGGTGTAATCCTTTTCGTATTTTGCTACGGGCTCATTGGTCTTCTCGTCGTAATCTGTAAATTCGCCGTATATCGAGTTATTGTACAATGCGCCGTCTTTCTGTCTGAATTCCTCATAGCTCATGCCCGTGATCTTGTCCAGCTCTGCTTTTTTATATCCCGTTTCGTCAATGGCAAGAACAGTTATATGTATGTTCTTGAAATTATCCTTTTTGACGCGCATGAGGCTTTCGGCAACTGTTTTGTCCGAGCCGTCAAGGTCGTTGAGGGTGGCATCGTAGCAGCCCCGTACCATGTATTCCGAGAATACCTCCCGGTCTGCAAAGTATTTATCCGTCTCCGCAGTGGGCGAGCCGGGATCGCTGCTTATATAATCCATGATATAGAAGTCATAGTTATCGTCGCCGCCTGTGTTCTCTTTTATTTCCTTTGCGACATATGTGGCCATGAGAGCGGTGAAGGTGAACATAAGCACTCCCAGCGCCATGGTAATGGTGGATACTATGAAGCGGCTCTTTGCCGTTGCGATATTCTTTCTTGTATAGCGGCGCAGGAATTTCCTTGAGCTGAGGGACAGTCTTGACTTTTTCCTGCGGAGCTTCTTCTTTCTGCTCTTTGGCTTGCCGAAGTTCAGTGCTTCTGCTGGTGAGAGCTTTCTTGAAGCCCACATGGCCGATGTATAGGCGGATATGAATATGGCTATTATCACAAGGAATGCCGCCAGTGCCATGAAGGCAGGCTTTGCCGAGAATTCGACCATTGGTACGCCTCCCCTGCGGAGAGAATTGAAGGAGGAGCAGCACAGCAGCACGGCTGTAAGCATTCCAAGAGGTACCGCGGTCAGGCAGTAGAACACCGCCTCGGCAAGAACAAGGAACGCTACCTGTCCCTTTGAGGCGCCCATGATACGCAGAGCGGCAAAATGGGTGCTTCTCTCCTGCACGGCCATTTCAAAGGTATTGTCGATGACGAAGCGGGATATGAACCAGCCTATCAGCAGTATGAGCAGGCAGGGAGTTACGATGCCGGCGAGGAACTTATATATCGCGTCGGCACTTTTCCACTCCAGTGCGAGGAGAAGATTATTATCACGGTGCGGGAACTTCACGCTGTCAAAATAATCCCTGTCATAGTCGTAGCCCAGATCCGTGAACAGCGCCTTTAGCGCTTCGTCGTAGTCTATATTGTCGGTGAGGCGTATCTTTGCTGATGTATCGGAATTGAACTCGACATCGGGGTTCTTCTCGATAAACGATGAAAGATCAATGTTGGATCCCTCCGTATTCAGCATCATAAATATGTCGCTCTTATAAAGGATTTTAATGGACGACGTAAAGCCTGCAATTTTAAAGGTATAGCTAACGGGCTCGCCGTACTGTATGTCGGTATAGGGCAGATCGTATTCGGATATGCCTTTTCTCATCTTCAGGTAGGCTTTGATTGAGCTGCCGTATGCCTTCTTCCTGACGTCCTTCGGGAGCTCCTCGTATTCGGGATCGCCCTTGCAGTATTCCGTGCCGAATTCTTCCTTTAATTCGGCACGGGCTTTCTTTACCATGTCGGAGCTCTCGTCCAGAACGCCCGTGACGGGACGTACTGAAACGGTAACGGTATCTCCCTCGGAGCAGCCCATAGTTTTCATTGCGTCGCTGACGTAAATGCCGTCCTTATTTTGAAAATGTCCCGGGAATATTTCCCCTAACTCATCGAATTGGCCGAGAAGGTCCTTGTTTCCGTCAATTGTGTATGAGCTGAGGGCCGAGAACATCTTTTTGCTGTTCCCGCAGGTGACCTCAAAGAAATCACCGTTTGTATACCGTTCGGAGATAGGATAGAATACAGTGTCGTATCTGGTGTAGATATGATCGCTGACGACAGCGTGTCTGCTTATTATATCCAGAGCCTTTTCCTTGTCGGCTGCGTTTTCCAGCCATGAGGTGATGTCGCTCTCCCACTTTCCGGCCTCGTACACGGTGTAGTTGTACAGTGTGGTATAGAGGCTGCTGCCGTAGGTGCACATGGTGGTGAGTATGAACGCCGAGAGCATTATGCACATGAAGGTGAGACAGGTGCGGAGCTTCTGACGGCGGATATATTTCAGCGAAAGGGAAATGAGATGCTTCATACGCACACCTCCTTATCCGGAAATCACGCCGTCTGTTATGTGCAGGATACGGTCTGCCTGTGCGGCGATGCTTCCGTCGTGGGTAATAAGTATCAGAGTCTGGTCATACTTCTTTATGGAGCTTTTAAGTATGGATATTATCTCGCGGCTGTTCTTGCTGTCGAGATTTCCCGTGGGCTCGTCGGCAAGTATGAGCTGGGGCTTGTGTATGAGGGCGCGGGCAAAGGCCACGCGCTGCTGCTGGCCGCCGGAGAGCTCATGGGGAAAGTTGGTCCGTTTCTTGTCCAGACCCGTAAGCCTCAGGAGCTCCTCGAGGTAATCCATATCCGGCTTTGTATCGTCAAGATTTAGAGGGAGCACGATGTTCTCCTCCACGTTCAGCACCGGTATAAGGTTGTAGGACTGGAAGATGAAGCCGATATTCTTTCTGCGGTAGGCAGAGAGCTGGTTGTCGTTCATCTTTGTTATGTCGCTGCCGTTGAAGTAAATGCTGCCGCTTGTGGGGCGGTCGAGGGAGCCGAGACAGTTCAGGAGAGTGGTCTTGCCGCTGCCGCTCTCGCCCGTTACGGCAACGAATTCGCCGCTGCGCACCTCGAGGTCAACGTTGTTTATGGCAAAGAGGGCAGTCTCGCCCTCGCCGTACTGTCTGACGAGTTTTTCGGTTTTTATGATGATATTGTCGTTCATATAAACGCCTCCGTTCCTTGGTTTAACTACATTGTAATACCCTAATCTTACAGTAACGTTACAAAAATAAAAATACCCGCAAAAAAATTCACGGGTATCTGAAAACTATGATTTTATGAATACGAATTCGAAACGGGTGCCCTTTCCCGGCTCGGAGTAAACAAGTATATCTCCGCCGTGAGCCCGCATTATCTTCTGGGCTATGGACATTCCCAGCCCCGAGCTGTACATGGTGGTATCCTTTGAGCCCGAGGAGAAGCGCTCGAAGAGCTTCGGTATATCCTCCTGAGGAATGCCCTTGCCGTTGTCGGAGATGGCGATAGTGGCCATTACGGGAGTTTCCGCGAGCTCCGCCCTTATCTCGGTGCATTCCGAATGGTCGGCGGAGTTCTTTATCACATTCTCCACCGCCTCGCACAGCCATGCCTTGTCGCATACGAGCTTTATATCTTCCGGGAGAGAGGCGGTCACGTTTATATTCTTCCTGCGCAGCAGGGGAGCCATGCGCCTTATTGCAAGGCTGCACGCCTCTGCGGGGCTGCAAAGCTCCATATCGTATTCCACGGCGCCGGCGTTGAGCTTTGCCAGCTTTATCGCCTCCACCACAAGGCGCTCCATACCGTCGAGATTGAGCTGTATCTCGTCGGAGAGCTTTTCGCGGCGCTCCTCGGGGAGGTCCTCGATCTCGCTGAGTATGTCCGTATTCAGCCTTACCACCGCAAGGGAGGTCTTTATCTGGTGAGAGAGGTCGGTGAGAAAGCTGCGGAGATACTTCTGCTCGCCGCTGAGCCGTGAACTGAGGGAGTTCAGACGGCCTGCAAGGAGGTCTGCACTCTCGGAGATCCTGCGGAGGGTGCTGAGGTCCTCTCCGTACATACTGACGGAGCGGCCGGGCTTGTCCGCAGCGGCTATACATTCTGCGCGGAGCTTTTCGAGGTCGCGGTACAGTGTCATGAGCTCCCTTACAGAGAGTGCGAGCCATATTGCCGACAGTGCTGTGAGTATTGAAAACAGGGGTATGAATACCGTTCTGCGCACAGCGGGAAAGTCGGGCATTATTTCGGGCGGCAGGCTGCGGTCTATACCGTAATCGCCGAAGCGCTCCTCGCCTGCGGCTATGGAGCTCTCCTCGGGGGGAGCGGTTATCCTTCCGCCGCCCGCAGCGGCCAGCTCGGCTCTTATCTGACGGGAGACTATTGCCTTTGCGCATTTGTCCGCAGTAAAAAAGGAAAGTCCCAGAGAAAGAGCCGTCATCAGAATAAATATCAGGAGCAGGCGCTTCGGAGCGCGGTTATTTATGAATCTGTCCATTTATATCCCATGCCTCGCTTGGTGACTATGCTGCCGCAGCCCTGTGAACGGTTGAGCTTTTCGCGGAGCCTGCTTATATTTACGGAAAGGGTGTTGTCGTTCACGAAGATACCCTTTGAGTCCCAGAGGTATTCCAGTATCTGCTCGCGGGTGAGGTACTGTCCGCGGTTGGCCATAAGATAGCTCAGTAGCTTCTGCTCCACGGCGGTGAGCTCTATATCCGGAGTCTCGGGGACTCTCCTGAGATTTGCCCGTATCCGCGAAAGGAGCTCCTTCAGGCGGAAGGGCTTGGTTATGTAATCGTCGCCGCCGCTGTCGAGCCCGCGGATTATATCCGCCTCGTCGTCGCAGGAGGTGAGGAATATGACGGGAGTCTGCAATGTCCTGCGAAGCCTTTTGCACAGCTCTACGCCGCTGCCGTCGGGCAGCATTACGTCCAGTATGATAAGGTCGGCCCCGGGAGCTTCCTTCTCCGCAGCCGATATTGTGGACGCTGCGATGACAGTGTAGCCCTCGCTTTCAAGAGCCAGCTTTATGTTCCTGTTGAGTATCTCGTCGTCCTCCGTAAGCAGTATAGTGTTCATATTTCACCTCATACTTTTTTCTTTATTGTAGCACAAAAAGCACCGTTTGACAACAGATTTCCGCGGGCAGGCACCTTTAATTTGTGCGACTTATATAAATATGAGGCGCAATACTTGTTGATATGGTAAAGCTTGAAGACCAAAGGTGCTGTTTTTATTGATTTTTTATATGGAAAATGATATAATATGATTGGATAATAATATGTACCAAAGGATATGGTACAGTTGGAAAGGAGAGCTGCAAATGACAGGAAAAAAACGGATATTATTCATTGTTTCCTCAGGCGTCCTGCTGCTTACAGCAGCCATGTCGGCCATGCTCTCTTCCTCCGACGAGACCACCAACAGTTTCCTCTCGGGAAACTTTGATATAGCAGTTGAGGAGCCCGCATGGACGGGGCCCCATTACAATATAGTGCCGAATCAGGAGCTGGACAAGGACCCCCGCATAGTGAACAAGGGTGAGATAGATGCCTTTGTCTTTGCGGAGGTGACCGTTCCCTATTCCGAGGAGGCCATAACCGAGGAGACCGAGGGCGGCGGAGCTTCAAGGAAGTCCATTCCAGCCGTGAAGTTCATATGCAGAGGAAAGGATCCCTCATATGACAGCAGCGATACCACCGCTCAGATAGTAAACGACGGCTGGCTTCAGGTGGGAAGTCCCGTTACCGATGCGGAAAACGAGACCTGCACCTATGTGTTTGCCTATGTGGGCAGCGGCAATGAAATGGAGGTACTGCCTCCCTATGAAAACAATGTGACGCCGCCGCTTTTCGACGCAGTAAAGTTCTGCAACGCCCGCGAGGACAGAGCGGAGACAGCACAGGCTGCCGAGGGAAGAACGATGGATATAAGAGTTAACGGTTACGGCATACAGACGGAGTACCTCAGGACCGAACAGGGCACCGAGACAGATCCCGGGACTGTATGGGCAGCGCTTCAGAGCGGCAGGAGCGGAAGCTGATGGAGGAAAAGAAGCTACCGGCAGCCGTAAGGATAATAAGGGCAGTCTATGACGGCTTTGCAACGCTTATCATAGCCGCAGCGGCAGTTACGGCCGTGCTGTGGATAGCGGGCATAAGGCCTTATGTGGTGGTATCGGGCTCCATGGAGCCTGCGATACACGTAGGCAGCGTGTGCGTGATAAATCAGCACTCGCCCTACGACAGCATTGAAAAGGGCGATATTATCGCCTTCAGGGCAGGCAGCGGAGTCCTTGTGACTCACCGTGCCGCCGGTATAACCGAAGAGGGGATAGTCACAAAGGGCGACGCAAACAACGCCGAGGACTTATCTCCGGTAACAAAGGAAAATTACATAGGCAGGACGATCTTTTCCGTCCCTAAGCTGGGATATGCGGTAAGATCCGTCCGCGCTAAGGGCGGTCTGATCTCCGCGGCGGCGGGATTGGCGGCTTTTGTGCTGATAGGCCTTGCATTACCCGATAAGAAGCGGGAAAAGAAAAAACATTGAAAGGAAGGATAGGCATATGGATAAGAAAAGACTCATAGCCGCAGCAGCCGCAGGCGTACTGCTGCTGGCTTGCGGATTGTCCGTTGCCTATTTCACGGACTATGACAGCAGGGACAACGTTTTCACCGTGGGCAAGGTAGGACTGGAGCTTAACGAGGAACATTACACCGACAGGCAGACAGCCCGCCCCGCCGAGAAGCTTCCAAAGGATCCGACGGTAAAGAACACGGGAATAAACGATGAATATGTTTTCCTTGAGGTGAGCGTACCGAAAAGGGAGCTGACTCTGCTGGGAGATAACGGAACGCCTGTTGGTGCAAAGGCTCTCACGGAGGCCTTTGATTTCTTTGCGGAGGAAAGTCCTCAGACAGTCAGCGGCAGCAGCTTTATATACAACGGAGCAGCGGCAGGAGCGGAGGGCTGGGTGTTCCTTGAAAGGAACGACAGTGCCGGAGAGGTCACCTACGTTTTCGGCTACAGCCGGAAGCTGTCGGCAGGCGAGGAGACAGTGAGCCTTTTCGATAAATTCGCACTGAAAAGATTTATCGAGGAGGAGCTTACCGGAGGTTCGAGACTTTCCGTTCCCGTAAGGGCTTACGGCATTCAGGCCGACAGCCTTGACGGCGCGGAGGGAGTGCCTGCGGACGGCAGCGATCCGTCCGTGGAAGCGCTGAGGAGCATATTCGGAATATGCAGCAATAAGAAGGAATGAGCGGAGGCAGGATATGAAAAGGAAAAAGGTCATAACAGGCTCGGCCGTGCTTCTTGCTGTGCTCGGACTTGCCGGAGCGGTAATGGCATATTTCGGCGCAACAGATGATACCGAGAATACGGTGGAGATCGCCCGGGACAAGATAGCGGTTTCAGAGAATTTCCCGACCCCCTCGGATCTTCGGGCGCAGAGCAAAAACTTCTACACCAAGGAGGTCGGCGTGGAGAATACGGGAAACGTGGACTGCTATGTGAGAGTCTATGTGGATTTCCCCGATTCCGGGACAGCCTCAAGGTCGTATTTCTCTATTGACGGCACCGATTATTACAGCGCTGTCAGGGATATATCCATGACAGGGGACAATCCCACTGTCAGCGGAGACAGGGTGATACACACCCAGAGCTTCGCAAACAGACTGAGAGAGCTTGACAGCGACTGGGTATTCGTGCCCGACAACGACGCAAGGGAAAAGCTCAGGAGCTATTTTTACTACAAGAAGCCCGTAAAGCCCGGCGAGACCACACCCGAGCTCTTTAAGAGCGTGATGATAGATACTGGCGAAGCCCCCGAGACCGTTGACCTGACGGTGTATGCGGAATCGGTGGACAGCATGAAGATAACAAACGGAGAAAAAACCGCCTATGACGGCTACGAGGCGGCATGGAACAGCTTTCTCGGCTGATAATCAGGAGAAATAATTCGGAAAGGAGCTGATAGTGTGAGAACATCGAAGGACAACGGCCTTTTAAGACTCATGGCATTTTTACTTTGTTTAGCCCTGACATTCGGCAACGGCAGTCTGATGGACTCTGTCAGCGCCTTTGCGGAGGCTCTCGAAAACGAGAGCGAGAAGTATTCCGCCTCCATTGTATGGCGTAAGGAGGATAACTCGGGCAACGCCGAAAATCCCCTTGTGATAAACGAGGAGGAGAGCAGGCGCGAGTATATCTATATGGGCGTCAATATAAAGAATACCAGCAGCACTCCCGTTATGCCCGGCGAGCTGAAGCTCTATCTTTCGGGCCTCGGAGAGCTGAAAAGAGGCGGCACCCTCAATATCGTCAGCGATGATCCCGTCTTTGCCGAGAACTGGGAGCTTGCAGGCTACAACGCCGATGCCGATGAGTATACACTCATAAACAAGAAGCCGATAAGCAAGCAGGTCCTCACGACCCTTCACTGGGAAGTTAATTCCCGCGACGCAGTGGGTCTGGAGGATAACGGCGGCGATGAGCTTGAAAGCTTCAAGCGTACGGTTACGGCATCCTACGAGGTGACCCGCTACAAGAGAGATGCTGAGGGTCAGCTTCTGGACGAATACGGCAATATAATAGACGATGACGGTCTGCTCAGGGACAGCAGCGGAACAGCCTATGCCGCTGTTATCAACGGTGTGACCTATACCATAGAGCCCACAGACGGGAATGATCCTGCCTACGGCTATCTTGTGGACGCCAACGGGCTTTACCTCGGTACCGACGGAGAAGCTCTCGCAAGGATAACCGTTGACAGGAGCACAGGCTATCAGCTTGATGATAACGGCTACCTTATAAACAAGAACGGCAATTACATAGATAAGAACGGCAATGCCAGCAGCGTGGGCGTTGCGGGTACTCCCCAGACGGCTTATGTGGTGACCGACGCCGACGGTATAGTTTATTCGGGCGGAAAGCCGGTAACGGGTACTCCTCAGGAGGGAGAGGCGCAGTCCGCAGAGCCTGTGACGGTATTCACCGGCGACAGAACGGATACCAATTCCCTTGAATTCGAGTATACCTCAAAGCGCGACAATGTGGATATAGACGTTAAGGGCCGTGAGGTTAATGCCATAGAGGCGGAGGATCTCAACGACAAATACTCATGGTACAGCTTCGACATTACGGTTACTCAGGAAAAGAACGCAAGAGGCGTGCATGACTCGGATCTTTTCATAGAGCTGGAGCTCCCGGAGAATGTTGACGTATCCGAGATCTCGGTCCTCGACAAGAACGGCAATCCCGTTACCGTAGTCACGGAGACCGTAAACGGTCAGGAGCGCATCGGCTTCTACGACTTCAAGAACAGAAAAGGCGACATAAACAGCTACAGGACAAATTACCGCGTCGGCATACTCAAGACCGAGATAACCGGCAGCGCCGAGGACAATATCCTTAAATTCACAGGCATAAACAGAGTCCTGTACAACGACGAGAACAAGTCTGAGTACAAGAGCACCACGGCGAGAGCGGACTATGAGAACGAGAATTCCGAGATAGGAACTCCCATTTCCGTTCCCGATTACGGCAATCAGTTCTACGATCCCGCGAATATATCCTTCAGCAAATCAAACGGAAAATACGAGAACGGCGATCACACGGATCCCGGAAATAACGCTTCAAAGAAGCTCCTTTCGGGAAATCTGTTCACCGGTCAGACCATAACCTTCAAACTGACGCCTTCGGTAATGAAGTCGAGCAGACAGGCGGCTCCTCTGAGCGCTCTTGTCAATGCGAGATTTACCGCAAGACGCGTGACCGAGATAGCTCACCCCGGAGAGGCAGCGGAGATACCGGCCGATACTCTCTATGATCTTGTGGTGGGCGACGATACCGTAGGCATAACCTATGCCGACGGCAAGGGTGAGCCCAGACTGCTGGACGGCAGCGAATATACCATAGTGAACGTGGTTATACCTGCGGGTATATGCCACACGAGCGACGCTGAGGACGGCGTCAGCTACCACGAGGGCGACGGCTATGAGTATGAGCTCTTCGTCAGCAGCGACGGCGGCAGGAATTATACTTCCGCTGGCACAGGCTTCACATCCAAGACGGAGGCTAAGACTCTCAGCGTAAACGCCGACGCATTCTATGTGGTCATAAAGGACCTTGACAAGATAGTCGACGGAAAGATATTCACCACAGCAGTCAGATTCAAGCTTAGCAATGATAATGCCGAGAACGATCTGCTCCTCAGGAGCGATGAGACCTTTGACGAGGCGGCTGCAAGAGTAGTCAACTACGGCTTCATGCAGATGATATACGAGAAGGACGGAGAATACTACGATCTGGCAGCAGGCACCGGCGAGTTCCACAACAGCGTCAACGGCGACTCCGTCATCGAGGACAGAGTCAACGAGAGCAACCGCGAGCTTGAGGAGGGAGCTTACCTCCGCAGGAGCTATTCAAACGTTTTCCTGCGCACCGCAGTTACGTTCCTGTCGTCGAATACCGAGTTCAGGATGCCTCTCACGAGAGGAAGGCACTGGGACGCCGGCAGTACGGGCAGCCTTGACAGGTGGTACGGAAAGGTTACCACAAAGGGCATCATAACCTCAGATAATCCCGGTCCTCTCAGAAAGTTCACCATCAGGGCTGATATACCGCAGTATCTGGAGCTGAGGGATCCTTCGCTGTCGTCGCTGAGAGACAGTCTGGTGTTCTCGGGTACGGACCTTTTCACAAAAGAGGTTTTTGACAGCAGCATACTCACAAGCGAAAACACGACATTTGAGCTCATAACAAATCCAGACGGCTCAAGGACTGTAAAGATAGACTTTGACTTCTCCGAAAATCCGCTGCTTGCCAGCGCCGAGACCTCAGTAGCCTTCAGCTATGACGTATACGTTGAGGACGAAAACCCGGCGCTTGACAGGACAAAGCCCTTCAGGGTGACTTCCTATACCAGACTTGACGACGACGGAAGAAAGGTCGTGCTTGCTTCGGGCAACAACAGGGGCAGTATATACGACAGCCATACTGTAAAGTCTTCGGCTTCGTCGGAGATAAGGACGTCGGATATAGCTCTTGAAACAGAGCTCACCAAGAGAGTAAGAACAGACCTGACAAACGGTCTCTATCTGCGCAATGCCGATGTAAGAGGCAGCACGGATACCGAGGCTTCGGAGTATACCTACAGACTCGGAGTCAAGCTGCACCACAGCGATAACAGCTCCGTAAAGGAAATGGTGATCTTTGACAAGCTGGAGCGCTACAGGAAGGACGGAAACGATGATTCCGGCTATAATACAAGATGGCAGGGCGAGCTTCGCAGGATAGACATAACCGAGGCCTATGAGGCTCTTGGCAGGCCGTCCGATGTAATGCTCTATTATACCACAGACGAGAACGCTTACTTTACGGCAAGGTCGGAGGGCGATATTGACTACGCAGTGGATATGGTCGCAAACCTTACGGCTGCAAACGGCTGGAAGCCTATGACCAGCTCAGACAATAAGGTATGGACCGTTCCCTCCTCCGAGACGGGAGATGTCCGCGCCTTTGCGGCAGTGCTCCTGACCTCCTCAGATAACGAGGTTCCCATGGAGGCGGACGGTGACAACGGATATAAGTTCAATACACATATCGACGCAGTAATGAAGGCGCCGAAGGTAACCGATGACAAAGTCAACACAATGGCGGTCAATGCCTACGATGCCCTCGTCACAGTCCATGTCAACAGCGAAAACAACGATAACGAATCAGGTTATTTTGAGAGCAACCCGACCTATGTCACCATGCTCAACACCCTCAGGATAAAGAAGGTGGACTATAACCGCAGATATAAGGGCCTTCTGGGCGCTGAATTCGAGGTGCTGACGGATAGGAACTCTTCATTCACCTCCGTTCAGGATTACAGAGCCCATGCCAATACCTATGCTCCGTCGGAGCTTGAGCTTGTGGAGTATACTGTATTCGATGAGAGCACATATCTCTACGGCAAAAAGACCCTGAGAGACCTTGAGGTTGACCCCCAGGGAATACTGACTCTCAGCCTTGCCCCCGATTTCTACTTTTTACGCGAGACCAAGACTCCTGTGGGCTATGAGGGCGATCTGGAGATATACTATCTCATACACTTTGATTATAACGGCGCAGCGACCCTGCTGGATACCTTCCTCGACGCGGACGGCGACGGCGTTCTCGAAAAATGCGAGAGCGGAGCGGAGCTTGCCAGCGGAGAGGACGGCGTACACGGACTTATCAGCGTTTTTAACAAGGCAAACGCGGTAGGTACGGCTGAATTTACCAAGACCGACAGCGATACCGGAAATGCTCTTGAGGGAGCGGAATTCAGACTGCTGTGCTATGACGACAATGACGAGCCACAGCCTGTCGGTGTTGAATACGACAGCACAGAGCAGTGCTATATCTATTCCGAAAGCGGCAACGCAAGGATAGTTTCCCGCAGCGACGGAAAGATAATAATAAAGAACATACCCACGGGCTCCTATGCTCTTGAGGAGCTGAGCGCTCCCACGGGCTATACGATAAATAATCAGGCCACGGAATTTCAGGTGAGACTGGCTAATATCAGAAGGGACGGCACTATCGATCTGACCGCGACAGGTCAGCTGGCTAACGTTTCACAGATAGGCAATGCTCAGATACGTTCCGAGCTGCGACTTGTAAAGCATGACGAAAACGAGAGCGACGCGGAAAAGAACCTTGCGGGAGCAAGATATGCGCTTTACAGACTGAGAGCGCGTACAGAGGAGGACGCCGAGACCGATGACGAGGAATTCCTCGCAGCTGCAAAGTCAGAGATATACGGCTGGAACGGCAGAAGCGAGCTCAGCTACTGGGAAAAGACAGCTGCCTCGATGGTCACCGATGTATCGGGCTCGGGCAGCCTCGGAGGCATACTCTTCGGAACCTACTTCCTCTATGAGGAGCTGGCTCCCACAGGCTACAAGATCAACAACAACAGAAACAACTATATAAGCAGCGACGCTGCCATAAGCGAGGGTATCATAACCGTTGATCCCGCTTCCGCTTCGGCACACGCCAACGCTGCGGACAGAACCTTCTCGGTAACGCACAACGATGTGCGCAAGAAGGGCAAGGCACAGGTGCAGAAGCTCAGCGCTGCGGATGAGAGTCCGCTGGCGGGAGCGAGATTTGCTCTGCTCAGGAAGCTGGGCAATACCCAGAACCCGCCGCCCGATCTGCTGAATTACGATCCCGGCGCCGACAACAGCGGTTTTGATACCGTTATATATCACAGCGGCTCCTACGACTTCGAGACGGACAGCGACGGCTGGACAAGGGTGATCGACAATCTCGACTGGGGTACCTATTACTTCAAGGAGATAAGCGCTCCTGCGGGATATGAGCTGAGCACTGAAACCAGGGAATTCACAATAAGCGCAAAGACGGCAAGCGTTACCAACCGCATATTCATGAACGACGATCAGAAGCGCGGCAGCGTTATGCTGGAAAAATTTGAAAAGGATCACCATGAGACAAAGCTTGCGGGAGCAAAGTTCAGACTCATGGAGAAGCTGAGCGACGGAAGCAGCAGGAGCTGCAATGTGATAAGGCTCAGCGACGGTATCTACCGTATAGCAGAGGACGGCGAGAGCGGCAGCACCACAGAGCTGGTGACCGATGCACAGGGACTTATCAATGTCAGCGGCCTTGAGTGGAGCCTGTACGAGTTCGTCGAGACAGTTCCTCCTGCGGGCTATGCTACGGCTGTTGTGGAGAGCTTTTCCGTTGACAGGGAGAGCTGCGGCAGCGTTATCTACCGTATGTGCGAGGAGCCGAGAGCCGAGGCGACAATACTTCTTGACAAGTATCTCTCGGGCACAGAGGACTACTCCGACGCATTCGGTGCTCCCACATTCATTTTCAGGATAACCGAGATAAACGGTATTGACGATCCTACTCCCAAAACGGGAGGCAAGGTATACACCAAATATATGAGCTTCGCCGACGGAGACACAGAGGGTCATGCCTCCGTATCCGTTGCGCAGAGCTGCTACATGATAGAGGAGATAGGCGTATCAAGGTATGTATTCGAGAAGCTTGAAACAGTTGCGGCGGATACGAATATCAGTGATTATTCGCCTGCTTCGGGCGTATCCCAGACAGCTTCCGCAGTGGCATACTGCGATCTCAGCGGTACTGCGGATCCTCAGTACAGAGCAGCCTTTACCAACGGCATAAGGCGGTTCGACAAGCTGAGCCATGTGGCTGTGGCACAGAACCGTTTCCCTGCGGCGAATGAGTATTTAACAGGTATGAGAGCATCTTACGACAGCTATGTACCTGTATACAACAGAGCGGGCAGCAGGTACAGGATACCGCTCGAGGACATCACCGTAAGCCGTATCAATAACAAGGACGAGGTGACCGAGCTGACAACCGCAGAAAAGGCGGCGCTGACATACAGCGGAGCATCAGGCTACAGCGTATCCCTCGTGGAGGAGGACGGCACATATTACCTTGAGGTACCAAATACAAGGAATTACGGCCTTACAAGCAGAAGAGTGACCGTTTCAGACGGTACCCACGATACACAGCTGCTTATCCGCTATGAGGGAGCAAAGTCCGACGTTAAGAAGTACGTCACACTTATGCAGGATACCGATAATCTCTCCTATTTCGGCGATGATATGGATCCTGCTGCCGATGTGGTGTTCACAAAGAATGCCGATGACGGCACAATAAGCAGCGATATGTCGGATCCCGACAAGCAGCTCAGGACAGTGGATGCGGGCTACAGGCTCAAGTGCTGGCAGTACGAGGACGAGGATGGACATCTCACCGATCTTACCTTCAATTCTGAGGAGGAGATACAGGATTTCATCTTCAGCTCCGAGAACGACGGCGTTACCACATTTACCTTTGTGGCACAGCTTGAATACAGTCCGAGGACCTCGGCAAAGTTCCTTGTGGGAAGCAATAACGGATTTGACAACAAGTCAAAAAACCAGAACGGCGCAGATATAAAGAGCAGGATCAACTGGCTCTGCGCAAGAGACGATGACGCAACATATACGTCAAGTCTTGGGCTTGAGCAGAATAGTGTAAGAAACGGCTATCCTATGGACTGGCGTCTGGCTTCGATCCAGCACTGCACCGAGAGCGACTATCAGAGAGACCTTGCAAACGGCCTTGTTTACAGAGAAGTATATCTGTCGCCTGCTGAAGGCGCTGCAGACTACGATCCCGAGTATCCTACTCCGGTAAAGGGCTATACGGTACTTGATCCCGCAACGGATATGTATACGCTGTATATCTTTACGGAAGGAAAAGATTCAAAGATACTGATGCCTTCAAACTGTTTCAACCTGTTCCTGAAGGTAAGAAAGATCAGGGATCTTTCGGGACTTGAATACTGGGATACCTCACAGGTGACCAATATGAAGCAAATGTTCAAGGATATGGCATTGTATTCAAATACTACGGCATCTGCTCCTATAGATATGACTCCCATACAGAACTGGGATACTTCCAGCGTTACAGATATGGAAGGAATGTTCTATAACTCTAATAGCCGAAGAGTTTACTATACAGGGTTTGATCTGAGCAACTGGGATCTTTCAAATGTAAAGAAAATGAATGATATGTTCAGAGGCAGTTACAATACACATTTGTCAGAGATCATGTTCGGCGGAGAGCTTACCAATGTTCAGACCATGCAGAACATATTTAGTGGTGTTCAAGGGCAGGTCGATGCAGCTGCTCTCATAAGCACATGGAAGCTTAAGGGTTCAAGACTGCTGACTCAGGGCAATACCGCCAGAAGCACAGGCAAAACGGATATTGCAGGTACTTATACTACCGCAGACGGCGTTACTGTAACGATAAACAGCAGCGGTCAGATGAGTTTCAGTAATTATTAATTATCTTATGCCTCCCGGTTCGCCGGGGGGCATATTTTCTGTCTGAGTGCAAAAAAGCGCTGCACCGCGGATATACCGCAGTGCAGCGCTCATTCGTATGTACAATCAGTTATTATGCGTCAAAGTAGATAGAACCGTCTTCAAGGCTCTGGAGAACACTTGCGCAGAGCTCCTTCCACTGTGCGACCTCAGCCTCATCGTAGGAGATGACCTTCTTAGCCCAGTTGCTGCAGTGTGCGCAGGCATTGGGAGCGGTCTGACCCTCTTCGAGGATGGCATTTACACAGAGTGAATTTGCACAGTTGTTGTTATTGATGAAGTGCTCAAGGAAGCCGTCAAGCTTCTTGTTGTCAACGTAGAGCTTAGGCAGGTGCATTGTTCTGCCGTACTTCATCATAGCCTCGGGCTTGAGCTTCTCCATCCATCTCATGATAGGAGCTCCGGGAGGAGGTCCTACAGGAGGCTCGCCGTTAGGACCCTTTATTGCCCACGGAGGAGGTCCGCCTGCGCCCATAGGAGGAGCACCTGCACCTGCTGCCCACGGAGGAGGTCCGCCTGCGCCCATGGGAGGAACGCCTGCACCTGCTGCCCACGGAGGAGGTCCGCCGGCACCCATGGGAGGAACACCTGCACCCCCGGGAGCTGCAAGAGGGTCCTTCTGATCGGGACGTGTGGCTATGGTCTTGGCCTGGGGCCAATTTACTATATCGAGAAGATTTCCGTCATAGGACTCTTCCATGTATGCCTTTATTACCCTGTGCAGAAAATCGGTAGTTCTTGTCCTGTCAATGAGCTTTACCGAGAAGCTGCTGTTGCCTGTTTCCTCTGCAAGCTCCCTGTAATAGTGTATATCCTCGGGACGTATGAATTCTGCTGTGAGTATGGCTGCGGGGTCTGTGACCTTCTTGTACGCGCAGTTCACAAGGGAATAGTCCATGGAGAACCTGTCGGGATCGGAATGACCTACGAAGCAGCCGTGGGCAAGGCGGAAGGGACATTCCCTGAGACAAAGGTTATTGGCTATGACGCGGAGATGAAGGCCTGTATCCCTGTACTGCGTGAGGAGCTGCCTGAGCAGATCGAATCGTCTGTTGAAGCTGTGATCGAGAGTTATCTCGTCAACTCCCCAGTTGCGCCAGTATTCAATATGCTGTATGGTGGTGGGATAGGCGTAAAGTCCGAGAGTAACGGATACGTCACTGAATTCCCGCTTCACGTATTTGATGAGTATGGGTGAATTTATGGTGAAAGCTCTGATACCCATATCGTACATCTGATGTATGAAGCTGCGGATATGCTTTCCCATTACGGGATCTATCTCGTTCTGATCCATGGAGAGGGGGTTTATGAGGTAGTTGAAGACTATGCCGCGTCTGTTGCATTCCTTTATGTAGTCCGCAAACTGATCTACGGTGAAATCGGGGATTATGGAGGCAGTACGTCCGCCCGGGAGCCCGTCATGCTTCAGCTTTCCGAAAAAGCCGGTGATCGCGTGCTTTTTATCATATTCATCAATGAAATCAAAGAGCTTGTAGTCAAAATTACAGCCGAGGTCAAAAGAAATGGAATCCTGATTCATGTGTTATACATCTCCCTTTAAAAATATTATAAGGACGATACACGATATGATTGCTGCGGATATTCGGCGATCTGAGGACAGTCCGTTTATGAGGTCGGTATTTCGTGTCTGCAAGAATTGGTCCTACATATAGAATTATAACATTTTTGCTGCCCACTGTCAATGAGCGGCAGCAATTTTATATATCACACAGGGCATGGGAACAAAAAGGCATATATTTCATGCGTCAAGACTATTGACACGGAGGAATAAGTGTGATATAATGGTATAGAACAAATGTTCCGCAAGGAGGCGCGGCATGGAAAAAACTTATATAGCTATAGATCTCAAGTCCTTTTATGCTTCCGTGGAATGCGTGGAAAGAGGACTTGACCCGCTGGACGCAAATCTTGTGGTAGCCGATAAAAGCCGCACAGACAAGACCATATGCCTTGCCGTGTCGCCTTCGCTGAAGTCATACGGCATTCCGGGAAGACCGCGGCTGTTTGAGGTAGTGGCAAAGGCTGAGGAGATAAACGCTGCCCGCAGGATGAAAGCGCCGCGGCGGAAATTCCGCGGAAGCTCATGCAGCGCAAGGGAGCTTGCAGCGGATCCCTCCATGGAGCTCTCATATATCACGGCAGTGCCGAGAATGGCTTGCTACATCGAGTACAGCACACATATATATCAGATATACCTGAAGTACTTTGCTCCGGAGGATATACATGTATATTCCATAGACGAGGTGTTTATCGACGCGACGGCATATCTTGACACCTATAAAATGACCGCCTATGAGCTGACGATGGCGGTGGTAAGAGACGTACTGAGCGAAACGCGCATAACCGCTACGGCCGGGATAGGTACTAATCTCTATCTTTGCAAGATAGCTATGGATATAGTCGCAAAGCATATGCCGGCCGACAAGGACGGAGTGCGCATAGCAGAGCTGGACGAGATGTCCTACAGACGCCTTATGTGGGCGCACCGCCCCATTACGGACTTCTGGCGGGTGGGCAGAGGCTATGCGGAGAGACTGGAACACTGCGGGATATTCACTATGGGGGATATAGCACGTATGTCTGCTTCGGAGACGGGGGAAAGGACACTGTACAGAATGTTCGGCGTCAATGCGGAGCTCCTCATCGATCACGCATGGGGCTGGGAATCCTGTACTATTGCGGATATAAAGGCATACCGTCCCGAGACGAACAGTATAAGCTCGGGGCAGGTGTTGCAGGAGGCTACTCCGTGGGAAACAGCTCGGCTGATAACGTGGGAAATGGCGGATTCGCTTGCCCTCGACCTTGCGGGCAGAGGACTGGTCACGGATCAGCTGACGCTTACCGTGGGCTACGACGTGGAAAATCTCCGCAGAGAGGATATAATGCGAAGCTATGAGGGTAGGGTGGTGCCTGACCGATACGGCAGGCCTGTGCCCGTACACTCCCACGGAACGGCAAATCTTGCCGCTCCCGTGTCCTCATCAAGGCTCATAACTGAGGCGGCTGCGGAGCTCTTTGACCGTATTACCGACGGGCTGCTGCTGGTACGCAGACTGACTATATGCGCCAACAGGGTAGTGCTTGCGTCATCGGTGCGCAGGGAGTACCGTCAGCTTGACTTCTTCACGGATCCTGAAGAGGAAGAGCGCCGTATAAATGCCGAGGAGGCAGAGCTCAGGCGCGAAAATGATCTACAGCAGGCTATGCTCAGAATGAAGGAGCGCTACGGCAAGAACGCGGTGCTCCGCGGGACCAATTTCTGCGACGGAGCTACCGCACGTTCACGCAATCAGCAGATAGGCGGTCACAGAGCCTGAGCAGCTGCCAAATCTATCAAGCTTGAAAGGAGACTTCGCCATGTCGGAGCAGTATAATGATATTATCCATATGCCGCATCATGTATCAGTCAGCCGTCCGCAGATGCCGCGTCGTCATCGTGCGGCGCAGTTTGCACCTTTTGCCGCACTTACGGGCTATGAGGACGCTCTGGACGAATCCGGGCGCCGCACTGACAGCAAAGCTGAGCTTTGCGATGACGACGCGGCAGAGCTTAACGAAAAAATAAGGCTCCTCGGCGCACGTATCGCCGCAGAGCCCTATTGCGAGGTCACATATTTTGTTCCCGACAAGCGCAAAAGCGGCGGGAGGTACGTTACCGTAACGGGGAATGTGCGCTTTATCGAGGAGGCCTCGCGGCAGCTGATATTCTGCGGCGGACTGCGCATACCCCTTGACGATATAATGAAAATATCCCTGTAAAGAGCAACAGCCCTATCTCTGCCCAATGAGATAAGACTGTCTGATCTGCCCTCTTACAAATGAAAGGATAGCAAAAAAAGGAATTGGTTACAATATTCACAAAGACCGCCTATAGTCTTTGAGAAGGTTTTTTACGATCTCTGCGTGATACTGTTTATGCCCGCGGTTCCGAGCTACCCCATCAGAACCATCGGGAACAGCAAACCCTTATGCAGGCCGGAATTGTGCAGAGTTCCGTACCTGCGGGTCTGTTGACATAAAAGAAACCGTTCATCGTGAACGGATATGCCGCAGCTGCGGCGGTATATATCCGCATTAAGCGCTGCGGAGGCGCCCCTGTTATAAAGGGGAGAGTATTTTCGGTGTGCTGTAACACGGAGCTTTCGCTCATATCAGTGCAGCTGAAACAGATGTGAGCCTGTTCCCGGACGATAGTTCCGACAGCGGGCCCATCGGCATCAACGGTGGTAAGCCGATGTAAAGGGCGGGGCTGCGGGAGAGGGGCCGCGCTGACCGCTGCCCGCTGAAGGCACTTTTCGTTCGTATTCAGAGGCGTATCGGAGCCGCCATACGGCAGGTCAGTCCAGCCGCAGCACTTGACGTTCCGGCAAGCCTTTGACAGCAATGATGTGAGCGTTTGCGCAGTTTTGCTGCTGCTCCTGAATATCCCATAGCAATCAGGTATTGCTATATTTTCATTATAAATAAAATATGAATTGATAACAACCTATAAAAGAAATATTTGGTGGACAAAACGAGGAAAAAACGCCCGTTTTCAACGCTATATGTAGGATTTTTACCAAAAAACAGCCCATACTGCCAAAAACAAAGGCGTAATATGGGCTGTTTTATCATTTTGTAAGCTCGCGTATGATCGTGTCTGCGGCTTCGGTGCCGATGTAGTGTATGTACTTTGTGCCGCTGACTTCAAAGTTGATATAACCGTATCTGGTGAATGCCAGGTATCCGTTGGTATAGTAGTGTCCCGGACCCGTTATATCCGGCAGCGTAAGGGTCATATATGCCTTGAAGCCCGAGATGTCCAGCTCGGGTACGGGCTGCCCGTTGTCAGCGGCGTTCCTCACATCGGTGAGATACGAGCCTGAACCGAAAAGCTCAGATGTCTTTCTGTAGGGGTTCAGGAGCTCCAGCAGCCGTCCTTTGTCTACGTAATAGCTGCCCTCGCCGATAACGTTCAGATCCCCGACCTCCATTATGCCGTCAAAGTCCATGGAATCCAGGGCCGAGCCCAGATCCGGCGAGCTGAAATCGGGATTTATGCCGATACAGTAGGTATCTCCGTAATCAAAGCTGGCAATACATACAAGATCGGGATCAAGGTCGCCGTATCTGTAAACGTCGAGCGTCCATCTTTTTCCTCCTGCCTCCATAACGTCGAAGTACAGCCATGTCAGCGGTTCACGGGGTGATGAGGTGGTATGGGTGATATTGTAGCGTATGCCGTTTGTTATGAAGTAGTCGGGACGGGTGGTCACGCTTGCGGGCGAGGTGGCGGTAACAGTGTACTGCACCGTTGTTACCGTTGAGGTGGTAGTCGTTAGGAAGATATATCCTGTATGGGTCGAGGCGTCCGCAGTATCCGGCTTTGTGGTAGTGGTAAAGACAGGATATGTCATAGTAGTCCACCGGACGGACGTAGTGGTATGCCATGTAGTACGCGGATAGGTCATCGTATTGCGTATGGTAGTTGTGGTGAAAATTGTGGTCGTCCTCGGATAAGCCGTTGTGGTACGGCGCGTCGTATGCCACTGATTGGTGGTCGATGTATATGTGGTATACAAATAGTACGCGGTGGTGGAGGTATAGGTCGTGTACATATAATATGCAGTGGTCGTCCTCGTTGAGGTCGTCCTCGGATAACCGGTGGTAGTCCTTGTATAGGGAGCAGTAGTCCCCGTTGTTCTGCGGGAAGTGGTTATCTCCTTTGAGGAATCGGTGGTACGCACTGCGCTGCCTGACTTCCCGCCGGCGGTGGTAGTGATTTTGCCTGTATTTGCAGATGCCGCAGCCTTGGTTTCTGTTGCCGCGCTGTCGTCATGTGTGGTGGCTGTGTCCGTAGTCCTTGTTGTGGAAGTCTCCGCAGAAGCTGTGACGTTCCCGGAAGCAGTTCCGGTCACTGCTTCTGCCGTCGTCACCGCCGTGGTGTCTGCCTCCGTTACGCTGTATCTGCTGTCGTCGTGGATAGGGGAGATCTGCTTCAACAAGTCGGAGCGCCATATCCCGAAGCCCACCAGCAGCATTACACAGCAGCTGAGGGCGGCTGCGGTACTTTTTATAAATAATGCTTTTTTGCGTTTCTTTTCTTCTAAGTATTCATCTCTGCGCTGAAAAACACTGCTTGCGATCTCTTTATAGTCTTTCATACTCAAAGCCCTCCTTTTCAAGCTTTGATCTCAAAGCCAGCTTGGCTCTGTAAAGGAGGTTCTCGATCTGACGCCTGCTCTTTTTCATTACAAGCGCAGCCTCTGAGTTGCTCAGCTCCTCAAAGAAGGTGAGATAAAGCACCTCTCTGTAATCGGGACTGAGAGCCTCCATTGCCCTATGAAGTGAGATCTTTTGTTCTTCCCTGAGATAATCGCGCTCGATATTCTTTGTATCCGAAATATCGTAGCGATCCTCAACGGGAGTGTCTGACAGACGGGAACGCTTCCTCAGCTCGTCCACAGCGGAATTATGCGCTATGGTGTAGAGCCATGTCTTGAAGGAGCTCTTTCCCGAGAATTTTGGTTTTTTAGCGGCGAGCCTGAAGAAGGTATCCTCCATAAGCTCCTCGGCAAGACTGAGATTGCCTGTAAAGCCGTTCAGATAGAGGATCAGACCGTCTTTATAGTCACGGATCAATTCTATCAATCCGTTATCATCACCGTCAAGGTAACGGCGGTAGCTACTTGCACCGTTATCCATGAGATCCTCCTTTCGTAAAGATGATCCTCTTTCAAATCTTAGACGTAACGGAGGGCGATTTCTCTCACCTCTCCGCGGAAAAATTTTTTTATCCGATATATCCTGCAAGCACTCCTCTTGCCCCTTCGTATTCAAAGGTGCAGGTGGAGAGGAGTATGAGCCTCTTGTCAGTGAGCTCCTCGGGAGTTGTGACAAGGCTGTAGGATGCGCTGTTGAGCAGCAGCTCCGCGTACTCGAGGCGCTCCCTGTCGGTAATGAATACCGTATGGTATACGGGAGATACCTCGGGAACGGTCATATAGGCGAAGAACCTTATCTCCTCGGCGCCGCTGTCAGTAATGAGCAGCCCGCCGGGGTGAGCCTCCATGAAGGCTCTGTCCTTGTAGCTCTCCACCTCTGCGAACATCTTCATGCCCACGGTATTGTGGGAATAGACAATGGAATTGTAGCCCGAGAAGTCTCCGCTGCAGCGATAGTCGAGGAAGGGGACTCCCACAACATTCTCGCTGCCGTCAAGTCCGTGGTCGAGGTAGAAGGTATTGTCGCCGCACTGCACTATGGGGTGATCCAGCCGGGTATCCGGGACGTATATCCAGCCCACGGTATCCGGGCACATTTCCTTGCAGGCGCTGTTCAGGGGAGCTTCGTCCTTTTTGCCGTCGGGGGTGCTGCCTTTTTCAGCGGCGGCCTCCGAGGCCTTTTCCATATCGGGACGGAGCTCAGAAAAAAGCTTCTCCCTTGCTTCAAGAGCCTCACTGAGCCGTTTTTGCGGCAGGACGCTTTCCTGCCTGTAACGGTAAAGCGAATAAGCTCCTGTGCAGAGAAGAAGCAGAATAGTCAGAGATATTATAAGCTTTTTCATGTTGTTTCTTTTTTATCCTTACGCCGCTTTTTTATAAGCAGCACCAGCATTATTCCCGTAAGAGCGGCCGCACCGCAGGTACACCACAGCCAGAAGCTGCTGCTGAGAGCCATGAGGCCTGTATAGGGCGGCTCGAACTCCTCGTCAACGGCTGCGTAGAATATCCATTTGAAGATAATCTCGCCCTCCACATGGCGGTCGCCGTCCTTGTCACGTACTATGGTTATTCCCTTATCGGTCACGAGCTTTTCGCCCTCGTCGATATAGAGCATATCCTCCTCGAGTCCCGACCAGACAACGCTGCACGTAAGGGTATGGCTGTCGCCGGGCTTGTAGTAGCCCAGGTCCTTGACCTCCTGAGTGAGGTCGATATTGCCCTTTCCGTTGACGTTACCGGTGAAAAACTGCTCACCGTCAAGGCTCATTGTGCAGTCCACCTCGTCCTCAAGGTCGATCTCGCCGTTTTTGGAGACAGGCTCCACATAGAAATAGATGTGATAGGCCTTGTCCTCGCGGAGATTCATGAGCTGGACGTCCTTGGTATAGGTCTCGCCGTATACCATGTCCTCAACGTGGAAGAAGTACTCTCCCGTACTGCTGCTGACGCTGTTTCCGTCGGAATCCATTGCCGACAGCGCTTCGGGAAGTCCCTTTACAGCGCCCTCGGGGAGCTGCACGGCAGCCGCAGTCCGTGAAAGCGGCAAAAAAAGGAGGGAAGCGCTGCACAGAGCAGCAATAAATGCTTTGACTCTCATGCGCTTTCCTCCTTTGAATTTATGACTTATGCTTTAAAATGATCTTATTATGTTGCAGACCACTGGATAACAGATATTTCTTTTCCGTTGTTTGTTGCAGATGCGTTTGCACCGAGTGCGGATGCGGAATCAACGCCCTCGTTCTGGCTATTGTCAAGAGATACCTGAACGCTGTTGAGCTTGACTGTCAGGTCAAACTTCATATCCTGATAAGCGCCTGCCTGAACGGAATCGTCAAGAGCAACGCTGTCTACCAGCTGAGCAGTAGTTGCGCCGGGCTCAACGTCGTTGGTATAGTAGAAGCCCTTATCTGCAAGGTACTGCCACTTGTCGGCAGCTGTTCCGTCGCCGATATTGTCGAGATTTACATTGATAACAATATCCTTTGTGGTATCGGCTGCACCTGTGGGGTGATATGTAACTGTTGCAACATTATCGGAAGCAACCTTGCTGTAATCCCAAGTGAGCTGGCTGTCGTCTGCGGGAACTACCTTATCCTCGTAATTCCTGAGCTTTATATCAGCAATCTCAGCAGCTGTAGGTGTAGCGCCGCTGCCGCGGATAACATCAACAGAAGCACCGCCGTCGGCATTGTCTATGGTATCAAGTCCGTAATACTTCGTACCGTCGAAATAGTATCCCGAATAATCATATGTAGGAGTTGCGCCTGCCGTGATCTCTCTTCTGAACAGATAGAGACCGGTATTTGCAGCTGCGGGAGTAAAGTCCGTACCTACATCGCCTGTTGTGGTAACGCCTGCGGGAGCGTATGCAAGATAGCCGCCTGCCTGTAAGGACGTTACTTCAGCAGCAGTAAGCTCGTCGTAAGTAGCTACGTCAGCTGCTGCGAAATCAGCAACAGCAACGCCGTCGCCCTCTACTGTGAGAGTAAGCGCACCCTCAAGCTCAAGCTTTACCAGAGCGGAGATATTTCCGGTATTTACAGCGGAAACATCCTTGTTTATGGTCTGTCCCGGGAGCCACTGCTCCGGGGGAGCGAAATCTTCGGAGATTGATACGCCGTAATCCGAAGAAGCGGTCAGTCGGTTGGTTACCTCATCGGTGGAAGTGAACCAAGCAAAAGTGCTGCCTGCTGCAATAACGGCCGCGATGCTTATCGCTCCGATGAGAACCTTTTTGTCTCTCTTGTTTTCCTTATTGTTTTTCATAAATGGCACCTCACTTAATTTTTCATATTCACTCCGTTTTGTCTTCCGATACGGAATCCGATGAAGCGGTACCCCCGCCGGCCTTATCGTCTGATCCTCCGTCATCTTTCGGAGCAAGATAAATATTGAGCAGTTTGAAGAATATCCATAAGAGAACTATGAGCGGCAGTACAATATACCATCTCAGCTGCACGAAGCGCACGATATATCCCAGCTTGGGGATACAGAACCTGACGCTTCCGATGACCCTTTTCTGGTCTATCAGCATAGCGTCCTCGGACGCGTTCGCGTCGCCCTTCGTTCTGAAGCAGGTAACGCCGGTACCCTCGTAATTCTCGAGCTTTTCCGTAACGCGGTGAGTAAGGAACGCGTTTGAATTGCTTGAGGGATTGAAGGTGATGACATCGCCCACATTGATCTCAGAGGCATTTTGCAGCTTGACGAAAACCATATCGCCTGTTTTATAGGTAGGGCTCATTGATGGAGTAAGGACTGTGTAGTACCTGTATCCGAAAAATGACTTGTTCGGACTTTTGCTGGTAGCAAAAAGCACAGCCGCAAATATTACTCCGACCGCAAAAAGGTATATAAAGATCTTCCGAATAACTCTGAACGCCTTATATCCCGAGCTTTTCTGCGACAGGTTTTTTGAATTATCGCTCATGGCGGTCTCCTTACAGATACGTATTTGTTTAATCATATAATATCATATAATTCTTTGATAGTCAAGAGATTTTCGCAAATTTGCGGTTATTTGATGATTAGAAATATTTTGTCTTAATTTGTATAATTTAACGAATAAAAGCGGAGAATTAACGAAAAAGCCTGTTTACAGGGGCTGACAATTTGTGGAACAATCACAGGGCACAGCTCTGATGTCAAAAATTGCTGAGTTTTTCATAAATAGATCAGTTTTTGCTCTCTTTATTGATTTTATTTGTCTAAAACGTTATAATATAAATAAGTAGAGGAGCACGATTATTACATCGGCAACTCAGATTTAATACTTTTTAAAGCTTACTTTAAGACTATTTTAAGAAAAAAATATATAATCAAATACAGAAACAAAATCGGCGGGATGATTTTGAGAGAACGAAAACAACATTATCAACGGCCGTGCACAGCGCGGTATCAAATGGAGGGATATGCTATGTTTAAAAGAACAGCAACCAGAACATGCGCAGGCATCATGAGCCTTGCTATGCTGCTGGGTACAGCGGGACTGTTCCCTGCTTCCAAGGCGGCAGCTGCATCAGGCGTAACGATCAATGAGGTCTGCCCCAAGAACACGACCTATCAGGCGCCGGACGGCAATTATTACGACTGGATCGAGCTTTACAACGGCTCGGGAAGCTCTGTCGACATCAGCGGCTGGGGCATAACGGACAAGGAGGATACTCCCTATCGCTTCACTATACCTTCGGGCACAGTGATCGAGGCAGGCGGAAGAAAGATAATCTTCCTCGACGGAACGGCAGGAGAGACAAACAGTGCGATCGCTCCCTTCGGCCTTTCGACCAGCGGCGAAACAGTTACTCTTACAGACGCTTCGGGCAATATAGCTTCACAGGTGACCTTTGACGATATGGCAAAGGATACCTCCTACGGACAGTATCCGGACGGAAGCGGCGAATACTACACCTTAAAGACAACACCCAATGCTGCGAATTCTGCTCCCGAGGGCTCAAACGCAGTAAGGACTCCCGTTTTCTCGGCAGAGAGCGGCTTCTATGACAACGGTTTCTCTCTCAGCATAGATGTACCTCAGGGTACCACAGTTTACTATACTCTCGACGGAAGCGACCCCACATCTGCTTCTGAGAGATACACAGGTCCTATAAGCGTACAGGATATGACCAATACTCCCAACAAGCTCAGTGCAAGAACTGACATTACGGCTTATACCGATATTCTTGCTCCCGATGAGGGCGTTCTCAAGGCAGCTGTAGTACGTGCTGCTGCTGTAGACTCTCAGGGCAGAACGAGCGAGGTTATAACAAAGACATATTTCATTGGTTCCGCCAATGTATCAAAATATAAGAACATGAAGGTCATCTCACTGGTGACAGATCCTGACAATCTGTTCGATTATGACAAGGGTATCTATTGTCTCGGCAAGGTATACGACCAGGGCGGCGGAGGCATGACCTTCCCCGGCATGGGCGACTGGGGCCAGCAGGGCCAGCAGGGTCAGCAGGGATTTGACATGAGCCAGTGGGGCCAGCAGGGTCAGGACGGCCAGCAGGGCTTTGACATGAGCCAGTGGGGCCAGCAGGGTCAGAACGGCCAGCAGGGCTTTGACATGAGTCAGTGGGGCCAGCAGGGTCAGGACGGCCAGCAGGGCTTTGATATGAGCCAGTGGGGTCAGCAGGGCCAGTGGGGCGGAGACATCCAGCTCGGCGGCGCAGGCGGTCCCGCAGTAACAGCCGATGAAGATACTATCGGTGCAGCAGCAGGCGGTTTCGGCCAGCAGGGCGGCGCTCAGCAGTGGGGCGGCTTCGGCCAGCAGGGCGGCGACGGTGCAGCAGCAGGCGGTGCCCAGCAGTGGGGCGGCTTCGGACAGCAGGGCGGCGACGGTGCAGCAGCAGGCGGTGCTCAGCAGTGGGGCGGCTTCGGTCAGCAGGACGGCGGTGCAGGCGGCTTCATGGGAGGCGGCGGAGGCGGCTTCAATATGGGCGACTTCGCATTCATGTCACAGGCTAACTACAACCAGAAGGGCGCAGAATGGGAGCGTCCCGCAAATATCGAGATATTCGAGAACGGCCAGAGTGTTGTTTCGCAGAATGTCGGCATAAGGACCAAGGGCGCTGCTTCAAGAGCATGGGCTCAGAAGAGCTTCAACGTTTTTGCACGTATGGATTACGGCAAGGGCGAGGTAGAGTACGACCTCTTTGAAGGAAAGGCCACCAAGGCAAAGAACAACAAGATCATAAAGAAGTTTGACGGCTTTACTATCAGAAACGGCGGCAACGACAATATGGCAGGCTTCTTCCGTGATTCCGTGAACCAGGCTCTCGTATCCGACAGAAATATGGCAACGCAGGCTACAAGCGAGTGCATACTCTTCATCGACGGCGAGTTCTGGGGCATCTATCAGCTCACGGAGAAGTACAATACAGACTACTTCGATTCTCACTACGGCGTAAAGAAGAATGACGTTGCTTTTATAAAGAACAACTCTCTTGAGGACGGCAACAATCAGGATCTTACAGACTGGAACAACCTCCTCAGCGAGATATCAAGAGGCGATATGTCAAGCGACGCAGCATATCAGCAGGTATGCGAGAAGCTGGATATACAGAGCTACATTGACTACTTTGCAGCACAGATGTACTGGGGCAACCATGACTGGCCCGGCAACAATACTGCCGTATGGCGTGCAAACACTGTAGATCCCGAGAATCCCTATGCAGACGGCAAGTGGCGTATGGTACTGTTTGATACGGAGTACAGCGCAAGCCTCGCAGACAAGATTAACGAAGTAGGTCCTACCTATAATACCTTCACCGCAGTAGGCGGAGGCGGCGGAATGGGCATGGGCTTCGGAATGGGCGGCGCTTCACTGGGCGGCACATTCTCCGCACTCATGAAGAATGCCGACTTCAGAAGACAGTTCGAGATCACATTCATGGATCTTGCAAACTACAATTTCGATCCCAACAAGACCTCGCAGGTCATCAGCTACTATAAGAACTACAAGCAGCAGATACTCGATACCTACAAGCGTTTCCCGTCTTCAAAGAACATCCACAACGAGCAGACCTTTGAAGAGGATTATCAGCTCCTTGATACGTTCTACAAGTCAAGATTCAGCAACATCACAAGCATGATGAAGAATTATATGTCCCTTACAGGCAGCCTCGCAACAGTTAATGTAAGCAATGACGGCAGCAAGGGCACATTACAGCTCAATACTATAAAGTTCGACGATTCCATGAGCACATGGAGCGGTAAATACTACACGGATTATCCCGTTACAGCAAAGGCAATGGCCAAGGAAGGCTATTCCTTCGATCACTGGGAGGTAACAGGCGCTACAGTAAGCGATACCACCTCAGATGAGATAACCGTTCCCGTAAGCGAGGGCGTTACCATCAAGGCTGTATACAAGGCAGGCGGAGCACCTCCCGCAACAACTACAAAGGCTACCACAACCACAACAAAGCCCGTGACAACGACTACGACTACAGTTCAGCAGGGCGGTCTGAAGGTAACCAAGTACGGCGATGCAAACTGCGATACAACAGTCGATCTTTCCGACGCAGTTCTCATCATGCAGAACTTTGCGAACCCCAACAAGTATGGTCTCAAGGGAAGCGATGCTCACCATATCACAGAGCAGGGCTATGCAAATGCAGACTGCGCAGGTCACAACGACGGCGTAACCACAGGCGACGCACTTGCGATACAGAAGTATATGCTCGGCGTTATTCAGCAGCTCCCCGAGAAATAAAAAAAATCCTGCACGGGGCAGGAATAACAAAAGTCTTTATTGAGCCATAAGGCTTCCGATAAAGTACAACCACCTTCAGAAGCAGCGAAGAGGAAAACCTCTTCGCTGTTTTTTATGTTCTGACTTCCGTATAGTAGTATACTGCAAGCTGGGTGCGGTCGCGGAGCTCCAGCTTGTCAAGGAGGGAGCTTATGTAATTGCGGACGGTGCCTTCGCTGAGGAAGAGCTTTCCCGAGATCTCCTTGTTGCTGAGTCCCTTTGCTACGAGCTCCATTATCTCGCGCTCCTTGTCGCTTATGCCGTGAGCTGCGAAATCAAAGCTCTCTCTCGGCTTTATGAGCTCGGGGAGCTTTGTTATTATCTTGTCGCCGAAGACGGTCTGACCGCCCATGACCGCTTCGAGAGCGGGCACTATACCGTCGAAGTCCTGCTTGAGGATATAGCCCTTGGCGCCCATATTCAGAGCCTTTATGATATATTCGTCATCGGAGAAGGTGGTGAGGTAGAGGATACGGGCGTCTGGATGCTTTCCGAGTATAATCTCGCCCGCTTCAATGCCCGTCATGCCCTCCATGCGTATATCCATGAGTACAGCGTCGGGACTGAGCTGATCGTAAAGGGCAACGGCCTCCCTGCCGCTTGCTCCCATGGCGGAAACGGTGACCTTTCCGGTGTTTTCAAGTATTGTTTTCAGTGACAGAGCGACGAGCTTGTCATCATCTATAACGATTATATTCATAAATACCTCCCGTAGAGATCAACATTCGGCTTTGCGCCCCCTGAACAGAGTTCAGGGCAATAACCGCCTGACGGAGGTTATTGAATACACATTAATTATATCACGGCAATATGACATTTGCAAGTGCATCTGTATGACAAATGTCATATGAAATACTGACGGAGGACACTACCGCAGAGGCAAAATATGCGTTATAATGATTACAGTGAACAGCATAAGGGAGGAATTCATTATGAGCAATACAGTTGTAAAGATAAAGGATCTTGTAAAACGCTACGGCGATCTCATCGCTCTCGACCATTTCAGTCTTGAGATAGAACAGGGTGAGATATTCGGACTTCTCGGTCCCAACGGCTCGGGAAAGACCACCACCATAAACTGCCTGCTTTCACTCCTTTCCTTCGACAAGGGCGACATAGAGATATTCGGGAAGAAGATGACTCCCGTAAGCTATGACATAAAAAAGGAGATAGGCATAATCATGCAGAATGTGGCGGTATTCGAGGAGCTTACCGTTTACGAGAACATCGACTACTTCTGCGGTCTGTACATAACCGACAAGGCAAAGCGGAGAGCCTGCGTTGAGGAGGCTATAAAGTTCGTAGGCCTTGAGGATTTCCGCAGATTCTATCCGAAGAAGCTCTCGGGAGGACTTCTCCGCAGACTCAATATCGCCTGCGGAATCGCTCACAAGCCGAAGCTCATTATCCTCGACGAGCCCACTGTTGCCGTCGATCCTCAGAGCCGCAACCGTATCCTCGAGGGCATACAGCAGCTCAACAGGGACGGCGCTACCGTCATCTACACCTCCCACTACATGGAAGAGGTGGAGCAGATATGCACCCGTATCGCTATAATGGACAAGGGCAGAAAGGTCGCAGAGGGCACCAAGGACGAGCTGAAACGTATGATAAAGAATACCGAGACCATAACCATAGAGATACTGGAGCTCCCCGAAAAGGTATACGGTGAGATATCGTCTCTGCCTCATGTTTACGATACTTCTCACAGCGACGGCAAGCTGTCGGTATACTGTTCGGGCGGCAAGCACAACCTCACAAGAGTGCTTGACGTATTGCAGAAGAACGAGCTTGGCTTCGGAAGAGTCTATACCGAGCTTCCCACTCTCAACGACGTGTTCCTTGAGATAACGGGCACCGCACTCAGAGACAAGGAGGATTGACCATGTTCCTTCACATTCTTAAATATGAGCTGAAAAACGGTCTGCGCAACAAGGACCTTATCATATGGCTCATACTTTTCCCCATAGTTCTGGGTACCTTCTTCAAGATAGCCTTCGGGAGCGTTTACGAAAAGACCGAGAAATTCAGCACCATACCCGTTGCCGTTGTGGAGACTGCGGAAAATCAGGCGTTCAGACAGGTGCTTGAAAGCATAGAGAGCGCAGATGAGCCTTTCCTCAGTGCAAGCTTCGTGAATAAGGAAAAGGCGGAAAAAATGCTGGACGACGGCGACGTGGAGGGTATCATCTTCTCGGGCGATAAGCTCAGCCTCACCGTAAAGGAAAAGGGCATACAGGAGACCATGCTCAGCGCCTTTGTGAAGCAGTATTCCGTCCGCGAGAAGATAGCAACGGACGCTTTGACTGCGGCTCCGGAAAAGGCACAGGAGGTAATAGCGGCCCTTACGGGAGAGACAGTCTCCTCATGCAGGGAGATACCCCTTACTCAGGGCAATCCCGATATATATATCCAGTACTTCTATAACCTCATCGCTATGGTGGCGCTGTTCGGCTGCATGACGGGTATGCACATAACAATAACCAATCAGGCCGATCTTTCCGCTCTCGGAGCAAGGAACAACTGCTCGCCCGCACACAAATCGCTGAGCGTGCTTGCAGGCTTTGCGGGAAGCTGCGTGCTTCAGACAATATGCATGGTAATCTGTGTCACCTTCCTTGCATTCGTTCTCAGGGTGGACTTCGGGGACAGACTGCCCCTTGTGTATCCTGCGGCCATACTTGGCGGCATACTGGGAGTAGCCTTCGGCTTCTTCGTGGGCTCTCTGGCAAGAGTGGGAGAAAAGGCAAAGACAGCCATACTTATGACCACCACCATGCTGCTGTGCTTCTTCAGCGGCCTTATGATAGGCAATATGAAGGCGTTCGTCGCAGAAAAGGTGCCATGGCTCAATGAGATCAACCCTGCGGCCCTGACATCGGACTGCTTCTACTGTCTGAACCTTTACGAGGATTACGACCGCTTCATATCAAAGCTCATCACTATGGCTGTGATAACAGTGATATTCATTTTTCTCGGCTTCATCACCTCAAGGAGGAAGAAATATGCAAGTATTTAAGGCCATGACCAGGGTAATGAGAAAAAGGCTGCTCTCTGCCATGATATATATTATCGTATTTTTAGTCATATCTGTATTCATTGCCAATGTTTCCAACAAGGATAACAAATTCGAGCTGACAAAGCTGAGGATATGCGTTTTCGACGAGGACGATACTCCCGAGAGCCGCGCTCTCACGGAGTTTATCGGTAAGTCCAACGACCTTGTGGAGCTGGAAAACGACAGGGATACCATGATCGACGCTCTCTATTATATGCAGGTCAATTACGTACTCACTATCAACAAGGGCTACGCCGAGAAGATAGCGGCAGGGGATACGGCCGACCTCTTCGGCAGCTATCACATAGACGAGAGCTATTCCGTGGTATATATGGGACAGTTCCTCGACGAATATACCACATCGGTAAAGGCTTATCTCGCTATGGGAAGGACTATGGACGAGGCCGTCGCTGCTACAGAGGAGTCCCTCTCTCAGGAGACACAGGTGGATATGCTGAGGGTGGACAAGGCGGGAAATTCACATTTCAGCGTTGATTTCTCCATGTATTTCCAGTATATGCCCTATGTACTCGTATCGGCGGTGATGATCGTCATATGTCAGGTGCTTGTAACCATGAGCAGGAAGGACATACGCTTCCGCACCAACTGCTCATGCCTCAGGGACTCGGAGTATACCTTCCAGCTCTTCTTCGGAAGCGGTCTGTTCGTGCTCGGAGTATGGCTGCTGCTCATGATAGTGGGAGCTGTAATCAACGAGGAGATGTACAGCGGCAGGGCGTGGCTGGCAGTATTCAACAGCCTTATATTCTCGGTCGTGGTGGCAGCCATAGCAGTGTTCGTTTCAAGCTTCGAGCCCAAGGACAACGTGCTGAACCTTATCACGCAGATACTCGGCCTTGGCATGAGCTTCCTCTGCGGAGTGTTCATACCCACGTCAATGCTCAGCGGCAGCGTTCTTTCCGCGGCAAGGTTCATGCCTGCCTACTGGTACATCAAGGCTAACAATATGATAGCTGATATACAACCCTACAGCTTTGAGGGAGTCATGAAGTGCTACGGAGTACAGCTTCTGTTCGTGGCGGCGCTGGTGCTCCTTACGCTGCTGGTGCGCAGGGTGAAGTACAGCGGTGCGGCCATAGGTACCTCCGTGAAGAAAGCGGCGGTCAGCTGACAATAACCGTATAATAAAGCCTCTGTTTCTGACAGAGGCTTTTTTGCGCAGTGATTTTTGCCATTTTTTCAATGACATATGTAATTTCGAAAGTGACGGAAGACATCTTAAAAGGTTCGCGGGAACGTGATAGAATAAGACCATACCAAACGGGAAAACGTTCAGGCGCCGGGCGTTTTTATAAAAACAATATCAGCAATTATAATTTATTTAAAAACGGAGGTAGTATTATTATGAAAGCAATATCCAAAAAAATCGTAAGCTTATTCTCATGTGCAGTTCTTCTCTGCGGAGCGGGAGCTGTTCCCACCAATGCTGAAAGTCAGTCCGGAGTAAATACAACATATGCTGCTGTTGTAAGGAGAACAGTGGAAATTGCGCTCAACGGCTATGATTTTGAGCTCCCCATCGGCGGAAGCGTCAGCATTAAGGTCACAACAGGAAATATTTCATCTAACAACACAACACTGAGCTATCAGTGGTACAAAAACGGCTCGGCTATCAGCGGAGCTACCTCGTCAAGCTATAATGCAACGTCGGAAGGCGAGTATTACTGCAAGATAAAGGCAACGAAAAAAATACAGTTAACAGGAAGAAGACCCTATACCAATTCCACGACATATGACACAAAGACAGCTACCGTGGTAAAAAAGCTGACTATAACTTCTCAGCCCCAGGATACAGCTGTTATCAAACCGTATTTTTCACGTCAGTTCAGCATAGGTGTAACAGGCGGCACAGCTCCTTATACCTATGACTGGACGCTGGACGGTACAGTTCTGCCTTTGGCTCATAACAAGAAGACTATCAATGTTACCACTCCCGGAAAGTACCAGTGCACAGTTACGGACAGCAAGGGCAAGACGGTAAAGAGCAGAGTTGCTGCTCTTACTGAGAATTTCCTCAGGATAACCAGTCAGTCCGGTGACGGAAATATCTATTCTCAGGGCGGTTCCTATTATCTTTACGTAAATGCGGCAGGCGGTCTGGCTCCTTACAGATATGAATGGACTCTTGACGGCTATATCCTGCCAAACAACACAAACTACCTCTATGCAACAGAGTTCGGAAAGTATAGCTGTACTGTATATGACGGCTACAACGATAAGGTAACGAGCAGTACGATGACCGTACATAATCAGGTCCTCAGGTTCAAGCAGCAGCCTGTTTCCGTGGCTTCAAAAGAATACGACCGTACAGCTACTCTCTCGGTATATGTAATTGGAGGAACAGGAAGATATGGTTATGAGTGGCAGAAATATGTCAACGGCGAGTGGGTGAGCGCAAATTGCTACAAGCCGGAAATAAATGTCAGCAGAAGCGACGCGCATGCTTATTCATGGCGTGATAACGAAATACACGGCGGACGTTCGGATCTGCATTATCTGATACACTACTACACTGACTACCGCTGTGTAGTAAAGACCTATGACTACTACGGAAATCTTGTTACTCAGATCACAAGCAATACCGCAAGAGTCAATGATAATGTCAAGGATTATATCACAGACGTTGAATTCTATTGGTGATATAAAAGAAAAGGAACTGCGATCGCAGTTCCTTTTTTGCTATCTGTCGCTGAGCTCCAGTTTCGCCTTGATTATACCGCAGACCTCCTCCATGTGCTGCCGATAGTAGAAATGCCCGCCGGTAAAGGGATACAGCCTGCATTTTCCCCTTGTGAACCTGCCCCAGCCGCTCATGTCAACGCCTTTGAGCAGAGGGTCCTCAGTGCCGAAAAGGACGCTTATATCGCAGCCGAAGTTCAGTTCCGCAGGAGTTATACCGTAACGCTCGGTCATGCGCACATCGGTGCAGAGCAGTCCGTTCAGCAGCTTTATGAGCTCCTCGTTCACGGCGGGCAGGGGAGCAGACAGGGAGCCGCCGCCGAAAAAGGAAATTATCTCCCCGTCTGAAGCCGTATCCGCGTTCTCAAAGCAGTGCATTTTCACGTCCGGGGGATTTTTCCCCGACAGGAAGATATGCCTGGGAGCTGCAAGACCCTTTTCCTTTGCCTGACGGACGAGCTCCGCCGCAAGGGCAGTGCCCATGCTGTGTCCGAATATGGCGTAGTCGCCTCCGAGAAGTCCGGAATGCTTTTCTATGAGATCGGAGGCACAGGAGGGTACTGTGTCGAGGAGAGGCTCGGAAAGCCTTGTGAGGCGTCCCGAGAGCTCCATGGGGACCACCGTTAGCTCCTTCGGAAGGAACTGCCTGAATGCGCAGTAGCTCTTTGCGGAGCCCCCTGCGTGAGAGAGAAAGAAAAGTATCATATCAGTCCTCCAAAGGCGTGCCTTTTTCGTTGAGCAGGTCGAATATCTCGCCCACTCTGCTGACCGAGGCCACAAGGGAAAGAGGTATGCCGAGCCTGTATGTATCCGTTATTTCGGAGCCGAGACCGAAAAGTCCAAGCGAATCAAGGAAAAGGTCGTCGTATACGTCGGTATCTCTCGTGATTTCCGCGGCGTCAACGCCCGCGTAGTCCGAGACAAGCTGTATGAAGCTGCCGAGGTCGAGTCCGTTCATTGCTTATATTCCTTCTTTCTCAGGTATTTGAACTGTATCTTGCCTATGTCCTTGGGTATGTCCTCAACGAGGACGACCCTGTCGGGTATCTTGTATGCGGAGAGCCTGCCGTCAAAGTATCTTGCCAGCTCGCCCCTCGTAACTTTTCCCCCGTCCTTTGGCTGTATATACGCCACTGTCTGCTGCCCTATGACGGGATGGGGCTCGTCAGTGACAGCTGCTGCCGCTATCTTCGGGTGAGTGAGGAGACAGGCCTCCACCTCCTCGGCGTGGACAAGGTTTCCGCCCCGCTTGATTATGCGCTTGCTCCTGCCGGCGAAGCGGACTATACCGTCTGGGAGCCTGTATACAAGGTCCCCTGTGCAGAACCAGCGACGTCCCTGACTGTCGGTGCGTATCTTTTCCGCGGAGAGCTCCGGGTTGCCGAAATACTCCGTGATAACTCCGTCTGTGTATACGCAGAGCTCACCTGTTTCGCCAACGGGGACTTCCCTGTGCTGTTCGTCGATAACGCGGAAGTCGGTAAAGCTGAGCCTGCGGAAGTCGCTGGGGTCGGTGCCTGCGTCCCTGTCCGAATCCCACACCACCATGGTGCAGGTCTCCGAGGAGCCGATAACGTTTATGACCCGTATGCCGAGCTTCTCCGTGAACACGTCGGCTATCTCCTTCGGGAGCACCTCTCCCGCAAAGTAGCAGATACGGACGCTTGAGAGGTCGTATCCGTCAAAGCCGGGTGTTGACAGCAGTACCTTTGCAAGAGTTGAGGTGAGCTGTATGACGGTTATCCTGTACTTCTGCACTGCTTCAAGGAAGGTGATGGGCTCGAACTGCGGCTGATACATCACCGTGCCGCCCTTCAGCGTCATCTGCTGTCCCATGCCGAAGCCTCCCTGATGATAGAGAGTCATGCCCAGCATCATAACGTCTCCAGAGCGGAAGCCGAGGTAGTCGCCCATATCTCTCTGCGCGGCGAAAAAGCCCCACGAGGGCACGGAAAGTATCTTGGGAGTTCCCGTGCTGCCCGAGGTGCAGGCGAGAGACATGGTGTGCAGCCTGTCGGGACGGTATATGCTGCATTCGCTGCTGCCGTATTCCGCTGTGAAGTCTTCTGCGGATATGCAGAGGCTGTCGCCGGGGATAAGGCTCCTCTCAGCAAAGCATACGATCTTTTTTACTGCCGTTCGCGGTGAAATAGAAGAGCTGACGGCGCCGATTATATCATTGTTTCTGTAGCGGCCGGAAACGAACATGAGCTTTACGGCAGCGGCGGGTATGAGCCCGGAGAGCTCCAGCGAGCCGCTCTGCGGGTCCATGGGTACGGGCTGAGCACCTATCCTGACCGCCGACCAGAAAACCACATACCATTCTATGCTGTTGGGCATACATATGCCCACCTTGTCGTCAACGCCGATACCCAGTTTTTTCATGGCGGAGCCGAAGACCGCCGTCCTCTCCATGAAGCCTCCGTAGGTCAGTGTATCCCCGTCGATCACGAGGAGCGCCTTTCCGGGAGCTTCCTCTGCGTATCTGCTGTAATATCCGAAAAAATCCTCTGACATAATCATCACCCATTCAGCCTTTCCGCAATGAAGTCCGCCGCGATGTGTTTTATCCAGTGATACTGCTCTCCCACGGGCATTGAGTGCATTATGGTCTCCTCGGAGACATAGGCGGGCTTATCCTCTATTCGTATGCACTCCTTATGCCCCGTCGCCTTGTCAAGGAGACGCTGCGAGGCCTCGGGGGACATCCAGTTGTCGTCATCGCTGTAAACCATGAGGAAATCCGCATTATGTGTACCCTCCTCGAGGACCTTCATGCCCTCAAGATAGTCTTCGCCGTACTGGTACGAGCTCCATTTTCCCCGCTTCATCCACAGGGGTATGGAGTCCTGATCGGCAAAGTTCATAAGCAGAGGGAAAAGGCTTGCACAGGCTCTGATCCCCGGGTTCTTCACCGTAGCGCGGAAGGCGTAGCCGCCTCCCATGCACAGTCCGAAGTTCGCCAGTCTGTCACCGTTAAGCTCGGGACGGCTCTCAATGAAGCGGTATATGCCCTCAAAGGCTGCCTCCAGCTGTCTGCCGCCGCACTTGATATTGTTGTATATCAGCGCTCCTCCCGCTCCCGGCATATCGGGAGCTATGACGGCTATGCCCCTTTCTGTGAGAGGAGCCGCAAGCATTTCGAGCTCCTCCTTGCAGCTGCCTATACCCGAATAGGTTATCGCTGCGGGGAAGCTCTCCGTGTTTCCGCCGCCGGGGTAGTGTATATAGGCAGGGAGCTTTCCGTACTCCGTATCTATCTCGGTATACTCCGACCTTTTCCCGCGGAGCTCCGTGAAGCGGCGGTAGCTTTCGGCAAGGCCGCCGTATATCTCCGTTTTGTGTTCAGGGTCCTCGATGTTTATCATAAAGCGGGCATAGTGACACTGTACCGCCATTCTTGCATACTCCGCAGCGGAGACTTTATTTCCCGCCTTTTCGGCTTTGTCGCGCAGGCCGCTGTATCTTTCAAGCTTCTTCTGCCATTCTCCCAGCCACAGCTCCTGTATCTGTCTGCCGCTCCTTACATTTATCCCGTCAAGCTTTCTGAGTATATACTCGAGGTCGAAGGGATCGGCGCCGTAGAGCAGTGAGCGCGTGGTCACGGGATTGAGAAGTTCTCTTATCGCCCATTTCATACATATATCTTCCTTTCGCAGCTCATTTCAGCCCGTATAGTGCCATGCGCTCTGTCTGTCCATTTCCGTGAACTGCATATATATCCGCCGCGGATCGGCGTTGGTATGCTTCCGTATGAGGCGCAGCATATTCTCGGATATGAGCTGTGATACCCCCGTACTGCCGCAGCTGTGAGGCGGTATGTAGCGGAACTCTGCAAAGAAGACCGTATCCTCGGAGGAGTCCATATACATGGTGCACTCGTCGAGGGTGAGCATGACCGCAGGCAGCGGCTTCCCGAGAATATGTGAGAGCTCTCCGGCCGCCTCGTCGAGAAAGGCGTTCCTTGCGGAGACAGAGCTGAACCTGTAATTTGTCTTCATCTGTGCGATCGGCATATCATCGTCCTCCTTTCATGTTACGGCTTGTATTTTCTGAATATTAGGGTGGCATTGTGACCGCCGAAGCCGAAGGAATTGGAAAGCGCCGTATCGACTCTGTGCTCCTGTGCCCTGTTGGGGACGTAGTTCAGATCCAGCTCGGGATCGGGTAGACCGTAGTGTATGGTAGGAGGGACTGTGCCTGTCTCTATGGCCTTTATGCAGGCGATAGCCTCAAGAGCTCCGCCTGCACCGAGGGTATGGCCTATGGAGGCTTTCACTGACGAAACGGGGATCTCATAGGCGTGCTGTCCGAATACCTCCTTTATGGCCTTTGTCTCGTAAAGGTCGTTGAGAAAGGTGGAGGTTCCGTGAGCGTTGATGTAGTCCACCTGACAGGGGGAGATACCCGCGTCCTCCAGGGCGAGACTCATGGACAGCGCCATGCCCTCTCCGTCTGTTTTCGGAGCTGTCATGCTGAATGCCTCGCTGCACATGGAGGCTCCCGCCAGCTCACAGTATATCCTTGCGCCTCTTGCTCTTGCGGAGCTCTCGGATTCCAGCACTAAGGTGCCGCCGCCCTCGCCCATTATGAAGCCCTCGCGGTCTTTCGTGAAGGGACGGGCGGCTCTCTGCGGATCGGGATCCGAGGACATTGCAAGGAGCTGATCGAAGCCGCTTATGACCAGATGAGTCACCGTATTTGAGATACCTCCCGCCACGATCATATCGCACATTCCCGAGGCTATGAACTGCTTTCCGAGAGCAATGGCGTATGCCGAGGAAGCGCAGGCTGTGCTGACGTTGAAGGCGGGTCCCGTAAAGCCGTATTTTATGGAGATAAGAGCAGGGAGCTCGCTGGGCATTTTCTTGAGAGTGATGTTCAGGGGCTTTTCGAGCTCGGCGTCCTCATAGGAATTGTCGATCACTCCGAATATCACACCTGCTCTGCTCCCGTCGTATCCCGCTTCCTTGATCCCGCAGTCCGCAAGGGCTTCCCCCGCGGAGGCGAGCCCCATTCGCGTGGTGACCGTCGCTGCGTTCAGCTGACGCTTTTTCCAGTATTTTGCGGCTTCCTTTTCAAATTCTCCGTCCACCTCTGCCGCTACCGTCGTATCATGTCCGTCAAGGGGTATCCTTGTGATAGTTCTCATGCCGCATCTGCCCGAGATAAGTCCGTCCCAGTAATCCGAGGCTGTGCAGCCCACGGAGGTAACGGCTCCGAGACCTGTTATAACGACTTTTTCCATATATATTACCTCTGATACAGTTTTAATTCAATATCCTGTCCCATATCTCCCTGTCCGGACGTTTGTATGAGGAGAAGCCCGTTCTGCCGTACAGCTCGTCAAGAGCCGCAAACAGACGATCTGTCCCGCAGTATCCGCAGTACCGTGCAGGGGCTTCGGCAAGGCCGAGAACGTCCTGCACAGCATCAAGCAGGGTGGGAATATCTTTGTTATATTCTTTTGCTGCGTTGACTGTTTCGTTGAGTATCAGTGCTGTCATGTAAAGGGGAGCTTTGCTGAGATCGGCGGTTCCTGCGTCCTCACGCTCCGCCATAAAGGAAAGAAAGCTCCCTGTGCCTTCGGGGCAGCCCTCTGCCAGCCATTTCCTTATCCTTTCCGTACCGTAGCCGAGCAGAGCCCTGTTCCTTTCCGCAATGAAGCTGCCGGAGCTTCCCGACATAAGTCCGGGGCCGATGCTGTCCAGCATCTCAAAGGGCGCCGCTGCGGGGAAAAGCTCCCTCAGGGAATAATCGAGCTCCCTGACGGAGGCTCCGAGAAGCTCACGGAGATATATGGCGTGAGAGACCGTGCAGGCGATCATCTGGTTGAGATACATATGGTATCCCTCCGTGAAGATGACAGGCCTTTTGCCTGCTGCTCTTATGATATATTCGGCTCTTTCCGTGTATTCCCGCGGGTTTTCGGGCAGCAGGTTCAGCTCCGTGAAGTCCGTCAGCCTTACGGGAAAGAAGAAATGCATCCCGAAGCAGCGCTCTCTGTGGGGGATACCCTCAAAAACCGATGAAATATCAAGAGAGGAGGTGTTGGTAAGCAGCAGACAGTCATCGGATACGGCCTGTGCCGCTCTTGCAAAGAACTCCTTTTTTGCTTCCATATCCTCGCATATGCTCTCGATTACCGCGTCGCAGTCTTTCAGCTTTGAAATATCGTCCGTGAAAAGGAAAGAGCCTTTCTTGAATTCGTACTGCTCCACGGTGAGCATTTTCCGTTTAAGTCTCTTCCCGAGGGAGCGCATGACGCCGTCGGTCTTTTCCTCCGCTCCCGAACGCGTTATGACAGTGAATTCAGCGTCGGGCAGCTTCCCGAAGAGCAGGGAGAATATTTCCTTTCCCATTTTTCCGAAGCCCGCTATGCCTATTTTCATATCCGCTCACCCCTTTCGTCGGGGTATGAGCCGATATAGCTCCTGTAACGGCATGGGACGAATTTTTCCGTATTCTCCGAGATATGCCCTATTAATGCCAGCGCTTCCTGAAATCCCTGCTTTTTCGGGACCAGTATATCCGCCCAGCCTATGGCGAGAGCTCTTTCCGCTGTTATGAGATCTCCGGACATAACCAGCTCATAGGCGTTCTGTATGCCGCATAGCTCTGCGGTACGCGCTATCCCGCCGAGAGCCGGAAGCATACCGAAGGCGGATTCGGGCTGACCAATGCGGGCGTTCTCCTCGGCTATCCTGTAATGGCTGTTGGCGGCTATCTCGCAGCCCGAGCCTATACAGAAGCCTGTGACCACACTGACGACGGGGAAGGGGAGCTCCCTGAGAAAGGTAAAGAAATGCTTCTGCCTGATATGTCCTTCCGGCAGGCTGCTGCCGTCGGTGAACTCCGCGGCGGTGCGCTCTGCAAGAGCTTCCACATCTGCTCCCACGCTGAAATGTCTGCCGGCGCCCCTTATTATGAGTCCCTTGTAAGCACGTTCTGCGGCAAGTTTTTCCACCCTTTCCATTACCGCTTCGTACTCGCGGAAGAAGTCCGCCGTCATAAGGTTGTTACGGGGCATATCCATTGAGAGTATGAGTATGCCTTCTCTTTCTTCAAGTATCATGCCTTTGTTATCGCCCATGGCTGCCACCTCCGTCCGCAGGAGCCATAAGGCGGTAAAAAGCCCTTGATTCGAGGTCCAGCACCTTCTTCGCGGGAGCTGTCCTCGCTGCGGCAAAGCAGGCGGTGATCTCCCTTATCTGCGCCACGGACTTGCCGCCGAACAGTCTTTCCGCGTAGCCCTCCGCTTCTGAGGAGCTTATGCGTATATCCGCCGCAGCACTGAGCTCCTTATCGGTATCGTCTCCGCAGACCGCCGCCGTCATGAACGGAGCCTCCGCAAGAAACCGCCGTACTGCCGACTTTTCCTCTTCGCTTCTGCCGAGGACTGCTCCGCAGTCGGGATAAATTATCAGGAGGCAGACATCGCTCCGAAGCTCCTCTGCGGAGAGGAGCTGATAAAGCGAGCTCAGTCCGCGTATCTCCGCGGCGAGTCCTTTTTTATAAACGTTCATCGTCGTTCCTCCCGATAAAATCTCTTATCCTGTCGGGTATATCGCAGATGATACGCTCCCTGTTAACGTATGCGAGTTTGCCAGCGACCCTGCATGAAAGGAGCTCCGCAGTTTCGTTTATCATATCGTGCCTGTAGCTGACTATGCCGCCGGAGCAGCTCAGCTCCGTTTCTATCCTTACCCTGTCGAACATTTTAAGCTCGCGGATATATCTCTGACGGCTCTCAAGTATCACGGGGAACAGCCCTTCTTCCTCAAGTGTGTCCGTAAGGCCGTTGGAGCCGAGGAAATCCCACAGCGCCGTCTCGGAATACTGAAGATAGACGGAATTGTTCACATGGCCGAAGGAGTCCAGCTCATAGCCCCGTACAGTGAGTCTGTAGATGTGTTTTTTCATAGCTTCCGTGCCTCCGCCAGTACCGCCTCGAATTTCCCCTTTGAGGGATCGGCGGCTCCGTCCATGGCAAGGGCTGCTGTTTCCGTTACGGCCCGTATCTGGGAAATGCTCTTTCCCTCCATGAGCTCCCTTACGAAGGCTACAGTTTCGCCGAAAGCGTCCCTGTCCCTGCTGACTCTGGTCACAAGCCCCATTTCAAGAGCCTTTTCCGCGCCCAGTATCTCTCCGCCCAGTATCATGGAGAGCGCCTTTTCCCGTCCTATCAGCCTGCACAGGCGTTCCGTCCCGCCCATGCCGGGGACAACTCCGTGTGTCACCTCGGGAAGTCCGAGAAAGGCGGAGGGCGAAGCTATCCTGAACTGACAGCTGAGGGCAATTTCAAGTCCGCCGCCGAAGCAGCCTCCGTTTATGGCGGCAGCGGTTATAAGCGGCAGCCTTTCTATTATGCGCAGAAGCTCCCTTGCTTCTTCAAGCTTCGCGGAGAGCTCCGCGGCGTCCGTCCCTCCGAAAAGGGAAACGTCGGCTCCGTGGGAGAAATGCCGTCCTTTTCCCGTAATGATAAGAGCCCCTGCCTGCGGATATTTGTCCGGAAGGGTCAGGAGCTCCCTGCGGTCTGCGAATCCGGGCTCGGCAAGCAGGTTTTTCGGACCGTTGTCTATGGTGAGCACCGCAATGTTTCCCTCCACGCGGAGCTCTGATATATTCGTTCCTTGCATAGCGGTTCTCACTGATCTGTTATGTCGTTGCCGTACTGATATATCCTGCAGAACATATCCACAACGTCCTTCATGGTGTTCATGGGGGTCCTGAGCATATATTTTCCTATGCTCTGGAGCTTAACGTCAAGACCGTATTTTTCCGCAGTCATCTCGATAAGCTCCACGAACATCAGTGAATCGCTGCCAAGGTCGTTCTGGGGATCGGTCTCCATGGTTATGCTGCTTCTGTCCGTTTCACACTCCTCGGCATAGTAGTCGAATATCATGTCCCTGATCTCTTGTCTGATCTCTTCCGTGATCTCTTTCATTTGTGGCACCTCCGTAGAAAATTATATAGTAAATTTAATGTTCAGACGTCTTCAAGAGTGTAGATCCTGCAATTCCTGCTTACCCGCGAGAACCTGCTGACAGCGCTGTCGGCGCTCACGTCGAAGAACTCGGTGACGCCGAGCTCCTCCAGCTTTTTCATGGCAAGATCCCAGCGTATGGGGGTATATACGTTCAGCTGATTTTCCTTCATTATCCGGTTTCCCTCCGTCATGATCCCTCTGTCGAAGACGGAGAGGACGGGGTATGCGGGGGCGCTGTATTCCGCAGCGGTGCAGAAGGCGATGTATTCCTTTGAATACTCCTTCATCACGGGGTGGTGGTAGGCCAGACCTGTGCCTAAGCTGAAGGCCTTCAGGGCGCCCTCCCTGCGGCACAGTTCAAGAGCCTTTTCCACCGCTTCCGCCTGTCCGCATATCATTGTGTGGAAGCTTGAATTGCCGCTGCCTATGACCAGCTCTTCCTCCGTGAACCTTTCCCGCAGCAATCCGCTGAGCTCGCTGTGTGAGAAGCCGATGACCGCTCCCATATCAAGCCATGCGCCCTTTTCCTCGATGCAGCGCATTGTGGCGCGGTTCATCATTATAATATCCTGTGCGCATTCATGGCTGACCGCTCCGAAGCAGCCGCTTATGCTGACTATCCCGGAGCTGTAGCCTGCGCCAATATCGGGGATTATCCCTTTGCCCGTGTAGTATTCAAAGACCACCCTGTCGCATATGAGAGAGATGATCCATTCCGCCACCTTTCTGTCAAAGGGAGCGTTATTTTCCGGCTCTGTGTGCAGTCCGAGCCTGCCGAAGGCCTCGCTGCGGTAATGCATGAATCTGTCCGTGAGCTCGGGCGGGAGCTTGACTGTCAGTTTTTCCGGCTTTGAGCCGATACCGTTGAAAAGAAAGGCTTTGCGGTACATTGTAGGTACTCCTTCCGCATATCCGAAACGTTTGGATACTGAGACATGATGATGTGACAAAAGCTGATACATCGGCGGTAATACCCGTTAAACTGACAAAAAGCCTTTCCCCCGGGGAAAGGCTTTTTTGATCAGTCTTTAAGATTTTCAGGCGTCTTTATAAGCTTTGCCTTGAAAAGGGCTGTGCAGATAAGAGTAGTGAATATCGTTGAGATGACCATCTCAAACAGTGCGTTTATACCGACTGATGTTATGAGGAACAGTAAGATGCTTTTTCCGGCTCTGAGCTTATCTATGTAATTGAATTTTTTGTAGATTTTAAGAGTGTATCTGCCGTCGCTGAGACCTCTGAGGTCAGCAGTGGACGTCTTGAACTTATATGTATTTCCGTTGATGCTGCTGCCGCCGAAGGTAGCGCCCTTGAGCTTCTTCGAGCTGAGGGTGAACTTGACTGCCTCGGAGCCTGCCGCAGAGGGGAGAGTTTCCTGAGTATCCCCGACGGTGAGGACAAGATCGCTGCCGAACACGGCAGACTTTCCGTCAGCCGAGAATGCAACGTCCTTTCCGCCGTTATCCTTGATCTCGGAGATAACGCCGTTTGAAACGGTTATCGTATATTTGTTGTCGAGGCCTGTTGCCGTGTGGTTGAACAGGAGCACCAGTGCCGACATAAAGAATATCGTATTGAGTATTGCAGCCGAGAAGCCCGAAACGGCGCAGGACTGCTGTATCTTTGAAAGGTTCTTCATGTTTATGAACCAGAATGCCAGACCGAAGCCCACAGCAAAGACAGCTGTGAGAACGAGGGCGAGGGGGAGTCCCGAGGTCATGAATTTGTACATACCTGCGGACATCTTGTATTTTCCGTCCTTATCGTAGCATACGAGAAGCATAACGGAAAGGAAAAGTCCGATGAGGACGGCGCCTGCCACGGAGCTTGTTATTGCCGAGAGAACCTTTTTTGACTTTATCTTTGAAAGTCCGAGGAAAATAAGTCCGACGAGAAGTCCGTCGAGAGCACGTGAAACAACGCGCTGAATAAATGTAAGAACGGGGCTGATCTCAAGGGTCATTGCACCCATTCCGCTGAGCACGCCTATGCCGAAGCACTGCAAAAAGCTGAATATGCCGAATACTATGCCCATTATGAGTCCTCCTACGGGACCGAGGGCGATAGCCGCGATAGCGATGGGGATGATGTTCAGGGTTATGGACAGGGGTCCGATGGGTATAGAGCCTATCGGCGTAAGGGAGAAGAGCGCCACGACGGCGGTCAGAAGACCCAGAAGCACCAGACTGCGGATGTTGAACTTTGCTTTCATATTAAATTCCTCCTTGTTACTACTCCCCTTGAGGGGATATAATACAATAATACTATAATATCATGTTTTTTCGAGCTTGTAAATAGGTCGAATGTCAGAAAAATGACTAACAACAAAGCTGCCAATCATATAAAACCGACAAAAAAGCCGCTTGGAATTAAATAATTATATGACTACATATACATAACGAATAGCACCAAAACAAAACCGGCTTTATTGCTTTATATTGTTAAAAGCGGCGGGCATATGTCAACCTACGGCTTTACTTATGGTTGACCTGTTCGGACCCGGATTTGTGGAAGTTTGTGTTGAACAATCGGAAATCATGGGTTTTAAACAACAAAATGCACAATTTATTGCATAAATTTGTCTTAATTTAGGCATTGTAAAATATTGCAATTTAGATACCTCTATGTTATAATTATAGTATAACACTGTAATAATATCACTCCGCGTACAGGCGGAGGATCAGATTACGGGGGAATTGTGCAAAAAAGCAAAAGAAACTGAAAGGATGGGATTACCATGAAGAGATCATTGAGGAAACGTCTTATCAGCGGCGTAACCTCAGGTATTCTTGCGGCAACATATCTGCTGCCGTCAGATCTTTCTCTCGGTACACGCTTGGGAGCTGCGGCTGACGAGCTGCCGAGCCCGAAGTACGGTAAGGCTTACACTGTGGAGAATATCCTCAGCGATTATTCTTACTTCATTCGGGAAGACGCAAACATCATGAACCATACGGTAGGCGCTCTGGCTATAGGAGGCACAGCCAGACTGACGACCTTCGGCGAGGCTGCTGTGGCACCGTCGTATTTCAGACGGCTTGAGCGCGTGATGGACTTCAACCCCGGAGGCTTTATACAGGATCCGGAGCTGAAGAAGCAGTTTGCCGACAAGTCGGTGGGGTATTACAACCAGATCAACGAGGACTGGAGTGTGATACCGCCTCACCTTTACAACGACTCAGGCGCCAAGCTCAAGAAGATCGACGGAGACTTCATCGATTTCGATACCGCTTTCAACGAGATCTCGAACTGGTCCTCTGCAAAGAAGACAGCGGCGGGCGCGTATAAGTTCACGGTTGACGACATCAAGGAAGTGACGATAGTAGAGCAGCCGAGAAAGATACTTACTATCGATTTCGACAGTATGCCTTCGGATATTATAATCCCGAGAGAGGTCTATGACGCTCTCGATATAATCATGCTGGACGGAGATGTGCTCGATATAGCCACGGGCGGCTACACCATCACCGTTGACGGCACCGAGCCTGTTTATTTCAGATTTGCAGGCGACGGCAACAGAGGCAGCGACGAGCCCGCGGACGCTCCCATATACAAGGGCATCCAGTTCGCGGATACCGCAAAGCCCACCACTACCTTCGAGGATCTGGAGAGAGAGGGCGTTCAGGATGACATACAGACTAACCTCACCGTCGGAATGAACCTCATCTGGAACTTTCCGGATTCCACATCGGTAAATTACAGATTCTGCTCGGGCCACGTGGTAGCTCCAAATGCCGTATACAGCATAGACGACGGCAACTTCGAGGGCAACGTTATCGCAAAGAGCATAGATCACGCAAATGCGGAGGCGCATTTCTATTCATACAGATCCTACACAAGAGCTGTTCCTCAGTACTCTCTTGATCTTTTCAAGTACGACGGCGAGAAGAAGGATCTTGCGGGAGCCGCACTGGGACTTTTCCCCGTTAACGGCGACGAGGTCGGAACCACTCCCGAGTACAGGATCAAGTCTGACGGACTCGGTGCAAACAATATGGGCTTTGCCCCCGGAAGATATGTCCTGAAGGAAATATCCGCACCCAACGGATACAAGCTTGACAGCAGGGAATACTACATCGAGATCGTTGAGCAGGGGAACTACTACATGTACGTCCCTGAGATCACGGCAGGCCACATCGATTACAGCGGCGGAGCTGCCGTAAGGATATACGACAGCGCAAAGTTCGACAATGTCATCGAGGAGACCTCCCTCTCCGCTCTGGCTGTCGCAGACAATACATACGATGCTCAGGGCGACAAGCTCACCTTTGACATCGACAGCACAGGCAAGCCCGTAAAGGCTTACAAGAACGGCAATCCCCTTTCCGATGACGAGTTCGCCGGCGATCTTGTCATCAAGGAAGTTACCGAACCCGGCTACGCTCTTGTCTATGACGGCAATGAGTACTATCGGAACAAGAACGGCGAGTACAGAGTGGGCTCTGACGTTGTTACCATCAAGGTGGAGGACGGTGTTCTCACCGAGGTGTACAGAAACGGTAACAAGGAGAACACGGGCAGCTATTCCGTAAAGAAGGTGGGCAAGGCCTACACCGTTGTTCACGACGGAGCTGTTGTTACTCCCGAGAACGGCTGCTACAATATCGGCGACGAGAGCTACAGTATTGACGTGGATCCCGCGACAGGCGATATAAAGAGCATCACAAAGCTCGGCAAAGAGCTCAGTCCCGACGACTTCGAGTTCAGGAGCGCAGGTGTGAGCGGATACAGCCTTTACAGGAAGTCCGCAAACCCCATGATGAGCTCTCCTCTCACAAGGATAGACGACAACACATACGTTTACGAAGGAAAGAACATCCATGTTGAGTATACTCAGTCATGGATGAGCAGGACAGTTGATTCCGTGAAGTATGAGGACGAGGAAGCCTCTGCCGACTTTGCGGCGAAGACATCCACAGTCGCTTCAAACTATGTTGTGGCATATAAGGGCGAGGCAGCCAATGCTATCATCAACATCAGCAAAGCTCTTTCCACAAGATTTGAGTTCGTAAACGAAAAGTCCTTTACCGTAAACAAGATAAACGGTTCGGGCGAGCCTCTTGAGGGTGCTGACATCGCTCTTGTAAGCGAGGCTTATTCCTATGACGGAACAGATCTCACACTTTCAAGCTCCATGCCTGCTGACGGAATTGCGGCAAAGAGCATAGAGGGCTGGAAGTGGAGCAGCGATACCACAAAGGCTGATTTCACAGGAGACCAGATCGCAAATCTTGCAGTAGGCTTCGACGGCACCGTAAGCAACGTTTACAGGATAATCGAGACCGCTGCTCCCGCGGGATACGATATAGCCGCAAAGGACATCGTTATCGTAAAGGTAAGACAGGGCTTCGGCACTGCTTACTATCAGAGGACGGTAGGCCACGGCAAGGCACTCACAGATCTCCCGGTAAATATAAATTCTTCAAGCAATCCCATGATGGACGGCACGATGTATTCCATCGGCAGCGTAAAGGACAGTTCGGAGCTTGGCGAGTGGGCTAAGATCGATACGGATTCCGTATCGGGAAGGACCTTCAATGTTACCAACAGGAAGAAGTCCTTCCGCCTCAGCGTGCTCAAGGTAGACGAGAGCGGCAATGCTCTTGACGGAGCAGAGTTCGAGCTCTACAGGGACGGCGAGTCCGAGCCCTATACAGGTGAGGCGATAAAGCCTACAAGCAGCGGAGCGTTCGCTGTTGAGGAAGCTCTTGAGCCCGGTACCTATTATATAGTAGAGACTAAGGTGCCGGAGAACTGCGAAGAGGATATGAAGGATGTAAAGCAGTACTTCACTGTAAATACAGACCTTACGGTATCCCTCGGCAAGCCCAGTCTCATACACGCAAAGGTAGACGAGGCAAGCGCAGGCAGCCAGTACTATGCTGTCGACGCAAGCGGTGCAAGAATGGACACCAGCACTTCCGACGGTTCCGTAGGCTATGAGAAGGTCGTTAAGGTCATCTCTTACGTTACCTCCGAGCCTCAGATGTTCTTCTATGACGGAAGCGTATGCAACCTTGAAGGCAACGTCAACGCAGGCGCATATTCCGACGAAAACTGCAATGCTGTATACGATGAGGCTTCAAAGACCTTCACCGTTACCTTCAGCGAGCCCGTTACCCTTTCAAAATTCGAGATAGCAAAGTACAACGGCGATATAAATGTTTCAAAGATCGATTTTGAGACCGAGAAGGACAGGAGCGCTTCCGAGGAAAAGACAGCTATAACCTTCGAGGCCAGCGGCGATCAGAACATACTCAGATTTGAAAACAAGAGAAAGCCCGTACAGAATGACGTTACATTCATCAAGGTGAATGACGATACTGTATTCGGCGGCGATGAGGGAGATTTCTCGAATGTAAAGAACGCAGGCAATAAGGTGACAGGCGCAGAGATGCTCCTCACACTTGTTTCCGCAGACTTTGCAGGGGAGGATCTCAGCAAGGTAACATCAAACCTGGACGGCGCTTCAGCTGAAGAGGGCAGGCCTGAGATCACAGCTTCCTCCATAAAGTGGATCACAGCAGACAAGGACATCACCTTCAGCGGACTTCCCGACGGAAAGTACAGACTGTCGGAGACATCTGCACCCGAAGGCTGCCAGCCTATAGCAGACACTACCATTACAATAAAGAACGGCGTTCTTACATCGAGCAATGCAAAGCGCGTTCTCGTTAAGGACAAGACCGAGACCGAAGCAGCGGCTGTAACGGCTGTTGACGAGGTATACTATGCAGGTATCCGCAAGACAAAGAAGCTCAGCGACACAGAGGATATATTCGTTGCAGGCGCTCTTCTAAGACTTACGGGTAAGGCGAAGGACGGCGCGGCTGTTGATATGACAGGCGTTGCCGCAAAGGACATACAGTACTACAAGTCAAACGGAAACGGCTACAATCCCGGTTCCGCAGATGCTGACCTTGCAGCATACAAGCTCACATCAAACAGCATTAAGAACGAGGCTTCCGACAAGAAGGCTTCCTTCGATTTCCGCACAACAGGAAACACAGTGGTATTCGCGGGCCTTCCCGAGGGTACATACACCATAGAAGAGCTTGAAGCTCCTCTCGGACTTCTTAAGGCAGAGCCGAAGGAATTTGTTATAGCAAGAGGCTCTGACGGAAAGCTTGCTATGACGAGCGGCAGAGACAGCGGTTCCTCAAAGCCTGATACCGTAACTCTCAACGACAATGAGCAGACAGTAAAGATCAGCAAGGCTGATCTCGGCGGCATCATCGTAGAGGGTGCCGAGTTCGAGCTCAGGAGAGCAGACGGAAAGAGCCTCGAGAACGTTTCCGTAACAGCGGAGAATGACAAGGCGCTTTCAAGGATAAAGACAAGCGTAAAGGCTGACGATGACAAGGAAGACAACAACGACAAGACTGTTGAGATCACTCTCAACGGCGAGCAGAGCTTCACTGTCACAGGCGGCACATTCGTACACGTAAGCGTTAACGGCGAAGCAGCCGGCAGCGCACAGAACGGATACACATATTCGGGCAAGGCTTCCGACAAGCTCGTGATAACGGGACTTTCGGACGGCACCTATACCATCGCCCTTGACGACGGCACAGAGTACGTTGTACGCTGCGACAAGGCGAACAAGGAGATCACCGAGGTGAACGTGCTGTGCAGACCTCTGAGCTCCGACAGCAAGAAGGATCTTGCTGACAATACAGCTATAATCTCCAAGGACGGCAAGACCATTTCCTTCACAGGCGGTACTGCTGACCTTGCAGGTCTTGAGAACGGAAATTACATTCTCAGGGAGACAGCTTCACCCAACGGCTATACAAAGGTCGAGTCCGAGTTCAGATTCAGCATTGCCGACGGCAAGGTAACTCTCACGGGCTCCTCCACAACAGGCGCAAAGATCAAGGACGGAGACAACATCGTTATCACAGACTCCGTTTCGGAGATAGAGATAGCAAAGACCTTCGGCTCTGATTCAAAGCTGAAGCCCGAGGGCTCTGACAAGGGAGCAAAGCTCAGGCTCACATTCAAGAGCGCTTCCGACAAGGCAGAGACTGAGATCGACAACGCCGATACACTCAAGGTGGGCGAGTCGGCTGAGTGGGATACAAACGACAGCAATCCCAGGACCTTCAAGGGTCTCATGGACGGCGTCTATGAGCTGGAGGAGACAGAGGCTCCCAAGAATTACGAGCCTGCTGCAAAGAAGACCTTCACCATAAAGGACGGCGTTATCGCAGAGCAGGACGCTTCGGGCGCCGTAACGGGCACAAAGACCAGAGAGACCATTGCAAACAAGAAGAAGGATACCATAACTCTTGACAAGAAGGCGCTCGGCGGAACAGAGATCCCCGAGGAGGCAGGAAAGGCACAGTTCACACTGGTACCTGCCGAAGGCTCTTCACTTGAAGGACTTATAGTAAACGACGGCGATACTCTCACAGCTTCCGACAAGGAAGTCAAGTTCCCCGGCAACAGCGCTTCCTTTACAGGACTTAAGAACGGCACATATACTCTTATCGAGGAGGCAACTCCCAACGGCTACTCCGTAGTAAGCAAATTCACATTCACGGTAAGCGGCGGCAAGGTCACAAAGGTCGACGCAGTAACTACGGGGAAGACCTATCTTGCCGACGACGGAAAGACTATCGTAGTCGAGGACGCTCCCATTGTCGTTATCGACAAGAAGGCACTCGGCGGCGAGGAGATACCCGCTTCCGCAGGCAAGGCTGAGTTCACGCTCACAGCTCTTGACGGAGACGGAACACTCGAGGGCGTAAGGATAAACGAAGGCGAAGCTCTCGGTGATACAAAGTCAGCCAAATTCACAGGCAACAGCACAAAGCTTGAATATCTCAGGGACGGTAAGTATTCGCTCAAGGAGGACACAGCTCCCGCAGGCTTCTCCACCGTTTCCGAATTCACATTCACAGTAGCAAACGGCCTCGTTTCCGATGTTAGCGCCGTAACAGACGGTGTGACCTCGGTAAGTAAGGACGGCAGGGTGATAAAGGTCGAGGACGCTCCAATCATAAAGATCGACAAGAAGGCTCTCGGCGGCGATGAGCTTCCCGAGGAAGCAGGCACGGCACAGTTCGAGCTCAGAGTAAAGAGCGGAACGGATACTCTTGAGGGAGTAAGGATAAACGGCGGCGAAGCACTGGGCGAGGGCGTCAAGAGCGTCAGCTTCCCGGGCAACAGCGCAGATTTTGAATATCTTCCCAACGGTACCTATGTACTGACAGAGACAGCCGCTCCCGACGGATATACGGTAGTTACCGACTTTACCTTCGACATTGAGAACGGCGTTGTAAAGAACGTAAAGGTAACTACGGACGGCGACGCAGAGGTCTCCGGGGACGGAAAGACCCTTACGGTATTTGACAGAAAGTCCGTAATAACCATCGACAAGGGAACTCTCGGCGGCGAAGCGCTTGACGAGAGCAACAAGGCTGAGTTCGTACTCACAGCTGAGGACGAGGGCAGCAGCCTTGACGGAGTGGTTATCGGCGAGGGCGCAACAGCAATAACTCTCACGGCAGATGATGCGTCAGTGAAGTTTGACGGCAACAGTGCCAAGTTCACAGGCCTTAAGGACGGCAGGTACTCGCTTGAGGAGACGGCTGCTCCCGACGGCTATACAACAGTAACAAAGTTCACCTTCGACGTTGAGAACGGCGTAGTAAAGAACGTGAACGTAACAACTGACGGCGACGCAGAGATAGCTGACGACGGAAAGACCCTTATCGTAAAGGATTCCAAGTCTGTTATCACTATCGACAAGAAGACGGTAGGCGGCGAGCCTCTGGACGAGAGCAACAAGGCTAAGTTCAGACTTACAGCAGAGGACAGCGGCAAGAATCTG
>Ga0129307_1000448_pt1 | contig 63888 bp, 61 predicted proteins | sample P1105metagenome_FD_94437 | JGI IMG/M metagenome (GOLD analysis project Ga0129307, IMG submission 94437) | Capybara group fecal microbial communities from Wisconsin, USA - P1105 metagenome | ecosystem: Host-associated > Mammals > Digestive system > Large intestine > Fecal | place: USA: Wisconsin... | reverse complement strand
TCCACGTAAAAACCTGGGATACCATACTCCAGAACAGATGTTTGAATCTGAACTGGACATGATATATAAAAGGACATCTTAATTTTTTTGAACTATTTTCAACTTGTTATTGCAATTACTGTTCGTCAAAATATTTCTGATTATATTTTTTCCGGCGGGACCAGAAATTCCATTTCTTAAGAACCTTTGGTTCTTCGATAAATTTCTTAAAGGCATCTGGATTCCGCATAAACTCGTTATAAGTAATACAAACTTCAAACATTTTTACGTTATCGTTTATATCCCTCAAATAAACCATAACCTGAGTTTTCATTGAATCATCGAAACCATATTCAATACCGGTATAGTTGTAATTCATTGTCAGCATTGTTTTTATTGAATTATTGGCGATATCAAAAAGACGGGGATTTATTTCAAATTCCTTACAAAAGATTTCTACATCCTTCCGTAATTTCTCATTGCTGGTTTTTATGAGCATCTTTATATATTCAACCGCAACAGAAGCTTCACTTAATTCAAAGTTCTTAAAGATACATCTGTTACCGATATAGATTTTCTGGTCTGACATTGAAACCATTGCCATAACCCATAAGTCAAATTCATACTCTTCAAGAACCGTTTCAAGATAAAATTCATATGTTCCTTTAGCGGCATTATGAATGACTTTATAATCAAAACCACTTTCTTCTGCAATTTTCGGAATAGCTTTATGAATTCGTTCTAAGGCTTTATCTGCTGATTCTTGAATTTCAGATTCCATATTTTTTTTCTTCAAGAATTTCTTTTCAGCACTTTTGCAGATATCTGATTCCAGCTGATATAATTGAGTCCTTACATCTAAATATAACTCTTCATCGAAATCTTCTTTATCCTTACGATTCTTAAACTTATCAAGATGCGAATAAACTACGGCCACTTCATTCATGTATTTCACATCTATGTAGTCGCCTTCCTTTGTATCTTGAAACAAAGCTCTGGCAAGGAGCTTATTCTCCACACATGGAACAGGCATTAATTCGAGAGCCTTTGATAAATAATAATTAAATCCCCAATCACATTTGAAGAGAACTATCGGCCGGTCAAAATTAACCTCATCATAATAAAGCCCTACAAACTGTTCCTGCCCATTCTTGAGGATTACATCGCATCTGTTAATTGCTGCCAGGACATGGTTCATTGACTTTAATTTCATCTACCACTAACTCCTCTTCAATTACAATGTTATAGTCCTTATATATCGAGTAAAGTTCTACATCAGATATACAGGCCCAGTTTCCAAAATATTGCTTTACATATTCAGCCAAGGATGTTCTCATATTACTTACAGCCAGGAACACCGGTTCATAACCATTTTCTTTCATAAGGTCTGATTTCTTCGTTATCTCTTCATTCAATCTATTGCTTTCTTCCGGGGTCAAGGCAAGATAAGGCAATTCATTTTTTGCTTGTGGTATAAAAATATGGTCAAGCAAGGCTTCTGCCAATGGAAGAGAAACTCTAATTACGTGGAATACTTTTTTATCATCTGCAAGCTTCGGCAAAAATTCCCAGGCAAGTTTCTCCCTGACCTTTTCCATCAATTCAGACAGTCTCTTTTGTTCTTCAAGATTATCCGCTATTGCTTCCAGAATTGAATTTATATCCCGGATACTTATACCTTCTTCCAGCAGCCAGTTCAGAATTGTTTTAAATTTTGAAGTTGAAAAATTGTGCATAAAAAAGACATCATCAACAACATCCGGATTCCTGTCACGAACCTTGTTAATAAGTGTATTCACCATGCACTGATCCAGAAATTTTGTAAGATTCTTTTTGATTACTTCTTTTAGATGAGTTCGGATGACAATTTCCAAATCTGCAACAACATAGCCTGCAGATGCAGCTTCTTCTCTTCTATCTTCTGGTAAAAAAATAGCGTCCATACCAAATGCAGGTTCTATTGTCTTTTCTCCAACTAATTCCTTAGTAACAGACCCTGTATCTATGCATAAACAATAACCTGGTTTTGCTTTTTCAAATTTTGTTATCTCTGTACCATGTAATAAAAGCCTGTAATCATAAGGTTCGATACACATATTATCTCGGATATGAAAGACAGGAAGCGTCAAACCATATTCCCCATCAATTTCATTTCGAAGATGTTTTATTTCGTCTAATAATGGAGCTTCCCCTTCTACTAACGGAATTAATCCATATCCTATTTCTAGTGCCAGTTCAAATGGCTGCTGCCCAAACTCTCTATAATCTTTATAAGGATGATATTTCCACCAATCCCGTCTTCTTCTTTTTCTAACTGCCATTTCATCACCTTTAATCAACTAAAAAAATCGTCTCTTTTCTACTGCCATAATAATTCACGCACACTATCATTGTTCGATAGTCTGAATTTCTGTTCAAAGTACTTTTGTCTATACTTAATCTCACGACATAGAAAAGTATTTTTATTTATCACTTCAGGTGTTTGTATAATCTTTTTTAAATCATTAGGATGACGACTGAACTCTTTATAAGTGCTTATGATTTGATACATTTTTGGGGGATGCCTGTCACAACTCAGATAAATTCTGAAAGCACCAAAATCTGGCTCATATCCATATTCAATTCCAGTTTGTTGATAATTGGTCTCAAGCATTGCTATTATGGAATTATATTCAATGTCATAAAGACGAGTATTACGATTAAATAAAATTACATCACAATACTTTTGAATCTCTTTGTTTTCTTTTTTAGAAATCGCAAGATTAATATAAAGCTTCGCTATAGATGAAATATATTCAACAGGAATTGCTTCTCCTTCATTTACCTTTTTAAATATGTCCCGAGTTAGTAATTTTTGTTCAAAACAAGGAAGCCCTTTTATTGCTACTGTTTTAGTAAACTCATAATCAAATTTTTCAGAATACTTAAACATGACGGCAGGAGCATCAGTAAACGTTTCCGGCTGATATTTTATCCCTACCCATAATTCATTATCACTTGTTAGAATTACATCACATCTAGAAATTATGTCTTCTTCATAATTAAGTGAATATGCATTTTTACTCATCATTAAAGGCTAGTACTCCTTCAATTTCTATTGGATATTGCTCTTTGAATTCATAAAGCTCAAGGTCAGAAATTACCCGTACTCCTGGCATTTCACGATGTATCGCCTGAAGAAACAAAAATCTAACAGACGAAACACATATTACTATTGGATAGAGATTCTTTTCTTTCGTAATAAGCAAAGCATTAGATACAGCCTTTATAAATTTCTTTCTGTCTGTCGGTTTTAAGGAACAATATGGTAATTCAACTCTGGAATCCGGATAATATGCATTGTCGTTTAGAAACTCACTCACACCTTGAGACACTCTTATAAGGTGAAGTTTTTTATCTTCTTCCACATATTTTCTTATAAAAGATACCGCTAAGTTTTGCCGAACTTTTTCTGCAAGCTCATACGGCTTAAGAGTATCCAGATGATAATCTGCAATTGCTTCCAGAATTGTATTCATATCTCGTATGGAAACTTCTTCATCAAGAAGTCGATTAAGAATTAACTTCAAATCTGAAACAGAAAAATGATTTATATAAAAAACTTCTGAAACAACATCAGGATTTATTTTTCGAACCTTTTCTACAAGATTATTTACCATACATTGATCCAGAAGCTTAGTCCTGTACTTTCGGATAAATTCATATAGATGAACCCGAATCCCCTTTTCATGAGAAACACAGACATAGCCAGCTTTTTTATAACGCTTTACTTCTGAATCCGGAATGAAAAAGCCATCCATATCAAAAGCTGGATCTTTCGTTTTTTCCCAACCATCAATATTCAAGGGACTCGTAACAGTTCCCGTATCAAGACAAAGCTGATGTCCAGGCTTCACGTTACTTTTTACAATTCGAGATCCTCTAAAAGTAAAAGCATATTCATAAGGACAAAGAGTTTCATTTTCGTAAATTTGAATTTCCGGAATAAGAAGTCCATAATCTTCATCTATCATTTTCCGACATTTGAGAATTTCCTTCCCTAGTGGAGAATCTTCTTCTCCGTCTGAGACTTTCAGAAGAGGAGCTAAGCCTGAACCTATATGAACTTCAAATAAATCGGGTTCTTCACCAAAGCATGTATATAGGTTCTTTTCGAAATCTACAACTCGCTGCATTTTGTACCTCTTAAGCTTATGAAGATTTTAGGCTTGGAATCCAAGTTGCCTTGCTCATACGTAAATCTTTTATCCACTTCATTGCATAGTCGTATTCATTCTTGCTGGTCAGAATCCAGAGCATCTGTTTTGCCTTTGTGATTTTCGGGACTTCGGCATAGCCGTCGGTGAAGATAATCATGCCCTGAAACTCAGGATGATTTTCATAATAGTCGACGGCGCACTGAAAGTCGGTGCCACCGCGGCCGGTGATGCGGATATTCTTTGAGGCCTTCTTGAGCTCGAACTCTTGTTTGATTTCAGTATCAAAAGCAATCACGTTTATGGCTTCAACACCATAAGTGAAAAAGCGGTTTATGATAGAGAAAAAGTGTACAAGATCATCGGAGCCGATGGAGCCACTCACATCTACTGCAACAAGCAGATGAGTCTTTGGCTCAAACTGACTTCCCATAAACTCAAAGCCGTAACGGCGGTTGGGCTTCATTCTTGTAAGCTTTCTACGCTGGCTGATTATGCTTGCTCGAAACTGCGAAAGAATACGGCGATAGTCCATCGGGATTTTCATAGAGGCTGTAATTGTCTCCTGGAACTGGCCGCTTACGCTACCCCACTGATTTGTCTTCTGAGCCTTCAGAATCTGCTGATTAACTTTATCAGTCATTTCTTCATCTTCATCCCACATCTCTGCAGCATCTGCAGCAGCCTCGTAATCCCAGACTTTGTCCTCCCCTACATCAGGAGAAAGATGCATTTTCCCCTGCCCCTCATTTTCTTCATTGTTCATAGCTTCAAAATCAGGGCAAATGTAATAGAGTTTTTTATAGTACTCCTCGTAACTCAGACCGGTTTCAAAATTGTAGTGTTCTGCATCCTTAAGATTCTTGTCGCGGTAACAATGTTCGCTGATAGTAACATCACTGGCCGTTGTTAATGCAGAACGGTTTGGACTTTGAGGCACACGTTGATACGGATGTTTGAGAAGAATGCGAGTGACTTCATTTTTAAGTCCCTGCGCAATTTCTTCTGTTGTACTATCCTTGAGAAGATCCGGGTTATATTCAATGCGTCGCTTTCCGGTTCTGAACGAACACTTCATGTCACTGTTGGGCTCAAGCTTGTGAGTACAGTAAACATTGAAAAGAAGAGGCTCGTACAAAAACCATTTATCAACAACGCTGCTGATTTTTTCTTTAACAGACATGGGCCCTCCGCCTACTTAATCTCCGCAACGAACTTGGTCATCTTTGAGTAAAGCTCAGGGCACTCACCGATTATGAATACCAGTGCATTCGGATACATTGTTCCGCTGAACATGTTTGCAAAGTGAGCCATCGCCTCGCGTAGCTTCTTTTCTTCCAGAAAGTAAAAATATGCTGCGAGGTTCTGAGCCATTACTGCCTTATCGCCATCTCCATATTTGTCGCTTTCAAGATAGACAAAGACAGCATCATTGATTGTCGCAAGCTGTGGTGTCTTGTAAGACTCGAGCTTGAGTCTGTTCATTTCAAAATTACCAAGCAAAAGCTCCTTTGCAGTAAGAAGATGATTGTGATCAAGGAATTCAAAAAATCTGTTAGCCGCAACTCCTCCGACAATTCCCGCAATCATGCTCTTGTGGCTCTGCTTCAAAACTTCTTTACCAGCAATTATTTCTGAAACACGTACCCAGGCACGACGGTCCGGAGTCTTCTCCAGATTCTCCATATCTTCAATAGCCATCTGATTATCAAGAGCCTTTGGATTTGCGGCGATGTAAGAAGTGATACGTTCATCAATTCCATTCTTGTTAGCCCACAATAACCAGTCCTGAACACTCGGAACAAACTCGTAAATATTGAAGCGGGAAACAAGCGCCGGGTCCAGATCTGTAAGCTGATATTCTTCTCCATTGTTCACTGCAGAAATAATGCGGCTGCCTGCAGGAAGTGAACGACCGGCAAGTTTGCGGTTCAAGGCAAGATCCATGATTGTCTGCAAAACCTCAGGGCGGGCACGGTTCAACTCATCCAAAAACAAAACAACAGGAGTGTCATCAGTTGGGAACCAGTAAGGCGGCATAAACTCTGTGTGACCTGTTTCTTCGTTTTTATGAGGAATACCAATCAGGTCGCCTGGGTCACTCATCTGGCCCAAAAAGAGAGACACAACCTTGCAGCCCTTTGCAGTATAAAACTTTTCCAATATCTGTGACTTACCAATTCCGTGCTTACCCATGAGCATGATGTTCTGAGTACTTGGTGTTTCTTCCAAAATCTCCAAAAGCAAATTTCCATCAATTCTTACTGACATATAAAACCTCCAGTCATCGTTCTTAATTTAATCACACACGCCTATCATTTTGTGATAGTCTATAAAAATACATTCCCAAAGCACGGGAATCTTCATAATCAATTTAATTCCTTAAGCAACACATTCGGATCTTTGAGAAAATCCCTATGAAAAATCCGGATCATTCTACCCTTGTATAAAAGCGAAGAATACAAATCCCTCTGAACAAGGTTCATATGCTTCTCTCCGCTTTTCTCATAAAGAGTTCTTATTGAGTTCTGCGCAATCTCAATAGTCTTTGCAGTAAGGCCTTCTGAACTAGCCTTTATCTTTTTATAATTCTCACGAAGCTCTGAAAACTTTTCTTTCTGGGATTCAAAAATCTGCAGGCACATATCTTTAATGATATTTTCTACCAGCACATACTCCTCCAACCAGAAGAGCTTGAGCATGGGATTATGTGGCAGTATTCTCATCGTAATATCCTTCTGGCAGACAATAATCGAAAGCACATCCATCACTTCCTTTTCCTGTCCGTAGTCATACCAGTTAAACATCAACTTAAGCTCTGTTCTGGTAGGATGACTTGTCACCTCACAATCAAGATCGTAAGTCTGGCAAAGCTGATAAATCACATCCTTAAGCTGGCTCACAACCTTTTCAGACTTAAGATTGTTTTCAACAAAGAAGAAGTCATTCTGATAGGTATGCTTCTTCAGAATGTCGCAGAAAAGTCCCTGCCAGAATTCAGACTGCATGCGTGCAATCAGGTCGGTCTGTTCACGTTCAAGAGAAATAGCAAGTGAAAGCTGGTCTACCTTTCTGCTTTTCATACAGCCTTCTCCTCTTCTGCTTTATAATTTTGAAGAAGCTCGCAGGTCAGAATATCTTCCAGTTTTTCTTCATGAAGATTGTTCAAAAGATTTATGAGAATCGAAGTATCATGAGAAAATGGCTTATGATAAACGGTGAGTTCATAGGCAGTATTTTTCTTTACAACAATCTGGATTTCTGATTTCAAACGGGATTGTTTAAGTTTGTATTCCTGCCCCTTTTTTCCCAAAATTGATTCACACAGGGCCTTAATTGAACTGCCTACAATTTCTGCAGACTTTGTGTTCAGATAGAACTTTTCGTGTACTGCCAAAGTCTTGGCTGTAAGAGGTTTTATATCAATATCAATATAATCCTGTATCCATTTTAATCCGGCCTCATATTCTGTATGAGTAAAATGCCTTGTACTGATATGAGGGGCTGAAACAGAAAAGTCTCCGGTCTCTCGTTCAATTCCTATGTAAATCGGAAAAGGAACTAGCGACATATAAAAATGTTCATTATGAGAGAAAGCATTACACTTGAGTTGATTTTCTTTAGCAAGCTGCTTTATACTCTTCCTGAAATCAGCAATACTCTGCTTTTCGGAAAAAACCGGATCCTGTACATAAGCCTCCTGTTTTAACAAAAGAGCATTATAGGCCTGCTTCCAGAACTCGCCGGAGAGATGATAGATAATTTCATTTAATTCCATACATGGTTCATCGTTCTCATTCATAGCTTTAATTTAAACATGAGACACTATCATTTGATGATATTGTAAAAAGAAATTTTACAAATTTTTGAAAATTCTTCTGAAATTCGAATGTAACACTTCTGTTATCCTAAAAGTTTAATCCTGAAAATTCTTAAAAATTCCCCTCCCCTATCGGTTTTTCGTATTCACAATGTCTATTTTGCATAGTTTTTGTATTATATTTGTCTATTTATTGCATAGCGTTTGTATTTACTTTGTCTATTTTGTCTAGCGTATATCTATACAATACAAAGAGTTACACAGGTAAGTTTTTAACATCTCCAGATTGAATTTATTGCGTACAGATACACGTGCAGAAGCTGATTTTTGACGATTTTGCGTATTACATTTTTATATACTTTGTATATACTTTTTATATATTTTGCATATAGTTTGTTTATACGTTGTATATTTTTCGTATATATTTTTATAATACATTGTATATTTTGTCTTGCATTTTGCTAATACATCGTCTATAATGTATATAACGTATAAACAAAGTTAAGAGGGGAAAAACATGAAAACTTACACATTTGCCATTCAAAAGGGTGGTACTGGCAAAACTTCCGTTTCTGTATCCGTAGCCGTAGAATTAGCAAAACACGGTCGTACAATCTTAATCGATGCCGACCCTCAGGGTAACACAACAGACTGGATGAACCTTCCAAGTCTTCAGTATGAACTTTCAGATGTACTTTCAGACAAGTGCACAATCAAAGATGTAATTCAGCCGACACAGGTAGAAAACCTCTTCATCATTCCAACAGCAGGAATAGACGGAGGGCTTAGAACATATCAGGAAACTGTAGCTCAGAAGGAGCAGTTCAAGCTTGCTCAGCTTAAAAACGAGCTTGCAAATGTTTTTGACTACTGCATCATTGATACATCTCCAGCCTTCGGTGCACTCGAAGAAAGCTGCTTTATTGCCAGTGACGAAGTGATCAACGTTCTCAAACTGGACCGCTTCAGCTATGACGGACTTAAAACCTTCAAGGTAAATCTGGATGCCATGAAAAAACGCTATGACAACTGTTACGGAGTAAGTGTTAATGGCAAGCCATTTTTGAATAAGCTTGTTTTGAACGAGAATAATAATGCAATTGCACAGTGTCGCGACCTGGTTGCTCAGTATAAGGCTCTTGAGCCTAACGGCTATAAGGTATTCGTAATTCCAACAGATACTGGCTTCCGCAAGGCTCAGACAACATCAGTTCCAGTACAGGCAATTGCAGGATCTAAGAAAGAAACTCTGGATGCTCTTGCAGAAATTGCAGAGGCTCTCAAATAGGGTAGGGGAGGACAAATATGCAGAAAGTACAGCCAGCTAAAAACTCATTAGACATGGATTTCTTAAACAGCATGAATAAGCCTATCGGAGGCGCTCCAGTACAGCAGGCAGCTCCAGTGGTTACTCAGGCAGCAGCCCCTGTTGTAGAAAAGGAAGTTGAAACAATTATAGACCCGACAGAAATGGGAGCTGATTTTGATACAGAAATCGACATTGAAGATGATGCAGCAGAAGAAGTTGATGCTCCAGCTTCTGTATCAGTTTCAAGACAGATAAAAGCAACTCAGATTGTTGTTCGCACCACAGAAAAGGAAAGAGAAGCCCTTAAAGCATATTTTATGAAACACGGTGTATCCCTTTCCAAAGGCATTAAGATTGCTATAAAGTATCTTGAGCAGCAGGAGAAAAAAGGCCTAGTTCATTTTTCTGATATAGGTCTTTACTAGGAGTGATTAAAAAAAATGGACGAAAAAGAAAGTAATTTACCGGCTACCACAAAGAAAAAGACTCTCAAAAATAATGACGATGACCGCAAGTGGTTCAGTTTTCCAAACAGTCCGGCTTCTAACACAGTTATCAGCGTTGTAAGTCATGCCGGTGACCTTGAAACCTTTGGAAAACGTCTTGAACACAACAGCCACTCAACTCAGATTGATTTTTTTGAACCTCCGGAAGGAAGTAAAAATATAAGTCAGCGCGTTAAGTATTCAACTGACAATACAGAAACTACAATCCATCTTGATAACATTGACCTTTTTACAAAGGCAAACAAACCTCTCAAGAAGATTTTGACTTACACTCTGGTTCAGCTGAGTAAAGAAAACGTATCAGACAATCCAGAAAATGATATAAGCATCAAATTCCCGCTAGAAGATTTTGTTTCTCTTGGATGTTATAAGACATTGAGAACAGCTCGTCAGGCCTTTAATCAGGCATTGCATCCTTTGACAAGTATCAAGATTGAAGGTGTAGTAAAAGACAAAAAAGACCAGAAGCAGATTACAGACAGCGGTATTGAAGTTCTCTTTCCTGGTGCCCACATCAAAAACGGTATTGTTGAAATCTACCTGAATAAGCGTATCAACTGGCAGCTGTTTGCACTTCAGTACTTTTCAATTCTGCCAAAGGAATATTTCTCGCTTTCCGATAATGCAGCTGATACTTTGCTCAATATCGTTATGCTTGCAAGAAAGAGACTTAATGATATTGGCAAAAACGGCAGTTTTAACATGAGCTTTAAGACCTTGCAGCAAATTCTGGATCTTCCAGATGAAACTGTAACAAAGAATCCTGGCCGCGACATTAAAGAGCCTATTCTGAATGCAATTGCTGAAATTACTAAAATTCTGAACGGAGATATCGTAGTGGAGCCTGTTTACAACACAAACGGCAACATCATCGAGTTCCTGGAAGACGGCTATGCAAAGATTTCGCTATACAATGAGTATCTTGAACACTTTGGTGAACTGGCAAAAACCAAGAAAACAAAGATTGAAGGTGCCAAAAAAAAGCGCGAAGAAATTGCAGACAGAGCTAAGGTCAAAGCTATGGCTAATAAGCTCGAAAAAGAGAGCAAAAAGTAATATTTTACGTGGATAATTTCCATATATATTGGTTAAAAAGTCATATTTTACGTGGGAGATTTTGTGGTAAATTCCGGAATTTATACGGAATTCGTCCGGAAATTCCCGAATTTACCCGGTTTTTGTACCGATTTTGTCCTGGTTTGCCAGAAAAAGTCATATTTTACGTGGGAAAAATAGCCCTTTTTTAACTGTTCTTTTGGATCGTAACACCCAATTTTCTCATTTGATAAAATCAACGACAAAATCAAGTTTAACTTTTTAAATTTTGATATCGTCAACGACAAAATCAAGTTCATTTTTTGAATTTTGATTAAATTATTGAGATTTTCAAGTTATTTTTTTCAAAAAATCAGGCAAAAAAGAGCTTAAAATTCATCTTAGAGTGTCTAAATTTTGTCATATTTTACGTGGGAAAAACAGGCAAAAAGTCATAAAGCACGTGGGAGAAGGACTATTTAACGTGGAATTTGGACTATTTAACGTGGATTTTGTCATATTTTACGTGGAAGCCCAAGTTAGATAATTGCTTATATTACTGTAATTTAGCTGGTTTCTATAAATCCCTAAGAGCTTATATATAGCTTTTAAAGAGCTATATTGAATTTTGGGGGTGACGTATTGCAAATACGTCTAACCCGATTTATCTTAGAGTTAAGAAAAATTAGTTCAAATGGATACAGGGTGGGGACCAGATGAATCCAGAAGAAGCTAAAGAGAGTGCCAAGAGTCATCTCCTGGACTATCTTAACGCTAAAGGTATCAACACATCAAGTAATTTCTCATGTTTGAATCCATCTCATGATGATAAGCATCCTAGTATGTCTTTTGATCAAAGACGTAACAGATGTCATTGTTTTTCGTGTGGTGTAGATTATGACATTTTTGATGTTGCTGCCATTGATACAGGATTAGCAGGCAAAGAGCTTTTTAATTATGTTTATGGCCTTTATAACATTAGTGTTGATTATGACAATTCAAAAAGTCAGACTTCTTCAAAATCCATTCCTCAGCCAGAAACAAAAACTAATGTAAATATACAAAAAGGGGCACAACAAGAATTGCCACGAGAATCTCTTACAGAGTTTTTCGCTAAGTGTCATTCTGCAGTTGAAAAAACTGATTACTGGAAAAAGCGAGGACTTTCAAAAGCCATTGTAGATGCCTACAACCTTGGTTACTGGGAAGAAAAACGCCGCTTTGTAATTCCAACAGGAGAATTCAGCTACAATGCACGAGCAACGTGGGAAGCCGACAAAAAAGAGCGTTACTTAAAACCTAAAGGACATTTCGAGCTCTTTAACTTGAAGTCCATTCCGCTTGCAGAACAGCCGGTTTTTGTTGTGGAAGGAGAGTTTGATGCCTTGAGCATCATTGAAGCAGGAGGAATTGCTGTAGCTTTGGGTTCCAGCAGTAACTTACGCTTTATTGAGTTCTTAAAATCAAACAGGCCAAAATATCCGCTAATCCTGGCGTTGGATAATGACGAAGCGGGTAGGGCAGGGGAAGCAAAGCTTTCTGAAGAATTAACAAAGATTCAGGTGGAGTTTGTAGATGCAGACATCACTTTAGGTTTCAAGGATGCCAATGAAGCCTTGGTTGGAGACAGAGAAACCTTTATTCAGACAGTTTTGAATGCCCGTAACAATGTGCTTGCTTTGCTGGAGGAAAAACGGCAAAAGGAGGAAGCAGCATATTATCAGACTTCTGCAGTAAACGGACTTACTGAGTTTATTGCAGACATTGAAAGGCGGCACAACAAGGATTGTGTTTCAACAGGTTTTCAAAATCTGGATGATATTCTAGACGGAGGCTTTTATCCGGGTCTTTATATCATTGGTGCTATTTCCAGCCTTGGTAAAACAACCTTTGCACTTCAGGTAGCTGATAATGCAGCAAAGAAGGGGCAGGATGTACTTGTTTTCAGTCTGGAGATGGGAAAACAGGAGCTTATAGCAAAATCAATCAGCCGACTTTCTTTTCAAAAATGCAGAAGCTGGGGAAGTGAACTTGATTTTGCAACTACAACCAGAAATCTGCTTAATGGCAAATCTCTAAATTCCAAAGAGCGGGTAGATTTTCTGAATGAGTGCATCAAAAGCTATGCTGATTATGCAGGCCGCATTTTCTATCACATTGGAATCGGTGACATCGGCGTAGAAAAAATCAAATCTGTAATCGCGCACCATATCAAAATTACTGGTCGCAAGCCTCTTGTTATCATCGACTACCTGCAGATTATTGCACCGTTTGATATGAGGGCCACTGACAAGCAGAATACAGACAAGGCAGTAGTAGAACTTAAACGGGCCAGCCGCGATTATGATGTTCCAATTTTTGCAATTTCAAGTTTTAACCGTGAAAACTACACGAGCCCTGTAAACATTGCAAGCTTTAAGGAATCTGGCGCCATTGAATATACAAGTGATGTTTTAATGGCATTGCAGTTTAAAGGCATGGACTACATCAAGAAGGATGATGACAAGTACGAGGATGAAAAATCCCGTACAGCCCGAATCATCCAGTTGCGGAATGAACAGGAAAAGAACGCCGAGACTCCAGGCAAGCCGCAGGAACTGCAGCTCAAAATTCTAAAAAATCGCAACGGCCGCAAGGGAAGTGTAGACTTAGAATTCCATCCAATGTTTAACTGTTTTGAGGTTCCAAAGAAAAAAGTTGAGAATGAGGGCTGGACACTCAAATCTAAAAAGAAATAATCCCTGTTAGTATGAAGCATTTTTCTGGAGGAAAAATAGAGCTCATCCTTAAAAATAAAGATTTTATGTTTTTAACTTAATTATGATAGGCAAGATAAAGGGAATGCAACACAGGGGGATGTATTTCTCTATAATATATAGAGATAATCGTATTGCACCCCATTTTTGTGTAATGCATATTGCGATACAGCAAAAAAAGGGAAGTCTGCCGAATCGCCAAGTAAAAACTAGCCAAAACGCCAAGTAAAAAAGTGCCAAATCACCAAATGAAAACTTGCCAAATCACCAAATGAAAACTTGCCAAATCACCAAATGGATTGTAGAATATTGTTATGTATAGACCAAGGATAACAGATACCATTCTTACTCGTAAGCTTAAAGGAAAAGGGGCTGTCCTTATCGAGGGACCTAAATGGTGTGGAAAGACTACAACTGCAGAACAGATGGCCAAAAGTATTTTGTATATGTCTAAGCCCGAAGATGTAAAAGCAAATCTTGCAGCAGCAGATATAGATCCTTCAAAACTTTTGCAGGGAGAAACTCCGCGTCTAATTGATGAATGGCAGATTGCACCAAAGCTTTGGGATGCAGTTCGTTTTGAAGTTGATCATAGAAATAGTGTAGGGCAATTTATTCTTACAGGCTCTGCAGTACCTCCTGAAACAGACGAAATATTTCACACTGGAACCGGAAGATTCTCATGGATAAAAATGAGACCTATGACTTTGTTTGAGTCGGGAGATTCATCTGGAGAAGTCAGCTTAAAGGAAATGTTTAATCAGCCGGAAAAGATTCTTGCTGAAAACAAATTAGATAACATTGATAGACTTGCCTTCTTAATTTGTCGAGGCGGTTGGCCAGGAGCTATTGATATGGAAGATGACATTGCTCTGGAGCAGGCCTTCGATTATTTTGATGCAATTGTAAATACCGATATTTCGAGAGTGGATAATGTGCAGCGAGATTCTGAGCGTGCAAAAAGATTAATGAAATCTTACTCTCGCCATCAGGGAACTCAAACAGCTTATACAGTTCTGAGAGATGATATTCTTGCGAATGATGCAGAAACTCTTACAGAAGATACGGTTTATGCTTATACAAATGCATTGAGAAAAATCTTTGTAATAGAAGATATGCCAGCATGGAATCCAAACCTTCGTTCAAAAACTGCAATTCGAACTTCTGATACCCGGTACTTTATTGATCCATCAATTGCAACCGCAAGCTTAGGTCTCGGTCCTAATGACCTTGTAAAAGATTTAAATACAATGGGCTTGTTTTTTGAAACCTTGTGTGTGCGCGATCTTCGTGTTTATGCAGAAAGTCTCGATGGTCAGGTTTATCATTACCGCGATAAGTCCGGTCTTGAATGTGATACAGTAATACACCTTCGCAATGGTTCCTTCGGCCTTATTGAAATAAAACTTGGTGGTGACAAGTTGATAGAAGAAGGTGCGGAAAACTTGAAGAAGTTCAGAGATAAGATAGACACCGACAAAATGAAAGAGCCATCTTTCCTTATGGTTCTTACTGGAACCGGAAAATTTGCCTACCGCCGCGAAGACGGTGTTTATGTTGTTCCGGTTGGGTGCCTGAGGGATTAGAATAGAATAGATATGCCAATGATTTAGGCTAGCGTAAAAATAAAATATATAGAGGACAAGGAAAATGGCTGAAGTTGTATTTGTAAATAATCTTCTAACAAACAATCAATTAATAATTCCTCCATATCAAAGACCTTATAAATGGACAAAAAAAAATATAGAAGAATTGCTCACAGATATGTCTACAGCATTAAGTGATAAACAAAAAATTGCAAAAGAATTTTTCTATAGAATCGGAACTATTATTATACATGAAGATGAAAAGGGAAAATGGAATATTGTTGATGGTCAACAGCGCCTAATTAGTATAACTCTTTTAAAAAGATATTTGGATTCTTCATTTTCTAATACTATTCTTGAAACGGAATTCCATGATAAAGAAACCCAGAAAAATATTCACAATAATTTTATTTTCATAAAACAATGGTTTTCCTTAAAAGATAAGAGTTTTGAAAAAGAATTAAATGAAGCATTAACTAAAGTATTTCAGTTTGTTCTTATCAAAGTAACAAAACAATCAGAAGCATTCCAATTATTTGATTCCCAAAATAACAGAGGAAAATCTCTCGATCCACATGATTTATTAAAAGCTTATCATCTAAGAGAAATGCGAAGCGATAAATACTCGATGATACATGCTGTAAAAAAGTGGGAAGAAAAAGATTCTAAAGAGATTAATAATCTTTTTGATTGGTATTTATTTCCTATATTAAATTGGTCCAATAAAGAAAAAACAAATGAATTCACTGTAGATGAAATCGATGTATACAAAGGAGTACAAGAATCTTCAATGTACTCTTATGCGAAAAGAATTATAAGTTGTAATTCCCATTTTCAAATACCAGATTTCTTTGTTGCCGGAAATGATTTTTTTGAATTTGTAAACTATTACATTTTGCTTACTATTGATGTTGTAAGGGAAATAGTTAGTAATCCTCAGTTTGAAGAAATAAAAGATATTTTAGAAATTGAGAGTGAGCCAGAGAATTTCCTTGAAGTATTAGAGTTAAACAAAATAAATCCTTCTATATCATATGCAAGGACTTTATTTTTTAATGTACTTTTATCCTATTATGATAAGTTTCATAATTTTGATGTAATGGCAATCAAGAAACTTTTTTTATGGGCAATGATGATTCGAGTTGATATGGAAAAACTTGGCTATGATACAATAAATAATTATTCCATCGGTGATGAAAATAAATTATATACAAATCATTTTCCTATGTTTTTTTTAATAAAAAAGGCTAGAAAGCATACGGAAATATCGAATCTAAAAATTACAACAGAAAGAGAAACAAAATCAGCTAGAGTAAAAAATTGGAATTCTTTATATAAAAAACTGAATTTAATGAATGGGAATGACAATGAGCAATAATACATGTAATAAAATTCAAGAATTAAATATCTATGACAAACAAAAAAGTTTGTTTGATTTAGGAGATAACTATATTATCCCTCTTTATCAAAGACCATATGCCTGGGAAGATAAAGAAATAACTCAGCTTATTGAAGATATTGATGACGTAGAAGAAAATCAGAAATATTTTATAGGCTCATTAATAGTATCTCAAGAAGATGGATATTGGGAAGTTATTGATGGGCAACAGAGACTTACAACTCTTTTTTTACTTCTTAATGTTCTTGGAATTAATACCGCTAAGACTTTATCTTTTGCATGCAGGGATAAATCTAACTATACTTTGTGTAATATTGAAAATATTTTAACTGAAAAGAATGAATTAATTGATTTTGATAGAATTCAAGCAAATATCAATAATGGTCTCAAAATTCTTAAAAATACACTTGGAAATCGAAGTTGCGAAGATAAAGAAAAGTTTATAAAGAAACTGACCTCTGTTATTCTTTATCGAATTGAAGTTCCTGAACATACAGACTTAAATCGGTATTTTGAAATAATGAATACTAGAGGAGAACAACTTGAACAACATGATATTTTAAAAGCTTCTCTCATGGGATATTTGCAAACTAATAAAAAAGCTCAAGATATATTCGCTCTTATTTGGGATGCATGCTCTGATATGGATGGATATGTTCAAATGCATTTTAAGGATACTGAAATTAGGAAAGCTATCTTTTCATGGGATTGGAATACAATACCGCCAGAATCTTGGGGAACATATGAAAAACTAGGAAAAATACAACCACAATCAGCTATACAACCTATAATTGATAATATAATTAAAAAAGATTTTAAGATAGAAGAACAGGAAACTGTTATAAGAAATAATAAAAAAATAAAACTACAATACCAAAGTATTATAGAATTTCCTGTTTTTCTTCTTCATTGCTTAAAATGCTATGTCAGCAAATATAATGTAACACATGAATCAAATGAAACATTAGTTTATGAATTACTTGATGATAAGAAGTTGGTCGAAAGTTTTAATCGTGTTATAGATCATGGCGTAATAAATGGCCAAAAAATAGTACCTGAAGACTTCTCCAAGAAGTTTATTATTCTTTTATTACGAATGCGATTTCTATTTGATAAATATATTATTAAACGTGTATTTGATGATGTAAACGTAGACGGAGTGTGGAGCCTGGACGAAATGAAAGCTTCTTCTAGCAATACACCGAGTTATTCTCAAACTAAATTCATTGATTATGGAGAATGGTATCAAAAAGATAAGAATCCCAAACGAAACAAAGAAGTCTTAATGATACAATCAGCTTTGAGAGTTTCGTATACTTCTCCAAAATCTATGCATTGGATAACCAAGTTATTAGAACTTCTAATAAAAGATAAAAATAAACAGGCCTATATGAGTGGATTCTGCTCATCAGTAGAAACTATTGCAAGGGATGCTGTAATAACAGTTTTCTTTAATAAGTGTCCGAAAAATTCTTATATGATGGGTGTTAATACTCCTCATATTGTATTTAATTATTTGGATTATTTATTGTGGAAAGACGATTTCAATAAAGATCTTAAATCTAGAAAATATCAAGATTTTGTTTTTGAATTTAGAAATTCAGTTGAACATTGGTATCCTCAGAATCCTTCGGGAAATTTTAAATCATGGGAGGATGGTAAAGATACTTTTGGAAATCTATGTTTATTACAACGCAATATCAATTCACAATTCTCAAATCTCCCTCCAGAAGCAAAAAAAACTTATAATGAAAGAATTGAGAAAGGAAGTATAAAACTGCGTATTATGAGTAATCTAACTATTCCTAATAAAGGAAAAGTTGCAAGTTATTATTGGAAAGATGAGGCATGTAAACAACATGAGAATGAAATGATAAAACTTCTGAAAGAAGATTGTGGAATTGTAGAAAAATAATTGTTATTTTATCCAATCAGATCTCCACAGAAATCTTTCTTTTTGCATTCTTTGCAATGGGCGCCCATCCAAACGCTGTCGAATTGTTCAGCGGTGTTTTTTACGAAGTCGTGGTTGGTGTTTAGGATACCGACTTCGAAGTTGCGTGTGTTTTCACCTTTCATGCCGAGGCCGGCTCCGGTTAGGTTTGCGGAACCTACATAGGCGGCTTTGAGGTCGAAGACGATAATCTTGAAATGGACTCTCGGGCAGAGGACTCGTTCCATGCCTTCTATGAGGGCGGGGTATTTATCGAAGTCCTGGCGGAAGGCTGGGCCTGGTTCTTTGGCGTGTATTAGTCGGATTTCTACTCCGTGTTTTGCTAAGTCGGATAAAACTTCCAGCAGAGGCTTTGTACCGCGGCCATCTTTTACGTAGAAGTCTTTTATGTCAGCGGTGCCAATCCACAAAATGTTTTCTTTACGGATTTTATTCTTTCGATTACCTGGTCATAATGAGCTTCGTTAGAAATATAAATAAACTCCGAAATAAATTTAGAAGTAGAACTTGTAGTAGATGATGTAGAGATTATTTTACTTTAGTTTTGCGAGAATTCAATGAATTATTTTTCCTTGATGTTTGTATTATTACAGAGCTTTAATTCTAAACATAGTGAAATTATATCAAGTTATTATACAATTCTTCAATTTCCTTAACTAACAGCTTCCATCTTGTATTTTCCATAGATATTTCTGCGTTTTACTAATGAGAGAACAATTATTATCTGATATTAAACTTTAAAATATATGTTTTTATTATATAATAATGGTTTAGTTATTTTCACTTAAATGTATATGTCTCTAAGAATTATTTCTTTGTAATAGGGAGTAAATTGTGAACAACAAAATGGATAAAAATTTTTTAACCTCGATAAAAGATGATATTGAAAATATGGACCTAAAACCAATTTATTCAAATATTTGTAAAGATGAAGATAGAACTTATATTCAATTATCTGATAAAAATGGTTTCTTGAATGATAGAAGATTATATTGTCATTACGAAATAATCCATTGGGGAAAAGGAGATAAATATCATAAGGATAATAAAATATATGTAGAGATACATGTTGAAAACAAAATTTTTGGAAAAGATTTTAAATATATTATAGACGAACTAAAAAATAACAATGAAGAATTGGAGTCTTTTCCTTGGAGAGAATATTGTTGTGGTCTTAGAATAAAGAATTGTTTCTTTGAAAAAGAAGATACGACAGAAATAATAAATAATTTGAGAAAACTTAAAATCCTAACAATGAAGGAATTATTAAGAGCTTATTTAGAAATTCGAGATAGTGCAGAATCAAAAAATTGGAAACCATCATTTAACTTTGAAAAAACATCTAAGAAGGTTTCTAAAGAAAGAGTCTTGTCAAAATTTACTAGAGAACCCAAAGAAATAATGATAATTCATGAAGAAATTAAAGAATCACTTATTGCTAGAATCAATGAAAATCCAAAATTACTAGGAGAAGAATATGAAATAGATGTAAATTGGGTATCTCAAGAAAATAAAGTAAATGAGAAAAATTATATCGATCTTGTTTCAAAAATCAAAGCTAGTAAGGAATTTATTTTTTTTGAAATAAAAACAACTCCAGATGCTAGGCTTTGTATTAGGCAAGCACTTGGACAACTAATGGAATATTCTTTTTTTCCAGACTGTGATAATGCTAAATTGTTAGTTGTTGTAGGAACAGGAGATTCTACTCCAAATATTAAAAAATATGAAAAATTCCTGCAAAAAAGATTTAATATAAATATTCGTTATTTACCTATTAAAATATAAAAAAATTAGAATTTGCCTGTAGAATTATTACATAAAAGTTGTAACTTGCATATTTTTTAAGAAATTTATGAATCTATTAAAGGTAAATGACGAAAAAATGTTATTCTTTATAAACCTCCAAGATTTTCTTTGTGAGTTCTTCTACAAGTTTTGGAACTGAATGAAGTTCAGCTTTCTGTTCGGCATCATACTGGGCCTGGAGGAGGCGGACGAGGGCGTCTTTTTTGCCTTTGACCTTTTCAAGCTGGTGTTTTATTTCTGTCTTTTGTTTCTTGAGTTGCTTGAAATAGTCTTCTTTCTGTTCTGCGGTGAAGTTTTCGCCAAGAGTGAAAATGAGTTTCTTTTGCAGCTTATTACTAATTAATGTAAGGTTGCGACGTTTTGCGGATAGCTCATTTTTATTATCTTGGATTTCTGAATCTACATTGCCAACTATGATATCGTTGAGTTTGCGGAGGCCTTCTGGGAGCTTCATGGCTTCATCAATAATTGTCTGTCGGTATTGTTGCAAATCTTCGGACTGCTTTTCGAGTTCAGCTACTTCTTCTTCGAGCAAGGTCTTTTGAGATTCTGCGGTCTTTATCAGTTCAAAGCTTTCGTCGATTATTCGCAGCTGTTTTTTTAGAGGAACCATTTCTGCTTCGAGCATGATATCAGCTTTCATATCAGCAGATTTTATAAGATCGAACTTGAGCTCGGCAGGATTGATATCTTCTACATTGAGGCGGTCTCCGCGGTAACTGAAGATTGCATCAATTCGGCTGACTTTTTCATCGTGTTTCTGGTAAATGAGGGAATCGATTGAATTGTACATAAGAGGGTAGACGATGTGCACTTTTTTCTGTCTGTTACCCTGACGCCAGAGTCTTCCTTCCACCTGAACCGGTTCTGTAGGGTTCCAGCCCAGCATGCAGTTATAAAGCACAAGGGTGTTTCCGTTTAAGTCAACGCCTTCGCTTATGGATTCTGAGCCTATGAGGATTTTCAGGATGTTTGCGGGGTCGTTGAAGGAGGTTGTGATGCGTTGTTTCTGGAGCTCGGTAGTGCCGGAGTTAATCATTGATATTGCTTTTGTGGGGATGCCCTTGCCGATGAGGTATTGCTTTACGGAGGTTGATTCTTTTACACCTCGGGGAAGATAAATTATCTGGCCACATTCAGGACGCTGCTTGTAAACTTCAATAACGGTATTGCAGACAGTTTGGAGTTTAGGGGAAGACTCTACCATTTTGCCAAGGTCGGGTATTTTGATCCCTTCTCTTGCTGAATATTTTTCTTTTACCAGAGCAGGGGAAATCATGTTCATGCGGAGGTTGTTCATTCCTTTGAAAATGTCTCCAAGTGAATGAGTAAAGGCTATGCGCTCAATTTCCCTCTGGCATATTTTCTGCTGAAGCTCTGTCATTTCGATTTTTAGGACATGAGTTTCTTTTTCAGGGCGTTTGATATTGGCATCATCGGCATCTACCTTATCTATGTAGTTCTGAATTATCTGCTGCAGGGCATAAAGAGAGCGGAAGCTTTTCATTACTGTTTTCTGAACAAGTTGATTTTTGCTGTTAACAGTCCATTCATATTTGATTTCGGCGAACTCATTAAGAAAATCGTTGATTGTGCGATAGCCCATTTTCTTGAGTTCCAGGCCTCCTACAAAAAGCAGCATTGAATAGATTTCCATAGGAGAATTGGTAAAGGGAGTTGCGGTGAGAAAAAAAACATTCTTTCCGTGATTATAGAGATGCACATAGTCGGTAAGAGCAAGCATTTTTATGGAACGGGATGAGCTTGTTCCAAAGCCAAGATTGGCAAATTCTGAAGAGGTTCCTGTGGCTTTTCTTATAAGATTTTTATATCTATGTGCTTCGTCTACAAGAATAAGATCGATTCCGAGTTGATTACAATTAACATATTCTTCATCTGTTCCACCTTCTGGTTTCAGTAGTTCAGATTCTAAATGCTTTTGTGAAATCATATTTCCGATTGTTACGCACAAGTGTCCTTGAATGAACTCCTGTGCATAATAAATCTTCTCAAGGGCTTCTGCCGTACAAATAGAAATAGATTGTTCTGGAAGCAGACAAAAGTCTTTACTACTTGAGAAGACAGCATTCATCCGTAATTCATCAATTACTTCTTTGTTCAAATTTTCCAGTTCATTGATTTTTATGTCAGGAAATAGTTCTTTTGTATCGTGAATCCATTTTGTGTATACGGCTTTTGGAACTACAATTAAAGGGCGTTTACATTTTTGATGCTGCATCTGATAGACAACAGAAGCAATTCCTGTTGCAGTTTTTCCAACACCAACATCATAAGCTAGAAGACCATTTCCTTTTGTACAGAGGAAGGCAAGGCCTTTTTTCTGCTGTTCATGGAAGGTGAATTTCTTCCCGTCAAATCTGCCGGAAAATCCTTCCAGTGCATAGTCGAAGTTCTTATAATCAACCGATTCAAAAGAATTAAACCTATCATTCAAGGCATATTCAATAAGCTTTATTATAGATTTATCAAGACCTTCGTGCAGGAATTTATCAAAGAGGTGTTCTGCAGTTTCCATTCGGAGAAGCCGCAGCATATCTCCTTCTGTTCCTGATAAACTGCGATTTGTAAATGGGATTCCTTCTGAATAATCCAAAACGTCTTGCCAGGAAATATCATCAGGGAATTCTGTTTTTGATATAGGAGATGAAAGCCAGTCTATAGAGCTGTAGAATTTATCGCCAGCAACCCATTCATAAAATTTCCGTTTTAGTTCATCTGTAACAAGAACAGAGTGTATTGAAAAATGTATTTCATCTATTGTTTTGAATTCCATGGTCGTCTCCTTATATGCCCGGGATGTAGGTAGCACGATTCCGAGCCAGTTTTTTTATCCACTTTATGTTGTCGTTATAAGAATCTTTGCTTGTAAGAATCCACAGGACATCAATATTACGCTTGGTATTAAAATTGGGGATGGGTGCAATTCCATCTGTAAAATAAATGAGACCGTCATATTCCGAATGTGAGCAGTAATAATCTGCAGCAGGCTGGAAGCTGGTACCTCCTCGGCCTATTACTTTTACCTCAGACTTTGCCTTTTTGATGGGTATTGGTTCCTTAGTTTTCAGCTCATGATCGAACTGAAGAACATCCAACTTTTCAATTCCGTTTTTGAAAAATCTGTTGATTATGGAAAAGAACTGACTCAAGCTGCTGGAAGAAACGGATCCACTTACATCAACTGCAATCAGGAGATTTGTTGCAAGATCATACCGACTGCCCATAAAAGCAAATCCAAACCGACGGCTTGGTCGCATTCTAGTAAGGATTCGTTTGCTTGAAATGATGGATGTCTTAAAGGATGAGAGGATTTTACGGTAATCCATCGCAATTATCTTACTGGCTTTGATAATCTCCTGTAGGTTGCCGGAGATATTGCCCCAGGAATTTGATGATTCTGCAATTTCAATGAGACTATTAACTTCGCAACAGATGTCTTCATCTTCTTCCCAGAGGGCGGAGAGTTGTTCGACAGCAGATTGTGAGTCGATGTCGGAATCCTGAGAGCCGGCAGATTCGCAGTCTGAATCATCTTCATTATTGATTTGCGGTTTTTCCGGCGGAATTATACTTTCGCCCGTGTTTGCGTTATCTACAGGAGGAGTTGAGAGTATTGCAAATACCTTGTTGTAATATTCCTCATAGCAAAGTCCTTCGGGGAGCGGCCACCTTCCAACACCAGGTAACTTACAGGGTGTTTTATAACTGTCTGCAATCGTGATATTACTTGCATAGGTCATCACCTTTCTGTTTGGAAAAGTCGGGAGCCTTTGATAGGGATGCTTTAAGAGAATGCGGATTATTTCAATCTTAAGATATTCATACAGAAGTTTGTCAGAAAGAGTCTTTATCAGTTCAGGATTATATTCAATGTGTCGCTTTCCAGTTCGGAAAGGAATCTGCATTTTATCATTCTGAGACAATTCATGAGTACAGTGGGCTGCAAAAAGCAGAGGTTCAGTGAGAAACCAGAATTCCGTTATTTCTTTTATTCGTTCTTTTGCATCCATAATCAATAGTCCTATTCGTACTTGCTATAGGCGGGGAGTGCTCCGTTACTCAGAATTTCAAGGTCCCTCCAATTGGGCATATATTGATTTAACAGAGCTGCAAAACGAGGACCATGATTAGCCTGATCCAGATGACATAATTCGTGGAGGATAACATATTCGAGGCACTCTTTAGGCTTGTAGATAAGATTCTCATTCAACATGATTCTGCCGGAAGATGTTTTACACCAGCCCCAGGCTGTTTTGCTTTTTCCGATAAACCAGCTTGAGCACTTTAATCCGGTTATCGCTTCCCATTTTGGCATGAGTTTTCAATCTCTGTCTGGAGAGCTTTCTTCATTGAGGATTTGAGAAAATCTTTCTTCTGCTTATCTGTTGAGTTTTCTGGCAAAGAGAGGATGATAATCTCATCTCTTTCTACAAAGAGTTTTTGTGGGGATGGAATTAAAATCACTCCATGTTGTTTTCCCCAGAGAACCTGCAGCTTCCAAACCTTTTGACCGTTGTATTTCATCATATTGATTTTATGAACTCCGTAAGTTTCTTATTAAGCTCAGGACAATTTGTGATAATGAAAACAATGGCAGCTGGATATCCTGATGAAGAGAATAGATTCACAAAATGCGCTGCAGCTTCCCTAAGGCCTTCAGTTTCCAGATATTCAAAATATGCAGTCAGATTCTTTGCAATAGTTTTTGTTTGAGATTTCTCGTAAGCTTCACTTTCTATTAAGCGGTAAAGCGAATCATTTAAGGCTGCAAACTCATGAGTTTTGTATTTTTTAAGTGCAGATTTTACCTTATCAAAGGAACCAAGAAGAATGTCTTTTGCTGTGAGATAGCGGACTTTTGTCAGCGATGCAAAGAACTTAGAGGCTGCAGGCATTCCCACAATTCCGGCAATTACAGATTTCAATAAAGCGTCCGGATGATTATTCTCAACAATTCTTGCTACTCTTTCCCAGCCACGGCGGTCTGGAGTTTTTCCAAGGCCCTGATCTTCACGCTTGAATTCAGAGCCATCAAGCATATCCGGATTTTCTGCAATAAAATCGATTACACGCGAATCAAGATTCTGCTTTTGTGCCCACACAAGCCATTCCTGAATAGTAGGCTTAAACTCATAAATATTGAAACGACTAACAAGTGCCGGGTCCAGATCTGTAAGCTGATATTCTTCACCATCGTTTACGGCACTTATAATGCAGCTGCCTTCGGGAAGCGATTTGCCGGCCAGAGTGCGGTTCAGAGTAAGGTCCATAATTGTCTGGAGAACTTCCGGACGGGCTCGGTTTAATTCATCAAGGAAAAGAACAACAGGTTTGCCGTCGGTTGGAAACCAGTAGGGCAGCATAAAATCAGTTTTGCCGGTTTCTTCGTTGAGCCGTGGAAGACCAATAAGGTCGCCTGGATCGCTCATCTGTCCAAGAAATAGTATTACAACCTTCTGTCCGCAATCCTCAAAAAATTGCTTCAATATCTGCGACTTACCAATACCATGCTTTCCAGTGAGCATGATGTTCTGGCTTTCTGGTGTAATTTGAAGAACTCTCTTTAATTCATTTATGTTGATTACTACGGCCATTACAATAGACTCCTTGTTATTTGGAATCTATTATATTTTTCTACACTATCATTTTGTGATAGATTTCAAAAAAACTCACAAACAAAATCTTGCTTATTAACAAATATAGGTTTTTTTATAGTGTTATAAACTTCTTGTGAGTGTTCCATGAAGTATTTTAATGATACACATAGTTTGCACTGTTTTTTATCTGGGCTAGTAAATTCTGCTCCTACATAATCTGGGCCATAACAAACTACAGTATTTTTTGATGGCTGGTTTTTCCTGTAAAATTTTATAATCATAGAACTAAATCTTGCGTAAAGTAATTCTCTTAAATCATTTGTAATAACAATATTATTATGTGCTGGCATAATTAATTCTCCTTTTGTCCAAAAGCTGGAACACTTTCATAAAACAAAAAAAGCCAACTAATACAAAAATCATCTTCAGTCATATTCAAAATATCTTCAAAAGAGAAAATGTCATTATCTATTAAATCTCTTCGCATATATGAATTAAATTTATGGTTTTGCTGGTCTATAGTCAGGTAATGAGAATAATCTTCAAAATTCCAATTTAGACTAATATCATCTAATGGGATTCTGAATTTGTTTAATCCATCAATTTCCAGATATTCCTCAATATCACAGCTAAGTTGTCTCGAAAACAATTGCTGAATTGCGCTATCAGCTATAGAGGTTTCTTTTCGACTGTTGTAATGGAGTTTTGAATATATTGTGAAATCTTCGATATCATTTTTCATTCTGATATTAGAGAAGCATTGTCTTAACTTCTTTAGTTCATCTTCCATATATTTATATTTTTCCTTACAAAATGTATCCAATTTAAAAAAATGTTCAATGTTTTGATGAGTCCAGTTAAAGGTATCATTATAAATCTGACTTCGTTCTGATAATATTTTTCTTTCCTGCCAAAGCTGTACTGAATCTTCATAGCTAAAAATGTTGTCCCTTGTATAATTAATATACACTCTGATATCAGTACAAAACTGGTCATTCAAAAAATCAAAATCCATTAAATCTTTGTAGGTAATGTTTTCATTCTGATTAATATAAAAGCTTAAATAACTGCAAATATCAAAAGCAGTATGACGCAAATGATCAAAACTCTTTGTACTAAGTAATAACTTGGAAAGAGGTGAAAAATCTTTAGTGGTTGAATCATATTCTAACTGCCAGACATTACTAAATTGAAAACCTTTCCATTTTTCATAAATTTGATTTTGTTCCGGAGACAATGTTCCAGAATAATTCCACATCCATCGAGGATCCACCTTGAATGCAGAAATAGTTCCAGTTATTCGAAAGTCCCTTAAATAGGGGAAGTCTTTCTTTGAAAGCTTCTGGAATATATCAGCAATATGTAGCATCCGTTCTTTCAGATAATTCTGCATAAAAACAAAATTCTGATTAATTTCATCAAGCCTTTTATTTTCTTCTGCAGAAAAATGGAGATACTCATAATAGTTCTTATAATAGCGTTCAACGACCTCAGGTTTGTTTTTATAGGTGATAATCATAATGTGTAGTTTAAGCCTTTAAGACTATCCTTTCGTGATAGGGTTTTATTATTTTTTACATCTTCTGAGGCTATCACAGATTGATAGCATATATTTAATATCTTTAAGTTATGAACAATACTATTAGAGATTTTGAATTACATTTAGAAGTAAATGAAGAATTTTATCGCATAGCAGGATGTTTTTGGGCACAGCAATATTATTTACTTGAAGACAAAATTTCTTCTATCGAAGGAGAATATGAAATTTCATTTAGACAAGCATTAAAAGATTTATCTAAGGGAATGATTTCAATTATGAAAAAGACACATAATCCCTATAAAATTATTTCAAACAAAAAGCATCGATTATTTCTACTTTATATAGACAATATAGCGGTTTCGTTCAATAAAGATAATGGAGAGATTGACATTAAGGCCGAACATATTATGGGGAAAAAGTTTCAGCATACTAAATATAGGGCAGCACTCGCCTGGATACAAGCCTACTTAGATATTGATACTCAGCCATTACACAATACATTTTTTTATATTCAAGAGAAATTTGTTCTTAATATTGGGGCTGATGAAATTGCAAAATCTTCTCTTTTGTCTCTTACAAGGATGGTTTTGGATGAAAAAGAACTTAAATACAATATTAAGCAGAATGCTATGTGGAGCGAAATCTATATTGAAAATTCTGATGCACAGATATATCGGCTTAATATTTTCCATAAAGCTTTTAATAAAAATCCATCCTTATTATTGAACCAATTATCAAAACCACATGAGGAATACATAAAAGATGAAATAGAATGTGTAAAAATAAATTCTTATAATTTTAATGAAATAAATTCTCTCTCTTTGTCACTCACAAGATGAAAGTCTCCAAAGAAGGTCAAAACTTTTTTCTTATGAAAACTATATGACTATCACGATTTGATAGTTTTATTGTTTATTATTTCTATTGAGGAATGAAGATGGCAGAGAAAATAGAAAACAAACAAGATGATATTAATTGGAATGAATCGTTAGATTACACATATTCAAGTATAAAAGATACAATGTTCGAAACAATTACTTTCATAGAAGGCCGATATCGAACTAAGTCGAAAGATGAAGTTATAGAAACAGGAATTCGCTGGTTAGAATTTTGCAAGGAAGATCTTGTAGTTTTAGGAGCCAGACCCTCGATAGGTAAATCAAGTTTTACATTTAGTTTGATCAGTGAATTCATATTAAATAAAAATATACCTGTTGGTTTAGTTATCCCAGGAACCATAAATCGTGATATTGGGATGCGGCTACTTGCTATTAATTCTGAAGTAGCCATTCAAAAAATCCGAAGCGGAATGCTTAGAATAGGAGATGTTAAGGCTATACAGAAAACAGCAGGATTCCTCTTTGATGCTCCTCTATATTTCTACGATGAACCAAATTGCAGTTTTAGAAATATCAAAGATAATGTTATAAAAATGGCTCTAGAGAATCATATTCAATTATTGTTTGTTGATGGGTTTGAATATATCCAGGAAATAATTGATGCCGATTCAGAAAATTATCGAACCAGACTGGCAAAATTATTAACATTATTCAAGGATCTTGCAATGGAACTTCATATTCCAATAATTCTTACTGTAGATTTACCTGCTACAAAGAAAAATGACGAACCTTCTTTTCAGGATTTTAGGAAGAATATGATCTTTGTTGATAAAGCTGATAAGATTTTATTTCTTCATAGAAATCGCTTATATAATTGTACTAAGTATCAAGAAGCCAAGCTTATTTTATTAAAAAATACAGCTGGGGCTATAGGAGATTTTCCACTTCATTTTTATCCAAACATATGCAAGTTTACCAGTGTATGATATGAATTTATTTTGAATAACTATCACGAAATGATAGTTTTGTGTGGTATAATTAACAAAGGAGTTTGAATCTATGAAACTGTTTTATAATCCTTCTTTTACCGGAAATGCTTATGTTAATTTTGAAAAGACACCGGTTATGTTTGATGCAAAAGTTGTAAATACAGCAGGTCTTTGTGGAATTATCCGACTGCATGCTGGGATCTGTTCAGAAGTTAAGAATTATGGAACTCGTTTTGTAGATTACTATTCTGCTATGAAAAAGTTCATGGCAAAAAATCCGAAAAATATCCTGGCAGCATCTTTTAAGATTGACTCCTTAAATACAGCAAAAAAATGTCTTGAATGGCGTGATACTTTGGCTGCAGCCGGTTGGACTAAAGCTTCACCAGCTCCTACAGAACGTATGAAGGTGCTTTCTGGTGTAGAAGAGTTCTTTGATGATAAGTCTGCCGGCGAAGAATTGCTGGAGCTCATAGCCCAGGTTGAAGGAGGCTGCACACTTCCAGAGCTGGAAATCCATACCTCATCTTATTATGAAGATTTTAGTCCGGCTGAGGTACGATTGTTGAATGCTTTGATTGAACGAGGAGTTACTTTTAAGGCTGATGACAAGAAATTAGAAAGCAATAATATCTCCAAGGTTCTTTCAATTTTGGAAGGTGGAAAAGGTATCAAGCTTGATTCTAATGATGAATCCTTTGAAATCTGGAAGTTTGCAGAGCGTGACGAAGCTATAAAATATTTGAGTCTGCTGGACGCTTCAGATTTTGATGTATGGATTAATGCCGATAACAAGGAGTTTGATAACTGGCAGAAGCTGGAAGGTAAGAAAACCAGTGGTTCTGAAATATCTGGAATTCCTCAAACTGCAGAATTGCTCGCAATCGGTCTTACTATGTTCGAGAGGCCATTAAACCTTTATAATATTGTTGAATGGCTCAATACTTCGATTAACCCACTTTCTGATTATTTTAGAAAGAAGCTTGCCGAGAAAATCTGCAAAAGCGGAGGGTATTACAATGATGGTTGCCGAGCTTTCATCAATAAACAAATTGAAGAATATCCAGATTTAAAAGAAAAGATTGAGAAGTTTCTGCCGGATATAAATCAGCCTTATTTTGACGAAACTTATATTGAAGTGGCAGCTATCAAAGATTTTGTTCAAAACCTTCGTAAGTGGTGTGCTCAGAAAATTGCACTAAATAAGGATGGAGATGCAGTTGTTGATCAACTTGGTTATGTAATCAATCAGGCAGATACACTGCTGCTGCTTTTGGAAGAAATTGGTGAAACTGCAATTCCTTATTCAAGCATTGAGGCTATGTCTTCAATTATTTTGAATAATGTTTCAATGAAGCAGTATTCAGCTCAGGCCGGATGTAAGAATATTATCAACTCTTATGCGGATTTCTGTGATGAAGCTGATAAAACGATCTGGTGTGATTTTTATCAGAGCGGAGATTCTGGCAAGCTGACATATTCATTTCTGTCTCCTATCGAAAAAGAAGCCTTTCAAGAATCTCTTTCACTTTGGGATACTCTTAAAGAAAGAGATTATCTACGAAAGCTTTTGCTGACTCCTTTTGCAAAAACGAAGAAAAAGCTGGTGCTGGTAACAATCGATAAAATCGGTTCGGCACCTGCCCCTAAGAGCCCTGTTTATATTCAGCTGGAAAAATATTTTGCAGATAAGAAAAAGCCGAATGATTTCTCAAAGAATTTGCTCAAGCCGTTTGTAAAAGAAAAGACTCTCGATGCAGCTCTCTTTAAAGCAATCAAGAAAATCGACAATCGCATGGAAAACAATCAGGAGTTTGTTGAAATTAAGAATACTGATTACATTAAGGATAATTGGTCGGAATATCAGAGTTATACAAGTCTTGAAAGCCTCATACCACATCCTCTTGATTATGTATTAGATACATACGTGGCTTTTAAATCTAATGCCTTAGATCAATTAAACGATTTGTCTACCACAAAGGGTAAGGTGGCTCATAAGGTAATACAGTTTTTATTTTCTCCAAAGAAAGAGGAAAAAGATAGCGGTACACCAGCATATATTCGTACTCAGATAGACAAGCATTTTGATGAGATTTTTGAAGATACAGTTCAATCTGAGGGTGCAATTCTTCTGACAAAAGACAGCAAGCTTGAGCTTCAGCAATTCAAGAAGCAGTTAAGTGCAAGTCTGGAAGGCCTGTTAAAAGGTATTTCAGAAAACAAGCTTCATGTTGTTGCCTGCGAAAAATCAGTTGGTTATCAACAAGAAAAGGATTCAGACAAAGTTATAAGACATGGCTTAATTGGAGAGCTCGATACAAAGGGCTTTATTGATATGCAGCTTGAAGACCCTGAAGAAAATCCATATATCTTTGATTTTAAGTGGACAACGTCGGACCGTCATGCTCAAAAGCTTAAAGAGAATAAATCTATACAGCTTGCTTTATATAAGGAACTTATTGAGCAGGAAACAAAGCGTAAGGTAAAGGCAGTTGCTTATTATCTGCTGCCCCTTGCAAGATTTGTTTCGACATCAGATCTTAAGGGAGCAATAAATCTTAGTCACATTCTTACTGAATCTGAACGAGCAAGCAAGGATCTTCTTAAAGAAATTCAGAATTCCTATAAATACAGGAAGGATGAAATCCTCTCCGGCAAACTGGAAGAAACTGCCGGCTGGGCTAAAGAAGATATTACTTATGAACAAAAGAGAGATGACCTTGGTCTCCTGCCTATGGATTATTATGACAATGCAAAGACCGGTACTTACAATCCAATTGCAGTAATAAAGGGAAGAAAATAGGGAGAGTAGAAAATGAAGAACGTAAAATATATTAGTGCAAGCGCAGGCAGTGGAAAAACCTATTCTCTTACTCTTGCTTTGACAAACGCAATCAAGAATAAAGAAGTCGAACCAGAAAATGTAATTCTCACAACCTTTACTAAGGCAGCAGCTTCAGAGTTCAAAGAAAAGTCAAAGGCTATGCTTTATGAAAACGGTATGGTATCTGAAGCAGACCGCCTTGATCAGGCTCTCATGGGAACAATTCATAGTGTAGCCGAATCTTTAATTCTCAAGTATTGGTATGAGCTTGGCTTGAGTCCAAAAATCAATCCTATTGCAGAAGAGGACCTGGATTTTTATAGAAATCAGTCTCTTGTAAATCTTCTCAATGAAGAAGACCTCGCTTTCTTAAATCAGTTTGCTGAAGAATTTAATATCAAAGTTGATAGAGGCAGGAAAATCAATTATGACTTCTGGAAGGGAGATTTATCAAAAATTCTGGAATATGAAAAGAATTATCAGATAAAGGATTTCAAACCAAGTATTGCTTATTCCAAGGAAATGACAAGAAGTCTTGTACATGGCGGTCATCATATAAAAGTCAATTTTTACTTACTGGAAGATATTCTGGACCAGGCTCAGAAATTAAATGAGGCAGATGATTCTGATGATCAATTATCAAGAAGAAGAAGTATAGAAACTCAGAGACGTTTGATGAAAATCAAAAATCCGTCTTCTTTCCGTTATGCAATGGAAGTTGGAGCCTTTGTAAAGAATTTGCCATGGCGAGAGCTTGCTGAGTTGAAAGCAGAATTCGCTGATAGTCTTGCAAATCCTTATGCTTCAGAAGAAGTACGTGAGAGTCTTAATAAATACATTGAATTAATGTTCAGACTGGCAGAAGAATGGAATGCTAAATATCAGGAGTATAAGACAGAACATCATCTTATCGACTTTGCAGATATGGAAGAATACTTTTATCAGCTTCTTGAAAAAGACGAGGTTGCCTCTGATATTAAGGCTACCTACAAATATGTCTTCGTCGATGAGTTCCAGGATTGTTCTCCTATTCAGGTAAAGATTTTTGATAAGCTCTCTGAAATTGTTGATCACAGTATCTGGGTAGGCGATAAGAAACAGGCTATTTATGGATTCCGCGGTTCTGATACAGTTCTTACTACTGCAGTAATGGACATTGTAAAAGAAAATGAAAAGAAAGGTCTTGATGGCTGCAGTACAGAAATTCTAGGGTATAGCTGGCGATCACTCCCTGCAATTGTGAATTTTACAAATGCAGTTTTTGAGAAAGGTTTTTCAAATGAGAATAAGAAAGAAGTTCATCTTGAGCCAAAGAGAGATGAAGAAGCTGGTTCTGTAAACTACTGGTGGCTTGCAGGAACAAATAAAGAATCAAGATTTACAGCTTTGACTGCAAATATTATTGATCTTATAAACAAGGGAGAAAAACCTTCGGATATTGCGGTTCTCGCAAGATCTAATGATGAATTAGCTGAATTGGCTGATTATTTAAGAGACGCAAATGTTCCTGTTTATATAGATGAAGGCGGACAGTCTGGTGCAGATACAGTTTCATTGGTATCAGCCTTGCTTCAGCTTGTTGCAGATGAAAGCGCAGAATTACCTAAGGCTCAGATTTCATTCCTCACAGAAAAAGATTACAAACTCGAGCAAATCATAGACGATAAGCTTGAGTACAATATGATAGATAAGCCGGAAAATCTTTTCTATGATGATATACCTTTAGTAAAGGCCTTATTGGAAAATAGAGAGCGATATAAGCTTCAGTCTGTATCTGCTTTGGTTGAATCATTGATCATTGAATTAGACCTGTTCAATATTGCAAAGAAACTGAATGATAATGTTGATACCACAAAGCTTCTTCATGCGATCATTGATGCTGGAAAGTCTTATGAAGATCACTGTGCATTAATGCATCTTCCAAGCTCTATTATGGGCTTTGTTGCATATCTTGGAGAACACGATATTTCTGTTTCTGGTTCTACAGAGGGAGTTCAGTTCTTTACTTACCATAAATCAAAAGGTCTAGAGTGGAAAACTGTAATTCTTCTTGGCTGTGATAAGGATATAATCGATCCTAAAATGTTCATAAAGCGCAACATATTTGGAACAAGAATTATTCGCGTTTCAGAATCGACTAAAGAACATTTATTCCCTGAAGTAAAGATAAGCGTCTTTCCAAACCTTTTTATTGGTAATACAACCATACCAGATGAATGGCAGAATCCAATCATGGCTTCAGATAGATATAGCACTCTGCTTGAAGGCTATATGGAAGAAGTAAAAAGACTTATGTATGTTGCAATGACACGTCCAAGGGATCAGTTGATTATTGTTCTTAATGGCAGACGTGGAAAACCAATGCCAATGCTGACTTTTACTCAATTAGGATACACCGTTGCACAGGATTTCCAGGAAGGTAATTCCGACTTATTTGGAGTAGGGGTAGTCTCAAATAAACTGGAAAATGCTGCTGAGGACATTGAATTCAAGGGCAGTAAGGTTGAAAATCTCGGCATAAATCTCGCAGGAAAACCTGCTAGAAATACGGAACCTCGCGACCTGCAGCCAAGCAGTAGACCAGGAGGAGATGTAAAGGCGGAAATAGTTGAGGCTGGATCTGCCATAACAGTAACAGGCAAAGCTGATTCAGCTTCATTAGGAACCTGCATTCATGACATATTCTGTGTAGCAGAAAGCAAATCAGATAATGAAATTGAAGCTATGATCAAAGCCTATGGTTTTGAAGGTAATCTCACAAAGAGTGATGAAATCAAAAAATCCTGGGAGTCTCTTACCGAATATCTGACATCCAACTATGGACCAGCAAAAAAACAGTATCACGAGCTTCCATTCAAGCATCAGCTTACAAACGGCCAGAGAATAACCGGAAGCATGGACTTTGTTTGGGAAACTGATGCAGGCTGTGTTATCGTAGACTACAAGACTTTCCCCGGAAAGAAGGAAGACCTGCTGGATACAAAGAGCGATTACTACGTAGGCAAATATAAGGGCCAGTTAGATTGCTATGAAGAGGCACTATCTGCAGCTGGAAAAAAGGTTATTGCAAAGCTTTTGTATTACCCTGTGGTTGGAGTGATTGTGAAAATATAAGCGATTTCAACTAAAAGATAATTTGTTTAAATAGCGAATTTAGAACTTTAGTTGTATAATATAAATAGGAGAAAATAAAATGGCAAATTTTTATTGTGAGTACTGTGGTTCAAAATATTCGTCAGTTTCAAGTTTAACTTCATGTAGCTGTTTCAGACATCCAGATGGTCCAAATAAAGGAAAACATAAGCTATATGAAGGTTCTGAAAAAGCACAATATGTATGTAAATATTGTGGATCAAAATATTCGTCGTTGAGTTCATTGACATCATGTAGTTGTTTTAGACATCCTAATGGCCCTAATAAGGGAAAACATGCACCTGCTCTTTAATTAAAGATAGAATTATGAACTACAAAACAAGAAAGAAACTCAGACAATTAAGAAATTATGTAGACGGTGATGCTGATACCTTCTACGAATATGCAATCTTATTAATAATTCTTATTAATACCGTATCATTAGGCATCGAAACCTCTAAATCAATTTCCGAAAATTTCAGGCATATTCTTTTTATCATTGATCAGATTTGTCTTTGGATATTTATTGCTGAATTGATATTTAAAATAATTGTTTTCAATAAAGATTTCTTTGGCGAAGTAAGAATCAGTGAAGACGATGGGGAAGAGTATTTTCATTGGAACCGATGGAATATTTCTGATTTGTTAATTGTAATTGTTTCAGTTATTGCGACACTTCCATACTTTACAGTTTTCAGAGTATTTAGAGTTTTTCGTTCTCTTAAAATAATCAAAGGAATAAAATCCTTTAGAGCAGTAAAATCATTTAAATTAATAAATGATGTTTCAAGTTTACGAATTACTTTTAAGGGACTTGTAAAAGCTATTCCAGGTATTCTTTGGACTTTCTGTTTTCTGGCATTATTTGCCTATGTATATGCAATTATTGGGACCAATATTTTTGGAGAAGATTTTCCTGAATTTTTTGGAAATCTCGGCACATCTTGTTTTACATTATGTCAAATATTAACTTTTGATTCATGGATTAGCCAAATCGCACGTCCCGTTACAGAACTGCATTCATTTGCCTGGATTTATTTTATTTCTTATGGCTTTATTGCAGCATCTGTAATTATGAATGTTATTGTTGGAATTATCGTTGACTCTATGAGTAAAGTGCGCGAACGAGAACAAGAAAAAAGAAATCTGAGTGAAAAGAAGAATCAAATAACTATTGAAAGACTATCATGGCAAATTGAAGAATTACAAAAACAAATAGAAATATTAAACAAAAAAATGTAGTTTCTTAATAAACTTTTTTTTACTATTATCATACTATGATAGACCTGCCATTTATACTGAACGTATCTTGAATACAGAGGTATTAAATGGCGTTAAAAATCAAAATCTTTGATCCGGCACCAGAAGGAACTCCTGTTTCTGAATTCATTCATCTCCATGTGCACTCGGACTATTCCATCAGAGATGGTGCTTCAAAACTAAATACTCTTATAGCTCGTGCAAAGCAATTAAATATGCCTGCTCTGGCTTTGACCGATCACGGTAATATGTTCGGTGTATTGAACTTTGAACATATCTGTCGTGCTAATGGAATTAATCCAATTATTGGAGAAGAGTTTTATGTTGCATATGGAAAGCATACTGAGCAGACTCCAGTTCCATATGGCAGCGGTAAAAAGAAATACTTCCATTTAATCCTTTTATGTGAAAATGTAACCGGCTACAAAAACATGTGCTGGCTGTCATCTCTTGCCTACCGAGACGGATTCTGGTCTAAGCCTCGAATTGATTTTGACCTTCTCGAAAAATACCACGAAGGAATTATCTGTCTTTCTGCCTGCATTCAGGGGGAGTTGCCTCAACTGCTTCTTAATGATATGGATGACGAAGCTCGTGAGCTTGCCTTGAAGTATAAAAATCTTTTTGGTCCTGATCATTACTATATTGAACTTCAGGATCATGGATTAGCAGATCAGAAGTATACAAATGAAAAAATGATTAAGCTTGCCCGTGAGCTTGATATCCCTATGGTAGTTACAAATGATGTTCACTACTGCTACAAGGAAGATGCAGAAGCCCAGGATGCTCTTTGCTGTATCGGCTTTCAGCAGCTTTTGGATGATCCTAACCGTAGAAAAATGGGTGATGGAAGACCAGAGTGGTACTTAAAATCCGAAAGTGAAATGCGGATGCTATTCCCGGATATGCCTGAGCTAATCTCTAATACAACAAAAATCGCCAATATGTGTGATGTAACAATTCCTCAGTATAAGACACAGCAGTTGAAGGATTGTCTTCCACGCTTTAAGCTGCCAGACCAGTTCTGTACACATGGCGATGATTATAAGCTTGATCAGGATGATTATGTTCGATATTTGGTCGAGGAAGGCCTTAAAAAGCGATACGACGATATTACCCAGGAAATCCGGGATAGAACAGAATACGAGCTTGGAATCATCTTTCAAATGGGCTTTTCCGGTTACTTCTTAATCGTTTGGGAATTTATCAACTGGGCTAAATCAACCTGGGATAACGTAAATAACTGTCCAAAGCACTATATACCGATTGGTCCAGGTCGAGGTTCTGGTGCAGGTTCTATTGTTGCATACGCAATGACAATCACAGATATCGACCCAATCCGCTACAAGCTCATCTTTGAACGCTTCCTTAATCCAGAACGAGTTTCTATGCCTGACTTTGACGTTGATATGGACTTCGACTATCGACAGGAGATTATTCAGCATACCCGCGATTTGTATGGAAACGATAACGTTGGCCATATTGTTACTTTCGCTACCTTAAAGGCTAAGCAGGTAATAAAAGATGTAGCACGTGTTCTTGATATTCCGCTTCCAGAAGTAAAGGTACTTACAGACTGCATACCAGGAGATGATCCGAAGTTTACTCTGGATATGGCACTTACACCTCCAACAAAAGAAACTCCTGATAACGGAAAACTGATTCCCTACACAGATGTTCAAAAATATCCTCAATACGAGCGATTATTCCGTATTGCCAGAAAGCTTGAAAATGTAATCAGAGGTGTTTCTCTTCATGCATCTGGAATGGTAATTGGCCTCACCGAACTTCCAAACTGGGCCCCGGTTTATAAGGACAATGAAACAGGTAAGCTGGCTGTTCAGTACACCATGGATATCATTGAACCTTGTGGACTTGTAAAGTTCGACTACCTTGGGCTGAAGACACTGTCATTAATTCGTTATACAGAAGAAATCATCAATAAACACAAAGCTCCAGATGCACCTGAATTTATTACAAGTCAGGTTAGTGAAACTGATGAAAAGACCTTTGATTTATTCACTCGGGGTGATACTGTTGCTATTTTCCAGTTCGAATCACCAGGAATGCAGAAAATTCTGCGTAATGCAAAACCACAGAGGATTGAAGAGCTTGTAGCCTTAAATGCCCTATATCGTCCGGGACCAATGCAGTTCATTGATCAATATGTAAAAGGAAAATGGGACCCAAGTACAGTTAAGTATCCAGATCCTTGTCTTGAAGGAATCTTAAAAGAGACAAACGGAGTAATGGTTTATCAGGAACAGGTTATGCAGGTAGCCCAGAGAATTGCCGGTTACTCACTTGGTGGAGCAGATTTGCTTCGCCGTGCCATGGGAAAAAAGATTAAAGAGGAAATGGCAAAGCAGCTCATAACTTTTGAGGAAGGTGCTATAAAACAAGGCTTTAAAAAAGAGCACGCTGACGAGATTTTCAGAATTATGGAGCCTTTTGCCGGCTATGGATTTAATAAATCACACGCTGCAGCATATTCAGTCCTGGCATATAGAACTGGATGGCTTAAAGCTAATTATCCGGCCGAATATATGGCCGCAAACCTTACAAATGAAATCACCTCTACAGATAAGCTTCCGGTTTACATTGAAGAAGCACGACGGCTTGGAATTCCAGTAGATGCTCCTGATGTAAATCGCTCTGATGCAAAGTTTGATGTTATTGACGGTCATATTGTCTTTGGTTTTGAAGGAATCAAGGGCATGGGAGAAAGTGCCGCAAATGCAATTGTAAAGGAACGTGAAGAAAATGGACCTTATAAAAGCTTTATGGATTTTCTTGAGCGTGTTGTAATGTGCAAAGAAGAAATCAATGGATTAAAGAAGCAACTGGTGAATAAAAAAGCAATTGAGGTACTTATAAAAACAGGTGGCTTTGATTGCTTTGGAGTGAACAGGCCAACTCTTCTGGAAAATCTGCAGGAGGCTTATCTGTATGCTACAGATAAAGCAGAAGAAGCCTTGGGTGGGCAGAAGAGCCTCTTTGATGACTTTGCAGATGAATTGCCACCAGCCTTTACTCTCAAACCCCTCCCAGATATTTCGAATCTTGAAAAGCTCGAAATGGAAAAGCAGTGTATCGGAATATATGTTTCTGGAAATCCGCTTGATGATTATAAGCAGGCTTGGGAAATGTGCAGCCTCAAATCAAAGAATCTGAACTCAATTGCACTCATGGAACAGGCTAAAAGAGATCAGATAAAAAACTGGCATGAAAGAAAGAATGCCGGAACAATGTTTACTACAGTAGGTTTCCTTTCTGAACTCAAAAAGATTACTTCCAAAAAGACCGGAAAAGATATGGCATTCGGAAAGCTTCTGGATTATGACGGTGAAATTCCAATCGCATTTTTCGACAGCTGGCCAAGATTCGCAGAACAGATAGAATCAGGAAAGGTTTATGCACTAAAAGGAAAAGTTAATCTACGTGATAAGGAAGCAAGCCTTGTTGTAGAAGATTTTGAATCTCTGGAAAAGCTTCAGCAGAGTCATTTTCATGAAGTACATATCGAATTATATCCGGTAATCAAGAATGAATATCAGCTGACGGAGCTTCGTGAAATGCTCTATGACTCAACCGGAAATTGCAAAGTATTCCTGCATATAAATCTTCCGGAAGGAAACTATGTTGTTGAAGCAAACAGTATGCTGCTGGTTGAACCGACTAAAGAACTTTGCCAGAGGATTAAAAACCTGATTTACGTCAAAGACTGCTGGTTCCAGTAAGGGAGGGTAGAACTATGATTACGCAAACTGACGACTTAGATGTTTATGAAATTATTGATCTAATAAAGAGCAGGACCATTCCTCCTGAAGATCTAACAATTGTCGCAATAAAAACCTACAGTTATGAGGTTTTACTAAAGCTTAAAGATGAACTGGAACTACTGCTCTTTCTCTTAGATATCAATGAATTCTGGAATTTCATCAAATCAGATAAAGCAATGCTAAAGGAGTTCAAGAGCTATAAACGCCTAATTAAGAGAACTTATCCTAAAGTCCTTCGTTTAATCAAAAAGCGAAAGAAGAACTTGCCTGTTGTTGTGCAAAAATTGATTGATGAATTTGGTGGTACTATTGAAGATGGGGATTAATTTGAAGAATTATTAGTTATATACACCCGGTGCCAGTTATTCATTAGACTGCGGATATTGTCTTTGCCTACGACATTTGAGCTCTGGATATCGTACTCGGGGATATCCAGGTTGTTGGTCTGGCAGTAATTAACGACAAATTTCGCACAATCAAGACCGGACTTTTCTTCGCCAAGATCGTGATCAAAGCAAATGATGTCGGGGAGTCCATGTTCGTTTATGAAAGCACAGAACTCTGCGTAGTTCTTTGCCCATGAGATATCATATTCACCGGTAACGTAGTCTGCCGGATTTCTAAAATCATCTAGCCATAAAAGCTTTTTCATTACATCTACTCTAGTTTGTTAATCTTAAAACTAAGTGAAGTTAAAAACAATGGCACAACAAATAAAACAAGATAGCCACTGGAAAGCATGATATATTGATTCAGAGAGTCCTTCCAGAACAGGTTCATATCAAGGATTCCAACTGCTACACCACCGCCTGTCGCTATAACAAATAGAACAGCCAGCGCTGCTACTGCTCCTTCCAGGAATTTGGAAGATCCATCCATGGAGCTGTGATAATCAATATCGAGCTGAACTTTTCTCTTCTCAATTTCGCCCTCTTCAATTGTAATTTGTTTTTGCTCAACCTGTCTGTCGATATCAAACAGTTTCTGATTCATCATATCTAAACAAAATCTTGCAGCCAGTTCCTGACATTTTTGGACATGCAAATGGCAGTACATTAAGATTGCAGAAGAGAATAAGAGGGTAGTGAAAAAGCCACAGACATAGTTTTCACGGCAAATCCAGCGGCCAATATTCAGGACCAGAGGGATATGATCATTAAGATTCTCTATTGAAAGAAATGTTCTTGTAGTTGCGATTGCGATTCCACAGGTGTAAATCGAATTATAAATGACCAGGCGTGGAAAATGATAAGCAATAGCCGTGCTGGTAAAGAACTTTGACAAGAACAGGCATAAAGAAAAAGCAGTATCCAGAACAAGCAGCACCTGAATCAGCATGATTGGAAGCGGTACAAAAATCAAAACCAATGCAAAAATCAGCATTATCAGCGGAAGAAGTTCTTTTATTTTCGAAATAATTTTATTCATTGGATTCACCTCTGAATAAATATTACATACAAGTACTATCATCTAGTGATAGTGTAATCAACATTTTCTGTTAAACTACAACTTTAATGCATGAATACTGCAACTTCTATAAATTATAATCATCACTACCTCTGGTTCTGGAAACATTCCAGTTTTTTCTAAAAAATAAACCTCCCTATCATGAAATGATAGCTTTATTTTGTATTTTATTGCGTAGATAGTGAGGTGACTTTATGGATGAAATGAACGAGAAGAAAATCAGATGGAACATTCCTAAGGCTATGGCATGTGTGTATCAAACATTAAAAGAATCGAAGCTTAAGATCAAAAAAACAAAAACATATACCACAGCAATGGAAAACTTAAAAACTCTTTATAATCTGAATCAGACTCAAACCTGGCTCCTTTGTATTATCTGTGAGATCTATTTTGAAGATGAAAATTCTACATCTATGAAAGATGTTTCTTATATTCTCAAGGTACCTGTTATGACAATTATGAACTGGAAGTCTGAAAGAGATAAACTCGAAGAACGTGGCTTTATTGAACATAGAGGTAATCACGATTCTGTACAGCCTGTTAGTGAATTTCGAGAAGCACTTATTAATAATGTTGAGTTTGTTCCTCCTGAAAAGAAGGAATCCGATGATATTGATTTTCTTAACAAATTTGCAAGACTCTATGAAAATCGTCGTGATGACGAAAAAAGCTCTTATGTAATCAGACATGAATTAGCTCGATTAGAACAGACTCATAAGAATCTCGAAATGATAAGGCGTGTATGTGAAGTAGTAACTGAATCAGATGACCGCTTCTTCCTTTATGATGTCACTCATGATGTTTTGCTGGGCCATGACTCTGGCTTAAACAGCACTATTGCAGATTTATATGATGGAAGTGCACGTCTTACTGTTGCAAAGAAGATGATGGATGAAACTCACAATTTATTTGAGCTAGGGCTTCTGGAATTTGTTGATAAAGGCAATTTATCTGATGCCTCTGTCTCACTTACAGATAAGGGCAAGAAGCTGATGCTTGGTGATAAGGCCTTCCTGTTTGAAGATGCCATCAACGACAAGAATCTTATTAAGACTGATTCCATCAAAGAAAAGAAGCTCTTCTACAGCGAAGAAAATCAGAAGGAAATCAACCGCCTCAAAAATGCACTGCAAGATGAAAAGCTCAAAAACATTCAGAAGCGACTCAAGGACGATGGCCTTCCTGTAGGCGTAGCTGTTCTGCTTTATGGAGCACCTGGAACCGGAAAGACAGAATCTGTAATGCAGATTGCAAAAGAAACAGGTCGCTCAATTGTTCATGTTGATATCAGCGAGGCAAAGTCTGCATGGTTCGGCGAAAGCGAAAAGCGTATCAAAAAGATTTTCACAAGCTATAAAAACGCCTGCGAAATTGCAGAAAAGAAAGGCGAACTAATGCCAATTCTGCTCTTCAACGAAGCGGACGCCCTCATCTCAAAACGCAAGGAAGACACTTCCGGCAACTGCGCCCAGACCGAAAACGCCATTCAGAATATCATCCTCGAAGAACTTGAAAACCTGAAGGGCATTTTCATCGCCACAACAAACCTCGCCTCAAACATGGACTCAGCGTTCGAACGCCGATTCCTCTTCAAGATCAAGTTCGAGAACCCATCAACAGAAGCCAAGACTTCTATCTGGATGAACAAGCTGACCTGGCTCGACAAAGAAGCTGCCACCGAGTTCGCAAGAGATTACGACTTCTCCGGCGGACAGATAGACAACATCGTCCGCAAGATTGCCATGAACGAAGTGATTACCGGGGAGAGACCTGCCATCAATGACATTCATGATATGTGCAAAAGCGAAAAGCTTGAGAATCCGAATGGGGCAAAGCGTGTGGGATTTTGTTTGTAAGGTAGAGTAGGTATGAAAGATAAAAACTATATATGTAAGATTCTTTTTAAGTGTCTGATTATTATTTTGTTGTTAGAAGCCTGTTCTATCTTAGTACCCTTTTTTTATAAGGGACAAGCTGTTAGTGGAGTAAAAGCTATCATTAGCTTTGGATTGCTGGTTATGGCAATAGGATTGAATCTGGTTATTAATTATAATTATGAGATTCGTGATTCTTATCATATAGAGTACAGATTTGCTCTTGATAGTATGAATCAAAAATTCTTTGATATAGACAATAGACTCAATTCTGGAATAATAACCGAAAAACAAGCCGAAGAATTGAAAGAAGAAATTCATCATGAGATTCGTAGATATGAACAAATAATTAAATATTCAGACATAATTCATTATCTTGATAATGCAGCTATATTATTTGTTGTTTGTGCGATTGTTATACAATCAATATTGTTACGAAAACCAATATTCTTCTGGGCTTATTATATAACCCTCACTTGCTGTCTCATAGAAGCGGGATGTTATCATATTTATTCAAAGGAAGAATTAGCAGAATCACTTTATGAGAGGTTAATAAATCTAGTTCATAATAGTCGCAACAATGAGGTGAAGGCAGGAGTAAAAGTTTTATATTTTAAGCAATTCTTGTCTGATTTTTCTGTAAATAGACTTGATTCAAAATTCAGATGTAGTCTCCGTTTTGGAAATCTATTAAAGACTCAAGGAGATATTCTCCTTTGTCCATTGGGAGATGGATTTAAGCCCGCAAATCCTCTTGCCCATTGGGTTGTTGAAAAAGAAGGTACATACCTGAAAAAAGCATTACGAAATCTGAAAGAAACAGAATATGATAAAACAGAGTTTGCAGCATATATACCTTGTAAGAAATTAAAATACAAAGGAATAATTTTTGTCTGCGTAGATTTTCATTCAGAAAACCGAACTCTCATAAACGCAAAAAGAATAGCAGAAGGATTCCTTTTAGCAAAAAAACAGGAATGTTCAAAACTATCGTGCCCAGTAGGATATTTATATGATAAGTCTCACCCTGAAACTTGCAAAGAAATCTTCTCTGAACTTGATCAAGTCATAAGAATTTTGGATGGAGAAGCAAAGAACATTGATTATATTATAGAATTGGTCATTAAAAGAAACCTTCATAATTATTCCATGTTTAGTGATTATCAGAAATTTATGGAAAGAATACCAAATATGGAGCAACAGTTTAATGTTCCTGAAAATTAATAAAATACATTTCTCGCAAACTAGAGAGAGGGGAGCTGAAGTAAGACAAAGACTCAGCGCATTGGCATGGGGTATAACCTTATTTATTATTTCCATGCAAATTTTGTTGTTGCATGATATAATAAAAGAACGTTGGAGTACTTTATGAAAAAGAATCATATTTACATTTATTCTTCTTTCTTGTTTATTCTATTTTTGTGTTTATCATCCTGTTCAAAAGGCAAAACTATCAAAGAAATCGTACAAGAAGGTAGAACTTCATATATGATAGGGACATGGGATATTTCTTTTAGAATATCTTCTTCAGAAAAGACAGAATCATCAAAGGAAGAGAAATTAACAGTAATTATTGCAAATGAAACAGATGCCCATAATATAAAAGATATAAGCGAAGTAGAACTGATACATCAGGATATTTCAGGTAAAGAAAAAAATGAGAAAATAACTTTTGACCAGTTTCTTGATATATTAGATGGATATGATCAAAATTTTTATATACCGCACGATTTAAAGAAATTAAAAAGAAAAAATCCAACTCTAAAGTATTCCTTAAAAGGTTCAAGATATGCAAAAAGAGAAAGCAAAGATAAGGAATATGATGAAATAATTGCAAAACAAACTCTTTTACAAAAAAGCAAGGAAACTAAAGAAACAATAACAATTCTTTTTGAAATGGAGAAAAGAATAAGAAAAAATAAGGAGTCTTTATATGAGTGGAATTAGTAATGCCTGGTATATTTTTAAGAGCCTACCTTATGCTATAGTAGGTGTTGTACTTCTTTTAATTGTTGTTATTGGATTAATTATTTGTCAATTTTTTGTTCCAAAGTATAAAGATTTTGCAAAGACTATTATTGGTCGAATTATTGTTTCTTCCTCAATATTTATACTCACAATCTTTATGACTATAAATTTAAGTAAGTTTTATTCATTCATGAGAAGAATTGAAGCCAATGGCGAATTAACTGCAAAAGAAAGAGATATTTTACTAAAAGAAGAAAAACTTAAGAATGAACAACTTAAAACAGAAATTGAGAATCTAAAACACACTTCATTAAATGTACAATCATTTGAGAATCTTTCAGAATTATGTCTTTTAGGTACCAATATGAAATCAACTATAGCCCATACCAAAACTGTAAAAGATCCTGAACAAGGTATTACAAAAATCAAAGGTGAAGAATTTTGGGTAGTATCTTTGTATGATTTTGAAGGTATCAAATATGGTGTAGACCTAACAGAATTGAAAATACTTCAAGATGGGAATGATTTATACGTTTACGGCATAAAACCTAAGTATATTGGAATTGAAAATCCTAAACTTCCTAATGATGTTTTATGTGAGATTAGAAGTTATGAATTAAAAGATGGAGAGAAAGTAAATGTTAAGGTATTAAATGAAAGAAATGCCGAAGCAAATAAACTTGCAGATAAATACCATACAGAAGATACAGAACGAATAAAAAAAGCTATTGATGATTATGAATGGATAAGAGAATCTTGTTGGGAAATTGGGAAGGTCTTTGTAGAAGATTATTTGAAATTACTTAATAAAAATATAAAATGCATGCGTCCTGAAGAAGATAATGAATCAGCTATTCCTCTTCAAGATTACTTAAACCTTCAGATTGAAAGTAAATTAGACGAAAACTAACTTTGTTTCATTTATAAAACTCTATCATCAATTGATAGTTATCCTCGCTTATTATTTCCATATAAGCGAGAATAACTATGAACAATAACACAAAAACAAATTACGGTCTCGAAATGTGTGGCACTCCACTCGATGGAGAAAATCTTGAAATCATTCCGTTCAACATAATTGAAGACTTGCAGACAATTCTCTGTTATGACTACGAAGATGGAAAGCCGTGGCACGATTTGACTTGTGTTATGGAACTAATTTTTCATAACTACCACGATGAGCTTGTGAATGACACAAAAAGAATCCGCTATTTATACGATGGTCCATTCTATTTGTTTAAGGACTTTTCTGAAATAACAAAGGAACCTGATAATTGTAATCATATGGTTGCAATCCGAATAGATCTTACTGCAGGCTGGTTTCAGCATGAAAATAAAGATAAGGGAATTCATTTTGATGATTTTGAAGTATTTCATTGTGATATAAAACATAAACCTCATTTTCATCCAAAGAATCCTGAAATGCCTGATGATTAATATCTCGAGGTATATATGAATCGCTTTCAAAAAAAACGAAGAAACAAGAACGATTTTCTCGAACTTTTTAATCGATTAAAACCAGGCACTGATTACCAAGACTTTCATGATGTTTCATGTACAGCACCTGTTGGTGTTCTTGAGCAACTTTCAAAAAGCGATGATTACAAAAGAGAGCTATTTAAATTTTGCGGTATACCTTACAATTCTACGTATTTAAGTTTCTTTTACGAGGGTTATAACAGTTTTGCTGAATTACTAGCGCTTTGGACGTATGGAATCAGAAATCTAATGGCAATTGATATAATTATGTCTGCAGACAAGAAATATCTTTTTGCTAATGAAGTTTTTAAGTATGGCATGTTTGCAAATTATAAAGATGAAGATAGTCTGGAAGCTTTATCCCAAGAAGCTGAAAAGAGTGAAGGGCTAATTCAGACATGTTTTTCTTTTAAGGAAGAACCATGGATTTATGAACAAGTTAGAACTCTATTACGAACTTGTAGTGAAACCTGGACCGGATATCTCCTTGCTGATTTTTTGAAAAGACCAAAAGACATGAATATCTGTACCAATATGTATACAAAAACATTCAGAAAAGAATCGGCATTCATTGCAATTGTTGATGATATTGTTAGTACAATGTCAGGTGATTTTCTGAATGAAGTAGTATTGCCAAGAATCAAAGAAGAGGGCTTCTCACAAAAGGTCTATGAAAGTCTTTTCAAAGAAATGACATTGGGATGTGAAGAAGAAGAAACGCTTCCTCCCCCAGAATTAAAAATTCTGTATTCACAAGGAGAAAAAAACCTGGAATGGAAATATGGACGATATCAGTTTATTCTCCCGAAAACTGCTGGAGAAGTTTACAAGATGAATGATGAGACTTTTTATGGTACCAGTCTATTTCTTAATCTCGAAGTAGTAGAATCTGGCAAAACCGAAATATGCGTTATGAGAGGGACGAGGCCCAAGGCCGCAATCGAAATTGAAGTATACTCAGACGGGAGCTTTGAGCTTCAATCTATTTATTTGCCAAGAAAAAGACATAATTCTCTGTCAGAAAAAGATTTTGAAATCTTACGATGCTGGTACATAGAAAAGAATGTAGAAGTTCCTCCAGTATGGCAGAATAAAGATTTCATTAATAATCTGGGCTATTTTGGAAAGTTTAAGCATCTTAAGATGAAAGGAAATTAAACATTGGGAGAAATCATGAACTGGTATTGTGATAGATGCGGTAATAAATGTGATGATTCATATGCTATAGGATATTCGACAAGATGGAATGCAAAAAACGAATCTGATTTACGTGAACATCATGTTCCAGAAAATCTAAATATATGTAGTGATTGCGTTTTATATTTGCTGTGGTCAAGAATTTTTCCTGATGGAATCAGATTTTATTGGGATGATTATTATCTGAATAATTCCAAAATTAACCTAAGTAAGTTTACTAGATATAATTCAAACTGCAGAAAGTTCGATATCCAGTATGGATTCCTAGATGAGAATACAAATAAATATTGGGATGAAACCTAGTCCAAAGAGGTGGCTATTTATCAGAGTAATAATCCAACACCTTTCTCGCGAATTGATAGGCATTCTTGATATCAGTATTATTTTCAAAGTATTGCTTTCGGTATACCATGCGGCCGTCAAAGAAGTCTTTGATTTCCTGGATGGTGATTTCTTTGATTTTTGGGGAAGAAATCAGCTTTGTGTAAACTGAAAGCATTACCGCAAAATCGTTGAGTAACGGAACCTTCATACAATACGAAATTGTTCCACTGCCAATTCCAATGTTTCCGCCTAAAAGTTCGAAGTTAGTTTCTAAATCAGACTTAAAGCCCTGTACTGGCTTAAAAGAAGCAAGCATACAGACGTTATGTGCACAAGCATTGCGGATTCGGCGAACAGAATCAAAGTGCTTTGTATATTCGCACTTCATTCTCATATAGTCGTAGTAAAAAGCATAGAAACTAATAAAATCTGCAAAAGAAACCATCTCTACGAAGTTCCATACTGCAGGAGCTGCTACATACTTTTCAAAAGAGCTTTCACCGTAAGAAGTGTTTTTATTCACCTTGGCAATTTCTTCCTTGAGTTTTAAGTGACTTTCCAGGAATTTCTCAACACCCTCATAGCCATCATCTGCAGGATTGTTTTGACAATCGTTCACAAGCTTAACCTTTAGATAATGCTCCAGATCAATTGTCATTTTAAGGAGTATTTTTCGGAGAAACATATCAATCGTAGAAAGCTCAACTAAATGTCCAAAATCAAGTCCGATATATTTTCCGCTTTTAGTTTGTTCTGTACAGGTTGAACAATACTGCTTGAGTCGGAAGAAGAAGTTATTCTTTTTAAGGAAGTCTTTTGCCTTTTCCTCATCCATCAGATTGAAAGTAATTCCAAGTTCATTTTTGCAGTAGTCGATAATCTCCGGAACAGTAAGTTTTGGTGATTTTGTTAGGACAGTCTCTTTTTTTGACATCTTTTTCTCCTATGAAAATATTATACCACGAGAATTTTCATTAAAAAAGTTTTTAGAAATCATAATTGCTGTGGTATAATACATTTTGGAGGCTATTTTGATACACAGTACTTTATATAATAAAAATACTAATGAAGATCCGAAAACTTCCACCATTTTTGAGCATTTATTATTACTTCCTGATAATCTTTTATGGTCATTACTACGCAATTCTAGTCGTACTTATAAACAAGAATTACCAGAAGAGATAGGATATTTGGAGAAGTTTGAATTTTGGCCGAAATGGGATCCAAATAACACTTCAAATTCAACCTACGTTGAACCAGATATCTTCATTCGTTATAACTTGATTGATATTATTGTAGAAGCAAAATATCAGGATGGTGCAGGACAATATCAAGAAGAATGGCTTCGAGAAATACAAGCATATTACAACGAATATTCTAGTGATAAAAAGCAGGTTGTCTTATTATCTGTAGGAGGCAATTCAGATTATAAAGCAGAAATTATTAATTCTTGTAAAATATTAAAAATCAACTGGAGTGATTTATTAGATTCCGTAATAAAACTCAAAGCATCTTATCATAAGGCCGCTTTATCTTATGAGAAGTCTTCACTAATACGATTATTAGATTTAACTATAGAGGGGTTTCATATAATGGGAGAAAAAGAATATAAAAGGAAAACTGATTTATCAGCAATTAACAGTATTTATACATTAACAAAAATGTTTGATGAAGTTTGTAACAAAAGGGAAACTGCAGATTATACTCTTACCAAATATAGTGAATCTTCTGCAGCTTCTCATTATGTTTATAACTTTGGGGTAAACATAAAAAAATATCCAAATAAAACTATATATTTGGGACTTGGTATATGGTATCAATACGGCGAACTCGCAATTCAAATGAATCCTACTGCAGGCTGGGCGAAATCTCTGGTAGATTTCATTGTATCAGGTAAAAAACTTACAGAGAAATATCTTTCAGAACCATTTTCAGATTATGATGGAAAATGGTATATCGATACAAATAATCAATTTTGTGATGATTTTTCCAAAGCAGAGTCTTATGATATGCAATTAGAAGTTCTTAAAGGCTTTGTTGACGAACTGATTGAGAACTACCTAAAATACATATAATTATTACGACCTTCTTTTCTATTTAGAAAGATTATTTCGGATAGAATTTTTATCAACATCAAGTTTTTCGGCAACTGAATTTACAGACCCGAAAATCGAGTATTAAAGCAAGTGAATATCGTATTAAGATTTCAGATCATTATCCAATAACTGCTCATTTAGTATAAAAATGAGACTATGAAGGGTATTTATTTACCCGCCTTTTCCAATTCTTCGGCTCTTATACGCAGATTATCATCAACCTCAACATTGAATCCAGCAGTTTTGGCCATGATTGCAACATTATACTTCCAGCGAAGTACAAGAGATTCTGGTTCAAGAGGTTTTGAATAACACTTATTTTTGCAAACCCAGTCTAGAATTCTCATGTCCTGAGCGGAGGTAAATGTAATTATAGTTCTAGGATATCCATCTTCATCTATGTCGTCTTCAAAAGATTGATCTTTAGCCCAATTGCCTTTTTTAACTTCTTCTATTGCGTCTTCATAAAAAGCTATTTTATATGTTCTTGGAGCATATCTTGTAAAAGCTCCAAAATTGCTATTACCGGTATGATTTTTAAATTCATAATCTTCTGGTAATTTAAATTCTTTATTTGTTTCAACTAATTCATACATATCGTTTATATTAAATAAACGAAGAGCATCCTTTTCTTCGAGGTATCCAAACAGAAGATTTTTACCTCCATCTATTAATAATTGATATGGTCTAACATGAAGTGTAGCTTTTTCAAGATCTGGATCCCAGGTGTTATTTAGATATTTAAATCTCAAAATATGATTCTCTGATAAGGCACTGCAGAGTAGTTTCCAATAATGAGCATACTTGAGTTTTTCTGTAGTATTTGTAGTAGGCGCCAAAGCAATTCGATTAAGAAGAGGTGTATCTTTTTGTAACTTACAGATTGAGTTAAGAGTATTTTCAATTTCTTCATAAAGTGGAGAGTTTTCGAAATAATCAAGTAAGAATTTTGCAGAAGATAACATATTTAGATTATTCCCCAATAATTTATCTTCATAAGGAAATCGGTAACTATCTCCAGAATATTTATATCCTCCGAAATTTCCTTCAACATAAATTGGAGCATTGTAAGGTTCATGCTGTAATTCTGTAATATAATTATATATAGATGTTATTCCACACCCTAATTTTTTAGCCAAATCTTGTGCCTTTGGAGCACTACCAGAAGCAATCTCTGTATGTATCATATACAGCTTATTAAGCTTTGAAAGTTTAGTATTTGAATCTCCATACATATTTATTTCTCTCATAAAAAATAAAAAAAATTGATTTTTTCAAATTTGACCTACAAGTAACTTGTAGGTCTATATCTTATATTTTAATTACAAATTATGAAAGGAGGCATACATGAAATATGCAGTTTATTTGAACAGTACAAACAGTATTAAAAGATTTTGCAGAGACAGACTTTGCAATATGGTTTGGGAACACTGCAACTGCAACTTCCCATATGAAAGAGTAGGGGATGATTCTCCTTTACGAGTTATTTTAAGTTGCAGGCTTATGAAGAAAGTTTTTGGTTTTGATTTTGAATCATTACCAGATATCGAAAAGGCATCCTTTATGTTGGATAAAGACATTGGGATTCAACGCTATTCATTTGGACAGGGATTGTTTCTTTGGGGATCAGTTCAATTTACTTATACTCAAACAAGAACAGATATTAGTCTCGACGAAGTAAGAGAATATGGAATTAAATTCATCCCATCAGATCATGACACTATCATGGAAATAGAAAGCGATAAGGATTGTTCTAAGATTCTAGATAGAGTCGTAAATCAAGGTGGTATCTCTGATTATATAGAGATTGTAGAAGAAAAGAAAATTGCTTAAGCAGGAGGATTATATGAGAAAGCAAAAGAATTCGTTTAAATTTGGATTTAAGTATCACAACAAAGAGTCTGCACTTGATGGTACAGAATTTGAACTCAGTTGGAATTTCGAAGACGAAGACAACAGTATCGATATTGGCTACCAGCTTCCGGATGATTCATGCAGACGTTGTATAGAAGAAGATTCAGATGATAAATGATATCGACAAAGAATTCGAAAAAGTCGAGCAACTGCAGAAAAGGAAATATCCCCTTTTATGCGGTTGTGTAAAAGACGGAATTCTTTATCCAGATCTCTATAAAAAGTCTCCCCTAAAACTAATGATAGTTCTTACAGAACCCTTGTTGAATGGTGATGAAAATATTCAGGCTCCACTAGATGTGGATATTAATATTGAAGATGCAGTTTATAAGATTGAAACACATTATCAAAAAGAGCTGAATAGAACCTGGATAAAGATAGCTGCAATGGCTTATGCATTAAGAAATCGATGCATTTATTCAGAGAATCTGTCATGGGATCAAATGAAGGAAGGACTTTCGTGTGTCAGTTTAGTTCACTTAAGTAAAACTCCATGGAGAGCAAAAACTGATACCAAAGATCTCGTGTATCTTGAAAGAGTGTGTGATTGGGAGCCTGTTATTAAAAAGCAATTACTCTCAATAGATTTCGACATAATTCTTTTTGGGCAGACATGGGATTGTTCGTCCATTAATCCTATAAATCCAAATGAGGTTTGGGATTATAGAAAAATGAGAGATATCTGGAAGTATTACCGAAACACACTAGAACATAAAATAATTGGTATACAGATTTTCAGGTATGATAATTCCAGACAGATTATTGTTAATGGGTATCACCCCTCTTATGGAATTAATGATGGAAATAATGCCTGCTGGCAAACAGAAAGCATTATGGATTATTTAAAACGATTCAAATTATAAGGAGTTGTAAACATGGGACTTTGGGATGAAAAATTTTCTGGTCATGAAACTTGGAAATGTACATTTAATGAATTAAATGAATTAGAAGATGTAGAGAATCCATTTTCAGTAGGAGAGGTATATACCTCAAGTGTAATCCTAGATTGGTGTGAAAAATATGAAGGCGATGAATGGATTGAGATAGAAGATGCAACTTTTGATAGTTATCAGTACTTTACGTTTGCAGTTTCCGATAATGGCCGTGGAGAGTTTGGGGGTGTATGGTTTGAAGGAGTCAACTAATTATTTGTAGAAAGAAAATGGAGAACTATCACCGAATGATAGTTCTCCATATGTATAATTAAACAAAAGAATCAAATAACAGGAGTAGAATTATGACAAAAGGAACAGCAAGAGCTTTTATGGTAAGTAGTGTTTTACTGCTACTTTCATTGAGCAGTTTTTTCTTAGGATTTACTGTAAATGAAGCAATTCATTCAAAATCAGAACCAGGAAACGTAGCTACAGTACAGTATCGTGTTATCCCTGGGGTTGCTGAGAATAGCAATTCAGTAAAATCAGTTATTTTTGCAAAAGTGGAGATATTTAAATGATTATTGGAGATTTTTCTCCAGTCTCAAGTTTTCTGTAAAAAGTGAATATAGTTTTCCTGATGTATCTTGTCTATTTGTTTCATCCATCAGGAAACTTGATAAAATATAAAACTGGAATTATAATTATTTTAATGGAGTTTTAATATGGATTTTAATGCTTGGGAAATGGCTAATATTGATACAATGGAATTTAATTCTGTAACAGAGGCCTCTGGCTGGATTGAGAATGACGTTTTAGAAAATTGTGACTGCGACTGCAGGGATGATGACAAATAAAAATTGTGCAAAAGTCTATATAAGACCAATAAAACATTGTAATTTTTCTTGTAAACATTGCTTTTGTTCCGCTTCAAAAATTGAAAAACAAACACTAGCTTTATCTGATGCTCATAAGTTTCTTTTACTTCTTTCAAAAGAATACAATAATATAAAAGTAATATTTCATGGTGGTGAACCTACACTAGCAGGTGAACAATTCTACAATTCTATTTTTGAATATGAAAAAGCTCTTGAAACTGAGTATAAAGTTTCATTTTCTAACATAATACAAACCAATGGATATCTGTTAGACGATGAATTTATCGATATCTTAAAATCTGGAAATTGTCTAATAAGTTTATCATTTGATGGACCACATAACTCTGATTTACGACCTTATACATCAAAAGTATATGAAGTAATTCAATTACTAAAGAAAAAGAAAGCAAGATTTGGTGTAATTTCTGTAGAAACTCAAAAGTCAATATCAGATTTATTTCAAACCTATTCTTGGTTCAAAAGAGAAGAAATAAATTTCAAAATATTACCAATTCAAGCACGAGGACTAGCTAAACAATCAGAATATGAACTCATACTTTCGGATTACAGTAAAAATCTTAAAGAGGTATATGAATATTGGCTAACAGATAAAACTTGTAAAATACAAGTAATGACTTTTCAAGAATTCTTGAAAATTTGTAAGAACAAAAATTTTCGACAAAATTGGAATAAAAAAAATAGATTCGCCTTAAACTCTGATGGAAATCTTTATATATATGGTTATCCCAATGAAGAAGAGTTTAGTCTTGGTAATATTCATACCTGTAATAAAATAAGTGATACATATAATAACCACAATTATTTGGCCTTTCAGAAAATAATTGAAACTGACAGAAAAAATAGATGTCCATCTTGTGTATATAACGATGTGTGTGGTGGATTTGCTCTTTATGATGCCTATTTATATGATTCATCAAAAGAATCAATAGATTATTGTTGTAATCTAACAAGACAAACTCTGCATGATGTTTTAGAAATAAACAAACAAATTAAAAAAGATTTTGAAAATCAAGAGTTTTCTCAATACAATGATTATGTGATACACCATTTTTGGCAGGAATAGTAATATGTATATACAATTCTACTTTGTTATAAGTACAAAATGTAACTTGCATTGTTCTCATTGTATTCGCAAATATTCAGACAATTATAATAATCTGCAGCTATCTAAAGATGATATTATTAATATTACTTCTCAGAGTAAAACAAGAGATTTAAATATTATCCCTATACTAACAGGTGGTGAACCAACTATAGCGGAGTCTTATTTTGATATTTTGGATTATTTAACACAGAAGTTTCCGAAAGTTTATACTTGTACTAATGGAGTCTTAGAAGAAGAAAAACTAAATAAATTATACAAATATAAGAATAATTATATACAGATATCATTAGATGGGAATTCTACTATCCATAATAAAATTCGGGGTGAAGGTTCTTTTGAAAAGGCTTCGTTAAGCATAGAAAAACTTGAAGAGAAAGGAATAAATGTCTCTGTATCGAGTACTGTTAATAAATACAATCTGCAGTCGCTGTTTGAATTAGCTGATTATTTATCGCAATTAAAAATACGAAATTGGAAAGTATCTTTAGAACAACAGTTTGAGAATTATAACGAATTAATGCCTATTGAAGAATGGAATAATTTTGTTGATGATTTAATTCATTATGCAAAAATTCCATTGAATATTAAAAAACTTTTCGATTTTGATTTATTTGAAAGAATGGAACGTAAAATTGGAAGAGAGAAACTTGAGAAAATTGCAAATCCTAATTGTGGCTTTTGTAATTCAAAGTGCTATATATATCCAGATTTAAGTGTCAGAGGATGTACTTGTATAAAGGATATATGTTTTGGAAACTTCAAAAAAAATACTTTAGATGAAATCCTTGATAATATGAAATCTTATAAGAAAGAACTTGACGTAGATATTTCTTCACCATGTTATTCATGCAAATGGAAATATTTATGTAATGGAGGATGTCCTGGATTTTCTTATCATTATAATGGCCGCTTAGGAGTAGGCGATATTCGTTGTCCACTTGTTAGAGGTATGAAAATTGTTTAACAGATTATTTTATATGAATATAACAAATAAGTGTAATAATAGATGCCTTTATTGTATCTCATATTCAACAAGAAATAATGTAAGCCTTGACATGAATGCTCTAGATTCTATTAAATCTGTTAATAAAAAATATAAATTTAATAAAGATGATTTATTTGTTGTAAATGGAGGTGAACCAACTGTTTCTGATGAGATTTCATCTATACTAGACTTTTTATTAGAAACAGGAATCGCTATTCGTGTATACACAAATGGCAGAAAACTATATGAACAGAAGTTCCTATCATACTTAACGAATGAAAATATTCACTGGATTATTCCTTTTTATGGAACAACTTCAATACATGATAAATATACGGGAGTCAAAACTTCTTTTCAAGATACAAAAAAATCTCTAATGGCTTTCCCTTTAGGGGATAAAAAGAATTATAGTATAAAATTATTAATAGGAAGTATATCTCAGATAGAATCTTTTGAACTTCTACTAAATAACACAATAACAACAAATACAATTCATATTTCACTTTTGTTATATGAAGACTATAAAAAAAGAATGCAATTGGCAGTGGAATTACGACCATTTATTAATTCTTTAGCAAGACGAGGTTATAGTCTTAAATTTTCAAATTTTCCCTTATGTGCTTTAACAGCAGACCTTAAGAAATTATTAGAACTCTATGACGGAATACGTGATGTAACAATCAACGAATATTATTTCATATTGTCGAATAATGCCTATAAAATTGATTATGATAAAAATCATAATTGGGATAAAAAATGTACTGATTGTAGTTTCCATAGTCTTTGTGTAGATAATAGCAAAAAATATAGAGCCTTAGTATTTGATTCGAATACGGTATATTTGGGAGAGGAATAATTGGAAAACAAAATTAAATCAATGCGAATATATGTGACAGAAAAATGTAATGCACATTGTGAAAATTGTTTTAATGCAGCTTCAAGAACTAACACTGAGATGACTCTTGATGATTTTGAAAGCTTATGTAAATGGCTAAGAGAGAACAAAATAGAAAGTCTGAAGCTAATGGGAGGAGAACCTACACTTCATACTAATTTTAAGGAACTCGTAGAAATTTCTCAGAAATATTTTGATCGAATAGGAATTTTTACTAATGGTCTTAATGATAATTTTAATAACATTTCTCTAAGAGAAAACGATTCAATCATTTACAATTTCCGATTTAATAATGTATTTTCAACAGAAAAGTTCCATTATGATATAGGCGGTCGCAGAGCTTTTGAAGTTCAAGTATTACAAAATACAAATGAAAAACTTTTAACAGAAAGACTGCTTGAATTAGTTCTTGAGAAAACAAAAACTAAAGTAACATTAACATTAGATTGTAAAGCTAATATTTTTACTGAAAAAAAAGTGGTTGTACCCAAATTATTATATATTGAAAATATATTACAGTCAGAAAATATTCATTACTCGTATGATCATAAAATTCCTTTATGTTACTTATACAAAACAGGAATAAATCCACGAAACAGCTCGTTATGTAATATTAACAATTCAGGTGTTATTGATGCTAATTTAAACCTTCATTTTTGCTTACAAAATAACGAGACCTTAATACCTCTTGTAAAAGACCAAAAATTTATCCCTTGGCAAATAGTTCTGAATAATCTATCAAAACAATTTTTTGAATTACGCTTAAAGGCCTTAAATAAGATATGTCTTGCTTGTGTATTCTTTAATACAAAATGCAATGGTGGATGCTGGATTTCTAATGAAAATATTACAAAATCTGATATATTAATGAATACAAATTTCCCAGTAAGCTAATTTCCTATCGCTCAGTGTTTATGTTAATATCTAATTTCTATCCTAATATTGAACCATTGGGCTCAAAGAACATTTCTTCTTGCAATCTGGACACTTGACAGTGTGTCGAGAACTGCTGAATGTAAATAATAGCTTAACATTCGGAACTTTTGCAGAAAAATTCTTTTTGCAATTCCAGCAATAATAGACTGCAGTATCCCCTGGTAATGGTCTGTGAAAACTTGAAACATTATTCATAATAACCTCCTTAATTTACCACTAAATGTTAAAACTATGTTTCTAAATAGATATAAAACTCTTTTTCATATAAGTCTGGTTCCCAAATTCTTGAAAGACCGTATTGAAGAAAAGCCATGTTTTGTAGCCAAGTGTTAGATTCTAATATATTTATTTTTTTATTTTCCCTACATTCTACCAATAAATGTATATATGCCCAGACCTGTTCTATTTTAGAATAATAGATAATAGTTCGAGTTGAGGCTCTTAAAGTATTCTGTATGTCAAAACTAACTTTATCAATCAACAATTGATTATACTGAGTCTGAAACAACTGATAACTTTTACACAAACATGAAGCCTCTGATGATTTTATTATTTCTTCAACAAATTCAACATAACATACAATAGCTTCATTCATACTGAGCTTATCCAATTTCTTTCCTCCTGTTTTACAATTTTCTTAATATAATTGGTTTTATAATCCAGTAAACTGAAATGGTATAAATACTCATGATTCCAATAAATAAGGAAATCTGTTTCCAAAAGTAATGAACATAAAATCTGACTAACTCTGAAATTTTGGGAAGACGACTTAAAGCAGGAATATATTGTTTTCCAATATCTATTCCAGTATAAGCAAATGAAATCTCAGGAAATTTATCTAGGATGTATTCTTCTATACCTTTATAAAGATTGTGTTTCTTGCACGTATTCTTTACAATCTCTAAAGAAGCATATCCATACTGTATTATCATTTGTATAAATCTTATAAGCCAGAAGATAAATGCGCTAAGAAAAAACAATCCAGCTATTATCATATTGATATAGGAACTGAATGGCCTAAAATATAAAATTCCAATTGCTGTTAAATTTAGAAGAAAATTAATTATTGAATTGATAAGTGATTTTTTATAAATGGATGATAGCTTCGATTTTATTACAAGAGTTATTTTGTCTATTACCAGGATTATGGTACTATCCAAAACTACTGGCACTGCCGTTTGCAATGCAGTTTTCGTGAGAGATGTAAATTTTTTTCCGACAGTGTTCCAGTATTTTGATTTCATAATTAGATTTCTTTAAATGCTTTATATTTTTCGATATCAATTCTTACAGCCTTTATACAAGCTGCAAGAATAGCGGCATCATCCAAAAATCCTACTACTGGAATAGCGTCCGGAATAAGATCAAGAGGGCAGAGCAAATACAGTAGCGACCCTACAATTGCCATAATTGTGCCCATTGGAACTTCTGTGTATACCCTTGTAAAGAAATCCTTTAACATAGATAAGAACACTTTTACATCATCAAAGAACTTCCTCAGATTTTCATCAGACAGTATTGTATTAAGAATGTTCTGTTCATTCTCAAAAACCTTGTTTAAATCATCATCTGAGAAATCATTGTCTTTGAAGGACTCGAATGATTCATTAACTTTCTCTTCTTCTCTTTTAGAGAGTTTTTCTTTCTTGAGCATAATTTTACTCCTTAGTTATAAGCTACCAAGTGCTTTTGTTGCAGTATTAAGCAGTTGGTCAGCAAAATTTCCTAAGAAATCGGTATTTTCAATTTTTTCATAAACCTTCGGAGCTGTTGAAACAGATAAAACAACTAGCCCAATTTGGTCCATTTTTTTTGCTTTGTCAGATGATATGCAACCTAATGCTCTTCCAATTTCTGATCCAGCAATTAAAATGATACCGCCAGTTGCCCCTGCAGCCTGGGCTTTCTTACCAAAACCAATACCTGTCGATTTCGGCTTAATTGTAATCTCACGCTTTTGTGTCGTATTTGCCATAATTAAGCCTCCAAACCTAACAAAGATAAAAATTTGTCAGCAAATTTTGAGGAAGCACCAGCTTCAAGTTTTTCAGAAATTTCTGGCACGACAGAAATACATAATGCCCCAAGGCCCGCTTTACCGATATTTGCGGCCTCCTTTTGAACTAGCCAACCTCTTTTACCACCTATAATTGAAAAGGCAATAGCAGCAAAGCCAAAAGCTCCACAAACACAGGATGCAATTTTCAATTTCTTTCGAAGACTTTGTATTTCTTCTTTTTTAAATTTCTTGTGCTGCTGTGGGATAGTTACTGCCACAGAATCTTTTAATTTTTCATCTGCCATATTGGCACCTCCTGGATTTTTTATTACAACAACGTTGCTTTCTATGCAGAAATATATCACTACTTTAAAATTAAAGCAAGTAATAACTGCAAATTTGCAGTTATTACTAGTAAAAACAGCACTAAAGATTATATTATTTGAATTTATTATAGACGAATTGTGTTTTTCCATATATATTACTAATTATGAAGAGATGGAAACATGATACAGTTACTGGAGCAACAATTTTAGAGCAATTTCTCGCAGATTATAAACTTACAAATGAAGAAGGTGCTAAAGCTTTAGGTACAAATTCAAGAACACTAAATGCCATTAAAGAAGACATAAATAAAGCAGAAATTTCTTTCATCGAGAATTTTTGTATGTTTACCGGATATAATTATAATGAACTGTTTGAAAATGACGCTGAAGATACAGTTCGAATTTTAATAGAAATTCCAGGTGCATTTGAAAAAGTAAATCTATTCCAAAAAAGTTTCCTAGAAAAAAAATCAAGTCTTGGATATTCTATTTCTAATGAGGCTTTAATCTTTAGTAAAATTCACAAACCGATTATTAGTTTTATTGGTGATTCTTTTGCAGAAAAAAATATTTGTTTCAAAAATACGATTCCTCAACTCTCTTTACTTAAGAAAACAAATTTACCTGTTTATCTCTTTTCAGATAATGATTGTAGTTTTCCACAAAATCAGACCATGCCAATGGTAGTAACTCCATCTGATAACAAGTTTTTTGAACCAACCATAGCATTCGATCCAGATTATATTACTTCTTGTAAAATCTCCAATTTTAATGACAAAATGACATTCTCGGATAATTCCGTAATTATTGTAAAATCTGATTTTCCTCTTTTAAAAAACTGTATTATGTTATTTTTGCCAGATATTATGTATGAAGAAAGTTTAGGTAAAATAACACTAGACTCATTATCAAGATTAGTAAATTATTTACCGTATTCAGATATAATAGTTTTTTTTGATGCAATAACAAGATTACTAACTATTTCGGAAACTCCGTTAATCCAATATTTACTAAATTATTTAGATTGTAGTAAAAAACTTCTTTTTGTTGCAACTAAAAAAGACTTGAAACCAGAGCTCGCAAGAGATTTTGGATATATAGATAAACAAAAAGAAATACAAAATAAACAAACGACGAATACTTATGATAAAGCGTTCAGTTTTAAACCTCTTGAACCTTCTCAAGTAGAGGCGATTCAGGAAATGTTATTTTTTTATGATAACAAGGACTTTTTCAAGTTTATAAATATCTTAAATGAAAAATGCAATTCTTTATCTGAAGGTATTATAAAAGATATAATTGATTTTGGCGATTTTTCGCCATATTACGGAGATAATCCAGAACTTAGACAATTGGTTATTAAAACTAATGACGAAATCGCGAAAAGCCTTAAAAAATCTTTTGATGATTTAAGTAAAAAGGAAATAATTAAAAGAATCATTGAAACAGATGATATAAATTTAGGAAAAAAGGGACTTGAATCATTTATTATTTTTATACAGATGTATTCATCAAAGATATTAGAAGATATTCCGAAAATGAGTCCTTTAGTATCTCCTGAAAAGGTACGTACAAATATATTGCCAGAATGTAATTTGTATATTGGGAATCTCATTTTACCAATGATAAGAGAGAAAAAAAGTTTTTCAAAAGGAACTTCTGAAACATGGGCAAAAATTATTAGCAAGAAAATTAAAAATACAATTAATAGTGAATATTTCAAATCATTTACAACAATAATAAAACGAAAGAATTCTTTTGATATGAGGTATTACATATGACAGATGAGGAAATTAATAAAGAATTTGATAAGTTATCACATAAGGAATACACGGATGATGATATTCGTACTACTTTAGAAAAGGAAGAATATGTTAATAAATTATCCGAAAAAGGTCCTCTCGCGAAAGCAGACGTGAAGGAAAATATAAAAAACCTTTTCAATATGCTTAAAGATAAAGACAAATTCAAACTATCTAAGTCTACTTTAGCTATTATAATCGGGGCATTACTTTATGTGATTAGTCCAATAGATTTGGTTCCAGATGTAATACCTGTACTTGGTTTGATTGATGATGTTGCAATTTTGGCTGCAGCAACAAAAGCAATCGCAGATGAAATAAAACGATATAAAGAATGGAAAGAGAAGAATCCTTCTACTGATAAAGAATAAATCTTAAAAGAGATCTTTCTTTTTTCTATCACAAGTTGATAGCCTCTCGCAATAGAATATCCATATGTAACATTCAGGAGGCCACCATGATTTATATTACCGGTGATACTCACAACACGACTGACATGTCTAATCTCTCTTCTAAAAACATGAAGCTTTGTTGCATGGAGCAAAAGGTGGATTTTCATGATATTTCGACGGTTATTGTGCTGGGAGATTTTGGCTTGCCCTGGTATGAATGTCCTGTTGATGAGAAAGGGATTTATCCTGTTGATCATACAGACCGCTATCTGCTCAAGTGGTACAAAGAAAAGCCTTTTACTATTCTGGCGGTGCAGGGAAATCATGATAATTACGATATGATTGAAAAGTTGCCGGAAATTGAGATGTTTGGTAACAAAGTCTTAACGCTGAGCGACAATGTTTATTATCTAAAGAGGGGAGAGGTGTATCTGATTGAAGGCAAACGCTTTCTTGCCCTCGGCGGTGCTATGAGTGATGATAAGTCATGGCGTACTCCACATGAGTCCTGGTGGCCACAAGAGGAGTGGATAGAGGAGGAAAAGACATCATTGATTTCTAAACTCCCGGATATTTATGTGGATTATGTACTTTCACACACTGGTCCGTCTGCAGGCATTGCCCTCACAGATGATTTCTTCTCTAATGAAAAATATCTCGCTGAGCTGCGCAATGATTCTACGGTTGTTCTTAATGATGAAATCGACTCCAAACTGTCATTCAAAAAATGGTTCTTCGGACATTGGCACACAGACTGGGGCTACGAGCATTATTCAGAATCGAAATATGTTCCTCTATATCACCAGGGAATTATTCTCTAAACAGCGAGTGAAAGAAATCAAATCTATTTTTCATTTTATTTGATTCTCTTTATAAAAGTTTACTTGTTCATGTAATCGCAGTAATTGCAATAACAAGTTGAAAATAGTTCAAAAAAATTAAGATGTCCTTTTATATATCATGTCCAGTTCAGATTCAAACATCTGTTCTGGAGTATGGTATCCCAGGTTTTTACGTGGAAG
>Ga0129307_1000447_pt1 | contig 63968 bp, 43 predicted proteins | sample P1105metagenome_FD_94437 | JGI IMG/M metagenome (GOLD analysis project Ga0129307, IMG submission 94437) | Capybara group fecal microbial communities from Wisconsin, USA - P1105 metagenome | ecosystem: Host-associated > Mammals > Digestive system > Large intestine > Fecal | place: USA: Wisconsin... | reverse complement strand
TTTTAGATAATTTTGTAGTATAATTAGATAAAGGAGGACTAATATGAAAATAAAAATTGATCAAGATAAATGTCTAAGATGTGGTATGTGCACAGGTATTGCAATGGATGTTTTCAGTTTTGATGATGAAGGTAATATTAGTGTAATTGAAGAAAATATTACTGAAGATAATAAAGATTCTATTGATGACGCTATTAATAGTTGTCCTGTTGGAGCTATTTCTAAAGAGGAAGAAGAAAAATAAGATATCATTTGATATCTTATTTTTTTATTAAAGAATATAATGTTTTTACTTCTTTTATGGATAATTTTTTATATTCGCCTGATCTTAAATTACCTAAACTTAATGATCCATAATTAATTCTTTTTAATTTTAATACATCTAAATTAAAATGTTCAAATAATCTTTTTATCTCATGATTTTTACCTTCATGAATAGTTATTTCAACTATACTAGTATTATTCTTATTATCTATCTTTCTTACTTTCACTTTATCAGGTACACATTTTTTCTTATCTATAATTATTCCATTTTTAAGTTCTATTAGATCTTCTTTTGGCATTATTCCATTTATCTTTGCTATATATGTTTTTTCTATTTCACTACTTGGTTTCATCATAGCATTAGCAAATTCTCCATCATTTGTTAATAGTATTAAACCAGTAGTATCATAGTCAAGTCTTCCAATTGGATAAATTCTTTTATCAGTATCTATATAATCAAGTACTGTTTTTCTACCTTTATCATCTGATGTAGTTGAAACAACTTCTCTTGGTTTATTAAACATATAATATTCTTTTTCTTGATGAACTAGTATCTCATTATTAACTCTAATAGTATCATTAATGTCTACTTTAGTACCTAATTCTGTTATTTTTTTACCATTAACATATACTTTTCCAGCAGTTATTAATTCTTCTGCTTTTCTTCTAGAACAATATCCTAAATCCGCAATTGCTTTTTGTAATCTTATCACAAAAATCACCCCAAAATCTTCAAAAAGTATATCATAATTAGATTAGTATGTCAAAAGGTTGAAATTAAACTAATTATATAAGATGATTTTTTTAATAATTATTGAATATATTATTATCCTTATATTTCTTATTTATAAATACTTTTTCTCTATGTACCTCTTTACCATTTAATTTAACACTAATATAACCTAAAATATTATCATTTCTATCTATTATTACTTTAGTACTTATATTTTTTCTTTCATTATTTTTCAGTAAATAGTAATAATTATACTTTATATAAGCATTTTTATACCCCTTAATTCTTATTTTTTTCTTGTTTAATATTAGATATCTCCTATAATTATTAAAACCATATTCATATAGTCTTTTATGGGTATTAAAATCATCTTTATCATTAAATGTAACTGCAATTAAATTCATATCATCTTTGGTAGCAGATGTAACTAATGTTCTTTTAGCTTTATTAGTATAACCAGTTTTACCTCCTGTAGCATATTTATATTTAAATAATAATTTATTTTTATTAGTCCAAGAATAATAATTCATATTTGTTTCTAATTCATATTTTTTAGTACTATTTATTTCTCTAAAATCATATATATTATTTGCATATTTCATTAATAAAGCCATGTCATAAACAGTAGAATAGTTTTCTTCTCCAGATTCATCTAAACCGCTACTATTTTCAAAATGAGTATTATTCATACCTATTTCTTTAGCTTTTATATTCATTTTCTTTATAAAACTATTATGACCTCCTAAATTATTTTCTATTGCAATAGCAGCATCATTACCACTTCTAAGTAATAATCCATATACTAATTCTCTTATAGTCATTATTTCACCAGGTTTAATATAAATACCTGATCCATATGATTTTGTATCAGATTCATCTATAGTAACATTATTATCTAATTTACCTGATTCTATTGCTATAACCGCGGTCATTATTTTAGTAGTACTTGCAATTAGTCTTTTTTCATTTATCCTTTTTGAATAAAGAATTCTACCAGAGTCTTGATCTATTAATATAGCGTTATTACTAGGAACAGAAATACCAAAAACAGATACTGGAAATAGTAATAGTAGCAAAAATATTCTTTTCATATTATCACCTTTTTAATAATATGAAAAAAAGACTATAAATAGTCTTATTCTGAATAAATTCCATGTAATTTTTCTATATCACTATCTGTTAAAGAATCCATTTTCCATCCATCTTGTTCTTTAGTTAAAGAGAATTCAATAGTATAAGTTTTTTTATCCGATACATTTTCTAGTAATCCTAATTTATATTTTAAAAACTTTTCATTATCAATTGATTTTTCTTTTTCATCTTTATAGAATTCTTCTTCATGTTCAGTTAGATAATCATTAGCATTATCTATAGCATTAGAGTAATCATATACTGTTATATCTGCCGTTACTAAAGCTGTATTTCCATCAACAATTTCATCTGTTATTTCATAATCCATATTCTTATACTGATTTATCATTAAATCTTTATATCTTTCTTTATATTCTCCTGTATATTCTGATGATATAGTATCATCTAAATCATCCAATATTTCTTGATCTTGATTTTTATACTTATCTAAAAAAGACTTTACTGTATCTTTTGGAGAAATCATATTACCTAAAGAACAAGCGCTTAATACAAAAACAGATATTATTACTAATAAAGATATTACAATTTTTTTCATTTTTTTCCTCCTTTTATTAATAAGTTGGATAAAATTTAAAAAAATATACAAAAAAAAAGAAATATTACTATTTCTTTTTCTTTTGTATTAAGAATAATACTCCAATTATTAATACTATTGAAACAATAACTATTGCATATTTTATTCTTGTTTGTCCTGTATCAATATTAATAATTAATTCTGCTTGAGCTTGTCCCATAGATGCAGATACTTTCTTGTTAGTTAATACTAATAATCCATAAGCATTTCCAGAAGAATCTAATTCAACTGTTGCTGTATCACTTATTTCTTGTAAAGCATATCCTTTTGGAGCTTTTACTTCAACTATTCTATATTTTGTACCTGAAGTCATTTCTACAAATGTAGCAATACCATTAGTTAAAGTAAATTGTCTTATTGGAGTTAATTTATCTTTATCAGTATCTTCGTTATATGGTTTAAAGATATTAGATTTTTCATTATATGAACCATCATTTTTTATTTCAACTAGTTTAACATCTCTATATCCACCTTTATCTTCATCATATTTTTGAAGTTTAAATTTACCATCTCCTAGGTAATTATTATCTTCATCGGTTTTATAGAAACTAAATGAGTTCTTTGTAGTTGAATAACTTACTGTATTTATTACTCTACTTCCATTTACAGTAGGTCCATCTTTAGTAATATCTATAACTACATCAATTGGTGATGAATTTGGACTACTATTATTTTTAAATTGATATGATCCAATAGGTAAATCATATAAATATATATATCCACCCTCATTAGTTAGAAATTCATCTTCTCCTTCAGATTGGTTATCTGAATAGCTATATACACCACTTTGAGTATTTGTTGCTTTTATTTTAGTAGTTGAATTCTTTGGATATAAAGAATATGATGCACCTTTAACAACATTACCATTACTTACTCCTACTATTTTTACTAGTGTTCTATAGTTCTTTATTTGTATAGAAGAATTAATCGCTGAATTATATTTCTTCTGAGCTTCATCATATACTAATAGATCGCCATTTTTATCAATTTGAATTTTTGTAGCCATTTTAGTAGGATCATTATTTAATCTATATGGACTTGGTGCTTTAGTTTCAACAATAGAATACTCTCCTGCTGGTAACATAGATATAGCAAATGTACCAGAATTTTGTTGATATAAATCTGCTGAACCAGTTGTGTCATACGTAAATACTCCGTTTACATTTTTGAATTTAACAGCTTCATTTTTATTATTTCTTATTTGGAAACTAGCGCCATTTAATATTTCTTTGTTTTCATTAATCTTAATAATTTTAAAATTCTTTTCTAATGATGTTACCGTTAATACAATAGTATCATTTTCTTTGGTAACAGTTATTCTACCATTTAAACATGTAGTATTTCCATTACTATCTTGTCCTTTGTTGGTACAATCTTTTATAGTACTATCTGATGTATCAATTTTAATATTAAAGTCAGATATTTTTTCATATCCTTTAGATGAAGATATTTCACTAACTATATATTCACCACTTTTATTAATATTAGTCTTTTGATTACTATTTGCGTTAATATTAAATGTATAACTTGTAGTTGTTCTATGTGTTAGTTTAAATATAGCACCATTTATAGCTTTCTTTTCAGCATTAACATTCTTTATTATTATATCTGAAGTTTTAGATGATACTCCAAATGATTTAGTATAAACTTTTTTAGCTGAACCATATATAATACTTGAACAATTATTAGGAGATGCACAGCTTCCCTCTCCTCTAAATTTAAAATAATATGGTTTTTCTTCTGTTCCTCCACCTACTGCATAAGAACAAGATATAGTTGCTAAATCTACTTTTTCATTTGATGATACAACCGCTGTACTACCAGAAGTAGAAACTGTTACTTTAGAATCAGATGATCTACATGTAGTATACTTACCTAAACCTGGTATAGTAGCACCATATTTTCTATTAGTACCATCCCATGATAAAGAATGAACATCAGTATTAAACGCTATCGAATTTGATGAATTAACAATATCATTAACTGAATCTACTATCTTTTTATAATAATAATATAAAGTACCAGTTTGATTAGATTCTCCACCATTTGGATAAACTAATTTTGTATAATAACTTGGTTTATTTGAAGCGATAGAATTAGGAGCTACTGTACTAAATGATGTTCTTCCACCTTCCATAATTTCCCAAGTAAGAATTTGCATAGCCATTACCGATAATACTTCTGACTTATCGATAACCACTGATTCTATAGTTCTAGTATTTAAACCTTGATCATAATGATATCCATTTATTATTAAGTCTTCTAACAATTGTCTTTGATCATCAGTCAAATTATTAGAATTATTATTAATAGTTTTAAAAGTATCTACTTTTTCTATAGTACTATTATTACTGCCTATATTAAATCCTATATTACCACTATATCCTAAATAGATATTACTATTATTTATAGCAGAATGAAATGTGAATGTATTGTTATTATTCATATAGCTACGATCACTATTTCCAACATAGAAATAAGGTACAGTATTACTATCGGGCCATGTTTGAATATATCCCTTTTCAATTAGTTCTCTAGATGTAAAAGTTAGACCTTTATATGTATATGCCTTAGCATTAAATGGAATTAGTATTAATAATAAGATTAAACTATATAATATATATTTCTTTTTCATAATTATCACCTAATTCCCCTCTCCGCTACCTGCATTTGTTCCACTATCAGTACCTGTAGTTGTATCATCTGTTGGAGTTTCTGATGGAGCATCTGGATTAAATTCAAATTCAGGTACTTCATCACCCATTAATACTAAATTATCTAATGATACAAAATTAATATAATTACCACCTTCAGTAATTTGATAATCAAGTACTAAATTGAAATAATATTTTTCATTAGGAACAAGTAATTTACCAGATAATCCAGTATAATATAATACTCCTCCAGCATATACCCAATCTTGATTTTCTTTAATGTTACTATTAAAAGTAAATCCTGCTGGCATTACATCTTGAATTAAACCAACATATCCTGGGAAATATTTAGTATTTTCTAGAACAAATTCATATGTTACTCTAGCAGTTTTATTATTTGTATTTCTTAAACTTATAGATACTGTTGATTGTTTATCATAATCATAAGATTTTGTTCCATATGCATCTGTTATAGTTACATTTTTAATATAATTATTAACATCTACTGCAAATTCTTTCTTTATATATAAACCTAAATTCAAACTATCAAAAGAGGCATTATTTACTGCATCAAATACAACTGTATTAGATATTGCTACATCTCCAGTATAACCTCTTGCTTTAGAATTTATAGCATTAGCTTGAGTTCCATCTGGATTCTTAGCATCTCTTTTTGTTACACCATATTTTTTATCACTGTATGAGAATTTAACATAATAATTACCTTCTGATAAACCAGTAAATTTATAACTACCTGTAGAATCTGTTGTAGTATCACTAATCCATTCTTCACCATCTTTTCCAACAAATGTTGATGGATCATTACGATCATATTCTCCAATATCATCGCTTATTCTATATAATGAAACTGGTATATTTTCTAATTTAGATTCTTCTTCACTATATAATCCGTCATAATCATAATCCTCCCATACAAAACCAGAAATACCTCTATTATAAATAGATACTTCATTTCTTGATGATGGATAACTAGTTTTTCTATCTGTTTCAGCAATTATATAAAATTGGTTATAGTATATATCTCCAACATCTGATCCTTCTGGAGTTACTTCAACATTTATACCTTGATTTGATAAGAAATATGCTCCTCTATCAAATGATCCTATCTTTTCTATTTTTATAGCATTTACACCTGTTACTTCAACAGTTGGATTATTCCATTCTACCCAAGAATTAGATTCTCCTGAAGTTGGATTTAATTCATTACTAATTATATTAGCACTTACTCCACCAGTACTATAATATGCTTTATAATCACTAGGTAATTCACTTAATTTTACTTTAAATCCTGTTGCATTAAATTTAGATTGTAAATCTTCATAAGATGAGTCTCCATTATATGGAAGAACATAATATAATGTTGCTTTATTTATATTATTAGATGAATTATTATATGCCTTCATGTTGTAGATATATGATTCATTTTTTTCCATATATCTTGTTCTATTTTTTGTTATTATATCACCTTGTGTAGTTACTGAAGCTGAATTATGTATAGTTATTTCAGCAGAAGTTGCTCTATCTGAAATAGGTTCTAAAGTATTATAATATTTAGTAACAGCCATACTATTTTCTATAACAGTTGTAGATACCTTATTACTATCTACAAAATATCCTTTTACTAATTGATTATTAGGAGTATCTAATCTTATATTTGTTAATAATTTAATAGTATAAGATTGTATTTTGTCCTCATATAATCTTTCTAATTTGAATGAATATTTTTTATAATTTGCTAAAGAATCTGTTGTAACACTTGCAAGTTCTGTTGCAGGGAATGAATCTCCTGCTTCACCACTTGGATTACTTAACGATATTGGTTTACTAACTGATGATGATTGACCATCACTATTATATACATATTTTAATTCTGAACCAGCATAAATAAAGTAATTTGGTATATATACATCTACTGTAGATTCTTCTAATTTAGTATTACCTGCTGAATCTGTTGGTAATGATGGAGTTACATCAATAGTCCATTCAACTGGGTAATATAGGAAATCTGTTTTTGGAGTTCCATTATAAGATGTTGACACAGTTGGTTTAACAGTTTCTACTGCTGCGACTACAATTGTATTACCATTAACAGCACAATAATTACTTGCATCACTAGGATTACATGTATTACCATGCATTCTTTCTGGTGCTTGAGCAGTAGGATTATATATAGTTTTAGTATAGTTATTTGGATTTTTCATTATTGCTTCAGCAGAAGATGAATTATTAGTTTCATTACCTAAATAATAAGAACTAATACTATCATCTGTATTTTTAAATTCTGCAGTTGCTGAAGTTACTATTTGATAAGAATTGTTAACCAATACATTATTATCTTTTACTTTTGCTTTTAATCTTATATACCCAGATTCATTTATTACTTTACGATCAGTATCTTTAAATTCTACTTTTATTATTAAAGGCCCCTTAGTTACTAGAGAATCATCTATTTGATCAGAATGAGTAGTTATAAAATCTGTACTAGGTTTTAATGATGATGTTCCTTCGATACATGGTCCACCATACAAATTCATTATTTCTTCTTTTGAAGTAGGTAAAGAACTAGGACAACCACTTGGTGCACCTGCTTTTATTTTGAAATATGTACTATTCCATTCACCATAATAATATGTTACATTACCATCTATTAAAGCACCATCTCTGTAATTAAACTTTGCGTCTAAAACATTTTGACCTTGTTCTCCTAATGTTTGTAATTTAAATGCATCATTATCTAATTTTATATATTGTGTTAATGATTCTAATTCATCTCCACCACCTGTTGTTCCATAACTAATTTGATTATTAACTATAAATGAGTCTCCATAGTTATATATTGCTTTACCATATGCTTTTGGAGTATCATTTTCTGTTGAATTACCTTCATATAAATCAATTTTTGATTTAAAAGAACCCATATATCTAGTATGTTTATCTTCTAATGATAATCTATTAGATGATGAACCAGGAGCAGATGTACTTACTGCTAAATTAATGTTAATATCATCACTTTGACTTTGTCTTTGAGATTGCATTATTAACATACCTGTTGAAAATGCTACATAATTATTACTAGAAAGAGATACATGATAGTTCTTTATATCTTTTATTTTAATAGATATAGAACCATTTTCTGAAGTTATACCATCAAATGTACCATTTTGTAATCCTGTTGTTGATGGAACTGTAACTAATTTATTTGTTGTATCAGAACTACCCATATATAAATCATCAGTTATTACTTGATTAATTGTATCATTAAATGAAATATTTGTACTATTATTAGGTGTTGCTGAAGAATTAATATTAAATGTTAAAGTACTTGGAATATGTTTTCCTTTTATACCTTTAGTTGATTCAGATTTTAATCCTACCATATAACCAAGTTTATAATCTTTTGTATTTGTAGAATCATCCTTAGTGAATCCACCTTCAAATAAATTTATTACAAAATCATCTTTCGCAGTTATTTTTGTTTTTAAAGATGTTATAGATGAATCATGCCCTGTTGTTCCTGTGTATGCAGTAGGTATAGTTCCAGCTTTTTCTTGATCAGTTAATTCTGATAAATATTTTGCACTATCTAAATCAGTAGATTCTTTTATAAATATTCTTGGAGTTATTTCTGTATCATTTGAACCATAAATATCATCTACTGTAATAGTAATTGTATTATTTTCTGTAGATATTGATTGATTGATAGTAAATTCTGCATAACTATAAGTTCCAAATATTGGAGTTAATGCTACTGCAGAATTATTAAATTTAACAGTACCATCAATTACTTTATCAAATAGTACATCAACTACAACTGTTCTAGTAGTAGCACTTGTTGAAAGTGTGCTGTTATTTTTAATACCAAACTTATAACTAACTGTATATTGAATACCATCAAATGTTCTAACAATACCATTAGAAGATGATATATCGTTTCCTGCTCCCGCAGTTTGATCAAAATTTGCTAAACCATCTAATATAGCAGAAATTGATACATTGTCTACTTTAAATTTATTGTCATCAGCTGTTGCTGCTTTACCAAAATAAATTGTTAAAACAAAACTAACTACTAACAATACTAAAAAAATTGCTAGTTTTATATATCTATTAAAAAAGGATTTATTTTTATTATTTTTCATAAAAAACCTCCTATTGCCTACTATTCTATTCTATAAATAATTAAACCATTTTTTATAAAAAAAAGCAATAAATTGTATTAAATTTATCGCTTATTTTATATACATTAAATGCTCTTTATTACCTCTATCATTTTATCTCTTTTTGAATTATTATTAATAACGTTAATTAATTTAGAATATATCTTATCAACATTCTCATTTTTTTCATTATATACTTCATAAAAAATATATTTTAATTTCATGAATTCTCTTTTATTATAAGAGTTTTTTATAAATTTTTTTATTTCATTTTTCTTACTAAGTTCTAATCTTGTACTAAAGAAATCTATTGAATATTTTTCTTTAATCTTATAATTAATTAGAGTATATTTAATACTTTTTACATAATCTAAAATATCAGACTCTTCATCAGGACTTATATAACTTTTTTTGATACTTAAACCATGTTCATCAAACATAACTCCTAAAACTATATCTCCATCAGAAAATAAACAAGTATTCACTTTAACATCATTTTTCTTATTATATATTTCTACTTTTCCACTGATCCTATTCAACACACTCTTTTCCACAATAAAACTAGTATTAATAAAATCTGATATAACTTCTTTTTCAACTTTAAATATAGGTATTTTAAGATAAAAATCTATGTTATCATCATCATTCCATTCATAAAAATTATATAGATTTTTATTAAGATTTAATGCAATATCATATATATAATTCATATTTTCCTCCTTTAATAATAAACATCATAAAAATCCCTATAAATATATTTAAACATTCTATCCTTCTAATAATAAAATTAACATATTCAATAAAATTATACCCAATTGTTAATAAATTTAAGTAAATAATAATAAAAGAAAGACTAATTACAGTTAAACCAAAACCAAATAGAAAGAAGAATGATCTTATAAACATAATATCACCATTATAATTCTATTATTTCTTTTTAAAAAAATTAAAAAAGCAACAAAAGTTGCTTATTTTTTTTCTATCAAATCAACATCTACTCTATTGATACTATCAAATCTCTTAGTTATTTTATCAGTAGTAGTATGAATATCTTGAACATCTTTACTAACTGTTTCAATAGATCTAGATAATTTATCCCATCTTTCTTTATATCTTCCAAATTCTACACCCAATTTACTTAATTCTTCTTGTATAACTTTTGCATATTTATCTCTTTCTTGATTTTTAATTATTACTTCCACTGTAGTTAATGTGCTCATTAATGTAGTTGGACTTGTAATCCAAACTCGTTTTTTATATGCATACTCAATAATATCTTGATGATAAGCATTTATTTCTGCGAATATTGCTTCTGCTGGTAAGAACATAATTGCTTGATCAGAAGTTTGTCCTGCGATTATATATTTACTAGATATAGCATCAATATGTTTTTTTACGTCAGATTTAAATAATTTTGATGCTGCTTCTCTGTCTAGTTTACTTCTATTTTTATCGACCATAATTCTATAATTTTCAAGCGGGAACTTAGAATCTATTGCAACTACTCCTAGTGGTTCAGGTGCAAACACTACTGCATCTGCAATTACTCCAGTATTGAACGTATATTGAAGTCTATAAATACTATCATTCTTTTCTCCAAATACAGATGAAAGTATATGAGTTAGATTTACTTCTCCAAAAATACCTCTACTCTTTTTATCAGTAAGAATTCCTTGAAGTGAAACTATATCAGTACTTAAACTATCTATTTTCTTTTGAGCTTCATCTATTTTAGCTAATTTTTCTAACACACTATTAAATGTCTTATTAGTTTTTTCAAAATTTTCATCTGATCTTTCATTAACCATATTATTGATAATATTTAATCTATTATCAATTCTTTCACTTTGTTTATTAAAATCATCATTTAAATTTCTAGTTATATCAGTTTTAAAATCTCCTAGTTCTTTAGTAACATTTGTCTCTAAATTTCCTAATCTTTCAGTAATTCGACCTTCATTAATATTTTTAAATAAAGAAATTGTTACTAAAACTAAGATTAGTATTAAAATACCTATAATTATATAATCCATATTCTACTCCTTTATAAAATTCTTTGTTAATTTACTAACTAAATATGCCATAACAAGCATAAATATTATTTTTGCTAATACTGTTATGTCAGTTAAACAATCTTGTATATTTTTACCTATAAATACCCAGAAATAGACCATAGGTAACTTACCAATGATTAACGCTGTGATAAACTTTTTCTCACTCATATTTGATATACCTGCAGCGATATTAACAGGAAAAGCTGGTGCAAAAGGTATAGCAAAGAATAATACTAAGTTAGAAAAACTAATTTTATCAACAAACTTTCTAAAATCTTTAACCTTTTTATTATATTTTTTAAATTTTATATTATGTTTTAGTTTTTTATTTATAAAATGACTAAAATATCTAGACAAATAAAAAGCACATATACATCCACAAATTGTACCAATCCAAGATATCAATAAAGCCACTATACTACCAAATGTAACTACATTTAACGCTATAAAAACAGATAAAGGAAGTACTGGTATTATAGATTCTAAGAAGATAATAAAAAATCCAAATAAAGGACCTAAATCGCCTATAATACTGGATACAAAATTAACAATATTAGTAATCAGTTCTGCCATCTTTTTATCCTCCTATAATAATTATACTAAATTTTATAAAAAATAAAAATAAGTTATCAAAAAATAACTTATTTTATTTTCCAAAACCATCTTTAACATTTATTACTTTATATCCCAGAATACTAAGTAATTCACACGTTTTTTTACTTCTAAAACCACTTGTACAATATATATAATATATATCGTTTTTATTAATATATTTTGAAGGATTATTAATTAGATTATTCATAGGAATATTAATAGCGTTATAAATATGGCTTATATTATATGAATACTTATCTCTTATATCAATAATATTATAATTTGGTTTTAAATCTTTTATATTTACTTCCACAATACCACCAGTATATTATATGAAGAAAAAAAGATTATGATTACTCATAATCTTTTTGTTTTTTATGTATAAATACATATCCAACTGAAATTGTTAATAGAATTAATAGAATGATTAGAATATATGGATTTCTAGTTACACCAGTTTGTAATTGTAATATAAGTGTTGCTATAGCTGTTGCTGTAACATTCTTTTTACTACTATATCTATCTATTCTTATATTATTACTTACACCATTAGCCATAATCTCAAATTCTAATTCTTTTCCATCTGATCCTACTAGTTTATAAGTTCCTTCACCTATTTCTCTAATATTAATCTTTCCTGTTGTTGTTCTTAAATTATTAGTATCAGTTCCTAATTCATAGAATCCAATTTCAGTTTCATTTACTTTTATTATTTTATAATCATTATCCATCAACTTATATAGTTTATATGTTGATGAAGATAATAATTCACTACCATCTTCCATTTGATAAATAATAATATCTCTTGGATTTATTTCAGCACCCGTAATACTTGCTAGGAATCTATATATAGCTCCACCAACACCATTAGGTGTTCCTGAAATTATTTCAATAGATCCAGTTCCTGAATGATTAGTAATATAAGTATCTGGACCAACAGTATGTCCATTTAGATATACTTTTGCTACTACACCAGTTGGTACAGTTAATGCTTCTGTTAAAGTAATATTAGTTAGAATTGTAATATTACAATCTGATCCATCTGTTGGACATGAATTAATTGCTGATTGTAATGATGGGAAATTAATATTATTATATTCTGCTACTTTTTCAACATCCGAATCTAATATAAGCGTAGCATTTTTATAACCATCTGCTTCTGTAACTCTTACTACATAATTTGGTGCTGTTTCTATATTTGTTATTCCATATGCATTTGATTTTCCTGAAATAACACCATCATAGAATTTTAGAGTTGGATTATTCGCTGAAGCTATACCATTTATTTCTCCTTTTATTGTTGGAGAAGTTGTACTTACACTTCCATCATTTGATCCTAGAATTATTGTACCACTATTATTAATTGCACTATTAGTTTCACTAATAATAGAAGTATTACCTAATATCTCTAATGTACCTGTATTATTAATTGCTGTTGAGTTTGTACTAGTTAATGTAGTATTACCTTTTATAGTTCCACCATTCATTTGTATTAATAAACCACTATATGTTGCTGTTACATTATCTATAACTCCTCCAGTCATATTACCAATACTGATACCACTAATAGTCATATTACTCATATTAATTTTACCACTTGCAATTTTTGCATTATTAGTTGTGGCAAATGTTCCACCTGTTATATATATAGGTTTTGCAGTTCCTAAGTTAAATATATAACCTTGGTCTGCGGTATAAGAACCACCATTTATTGTAAGAGTAGCATTATAATTATTTGATGAACATACAAATTCACCTGTTCCTTGATAATCAATATCTTCAACAGTTAATGATGAATTTGCACCATATAAATCTATTAAATCATAATAAGTAGAAGTATTTGATGCTGTTCCATCATTTATAGTAATTGTTCCTTCATTTCTAATTAAATGCTCTTTTGCTGTAGATTTATACTCATTACTATATACTGACACATAAGGTTTCATCAATAAAGAACCATTATTAATTGTCATTGTACCTGCATTTCCAACTATATAATATGGAACATTATGTGGTAGATAACTATCATCATAATTCTTAATTATACCGCCATTCATTTCAAATTCACCATAATTCTTTAATTGCTTATTAATTGTACCATTTTGTAAAGTGAATTTATGATTTGCATTATTAACAATAGTAGCATTTATATCTATATTACCATCTATTTCTAATAAATTGTCATTAGTAAGGAATGGTTCAATTTCTGAGAATATAATAGATTTTGTTCCAGAAACACCATTTACTATTTTAAATGTTCCTGAGTTATTAATACCTCTATAAACCGAACTAGATAAATTATTACCATTTAAATCTAAAGTTAAAGATTTTGAACTTGGAATTGTAACCGAAGTTGAAATTACACAAGTTTGTAACAATCTTAATGTATGATTATTACTTGCAGCGCTAACAGCTTCGTTTAATGTTAAATATTGACTACCTGTATTAACATTTTCTACAACATTTCCAGTTATTAAGTGTTCTGAGTAACCGTTTATATTACGTCCTTCTATAACATATTGTATAGGTTCTATCATAATTGTACTATTATCTTCTATATTTAGTGTAGAAGCTAGAATAGGTTGGCTACCACCAATAACTGAACCATCATATAAATTAACTGTTCCTGAAGTATTAATATCTGACAAATTATTTCCTCCCCTTATTATTGGAGTTGTGATATCAATAGTTCCGCCTTTAGTACCTATAGTAATAGTAGTATCTTCACTTTCTGAAGAAATTAAGTTTAATATATAACCTAAGAATTGTTCAATAGTTCCTCCAGTTACATTTAAATTAGAACTATCATCTAATTCAATATTAATTGGATTAATATATCCACCGTTAAAGTTAATAGTTGATGTATCACTTGCTTTTACATATTTTACTATATAATTTCCGGCATTTATATTAATAACTCCATTTCCATTATTTAAGATGTGTTGAGCATTCATAGTTAATGTTTCACCAGATATAGTTTCGACCAAGTTGATTGTACCAGTATTTTTAATTGCTGTTTTATTGCTACCTGATGTTGATGATAATACTTCATAATCACCACAATCAATTGTTAATGTTCCACTATTTTCAATAGGGCTATTGTTACTATAATCAGTTTCTGAATTATAAGTAACATTATTCAGATACATAGTACCAGCATTATTTACTAGTTTTCTTCTATTAATATTAAATATTGAATTATTTATAGTTGCTGTTCCTGTTGATTTATTATCTACAAGATATGAATCATATTTAACAGTTTCAGTTGCATCATCAATTACTAAAGTACCTTTATTATTGAAAATACTATTTTCTGTATTGTTATTAATTGCACCTGTAGATTTTGTATTAACAAAATGTAATGTACCTTCATTTACAAACATGTCACCATTCATACCACTATAGTTAATTGAATATCCGTACATATCAAAAGTAATATTTTTAGAAGAACTAATATCTAAAGGTACAAATGATCCTGTTGTACTATAATCTCTTAGTAATCTTAATTCGTCTCCTGAATTAGATTCATTTATCGCCTTTTGAACATTTGTATATTCAATATCTCTTGTAATATTTTTAATAAGTGGCCCAGTTGATAAATATTTACTTTCTGTATTATTTCCATTATCAACAGTAATAATATCACTGTCCTCTTCTATATCTGCTATAACTGCAGAAATTGAATTATTCTTAGGACCAGTTATAGTACCATCATAGAAGTTTATAGTTGATGTTGTATTTCCACTATTAATACCATTATTTTTTCCAGTTATTAATGGACTATCTTCATTTATAATTCCATCTTTTTCACCAATTGTTATAATAGAGTGTCCATTATCTTTAATTGCAATATTTTGAGAATTAATTTCTCCAGATTTAATATTTAGAATGTTATTACCTGTAGAAGTACTAGAACCAACTTGAATAGTAGTAACCGAAGTATTAAACGTAGAGTTCTCTATTTCACAAGTAGATCCTTCTGTTCCTGCTGTACTTATAACGCCATTGTAAGACAATGAATTTCCACCTGTAAATTTCGAACCAATTATCTTTAATGTACTACTATTATTAATTGTGTTTCCCATAGATACTTCACTATTCTTAATCTCTGCATATCCACCATTTGAGCTTCCTCTTGCTATTTGGAATTTACAATTATTTATTTTTGTTGTTCCTGTGTTATAGAAATCAAATCTATTTGTTTGGATAGGTATTGAATCTATAATAGTTGTTGCACCCTCATATGTTGCAAATCCTAAATAACTAGAGTTGAATTCTCCTCCAGTAACATTTAATGAACCATAGTTACTTAAAATAAAATTAAATGTTCCATCATAAATGTATGCTACTGAGTTTTCTGCATTATTTAAACAAATATGTTCAGTGCTTCCTGTTTTACAAACTAATTCTCCACCAGTTGTTGTTAAATTCTTATTATTATTAATAGAATCATATTTTCCTGAGAACATAAATGCATTACTGTTATTAGTTATTATACCATTTGTTTGTACATCATAGAGCATCACACGACCATCATTTAATACTAATAATCCTGTATATGTACTATAAATAGGATTGTTTGAAGAATCTGAAATAGTTAATATACCTTTATTATTTGCAAACACTTCACTATAACTAGTAACTTTAAAGCCACTATAATCTATATTTATATTTTTAGTTGCAGGTATATCTATCTCTTTTGAATTATATATATTTCGAATTACTTCAATCAATACTTCTTGTTCACTTTCGGCAGCTGCTTCTACAGCTTCTTTTAATGATGAATATTCATTATCACCTATTCTGGCAACTTGAGGTTGATCTAAATAAATATCTTCTTTATTGCCATCTTCTGTACCAACGATTTCATATTCATCTTCTACATCAACAACATGTCCACTAATTATTTCATTCTTTTTACCTGAAACAATACCATCATAGAATGATATTTCTTCTGCTCTTATACTTGTTGTAGTTCCTAAACCAATTTTTGGATATGTAGTACTAACATTTCCATCTTTTTTTCCTAATACTACAGCACCATGATTTATTGATACTCTTTGAACATTAGAATTATCAGTAATTGATATAATGTTTGCATCTCCAAATATATCATTTATTGTAGATGATGATATATTTGCTATTGGTGTAGAAGGTCTTCCACTATATGTACCACCACTTACATTATTACATCCAAAATTATTAATTGTTGAACCTGTAACATTTACATTTGTAGAATTCATAGTTTTGAATTCTTTTATTGTTGAATCTTTAATTTTTATATCTAATCCATTTTGTGTATAAAATTGATTTGAAACAGTAACATGATCTAGTTCAATACTACTACGTGAAACTATATTTCTAACTGTAGTATCTTTAACTTTTAATAGCGAATTAGTATTTTGTATTGATCCTGTTGGATTATTAATACCATTAATTGTATATTCTTTATTACTTGTAGATGATATTATTCCTTTATTAATATGATATCCTTTTAATTCACTATCAACTAAACTATCATTAATAATTGCATAAGAACCAAGAATATAAATCATATGTGTATCTGTATTATAAATAATATTGTTTGAAACATCTCCTGCATTAATTGTTCCTGTTCCTTCTAATATATGTCCTGTACTATTATTCTTAATACCTGTCCCTTCTCCTGCAAGATTGATAATTCCGTTTTCATCCATTTTTACAGTACCACTATTATTAATAGCAACTGCTGATGTATTAAGAATAGCTTCATGAACAAGTAGACTTCCGCCTTCTTTATTTTCTATTAATGAACTATTATTAGAAGTAATATTACCAGTATGTGTAGTTGAACCTTCTTGTAATGTATCAATGATAGTTAAATCTCCTTCATTAGAGATTATATAAGTATTATTTGATGCTGGTGATAAAGTAAATCCTTCTAAGTCTAATATTACTTTTTGAACTTTATCTACTCTTAATGGTGCTTTAACAGCAACATCTTTAAGTAAATGAACTGTATCTGGTACTTCATTTAATACAGGAACTATTCCATCAAATCTTGTAAATGTCTCATTTAAGTCATAATCTTCTCTATATTTTAGTTTAACTCTAAATTCATCTGCAGCAGATGATGCAACTTTCTTCAAGAATCCAAGTTGAATATAATACTTACTTCCATGTAACAATGTTGTTTTATAACTACCTGTATTAGTTCCACTAGTTCTTACAACGCAACTTTCGCGATAATCATAACCATAATTTATCATCTTATATTCATCTTTTAATATGTCAATATAACCTTGGTTATATGAATCTGAAGCAATCGAATAATCAAAAGTTATTTCTTGATCTTTTTCTTCATTAGTTAAATCAATAATAAAGTAAGATGCTGCTAATGAATTTACTATAGATGCATTTTCATTAACAAATTCATCTGTTGTGTCATCTAATGTAAATCCATAAGTCTTCATTGTTTTAATTAAATCCGATTCTATTATTGTTTCTTCATGATAATCTTGTTCTTCTGAAGAAGAACCATCTTCGTCTAATCCATAATTCTTCTTTGTATTTTTAGATGAACCTAATGTTAATGTATATGGATCTGCACTTGTTCCAGAACCACCTGATATAATAGTTTTTGTACTTAAGTAAACTGTAGGTTTTACTTGATAGTTCATTACAGATGCTGGCATTCCACCAGAATAAACTGTTGCAGCAAAAGGTGCATATGAAAGATATGGATCTGCTCCTCCTGAATTTTGCCCAAATATAGATGAAATAACTGTCATCGGACTAGAATTAGCAGTCATCCAGTCATTTACACTTGTACAAGCCCCATATGATGTATTTGAAGCGGTAATACAAGTTTCTCTTGATACTGGATTGCCACTAGATAGTCCATCACCTGCAGCTAAAATATAGTCACTAATATATGGTAATCCAACTTTACCTATCCAAGTTGTTTGTCTTGTTACATCATCATCTATACCAGATGTAACCCATGTTCCATCTTTTATAGTATTATTTCCTCTTTCATAACTATATAAATCTAAAGCAGAAACATTATTATTATATGGAATTGCAGCGGTATGCCATTTAACAGTATCAATAAATGATTTTGCTTCTGAACTTAATCCAGTACTAGTAAAGTCACAATTAATCGTTTGATTATATGAATTATTAATACAAATCCCTGATTGTTTATTCCAATATAAACTATTATTGACATTATTAACTCCTGATGAAGTATAAGAATAATCGCTACTGTTATAGATAAATGTTTCTTCTTCGTTACTATCATAACCAGGATTTAATAGTTTCATTAAATCTGATTGAGACCATTCATTTATACCTTGTCCTCCATTAACAGGAGAGCCAGTTGTATTATATGGTGTACTATCTAAAGCTAAACCACTAAATGAATCATTTCTAGTTATTTTTATTCTGTTGTCTTTATTACCATTTTCATCTTCTGTTTCAAATACACCAATAATTCTCCATAATTCATTATTGAAACTAACATAGTTATTTGGAGTCTTACCAATATATCTAAAGTTTTTATCATCAGTTTCATCAGAAATATAATCAGTTGCTCCACCTGATTCAGTACCTTCATTTACTGTTAATTTACCAATTTTGAAGTCTTGATCAACTGTAACCGGTTGACATTTTAAAGACTTTATCAATAATTGATCATCATAATAGCTAGTTGTTCCGTAATATCCATATGTACCAAAGTGTAGGTAATAAATGTTCCCTTTTGGTAAAACAAATGAATAATTATATAAATCATTATATTTATTTCTTCCATTTGTATAATATAAATATGATGAATTTCCATTTTTAAAATCTACAAAAATTAGAGAATTATTTCTTGATCGATTATTTAATTTATCGAATGAAATGTTTTTTTCATTAGTTGTAATATACATATATTTATTATTTGATCCACTTCTTAAATACATATTTGCAGTGATTAACTGATCTTCAGTTTTATCAGTTAAATCAATTTTTATATAACTATCTGCTGTTTCATTTGAATTTATAGATAAAGGAGTATACATACCATAATAACTACTAGAAGTATTTAATCCATATCCTTTGGATTGAGCTTTTTTAAATAAATTTAAATCAAGCATCTCACCGTCAAATATTTGTACTCTAGAAAGACTAAATGAAGTAGATGAACTTCCTCTAGATATCAAATGAACGTAATTAACTCTTCCTGGTGTTAAATTTGCATAATAATATTGATAATAAGTATTTATTGAATTACCTGCTGGGTTATTAATAAACGATTTATATGATCCTGTTGGTAAATCTTTGCTTTCAGTTGTTACTAATTCAAAATTAACATAGCCTGAAACGTCAAATTTAAGATATTTTGGTTTTGATTCTTCTGTTAAATCTACTTTAATATATGAATGAGCTACTGTATTACTTATTCCAGCATTACTTGGAGCATAACTTGAACCAGTAAATCCATATTCATCTTCTGACTTTAATTCAGTAGACAAATCAATTTGTGTACCGTCTGAATAATAATTATTTAAATCATCTGTTAATACATTATCTATTAATCTAATATTATTTATCATAAATTGATCTTTATTATTATTGCTATTGTATTCTTCTTCTGTTCTACCATAGCTTGATTTTCTATAATAGAATTGTAAATAATATTTTTTACCTTTAGTAAGCTTTGTTTCTCCTATAAGAGGACCTACTTTACTGAAACTATTATAATATCCTTTTAAATATAATACTGTTTTTGAACTGTAATCATTATCATTAAAATCATTTGTCTCTGAAATTCTTACTGAACCTATATCATCACTACCATAAGTTTCTAAATAAGCTGAAACTAATAATAATTTATCAGTAGTTGATGTAGTTAAATCAATTTCAGAATAAGAGAATGCAGTTGAATTTAATACATATTGGTTATTTGATATATATGATTTAGTAGTAGCATCATAATCAAACGAATATGTTGATGCTTCATCTTCTAATTCAATTCCTGATGGATCATAATCTTTTATGTCATAGTCAGATACAGTTATATTTTTAATAATTAATTCAGTTGTAGAAGGATGATCAAATAATATGTAATATCTTTGACCTTTTTCTAATAATACTTTATTAACATTCTCACCAGAAATAATATAAATAGAATTTAAAGTTTTACCATCAGCACTATTTCTCTTTACATAAATATATGAAGAACTATATTCATTTCTAACAGTTGTAATAGATAATTCTTGGTCAGTATCATAATCAGTTAAATCAATATACATATATGATTTTGCTGCGACACCATTATTAGTATAATAATCATGTTCTTCATCATATATGAATGTTCCTGTTGAACTATCAACTGGCATTATACTATTTCTAAATGTTGCCTGGCTAAATGTATCTAATAAGTATCCTTTTGAGGCATCATCTAATGCTTTCTGAGTTTTAGCATAATAAACATTATCTATTCTTGCCTCAGGATCTGTTACTACTTTTAAAACTGCAAGTTGTTTATGTAAATCTTCTTCTGTTATATCGTAAATTGTTGCATTATATGGGAAAGGTGTATCTGTTACCTTACCATTAATGGCTGAAATACCTTTAATCTTTCCATCATAGAAATTGAATACATTATTATTTACAACACCTTTATTAAGTGCTTCAATATATGGTTTTGTCTCTAAAACAACATCATTTGTTTCTTCAATATTACCTAACGTAAATCTTCCGTTATTTATTATAGCAGTATCAGTTGAATTTTTTATTCCATTTACTCTTGATGAAATAATAGTTTGATATTCTGCGTCTGTCATTAAAATATATGGATCTGCACTTGTTCCAGTACCACTTTTATATAATATATCTGATTTTAAATAAACAACTGGATAAATTGGTAATGATGTAGAAGCATCAGCTGAATAACCCATTGTATTATTTATAGAAGCAACTTTAGTTGCATATGATGTATTTCCAATTGGAGTTATTGTCCATTGATTTTTATTTAACCAGTCATTATTATAACAACTTGCACTAAAAGAAGTCATTGTACCAGTACAAGAAGAAGTTGAAGTAGCATAACCATAATCACTTGGTGATATTAATCCAACATAACCATTCCAAGAAGTTGTTCTTTGAACCGAATCAGTACAGTAGTTACCTGAAGAACAAACTTTTCCTGTTAAATAACCTCTTTCATAATTATACATTCTTGAAGAAGTATAATATGATGTTCCATCTCTTCCAGTTGAACCAGTATACCAAATAGCTGGATCTATCATATTTTTAGCGCTAGTACTTAGTCCAGTTGAAGAAAAATCACACGCAGTATTACGTTCAGAATATGAATTATAACAAGAACCAGATGCTGAATTATAATATAAACTTCCTCCTATGTTTTCTTCTTCGTAGCCTGGATTTAATAATTTCATTACATCTGCTTGTGACCATTCATTTATACCATATCCTCTATTGCCTGAATAATTTGAAGAATCCCATGAATAAGAGCCTATAGAGTTAGCTCTTACTATTTTTAATCTAGATTCAGCGACAGAATCAGTTGAAGAATATACATTATTCATTACACCAATAATTCTCCATAATTCTCCATTAAATCTTATATAATTATTTGGATTTGAGCCAACATATCTAACATTTGAATCTATTGTATTATCAGTAACTAAAGATGCATCAGTCGCTGCTAAATCACTTATATAATTAGACATTAATTTTGAACTATCACCTGTATAAGGTTTTGAATCAATTACTTTAAAACTTCCACTATTCGTAAATGTATAAGCTGTTCTTCCATTAACATTAAATCCATTTAAATCTAATGTAATATCTTGACCTTCAAGAATATCATTTGATTCAGTAACATCATCAAGCATTTGAATAGTACATTGATGATTAACACCACAGTTTACTAAACCATCATCCCATGTTAATCCTTGATATATAGATGATAATGGAATATATTCATCTAAAGGTGTATTTTCAAATGCTATTATTTGAGCAACAATTCTTTCGTCTTGTGTAGTTTCCACTTCTAATTCATTAGATTCTGTTGTATTTGTTGCACGGTCTGTAGCAACTACTTTAATTTTATAAATTGTACCTTGTTCTAAACCAGTAAAAGTATAAGTTTTATTTTGAGTTTCTGTTTCACCATTAAAACCTATAGTTGTTATATATTGATCATCTTTATAAATTTTATAATCATTTAAACCTGATTCGTGATCATAGCCACCAATATTTATTACAAAACCTGTTTTAGTTATAGATGATGCACTTAATTCAGTTATTGTTGGTTTAATTTTATCAATATTTGTAATTTCATGTTTAACTTCTTCAGAAGAAACTCCTGCTTTATATGCTACTGCATAAACATCACAATTTTCTCCTTGAGCAAACACATTTTCATAATTTTGATAATCACCATTATTAATTCTATATTTATAAGTATAACCAGTATAATCTTTTCCATCAGTTCCAGCATTTGTTACTGTAACATTAACATCTTGATTAGTCCATTCTGTTGGTTCATGACTTATAACAGGCGCTTCTACAACCTCATATCTTGCATATAATGTAATATTATCAGTTACAAGTGTATTAAAATCATAAATTTCATTATTTAAAGTCCATCCTACAAAGATTTTATGTTCACTCTTATGATCTGGATCTGTACTTGGTCTTGTTGCAGTTTCTTTATATTTTACTGTTTCTTGTGCATATTGATTACTTCCATCCATATAAGTAACTGTATAACTATTTTTCTTACATAATGTATATAATGCTACATCACTTGTTATTTCAGTACTAAAATCAAATGCATCTGTTTCATAATTACCATCTAGTTTTGTACTCCATTTATCACAAGTATAACCTGTATGCACTGGATTTGTTCCTGGAGGTGTTATAGTACCACCATCTATAATTGGAACTACCTCACCATATTGTGATACTGTTTCTGGTACAGGATTTTCTGGATCTTTATCATTAAATGTGACATTATGCATTATAGGTTCGTAATTTGCAATAAATTCTTTATCTCCTTCATTTTCACCTTTAACCATAGTTACAGTAGTTTGTGGAGTATCTCCATTACTACCTGTCCATCCTGTAAATGTATAGTGTGGTTTAGAAGGATTATTTAGTGTAAATGTTGGTGTCTTTTTTGTATATGTAGATGGATTAGTTTTTCCAGATTCTAAATCTCCACCATTTAGTACATAAGTAATTAAATATTCATCTAAATCTACATGTTCAAAATTTGCAGTATATTCTTTATCACCAATTTCATGACTAAAAGTTACTCCTTTACTAGGTGATGTACCATTGCTTCCTGTCCATCCAATAAATCTTTCTGTTAAGAAATTTTCATCATCATATCTATCATTTGCATCTGTAATATTAATTGTATCTTCTATTGTATATGAAGTCGGATTATTCAAAGCGGTTTTTTCAGCATCTGTTAATCCTTTATAAACAATTGAATATCTATTAAGACTATAACAACTAGTAAGTCTCATATCTCTTTCAACTGGATTAGCAAAATTCCATATATTATCATGTTCATCCATCCAACATTCAAATGTATAACCAGGATGAGTTGGATCTGTTGGTTCTTCTAACTTTCCACCATCTTCTACTTCTTGCTCATCCCATTTTGTTTCTGTTCCATCAAATGGATTTTTATCATAGAATTCAATTGTATGAGTAATTACCTCTGTTCTTCCATATAAAATCAAATCTTTAGTTACTTCATTATCAAATTTATACTTATTAGTAAAGTTCTTGTCAGTATACCAGCCATCAAATGAATCATCTGAAACTGTTGGTTCTTCTATTTTTTCACCAAGAACAACACTTTCTTCTTTATATTTTACACCATTTAGTATGTATACTACTTTTTCATATGTTTCACCATTTGCATCTATTTCATTTATATATGTTTTTATTTCATTTGTACTAACTATATCTAATTTTAAGGATATTTCTCTAGTTTCACCTTTTTTAATTTCTACATTATTTATTGGTTCATAGTATAAACTACCATTTTTTTCAACCCAACCACTATTTTTCTTTTTATCAAAACTTAATCCTTTATCCACTTTATCTTTAAGCATTGATAATCTACCAGCTTTTTCACCAATATTTTTAATAGCAATTTTGTAAGTAATTTCACCACTTATTGTTTTTGCATTTCTAACTACTTCTACTACTTTTTCTAAATCTGGGTAACTATAATTTGTTTCTTTACCATTTACTACCAAATCTAATCCAGTGATATACTTATGAGCTTCTATTTCATATGGTTTAACTTCTTTAACAATTAAATTTAAGTTCCCTGAATTTTCAATTATGTTATTACCAACTAATTCATAAATTTCTTCTTCAACTTCTACAGAATATGTTCCATTTTCTATATCACTTAAAATATAACTACCATTTTCATCTGTATAAGTTCTTTTTATTTCTTGACCATTTTTATTTAAACTTAATTCGATATTGCTAACAGTCATCCCATTTTCATCTTTAACTACACCTTGAATAGTTTCTGTACTTACCTCAATTTCATTTGTTGCTACTGTAGTTTCCTCATCGCTAGTTTTTTCTTTTATTTTTATACTAGGGTTTAACCTAAATTCGTTAGGGGCATTTGTTATTATTACTTTTAAAGTTATTTTATTATTTATGCCAAGTGGTACATCTTTTAATTCTACTTCTATTTCTTTTCCATCATTCTTTAAAGTAGATGTTATATTTGTTCCTTTAATTTTTTTAAATCTAGCATATTTGCTTTCTTCATCACTTAATTTGCCTGTTATTATTACATCTCTTTTATCAACACCAGGAACCGAATCCAAAGAATAAGTTAATTCATATTTTATTTCATCAGAACCTTTGCTTGTATTTGGCTGATCAACAGTATTACTAATTGACGCACTTAAAACTGTAGTATTACTAACTACATTATTAACTTTTATTAATCCTTTATATTTATCAATTTTTCCATAAACAAATAATCCTATTATTCCTACTACTAATAGAACTATTCCTAATAAAGCAAAATATTTTTTATTTTTTAATTTAGACATAATAACATACCACCTATTCTTCTATTATTCTATATAATGTAATTATATAATAGATGCAATCATTTTTCAATAAAAATAATGTAAATTTTATGAAAAGAAAGTATATTTATTATTGTATGTAAAACAAAAGTTATGGTATATTGATTTTAATGGAATATTATACACTTTTCCACAGGAAAACAATTAAAAAAAGAATATGCATAACATATTCTTTTTTAATCATCAAAGAAATCATCAAAGAAATCATCGAATGATGCATCACTATCTGTTTGAACTGGTTTACTAGGTTCTTCAGTCTTTTGCATCACATTTTGATCTTTCAATTTAAAATTTTCTAAATCAACCATATTACTATGTACAATTTCTGATACTTTTGGAGCATTTGTATTAATTTGCTCTATAGGTTTTGACTCAATAGTTGGTTCCATTGGTGGAGCAGCAACTGGTTCTTGAATAACTGGTTTTTCTTCTTGAACTGGGTCAACAGAGGCAGGTATAGATGCAGGTTCAGATTCTTTATTTTCAACAGATGTTTCTTCAACTTTTTCAGGAGTTTCAACTGGTTTCTTTTCTGCTTCTTCTTTAGCCTTTTGTTCCTTTTCTTTATTAGCTTTTTCTTCTGCTTCTAGAGCTGCTATTTGTTTATCTATACTCTTTATTAATTCATCAATATCTTGTTCACTATTAAACATTCCACCTGGTCCACTAGCATTAGGATTAAATCCTCCCATTGGTGGTAATCCTGGCATACCTGGCATACCACTAGGTCTACCCATGCCTCCCATTGGTGAAGGTCCTTGATTTTGTGATTTCTTTTCTTTAACGAAATCTTTTACACTAAATACTTGTACTTCACCCATTTCTCTTTGTGGATAAACAACATCTTTACCGTATATATCATTACCTACACCAAAACCAAAGTCACTACAATAATCCATTTTTAATTTACCCTTATATGGTGGACATCTATGTCTAACTAACACATATTCATCAGGTTTCATTCTTTGTAATTCAGAAATAGTTACTAATGGTCTAGTTTCTTCTTTTTTATCTTTACCTACCCTAACTATCTTATCACCACATAATTTACTAATTTCTTCAAGAGCAGATAATTCTCCTGTTAATAAATATATAGTATTAATACAGTTACCTCTTATAGTTTGAGCATCTTCTTTACCATATACTTTATCTAATTGTGCAAAGTTTTGAATGATAAAAGTAAATCTTATATGTCTTGATCTAGCTGCTGTAACCATTGTAGAAATATCCTTAATCTTAGGCATATTGGCAAACTCATCAAGTAAGAAATTAGTTCTAACTGGCAATGCCCCACCATGCTTATAAGCAGTAGATATTAAACACTCATAACATTGCTTAATAAAAATAGTTGCTAATGAGTGATAAGTAGTTTTTTCATCTTGAATTATCATAAATAATGCAGTTGGTTTTTCACCAATACTAGACATATCAAAATCATTTTTAGAAAGCATTTCTGATAAATTTCTAGTAACTGCTAATGTTTTAACTTTTTGTTGTAATACTGTCATAATACCAGCTTTTGTTTCATCAGCAGTTGTAACAGTACCAGCTAAATTTATAGCAACAGGTGATGTAGGATCTTGCATCTTAAAATATTCTTTCATATAAGTAGAAGCTCCAAATCTTTCTTCACCTTGATTTATCATTAAGTTTATACTGTTAATATTTATTTGTTCTAAAGGTGCATCTTGGAATAAAGCAAGACCTAAACCAGTTAAATAATCTGCAGCAGCATTTTGCCAGAATGGATCTTGTCCTTGTCCATCAACAACTATATTGGTAGATAAGTCATTCAATAACTCATTCGCCTTATCAAAATTACCTTCTTGTTGAAATTTATATGGTAGGTCATAAGGATTCCAACAACTACCTTTTTGAGGTTCACGGAAATTTAAAATAATAATTTGATATCCTAGATCTTTAAGTAATTTATAATTATCCTCATATATTTCACCTTTAGGGTCAGTAATTACCATCGATTCTCTACCCTTCATAAGCATTTTCATAGTCGGATTAATAACACCTGCTGTTTTACCTGATCCAGTAGCACCTATAACTAAACTATGCATATTTGAATCATCTACATAAGCACTATCTTTATCATAAATAACTGGTACACCACCAGAAGGTGCTTTCTTATCTACAAAAGGTACTCTTACTACATCTTTAGCAGTCATTATTTCTTTATCTTTTGCCCATCTTGAATAACCATTTTCTTTAGGTTGATCTGTAAATCCAAATCCCTTTTCTCTTTCAAAGAAATAAGATGAATTAGATCCAAAAGCAACCCCTATTAAAGCTATCCATATCATTAATGTTAATGGTGCAGAATTCTTAGTAAAGCCTAAAAATATATTAAGCCCTGCAGGAACACCATCATTAATAATTGAAGTTAAATTTGCAACGCATATTGCAACAATTAATAATATAAAAACTGCAACAATCGCAAATGCCGCAATATCTTTTTTTTCAGCTCTAAATTTTAATTTCAACCCGATCATCTCCAAAAGTTTATACTGAAAGTATTATATCAAAAAAAAGGTATTTTTTAAATACCTTTTTTATATTATGTACCAAAGAATGAGAAATGCATATAATCCTTAGAAGAATTAAAATGTCCTCCCCATCCCCAACCATTTGAATCAAATGATTTATATATAGCTGAAGACTCTGTAATAGTAACATTTTTCTTACTAGGATCGTTTGGTTTGTAATCCCACGCTCCTGTTGCAACACCACTTCCTGTAAATTGTCCATTATCAGTTGGATTTATATCTACTGCAAGACCATAACCATGCTGACCAGCATACATACCTAAATCTGGTATAGTACCTGCAGGATCAGCAGCTTCTCCTGAATAAGATCTATATCCACCTATAGAATATATATTAAATCCTTCTGATTTCGCAGATTCACAAGCGGCTACAACATCTTGTGCTATTACTTTATGTACTTGAACACTAAGTTTTCCTGATGACAAAGTATCACATTCAACAGTTGTTAAATACTTCTCTGCTTCTGCATTTGAAGTTGGAACTCCATTTGGAAATACCATTTGTAATTTTTCTTCTCTACTCTTATTTGCAGCATTACTTTGTCCAGACACAGTTGTGCCTCCTCCACCACTTGATCCATTGTTACATGATGAATTTTTTGCAACTGCAGTAGTTGAACTTGAACTTCCTGATTGTGATCCTTCTAATACACTCTTCCATTGACTTACAAGTGCTTTTCTTTCTTCCATATGACATGTTCCACATCTTTCAAATTTATTAGCATATGCTTCTGTAGCTAACTCGGCACTACCGGCTGATAAAAATGCTTCTAAGGCTGAATTAAATAACCATTCAAATGAAGCTAATCCTTCAGCACCTCCATTTGGATTAAATTCTGCAAGTAAGAATTTTACTTGAACATCAATATCTCTCCATGTTGATCCTTGTTTTTCTGCATAGGAACGAATATTTGTATTTCTTCCACTAGTCCATTGAGAAATACCAATTCCACCATTCCATTCTCCTACTCCAATTTCTATAGCATCTGGATTAACATCTGCTATTGCAAATCCTACTGACTCTACATTTAAATTAGCTAATATAGCTGCTATATGATCTGTATCTTTATATCTTTCATCTAATTCAGTACTTGAAGCTATTGCATTAGCAACTTTTTCAGCGTTTGGATATTGTGAGATTGAGTATGTTCCTGAATATGAAACACAAGCAACAAATAAATTTTCTGGATCTAAATATTGTTTAGTTTTTAAATCATACATACCAAAATGTAATGATGGTATATCTACTTCTGAATCATCTTTAGAACCTATTTTACCAATAGTATCACCTTTTTGAACTTTATCCTTGCTCTTAAGAGTTATACTATCAGGATCTAATCCGCCATATATTGCTTTGAATTTATATGCTCCATCACTAAGCTGTGCATCATATTCTATTTCTAACCATCCACCCTTACAATCATCACATTTAAAGTCTTTATCTTTTGAAGACTTCGTGACGACCCCATTAGAGTAGATGGAATAGACCGGATCTCCTTCTTTATTTCCAGTAGTTGATTCATTAATGTCTAATCCTCTATGGTTCAATGAACCTGATGTTCCAAAACCATATGTACCGCTAAAGCATATAACTTGATCTTCTGCTATATCAACAGGTTTTTGTAATTCATTTAATAAAGTTTTTTTAATATTACCTTTACAAATATTGCTATAGAATTCTGAATTTTGTTCTGTTACACCAAAAATAGATTCATATTCTTCTTTTATATTTTCTATATCTTCGATTACATCATCTATTGATTTATCTAAAGATTCTTCGTCTTTATCATTTAAGTATTTCTTAAATTCTGGCATATATCTAATATAATATTTCTTTAAATAATTCTTATATGCTTCTGCATCTGCTTGATAAGTTTGATATGTTACACATAATATATCTCCATCTTCCAAACAAACACCAACACTCTTAACATCAGCGAAAGTTGACCAAAATATTTGTTTTAACATTTCATATAGATGTGTTAAAGTATTATCTCCAAAGAACGCTCCTGTATCAGTTGTCGAGAATATTTCATCTGCACCCATTGACTGATAAAGTGATTCAAATACTTGTCTTGGATCTAATAACGTTGAAATAGAAGGTATATCCTCGATCGCCTGGACAAGTTCTACATCAATCTGTTCTTTACACTTGTCTAAATAATCAGAAATTGATACAGTTTTTTCGTCTTTTTTCTTTGCTGAAATTCCAAACATACCTGTTGCAAATGAATGTTTTGCGAGTTTTCTTAATCTATATATTTTATTACTAGAATACTCCATTCCATCTTCACCAACAGTTACATTACTTTCTTTTATTTTAGATTTTAACCATGAATAAGCCGTTCCATAAGCTTCCATGCCTGATGCTCCATCACTCTCTGGTGCATCCTCTATTCCATTATCAAGTGATTCTCCATTATGTTGGATATCATCATAGAATAATGTGGCCATGATTAAAGGTATATCTAATTGTTTATCGTATTTTTTATTTAAATTTTCTAATTCTTCATAAAAAGCTTCTTCAGAATCCTGAAAACCTAGACCACTTAAAAAGTTATCCATTTTTTCATGGAAATTAGCAGTTGAGTCTACCGCTGAATCAATTTTTTCTAATGCCTCCATAATAGGACCTAAAGCCATTTCATATATAAAAGATAAAACAACTAACCCAATAATTGATAAAAGAACAGTATAGATAATTCTCTTTTTTAATTGAATAGCACTAAACTGAATAGTTCCTTTTAATGACTTAAATGGATCCATCGGATTCATCATGTCTATCATTGCTTTTTTTTCTTTTTTCTTTTCTTTTATAGCTTTTTTTACAGCTTTTTTAGCCATTTTTCCAGCATTTGCAGCTTTATCGATTGCAGCATCGCCAACATCTTCAGCATTTGCTGCTTCTCTAAACTTTACACCTTTATTTCTAAGTTTTCTTCCACCTTCACTGATTTTTTTACCAGTATCTTGTACACTTTTACCAGTATCTTGTACCTTTTTACCGGCATCTTTCATTTTATTACCGGCTTTTTGGATATTTTGACCTGCTTTTTCAGCACCCTCACCAGCGGATTCCATTCCTTTACCAGCAGATTCTACACCTTTACCAGCACCTTCCATAGCAGTACCACCAATTGTAGATGCTGTACCAGCTGCAGTAGCACCAATACCTGCTCCTGCAGTACCAGCACCGGCTATAATAAGAGGGACACCAACTATGGCACCTACTCCAGTACCAGATAAAGCAGCTCCGCCTTCAACCATTCCACTACCGGCTTCAGTTGCGGCTTGACCAGCAGGAGTAACTGCTTCACCAGCAGCCTTCATCCCCTGACCTGTAGTTTGCATAGCTTGACCTGTAGCTTGCATTCCTTTACCGGCAGTTTGCATACCTTTACCTGCAGCTTCTACTCCTTTACCGGTAGTTTCAACAACGTTACCAGCTTTTTCAATACCTTTACCGGTAGTTTCAATACCTTTTCCTACGTTTTCTACTGTTTCACCAACTTGGTTAACTTTATTACCTGCTGTTTCTATTGCACTACCAATATCGTCACCAAGACCGCCATTACTGGTTTCATTTAATCTTTGAGATGTCTTTTTATATTCACGATCTTCTAATGCGTCAGAAATTTTATCAATTTTATCGCCCATTACATCACCCGATTTCTTCTTTTTCTAGATTATTATAGTCCTCCTCTTGAACCAAAAGAATCTAGTTCTGCTTCGGTTGCAATAATTGTAATCTGTAATCTTTTATTACCACAAACAAATAATGCTTCACCTTGATTGTATCTCTTGATACTCTCTTGCTCACTATCATTAATATCTATTAATTTACCTAAATCTTCAACTGCTTGTTTCTTTAAATTCATTACTAGATAATAAGATGAGTTATCAAATATTGCTTTACCTTGTTGTATTACTTCTGGTGCAGAGAAATCACTAGGTTCTTGAGTAATTATAATAGAACCTGAGTTATATTTTCTAGCTCTTCTTTGTACGTTTGCTAAGAAATCTGCACCTAATGTATTATTACTTCCTAAAAGCATATGTGCTTCATCAACCATTAATACTGTGTTGATTGAAGTATCTAAACATAAGCTCCATGCATGTTTTAATATATTAAAGAATAATGCATTTCTAATGTTTGTTTCAGCATTCATTAATTCTCTAATATTAAATACTATAAAGTTTGATTGTGGAGAAATTGTTGTATGACCATCAAAATAATGTTCAAGTCCTCCAAATGTTAATGGTCTAACTTTAATTTCAAGTCTTTCCATTATATCTCTTTCATGAGTAGCTTCACCATATGATAAAATTCTACCCCTTATTGTTTTATAAACATCAGAGAAAGTAGGATAATCTGCTGAAGTTAATTTACTAAAATCTGTATTTACATTAATATTAAATCTTTGATATGTTTCAACTACAACTTCATTAAATAGTGTTAAAACATCTTCTTCTATAGATGGATCATAATACTTCATAAATGCTTTTAATGTTTGTAATGTATTAGTTAATATTGAATAACCTAATCCATTAGAACCAGCTTCAGATTGATCTACATCCGCAACTATTTCAAGTGGATTAATCATACCATATTCTCCACCTAAACCTAAGTTAATGAAATCACCATCATATAACTTAGTCATATCTTCATATTCACCTTCAGGATCGATTGCAACTATCTTATATTGATTTCTAATATGTGTTCTAAGCATTAACTTAGCAGCAGTTGATTTACCTGAACCTGAAGTACCTAATATAATCATATTAGCGTTATTTCTGTTATGTTCTTTCTTGATTTGATATAAGAATTGATTATATAAAATTATACCTCCAGAAAAATCTACACCTAGTAAGCATGATAATCCTGGGTCTTTAATACTATCAAATATAAATGGATACATTGCAGCGATTGTTGGAGATGGAATTGGTGTACCAACTCTATCTTCTATATCTTGTTTTTCAAATATTGGTAAACATGATTTTAATACTTTTTCTTGTTCAAATCTAAGAGGGATTGCTCTAATTTCCATAGCTTCTAATGTATTCTTTATAGCTAATTTTCTTTGTTCTAATTGTTCTTTTGTATCTGCAGTAATCATTATATGTAATTGGAAATCAAATACACTAGATTGGTTATTTGTAATTGCAGTTACAAATGTATTTAATGAATCATAATCTTGTTTTAATTTTTCTTGAATAGTAACATCATGTTCTCTTTGATATCTATCTTGAATATCAGCTAATTGTTTATTTAACATTCTTGCTAATACTGAAAATGCTATTGGTATATGCTTTGCAACAATCTTAACACCACTAACACCAGAAACAAGGTTAGCTAAGTATCCTGGTTCTATAGTACCTGGATATGAAACCGCAGTTAAAATAGTAGCATATTTATCACTTATAAAGAATTCACTTGCATTAAATGTTAATCCTTTTGGAGCTACTTCTTTTCTTAAACTCATGCTGTCACCGTCCTTTCACTAAATGATTTTCCTCCATTTAAGAAATTATCTAAAACCATTCTTAAATCTTCATTAGACGTTTGTGAAGCAACAAGTCCACAACTAGCTAAATTATTTATTAAAGTTCTTACTCTCTTATTTAATGAATCAGTATTATCATCTTTAAATAATATAAAGTATTCTGTATCAACTACATCATTTTTCATAAACATATCTGCTTTATCAATATCATCTACTACTAGTTTTCTAATTGCAGGATCTTGTACACTATTTAAGTGTAATTCTAATTGAGAAATATATAGGTTAATATCAACAGGTCTATCTGCTACTATTAACCAGAATTCAAAATCAATAAGATTATAAAATACTCTTAATTGATCTATAACACTATACATAGCTCCTTGATCCATAATGAATATGTTTCTAGGTTGAATTTTAACTCCAGTAACCATTTTCTTATTATCTAAGAAAATTATATTGTTGTTAATATCTTTAACTGTTATCCAATTTTCAGTCATAACACTATTTGAATTCATCTCTAGTACACCATCCTTCCCATTTATAATTCCTTCTTTGATAGAAGAACTCTATCGTTTCTTTTAATACCGTATAAACATTATGATAATTTGGTATTGGTACAACTAATGCTGCACATATAAGTGCAGGGATTAAGCATATTATTAATGCTGTAAGACTCTGTGGTGCAAATAACATTAATGCTAAAATTGTTGTAACCATTCCAGATACTGCCAGTATCAAATCAAATTTAGTAAATATGTTAAATATTAATTTACCACTATTTGAGTTTGCTGGTATCAAAAACATATTAGTTTGCATCTATATCACACTCCCTTTTTATGATTCATTTTCATCTGAAGAATCTTTATCATCTTCCATATTTCTTCCTAAAGTACCAATACTATCATTCATATTACCAATACCCTTATCTAAATTACCTAATTTAACATTGGCAGTGGTAATACCTGCATCCATATGCTTTAATCTTTCGTTTGCAGTATTTAGTTGTTTAGAAATATTATTTCCTTGATTATTAACAGCTTGTGCAACTGATTGTCCACTATTAGAAATTGTATTATTAATTTGATCTAACTTACCTTCTAATCCACCTAGATCAACATTAGCTGTAATTGGTCCATTATACATACCTGGTGTATAACTTCCATCATTTTGATGATCTGGATTTGATGAATCTCCTTGTTGATGTGGAATAGGTTGTCCTCCACCGTTATTCCCTCCAGAACCTCCTGATCCTGTTGGTTGATTATTATTTTGTTGAGTATTTTGACCACCTTGGCCTCCAGTTGGGCTGTTTTGTGTTTGAGTGTTTCCATTACCTTGTTGTGGTGATGGTGCCATTGGACCATATGGTGTTGGAATTGCTTCCCAATTATCAGATCCAGCTCCAGTATAAATTTCTCCTCTTTCAAATTGAGCATATTCTGGAATCATTGCAAATAATGTATTTCCAGCAGTAACTGCTTTATTCATAGCTCTTTGTTCTGAAGCAGAAGACGCATCAAGAACACTTTTAAATACTGATTCCAAATTAGATGCTTGTATTTCTGCTGAAGTCTTTGCTGAATGTAAGTCTTTTGAAGTTGACATATTAACTCCATCAAAGTTCATTGCTATGCTTGTTGCACAGTTGTTAAACATATCTTGGTTGTTTTGTAACGTTTTTAATGATTCTTCGAGTTTTGATTTTTGATCATTGTTTAATTTACTCATTACTTTATCCATTACTGTAGATAAATTTTCAGTTCCTGCCTTATCGCTTATAGCTTGAGACATATCTGTAAATGATTGTCCTGTAGTGATATCACCTGACATGGTTAAGTTGCTTCCTATTTGAGATAAAATACTTGCCATGGCATTTTTTGCATCAATAGCTTTTTGAAGTTCAGTATCTTTTCCTTTTGCTTCAATATGATCTGTAGTAACTCTTTGCTGATCTGCTGATAAAATATGTGATCTAGAATCAACAGCATTTTTTGCATAACCCCTTGCAGTATCTCCAGAATAACGAAGTGCATCTTTTTTTGCTTTCTTTTGTTCTGCTGTTAATGCTGCATCATTGTCAATTTCTCTTAATTGTGCAGCTAAATTATCGTCTTTACTAGAATCTGATGCATATGCAAAATTTCTTCTTGTTTTCTTAGTAATTGTACCATTTTCTCTATTTAATCCAGATGCTTCTCTAATTGCGTGTGTTTCTGAAGTACCTTGATTATCATCCCAAATAGCATTTGGAACTTTAATATTCGACATATCTTTGCCTGCCTTCATACCAGCTGCAAAACCTCCAGCTCCATAACCAGCCTTTGCAAGATCTCCTACAGTTCCTACTCCTCTTAAAATTCCTTGTCCTAGACCTTTTAATCCATTAGGTGCTTTTTTTAATTGATTCCAAGCAGTACTGCCAACTTTTTTTCCAGCCATAGCAGCGACCTCTTTAGCACTTTTGCCATGTGTACTTTGAGCAATCTTATCTCCAGTTTGCCCAATTTTATTAAATATTTTACGTGGAACATTTTCTTTTTTCCATGTATCAATTTTTCCGCCTTCACCAGTCCATTTTTTTCCACCATATTTTTCGTTATAATTTGTTGCGATAGATTTTAAACCATTTCTTGCTATACTACCTGCTGCTCCTACGCCTAGTCCTATGGCTGCTCCGCCTAGTCCTTTAGCTTTATTTCCTGCCCAAGACCAAGCATCTTGTGCCATCTTACCAACCGCAGCCATTTCACCAAGTCTTCCTTTGATTCCGCCTCTTGGTTGAATGTTAGTACCAAATAATGCATTTATTATATTAGGTAATTGTTTTACTACTTGTAATAATCCTATTAAAATGAATAGTTTAATTAATCCTTTAGTAAAATCACCCGTTCCTTTAGGAAAATCTATTCTATCCATGAATCCTGGTAATAAAGCCATACCATAGATCATGAATACTATCATTGCTACTTTTAAGAATAATAAGATATATGTAGATATAACTTCTTTAGTCCATTTTTGTAATAATTCAGATCCCTTAAATATAAATCCGCATAAAATAATAGGCGTAATTAATTCTAATAGTCCTAACTTAACAGTTCTTAGTGCTACGTCCATACAGATTAATATCATTTCATAAACTACTACCCCACCTGCGAGTGGTGACAAAATAGTTTCATAGTGTAAGTCATATTCATCTTCACCATTTGCATCTTTATGTGTTTTAGTAACTTTTTTACTTAGGTATTTAATATCATCAATATTTTCTAATGTACCAGCATATAGTTCTTCTATTTTGTCATCTCCAACTGTTTTTTCAGGATAACAAGTCGAACTAAATGTATAAGCTGCTAAAATTTGTCCAGGATCTTGTTTATCAGATAATGTTGTTCCTAGCATAAATTTTTCAATTAATGCTGAATCTATAACATGACTTTGTACCTCTCTTAAAGCATCAAAACCAAATGGAATTAAAGCCATTAATATAACCGAAAAAAAGGCATTTAAAAATACAGTTCTAGTTCCTTTTTTCTTATCTCCAACTATTTCTGGATTAACTATTCCATTTAATAATCTTATTCCAAAAGCAAAAAGCATACATACACTTATTAGTATGTATAAATTATTAGATAATTTTTCTACTTGTCCATCTTCAAAGAAAGTATATTTTGCCAAAATGTTAAATATATTATATAGCTGTGGTATAAGAGGATATATTGCCTCTGATACTGCAGCACTTATCCAACGAAATATTTTCATATAAATCCTCCTATTTCTTTTCTATACTATTACCTATTATGCATTTAAACGCTGAAGTATCAGTATTTCCAAGTCTATCAGCAAATATTCTAACTATTAATGGTAAAATTAAAAATAGTAAGAATAAACCTAATCTAATTGGAATATTCTTTTTAGCTTTTTTAATAGCTTCTTCGTTTCCAGCTGTTACTATTTTTATAAAATCAAAAGCAGCAAATATTATATAAATAAATAGTCCAATAAAGAACATAGCTCTATATGCTACTTGTAAGTAATAGAAATCAGAGCAATTAACTTTATATTTATTAGAACCTTTACTTTTTATAAAATTATCTACATCAAAATCTGGATTATAAACTCCATTATCACTACTTTTCTTCTTTTTTAGCATGTATACATTATTTGTTACTATATTTTTGGATTTTGATTCTGCCTTTACAGGTTTTATATCAATTGAAATAACTGTGATCAAAATCATTATAATTAATAATATTTTCTTTAGATTTTTCATTATAAGACACCACCTTATATTACACTATAAAGTATATCATAAAGAAATAAAATAAGCAATTAAAAAACTATAGTTTTTTAAACTATAGTTTCATTATTTATCCCATCCACCATTATTGTTTGTGCTTGGAATTTTAATAGTTTTACCAGCATTTCTTGCATTATCCCAACAAGTTGCAAAGTTACTATTTGCATTTTTAGCAATGTTTTTCATAATAACATTAACTATTGTTGGTAAAAGTAATACTATTAAAGCAGCAATAACTCTTTGAATAAATGGTTTTCTCTTTTGTTTCATTTCTTTATCATCACCAGCTATAACAGCTTTAAAGAAGTCTAATGAACCCCAAATGATTAATGCAAAAGGAACGGCTATTTGAAGTACTTTAATTACTGTATGAGCTATTTGGAAAATAAATAAAGTATCTCCTGAACAAAAATCTGTACTTATATCTAAAAAGTTAACTCCCATAATTATAATCTCCTTCCCTAAGATATCTTTATAATACATTTTTATATAGAAAATGTCAAGTATTACAAATAAATATTTTTTACTTTACATTTAGTCTTCTTCTATATAATTTTCACTTTTATGCGGCTCTTTTAATAAAAGGTCATTATAGTTTTGTTGACGTAAAACTTCATACACCATAATTGCTACTGTATTTGATAAATTTAATGCTCTTACGTCTTTAGTCATTGGCATTCTCATACATCTATCTAAATCATTTCTAAGTATCTCTTTTGGTATACCTGAACTTTCTTTACCAAATACTAAATATATATTTTCTTTTGGATCAGAATAATCAAATGATGTATGTGGTTTTTTACCATATCTAGTTAAATAATAAAATGTTCCTTCATTTTTTGACTTAAAATCTTCCCAGTTCTTATATACTTCATAGTTTAATTTATCCATGTAATTTGCTGAACTTCTTTTTAAATATTTTTCATCTAATGAAAAACCTAATGGTTCAATTAAATGTAATTTTGCATTTGTTGCAACTGCTGTTCTCATTATGTTCCCTGTATTTCCTGGTATTTCTGGTTCATACAATACTATATTAATCATTTATTATTTCACCTACTACTTCTTTATCTATCATAAATGCATTAGCATCATCTGTATCTAGTTGTAACTCTAACTTGAATTTATCTCCTAATTTAATATGAACATTTTCCATTACTCCACCTTTAATAGAATTAATTTTTACTTTTACAACTTGATCATCTTCATAACCATATTCTTCTGCATCTTCATATGACATATGAATATGTCTATTTTGTATAATAACGCATTCTCTTTTTATTGAATTATCTCCATTTATTATTTCAATTTCTGCTGCATCAGATAAGTCTCCAGAATTTCTTAACGGTGCATCTATTTTAAAAAATATACAATCTGTTTTAGATAACTCTATTTGTGTTTCATTTCTTAATGGCCCAACTACTCTTACATTATCTATTCTTCTATCACCATTTCTTAATGATACTTTCTTATCAGATGCAAAATTTGGATATTGAGATATTTCTTTATAAACATTTAAAGTTTCACCCGGAAATAATATTTCAAAATCTTCTTTGCTTAAATGAATATGTCTTGCACTAACGCCTATATTTACTTTCATTTTCATCACCAATAATATTATATAAGAATATTTATAAAATAACAATAATATAATTAATTAGAAAGGAGTTAATTTATGAATAATAACTATTATCCTAATTATCAAACAAATGGTGGATACCCTAACCAAGAATATGCTCCAACAGCAGGAAATCTATATAATAATGAACAATCTTATGTTGAAAACATATTACGTTTAAATAAAGGTAAGCTAGGAAAATTTTATTGTACATTTCCAGATTCTAACGAATGGAGAGACACTGTATTTACAGGGATTATAGAACAAGCAGCACGAGATCACTTAATTATCAGTAACCCCAATACTGGTAAATGGTATTTAATTTTAATGGTATATTTGAACTATGCTGAGTTTGATGAAAAAATTAACTATCTTACATTTTAGACTAGAAATAGTCTTTTTTAAATGATATAATTTATTTGAATAGAAGGTGTTTTTATGAAACTATGGTTAGTTATTTTAATTATATTAATAATAATATTCACTTTATTTATTATAGCAAATATTATTTATAATAAATTCCAAGACTATATTATAAGGATAAATGAAGTTGAAGGAAAAATTGATGATACTCTAAGAAATAAATATGATAATATTTTAAAAATTAATAATATTATAAAAGAAAAAATTAAAACTAAAAAAGAATTAGTTGATGATTTAGAAGATTTAAAAAATGATAATAAAAGTAGTTTTGAAATACATAGAATTTTAACTGACAGTTACAATAAAATAGATTTTGTAAGAAAACAATACAAGGAAGCTAGTACTTCAGAAGAAATAAATAAACTATTTTATGAAATTAATGATATGGATGAATCTTTAAAAGCATATATTAAATTTTATAATGAAAATATTGTTGGTTATAATAGTTTAATAAGAAAATTCCCATATAATTTAATCGGAATAATATTAAAATATGATGAAAAAATGTTCTTTGATGGTAAAGATTTAAATGATGATAATATAAAAGACTTTAAGTTATAATACTTAAAGTCTTTTTTATACTAATCTACCAGCACGTCTCCCAATTTCAGCAATATCGTTTTTCGAAAAGTATGCCTCATATTCTATTTGCATCGAATACCATATTTCATTAAAATTACCAATTATTTGATTTGCTGTATTTAAATCCATAAGGTCATTATTTCTATAATAATTTAGTTTTTTATTTAAAAAATCTGGCATAATATTCATTACTCTTTTTACCTCATCACTTGGTAATTTATCTTTACCTAATGATTTTATAAAAAGTCTATCTAAAGACTCACAAAACGATCTATAAGAACCATTCCCCATATATTTATCGAATTCTTCTTCAATATGTAATGGATCAAAAACTATTCCATATAAAAAGTCATTTACATAGTATTCTTTACCATTTTTAATGTTTTTAATATTAAAAATTCCAATTCCTTCTTTAACAGCCTTATCATAATCGGGAGGAGCTATATTTGCAAAAGCAGCAATAGCAAGTCTTGTTATTGAAGTGAATATTGAATAACCTGTTTTTTCATTTTCCCAGTCATTATAGTTCTTATTTAAAATATCATTTACGCTCTTTGAATTATTGTCTGAATCAAAATAATTTATTGCTATAGATGAAATTATATCCATCATAGTTTCATTAAACATTTTTCCATAGTAATGTTGCCCAACTAAATTTCCTGTTACTGGATCTGATTCTTTAATCATTCCCATATGATTTTCACAATGAATACCATTTTTAATAATTCCACCTACATGATTATTCTTATATTTTGGTAATAAATCAACAAATGAATGACAAAATTCATGGGTACCTTCATGTTTTATAAATGAAGATTTTTCCCTACTAGCGCCATTATAACCTAGCATTTCAATTATTAGTTTTTCTTTTTTATCATCTAATGCACATCTTCCTGGAGTTTTATGATTAATAATATCACTAACATAATATTGCGGAAAAACATTTATATTTGAAACCTCTTGATTCCAAAATTCTTTAAATTTAGCAATTTTGTCTAATTTTTTCTTTCCAAAAATTATGTATGCATTATTATAAAATGATTTTCTTATAAGCTCTCCATCCTCATTACTAGTATAACAATATTCTATCATTATAAAACCTCCTTAAATTTTATTATTTTACCATTTTATTGGATTAATTCCATTCTTAATTAAGAAATTATTTGTCTTAGAAAAAGGTTTACTTCCAAAGAATCCATTTCTTGCGGAAAATGGAGATGGATGTGCTGATTCTATTACTAAATGATTATGATTTGTAATCAAATCTTTTTTTGCTCTAGCATTATTTCCCCACAGTATAAATACAACCGGTTTATCTCTTTCATTTAATTTTCTAATTACTTCATCTGTAAAAGTATGCCATCCTAAATCTTTATGTGAATTAGGTTTGTCTTTTTCCACAGTTAAACCAGTATTAAGAAGCATAACTCCTTGTTTTACCCAAGGAAATAGATCACCATTTGTCATGTCTTTTTCTATTCCTAGATCATCATATAATTCTTTATATATATTCTTTAGTGATGGTGGAATAGGTTTTTTTAAACAAGAAAATGCAAATCCATGAGCTTCTCCTTCTCCATGATATGGATCTTGTCCTAAAATAACTACCTTAATATCTTTATATGATAATCTAAATGCATTGAATACATCTTTTTTTGGTGGATAAATTACTTTTTCTTGATATAGTTTATTTACAGTATTTAAAATATTTTTAAAATATTCTTTTTGAAGTTCTTCTTTTAATACTTCATCCCAATCATTATGAAACATCTTTATTATCCTTTCATAATTAAATTATACTTGAATATATGTTATAATTCAAGTATAGGAGAAAAATACAATGAGTAAATATGAAGAAGCATTAAGATATGCATATAAAAAGCATAATGGTAAGGTTAGAAAAGGAAAATACCCACTTCCCTATATTTATCATCCTATTAATGTAGCGCATATGATTAATAAGTACATGAAGGATGATAAAGAAGTAGAAGAATACAAAGTTGCAGCGATACTCCATGATACATTAGAAGATAGTGATGCAACATATGAAGAAGAAAGCATATTATTTGGAAAACAAGTCGCCGACATAGTATTATCCGTAACTAGTGATAAGAAAAAGCAAAAAGAACAAGGGAAAGATGTTTACCTATCTAATAAGATGTTAAAAATGAATGATAAATCATTAATACTAAAATTATGTGATAGATTAGATAATGTATCTGGATTAGATAATGTTAGTGAAAAATTTAATGAAAAATATATAAAAGAAACAACCTATATTATTAATTATTTATTATTAAATAGAGAATTAAATGATACTCATCTAAGAATAATTAACGATATTATGAAAAAAGTAAAAGAGGTATCATATAAAGATCCTATGAACACGATTCAAAAAAAGAAAACCTATCATTTATGATAGGTTTCATTATTTATGATTTTATATGATCTATATATTTGTTCTAATAACATGATTCTAAATAATTGATGTGGAAAAGTCATTTTAGAGAAAGATAAAGCATAGTTACTTATCTTTTTTATATCTTCATGTAATCCATAAGAACCACCAATTATAAATGTAATATCACTATATTGAACTAGAGTATCATTTATTTTTTTTGAAAAATCTACTGAAGATATTTCTTTTCCTTCTATTTCTAAAGTAACAATATAATCTTTGTCTGATACATGTTTTAATATACTTTCTTTTTCTTTTAATAATGTTTTCTTTAGATCATAATCTTCGTCAGGAACTTCTATTAAATCTATTTTAGTATATTTAGATAATCTTTTTAAATACTCATCTACTGCATCTTTAAAATATTTTTCTTTTAATTTTCCCACAGTAATAATCTTTATCATATTTCTATCACCTCAGTAGGTTCATTTTGTCTAGCGATTATTATATCATCAAAATCAATACAATTTTTAATTAATTTTTCTTTTAATGTTTCTAAAGCTATTTCTTCAGTATTATTCTTTTCACTTAAATGCGCAAGTACTATTTTTTTAGTATCTTTACCTATAAATTTACATAGATAATTACTTGCTTGTTCATTAGACAAATGTCCTTTATCTCCAATTACTCTTTGTTGTAAGAAATATGGATATGGTCCATTTTTTAACATTAGTACATCATGATTACTTTCTAATATATAAAGATTTTTATTAGATAATTCATCATAATATCTACTATTGATATAACCTGTATCTGTAATATATACCATAGACTTAGAATTATTTTTAATAATAAATCCCATTTGTTCACCTGCATCATGACTAGTTTTTATTAAATTAATTCTAACATCTTTTATAATAGCTTGTTTATCTTGGTATAATTCATACCTAAATTTACCTACTTGTTCTTCTAATAGACCAAGTAATTTTTCTGTTACATATATTAAAGGATCATATTTTTTTATAAATGATTTTAAACCATGAATATGATCCACATGGATATGTGTTATTAGAATCGCATCTATTTCAGTAGGTTTTACCCCTAATTTATCTAATTCATTAACTATATATTGAGTAGTAGTTCCAGCATCTATTAATATTTTTGTTTCTTTAGTTTGTAAGAAGCAAGAGTTACCCTTGCTTCCACTTGATAATACACATACTTTCATTAGTATAAACTTAACGGATTAAATACCGATCCTCCACCATATGTTCCATACTTAGTACCACCATAGAATGTTCCTAAGTGTAAATGTGTACCTGTTGAAGAACCACTACTACCCATGTACCCAAGAACTTGTCCTTTTGATACTTGTTGTCCTGGACCTACTACAACATTACCAGTTAAATGGGCATAAACTGCATATACACCATTAGGATGTTGTATCCAAACATAGTTTCCAAAACCACTACCACACATATCATATGCTCCTGCACCATAATCTGAACATCCTGAATTTGTTTCTAATACTGTACCACTTTCTATAGCGAATATAGGTGATCCAAATCCACATCCAGAAATATCTATTCCTTCATGTAGACGTCCCCAACGCCATTCAAAATAACTAGTTATGATAAATGGTGAAACTGTAGGCCACCCCCATGATCCTGAACTTATAGCTGGATCAATAGACCCTGTATATACATTAGATCCACCATATGATTTTTTAGTACCTTTAACAACCACTTTATTTATTGGTTCTTTTAATACTTCAACATTTGAAATATATGCCGGTTGAGCATCACCATTAATATATTGAATTTTTTCAGTAACTCTTTGAAGACCGTTAACACCTTCTCTTTCTACAGTTTGAGTACCCAAATCCATAGAACTATCTTCTTTTTCCTCTGTTGTATATGGTTTATCCATATCTTCAACAACATGTTTTTCTACAACTATATCAAGTACAGGTGCAATTAATGCAATACTTACTTTTTGACCTACACTAAGCAAATTATTTGCACTAGTAAATTCAGGGTTAACTATTAAAAATTCATCAGTAGATAATTTATTATTAAATGCAACTGTTTCTATAGTATCTCCTAATTTAACAGTATATTCATCTCCTGAATCTAATGTACCAAATAATAAATACTTAGTTAAATCTGTAACATTAGTGAATATCATTTCATCAGTTGAAATAAATGCTTCTTTGATGTTAACATCTTGATCTATATAAATATTTTCTATTCTACTTCCTGTAGTTTTTATTTCAGGTTGAGTATCATTCTTATAATTTTTTATATCTTCTGCCTTAACAAACGCATTTAATACTTTTTTAACTGATTTATCAAATAAATCTTTTTTTAATAAATATAATTTAATATCTTTTTCCTTGTCTTTCGATATTGTTACAACATATCCTTTAATAGTAAAACTCTTTTTTGATTTTATCTTTTTATATATTTTTCTTTCAGACATTATTTTACCATTATATGTAATAGCCTTTTCAATATCAATTCCATTTGGAATATAAACTTTATTAACATTATATTCATTCTTTAAACTTTTTTGTTCATTATTAATATAGTCTTCTAAAGCTTTTTTTGATCTTATTGCACCTATTAATTTTCCGTCAATATATACTTTATATACTTCACTTGGATTTTTATTTGTGTTCTTAAAACCAACCATAAAAATTATACCTATAGAAATTAATAATGAAATAATTACTGGAACGTATGATTTAAACTTTCCCATAATTCCTCCTTTATTCTTCACTTGCTTCTCTTTGATAATTAGCAAAGGTATATGTACTACCTTTAAATATAAATTCAATTGTTTTAGTAGGACCATTTCTGTTCTTACCTATAATAAATTCACTTATACCTACTTCACTATTCATTGCTTCTTTATTATAATAATCATCTCTATATAAGAAACTTACCATATCAGCATCTTGTTCTATAGAACCAGATTCTCTTAAATCACTCATTAACGGTCTTTTATCAGGTCTTTGTTCAACCGAACGAGATAATTGTGCTAATGCTATAACAGGAACATGTAATTCCATTGCCATCAATTTTAAACCTCTTGATATTTCTGAAACTTCTTGTTGACGATTACCAGCATTTTTATCAGAACCAGTTATTAACTGTAAGTAGTCGATTACTACTAAAGCTAATCCTTCATCAGAAGATGCTAATCTTCTACATTTACTTCTTATATCTGATATTGTACTACCTGCTGTATCATCAATTTTAATATTAGTGTCTGCTAATATTGAAACGCTTTCACTTAATCTTTTCCAGTCCTCATTATCAAAACTACCATTTCTAAATTTACTAAAATTGATTTGGCCTATTGAAGAGAACATACGATTAACTAATTGTTCTGCACTCATTTCAAAGTTGAATATTGCAACATTTTTTTTAGTATTTCTTGCTACATTACTCGCAATATTTAAAGCAAATGCTGTTTTACCCATACCTGGACGAGCAGCTAAAATCATTAACTCATTCTCATGTAGTCCACTTGTTAATCTGTCAAATTCATAAAATCCTGTGGATAACCCTGTAATATCACTTTTTTGTTCACTCAATTTTTCTAAATCTGATTGAGCTTTAAATACTACATCTTGTATATTTCTAAATTCACTTGTTTTTCTTTTTTGAACTACATTAAATATTTTACTTTCTGCTTTATCTAATATCTCATTTACTGGTACATCTGTTGTATATGATGAAATACTAATTTCATTTGATGCATCTATCAATTTTCTAAGTACTGATTTATCATGTACTATATTTATATAATAATCTACATTTGATGCTGTTGGTACAAAATTTGCGATTTCTACTAAATATTCAAGATTACCAACACTTGATAGTTCTTTTGCACTTTCTAGTCTATCACTAAGAATAGTAATATCAACTGGTATTCCTTCACTATTTAGACTTTTTAACACTTCAAATATTTTTTGATGAGATTCTAAATAAAAGTCTTCTACTTCTAGTTCATCGCAAATCTTTTGTAGTGCTTGTTTTGATAGAAATGCTGCACCTAATACTGATTGTTCAGCTTCTTTATTAAATGGTACAGTTCTATTATTCATAATCTCACCTACTTCACTAATTTAATTTTTAATTCTAATACTACTTTAGGATGTAATTCTATTTTTACAACATGTGTTCCTAAACTAGATATACTTCCATCTATAAAAATCTTCTTTTTATCAACTTTATATCCATCTTTTAAAAGTTCATCAGCTATTGCTTTACTTGATATTGATCCAAACACTTTATCTTCTTTTCCTGTTTTAACTTTAAATGTATATTCTTTTTTCTCTAATTCTTTTTTTATTTTTTCACATTCTTTTATTAACTCTTGTTCTTTTTCATTTCTATCTTCAATTTGATTATTTAATATTTCTTTACTTCTAGTTGTATATTTAATGGCATAACCATTTTTTATTAAAAAGTTTTCTGCATATCCATCTTTTACTTCTTTTATTTCATCTTTTTTACCTTGACCCTTTAAATCCTTCAAAAAAATCACTTTCATGAATACACCTTCCTTCATAATACTACATAATATTATACTATATTTTTTAGCAAAGAAAAAGAGATTAATTCAATTAATCTCTCTCTTTATTTAACAAATGGTATAATTGCCATTATACGTGATCTTTTAACCATTTTAGCTACTTCTCTTTGATGTTTAGCACATGTTCCAGTAACTCTTCTAGGTAAAATTTTACCTTTTTCATTTATATATTTACGCATATCTTCTGCATTCATGAAATCTAATTCTTTTCCTGCACATAATTGACATACTTTTTTCTTTCTTCTTGGTCTAAATTCTGCCATAATTCCCTCCTTATTTATTATTAAAACGCGATGTCATCATCACTAATTTCTATAGAATCTCCAAAATTAGCAAATACTTCATCTGACATATCTGATTCATTCATACTATTATCTTGACTTACAAAATCTGCTGGAGTAACATCTGCATCGCCACCTCTATTTTGGCTTTGTGCTTTACTTTCTAAAAATTGAACTGAATCTGCAACTACATCTGTAGTATAAATTCTTTGTCCATCTTTTTCATAGCTACCAGTTTGAATTCTTCCTTCAACTGCAACTAAACTACCTTTAGAAACATATTTTTTAACATTTTCAGCTTGTTTTCTCCAAACTACAATATTAATAAAATCTGTTCCTTGTTCTCCATTTTGACTTTGGAAAGGTCTATTAACAGCTAATGTAAATCTAGCAGTAGCAATATTACTACTTGTATATCTTAATTCTGGATCTCTTGTAATTCTTCCAATTAATTCTACTCTATTCATAGTACGCTCTCTTTCTATTATAATTTAATTATAATATGTCTTAAAATATTTTCATCAATTGTTGCTAAACGATTAAATTCATCAATAGCTTTGTTATCTGATTCAATATTGATTAGATAATAATATCCAGTCTTTTGACCTTTAATAGTATAAGCTAATTCTTTTTGACCTATTTCTTTTGAACTTAAAATATTAGCACCTTCTTTAACTAATACTTGTTCAAAATCTTTAGCAATTTTATCAACTGCATCTTTTTCTAAATCAGGTCTTATGATGAACGAAATTTCATAATTTTTCATTCTTACACCTCCCTTTGGACTATTGGTTTGCTTTCACAAACAGAGAGTAATTAAATACTCATGTTGTATTATAACAAAACGTCCAAAAAAAGTAAACAATTATTTACTAGTTTTACATATATTATTATTATAAATTGATTTTTCATTTTTATAATGATATACTATATTTAGGTGATATATATGAACGGGAAGATGATGAAAACTTTACTTATATTGGTTTCTATTATGATTGTTATTGTCGTAGTAGTATCAATTATTAGTTTAAATAAAGATCGTAATACTGGTTTTTCTTCTACTACTAGTTATAGTGGTACAAGCCAAACTGAAACTACAACTACTACAAAAAGCAATTCAGAAGGTTGGAATACTGGTGATGATGTATTAGATTATGTCAATAAAAAATATTCAGTGCTAATTGTAATTTCAATTATTTTAATAATAATATTTGTAATATTCTATTATTTCTTAACAAAGAAAAAAGAATGGTAAATCCATTCTTTTTTTATACATTAAATCTAAAGAATACTATATCTCCATCTTGCATTATATATTCTTTTCCTTCTAATCTCATCTTTCCAGCTTCCTTAGCTTCTTTTTCTCCACCATATTCTTTATAATCATCAAAGGAAGTAACTTCCGCTCTTATAAAACCTTTTTCAAAATCAGTATGAATTATACCAGCACATTCTGGTGCTTTCATTCCTTTTTTAAAAGTCCATGCTCTACATTCATCTTTACCTGCAGTAAAGAATGTAGCTAAACCTAATAAATCATATGTAGCAGTAATTAGTTTATCTAATCCACTTTCTGTTAATCCAAGATCAGTTAAAAACATTTCTTTAGATTCATCATCTAATTCGCTTAATTCACTTTCTACTTTAGCACTAAGCATAACTACTTTAGCACCTTCTTTAGATGCATATTCTTCAACTTCTTTTACATAACTATTTCCTAAAACTATATCATTTTCAGATACATTAGCCATATATATAATTGGTTTTTTAGTTAATAGACTAAAGTTCTTTATAATTTTTTCTTCTTCTTCTGTATACTCTAATCTTCTAGCAGGTATATTTTGTTCTAATGCTTCTTTTATTCTCTTAAGAACATCCACTTCTTTTAAAGCTTCTTTATCTTTTGTAGTAACTGCTTTCTTTTCTATTTTTCCTAATCTATTTTCAACAACTTCTAAATCGCAAAAAATAAGTTCTAAATTTATTATTTCTATATCTCTAATTGGATCAACATTTCCTTCAACATGTGTAATATTAGAATCTTCAAAACATCTAACAACTTCACATATTGCATCTACTTCTCTAATATGTGATAAGAATTTATTACCTAATCCTTCACCTTTAGACGCACCTTTAACTAATCCTGCAATATCAATAAATTCATATGAAGTTGGTACAACTTTTTCTGGTATTTCTTTTTCTGCTAAAAATTCTAATCTCTTATCAGGTACTGTTACTATACCTACATTTGGATCTATTGTTGCAAACGGATAATTTGCAGCTAATATATTTTTCTTAGTAATTGCATTAAATAAAGTACTTTTACCTACATTAGGTAATCCTACTATTCCTGCTGTTAATCCCATATAATTCCCTCATTTCCTAACTTAGTATACCATTTTATTTAATATTATTCAATTTATTTCAAGATAAAAGAAGTCTAAACAGACTTCTTTTATCAATCACAAAATGCGCCTATATTGTATGCCTTATTTTCAACAGTGAATGTACATGATTTCTTTGTACCATTATTGCATTCATTCCATGTTGTCCATGAACTTCCTGATTTTATTTTCCATGCACTAAATGTAGTTGATGATTTACATGCTGCATTAATAGTTGCTTTCGTACCCACAAACCTAAATCCAGAACCTCCTACCGTATTAGCACCTGTTTGAGCAGTTACAATCAATTGTACTACAATAATATTTATTGAACTTTCGGAAGATTCAGATGTATAATTAATATTTTTTGTATTAGTTACTTTTACTGAAACTGTATGGGCACCTTTATAATCTGTTTGAAGTAAATATGTAACATCAACAAATCCATCATATGTATCCTCATCAAAATATTCATTTTGCCAACTTCCACTATCTATTTTATATTTAATTCCATTTGCATATGAGCCTGATTGAGCATGAATATAACTTGTAAGATTAGCATCACTAGTGCTAAATTCTTTTGTTAGAGTTGGTGCAGGTAACTGTTTTTTTTGTAAATTACATGATAGAGTTTTTGCTCCATATGTTCCATCACTCCATGCATAGTTAGCATTTGGTGTTACTGTAACAGTATAGTTTGATGCACCTACATTAGTTTGACTGTTATTAGTATATGTTACATTTGCTCCTCCACCTGCAATGTTTTGAGCAGATCCACTATATGTTGGATTTAGACAAGCACCTGTTGTAGCAGTTGTTTTCCTATTAATAGTTAATTTAGCACCTACATAATTCATAGTATAATTGCTTGCTAAGAATGCTCCATTATTTGCTAAAGCTAGCGAACCTTTAGTTATGTCATATTGACCAATGGCAGTTGTTGTTGTAGCACTTGTAGTTAATGCTCCAGTAAATCCTGGTGTTTGACCACTTAATTGACCAGAATATGAATAAGTTAAAGTAGGATTTGCATCACTATATTGTCTTGATTTTGCTGCTGCTGTTACTGTCATAGCTTTAGGTGTTACTGTAATTGTTTTCGTAGTATTAGATAAAGTATAGTTACTACAAGCACTTGTTGCACTTTGACAACTTACAGTTAATGCTGAATTACCTACATTAGTAATACTATTTGTTCCATTGATAGCTAATGTAATACTCTCACTTGTAATACCAGTATCTGTTGTTGCAGTAGTTGAATGTGCTGTTCCATCATATGTCCAGCTTGAATTACCCCATGTTACCGATAATGATTTTGGATTTACTACTATAGTCATAGTTGCATCTTTTATAACTCCTGAACCATTATCAGTTACTCTTACAACAATATTATATGTTCCTGCTGGTGTATCTTCTGGCATATATATAGTTCTATTAGCACTATCTAATGTTGCATTAGCTGGATATCCACTTTGTAATGTATATGTATATGATCCAGTACCATTATATGCTGCTGGGAAAGGATTACTAGTAAATTCTGTTCCATATGTTACTGAACCTAAATTTGCACCTTCAAATGTTAATGGATTTATATCCCATTGTGCATATATTACTTTGTCTTCCGTAACATCCCAAGCATTAGAAGAAACATAACCATCTACTGCTGTTCCTGTAAATGAGAAATCAGCATTCTTTACTTTTTCTCCACCTTCAGCACTTGTATACCAACCTTTTAATGCATAGCCTTGTCTTTCTGGTAAAGGTCCAATAGTATCATAAGTTGTTGAATAATATCCCTTATTTGTTATACCAGTCTCACCTTTTTTAGTTTGAAAGTATCCTGTTGATGGACTTCCGCCTGTTGAATTAAAACTTATACTTGCATTTCTAATATTTAATTGACCTATTTCATAAACAATATCATAATTATTTGTCTTGTTATTTTCTGAAGAATCAGTAATAACAACTGATGATGGAGTTATAGATCCAGAATCAGTAATATTAGTAGTACTTGGTGTCAAAGTAATACTACTAATAGTATCAGATGCCGCTAGTTCTCCAGTTATAGAATAACTTGATGCACCTGTTGATATACTGTTTCCATAAATAATAGTTTGCTCATTAGCAGTAATTACTATTGGTCTTTTATTAATAACAATAGTAATAGTAGCTACTGCAGTTACTCCTGAATTGTTATCAGTCGCTAATACTTCTATTTCATATGTACCAGATGGTGTATTTTCCTCAAATGATATTATCCTGTCATTTAATGATGCACCTTCTGGATAACCACTTACTAAAGAATATGAGTAAGAACCTGTTCCATTTGTTGCAGCATTAAATTGATTACTTGTATAATCAATTCCATATATACCTGAATTAAGGGTTTGATTATTAAATATCAATGAATTACTTGAAGCATTTGTTTCGAATAAAGTATCTTCATTTATTAATTGAATGCTTCCATTTGTTATTGGAGTTATACCTCTCTTTAACACTAAATTATCATATCCAGTTTCAATATTTCCTATCGGATATACTGGTGTTCCTTCTAATACATAGCTTTCACTTAGTATATTTTGACCTATTGCTTCATTATCTGCTTTTACTATTAATGTTGTTCCACTTCCTGCCGTTAAAGTTACTTTATAATTAGTTATTGATGCAGAATTATCTGATATCTTTCCATCTACATCTTGTACCCACACATACCAAGTTTCTTTAGTACTTATATTTGTATCTTTTGTTGTTGTAGTCGACCATCCTTCTGTACTTGATGTTGGTTTTGTACTTTGAGAATTACTTATTAAATATTTATCACAAGATGGTGCATTTACAGTAAATGTATTATAATCATTTCTTGTTATTACTGGTGTTGCATTATATACCCATATAGCATATAAAGTCATATCACTTGGAATAGTATTTGATGTTTTAACTACGTCACCTGCATTATATGTTGTTCCACTTCCATCTTGTTTTGTATTCCATCCATCAAATCTATAATTATCAGCACTTAATGATGATGCTGCGGAAGTTGATTCTTTATATTTCATTATTACACTACTAGGTGCTATTCCATGTCCATTTGAATTATACGTTAATGTTGCAGTTTTTTCTGTTGCACTTGTTGTAAATGTAATGTTTCCATTTATTGTATGAGTTAATCCATTACTAATATTTGCTGAGTTTTTCTTAATTACAAGATTATCATATCCTTCTTTTAATTCTGAAGTTACATATACCGATGAACCATATAATACATATGCTTTATCAGTAGCAAAATCTTCTCCACTTGACGAATCATATTTTGTTACCAAGGATGTTCCTTCTCCTTCACTTCTTGTAACTTTATTTACTCCTATACTTGCACTATTTGAAGAAACAGTTCCTCCAGTTATCGAACTTTCTGACCATACATAATATGTTTGTCCTTCTGATAAAGTTAAATTACCTGTACTTGTTGCTGTTGTCCATGTATCTAATGCAAATGTATTACTAGCACTATCTCCTGCACTTGGTTTTGAACTACTTGTACTTATATAATATGCTGCTCCATTTTCTGATTCATAGTTAAAGGTATTATGATCTATTACTGTTATAGTTGGAGCTGCCATTGATGTAGCACTTGATGTAAATGATGTGTCTCCATATATTACGTGATTACTTTCATTATCTATTGTTACTGTATTTTTCTTAATTATTAATGAATGATATCCTGTTTCTAATTCTCCTTTTGGATAAACAGTAGTACCATCTAAAACATAATTTCCATTTGTAATATTTGAGCCTGATACATCATTATCTGCTTTTACTGTTAATAATGTTCCTTCACCAGCTGTTATAGTTATTTTGTAGTTTTCAATAATAGCATAATTTTCAGATATCTTCTCATCTATATCTTGTACCCAAACATAGTATATTTCTTTTGAATCAGTACTTGTGTTTTTAGTTGTTGTTGTTGACCATCCTTCTGTGCTTGATGTTGGTCTTGATGTTTGTGCTTTACTAATAATATACTTATCACCAAAAGGTGCACTTACAGTAAATGTATTATGATCATTTACAGAAACTACTGGTATTGCAGTATATATCCAAATTGCATATAAAGTTGTATCACTAGGAACTTTATTAGCTTCTTTAAATACTTCTCCTGCATTATATGTAGTTCCACTTGCATCTGCTTTTGTATTCCATCCTGCAAATGTGTATCCATCTGTATTTATAGAGCCTGCTACTAAAGTAGCTTCTTTATATTTCATTACTACACTATTAGGTGCTATTCCATGTCCATTAGCATCATATGTTAATGTTGCTGTCTTTTCTGTTGCACTTGATGTAAATATTGTATCTTCATCTATTATATGATTTAATCCACTACTAACATCTATTGTATTTTTTTTGAATATAAGATTATCATATCCTTGTTTTAATTCTGCTCCTGCATATATAGTTGAACCTGCTAATACATTAGCTTTGTTTTCACTAAAGTTTATTGTACTTCCACTTTCTTGCCCATTCTTTACAATTATTGTTGTTCCTTCACCCTCATCTTTAGTTATTGTTTTTACACTAATAGTAGCATAATTATCAGATATATTTCCATCTTCATCTTGTACCCATACATAATATATTTGACCTATACTTAATGTTAAATCTCCAGATGAACTGCTTGTACTCCATCCTGAAGTACTTGTTGTTGGTTTAGTATTTTGTGTACTACTTATTAAATATTTCTTTGCTTCTATTGCACTAACTTGGAATCTATTATAATCAGTTACTGTTATAGTAGGTATTGCACTATATAACCAGTTAGCATACAAAGTCATAGGATATGGTACTACATTTATTTCCTTTATAACATCTCCGGTTTCATACGTTGTTCCTGTTCCATCTTCCGATGTATTCCACCCAAGGAATGTATATCCGTCTGCACTTATTCCATCTGCTGCTACTGTAGACTTAGTATATCTCATTGTTACACTTCTTAATGTAGATCCATGTCTATTAGCACTATATGTTAATGTTGCTGTCTTTTCTGTTGCACTTGTTGTAAATGAAGTATCTTCTTCTATACTATGATTTAATCCACTATCTATATCTAAAGTATTTTTCTTAAATAATAATGTTTCATAACCGATATTTAATTCTGCTACAACATTTATTTTAGAACCATTTAATACGTATACTATATTATCTCTAAATTCTTCTCCAACTGATGAATCATATTTTGTTGTTAGTAAAGTTCCCACACCTTCACTTCTTGTTACTTTATTAACTTTTATACTTGCACTCTTTGAGGATACTGCACCACCAGCGGTAGAACTTTCTGACCATACATAATAAGTTTGTCCTTCTAGTAATTCTAAATCACCTGTATTTGTTTCTGTAATCCATGTATCTAATGCAAAAGTACTAATTGCACTATCTCCCGCACTTGGTTTTGTATTACTTGTACTTACATAATAAGCCACTCCACCATCTGATCCATAGCTAAATGTGTCATGATCAATTACTGTTATAGATGGTGCGGATGCTGATACTGCACTTGAAGTAAATGTTGTATCTTCATTTATTATTTGAGAACTTCCATTAGTTATTGGAGTTGTTCCTTTTTTTATTACTAGTGTATGATATCCTGTTTCTAATTCCCCATTTGGATAAACTGGTGTTCCTTCTAATACATAACTGCCACTAGTTATATTTTCTCCTGTTATTTCGTTATCTGCCTTAACTAATAATTGTGTTCCTTCACCTATATTTAATAATATTTTATAATTAGTTATTTCAGCATGACTGTCTGATATTCTTCCATTTTCATCTTGTACCCATACATACCAAGTTTCCTTTGAATCTGTGCCTGTATCTTTAGTTGTTTCTGTTGACCATCCTTCTGTACTAGATGTTGGTTTTGAGACTTGAGTTTTACTAATAATAAATTTATTACCTGATGGCGCACTTACAGTAAACGTATTATAATCATTTCTTACTATCACAGGTGAAGCAGTATATAACCACTCAGCATATAAAGTAATTTCTCCACTTGATACTAAATTTTTAACTAATGCTTCGTCTTCATAATGTGTTCCTGTACCATCTGTTTTTGTATTCCATCCTGTAAATACATATCCTGGTTTTGTAAATGTATTCTTGTTTAATGCTTTTTCAACATTATATGTCATTTCTTCATTATCCATTGTTCCTGTTCCAGTATTATTATTAAATACTATATTATATCTGTTTGGAACATATACTGGATTTAGAACTAAATCATGTTCTATTATTTTTGTTATTGTTTTTGTAGTATCTTCGGTATTCCATTTAGTAAATGAATAGCCTTCTTTGTCTTTTGCAACTGAAGTTACTTCTGTTCCATAATAGTATTCTCCTGCTTCTGCACTATTAGGTATATCTATATTATCTTCATCTACATAAATTAAATTGTATTTATTTCTTGAATATTTATATTCAATTACTAATGATCCATCTTCTATTATAGTCTTTGTTTGTTTTTCAGGTGATGTAAATCCTGGATAATTTTTTGTATTAGGTGTTACTTCGCTACCTGTTACTCCTGTTAAAAATTCTGTTTCTTCTACTGTATATGTTTCTCCATCTAGATTCATCTTCTTATGAACTACTTGATATGCTGTTGAATCTCCTAGAGTATATAATGGTTTAATAGTTTTATCTGCAGTTATTATAAATGTATAAATTCTTGCGTTTCCACCATTTTTCCATCCAGTAAATACATATCCAGGTATATCTTTTGCAACTGTTGTTATTTCTGTTCCATAATAGTATTCTCCTGTTTTATCTTCTTCTACTTTTTCTGGATCCTCTACAGTTAATGTATATTTATTTCTTGTATACAAGTACTCTACTATTAATGATCCATCAGGTTTTATTCTAACTGTTTGTGGGGATGGAGATGTAAAACCAGTATATGTTTTAACCTCTGGTGTTACTTCGCTATCAGTTTCTCCTGTTAAATATTCTGTTTCCGCTACAGAATATGTTTCTCCATCTAAATTCATTTTTTTATGAACTACTTGATATGCTGTATTTGGATTTGGAGTATATACTGCACCAATTTCAGTATCTCTTACTAATTCAAACGTATATTCTTTTGCAGTTTCATTATCAGTCCACTTACTAAATGTATACCCTGGCTTATCTTTTGCTTTAATTGTTATTACCGTTTGATATGGATAACTTCCACTAGTAAATATACTTTCTATATTTTCTGGTTCAATTAATAATAGGTTACAATTAATTCTTGTATAATTATAAATTAATTCACTAGATCCATCTGCTCTAATTAATAAATCCTGTTGTTCTGGTGATGTAAATCCTACTCTGTCTCTTGTTTGAGGTCTAACTGTTGAATCAGTAACACCTCTTAAGTCTTCTACTTCTTCATCATAAGTTCCATCTAATTTAGGGTATCTATGAATAACTCTATATGCTGTATCTGAATTTTTTGAATAATTTGCTATGTAATGCAAATCTCCAGTCATATTATTTATAGTAACTTCTGTTTGTAATACATTTCCATTACTTCCTGTCCATCCTGAAAAAGTATATCCAGGTTTTGTAGGATTATTTAATATAATCGTATCTTCTATGTTATATGTGTCAGGATTAAATGCTATTCCTCCATCATAATCATATGTTATATTATAATTTATTATTGTATACATAGGTTTAACAGTCATTGATCTTAGTACTATTGTATCTTCCGATACCGCTACATTTCTATCATCCTCATAACCATTAAATGAATAACCCTCTTTATCTTGGACCGGTAAATCTCCTATCTTATTTCCATGAATTACCTGCCTTAGTCCTATTCCTTCTACCATTACATCATGTATTTCAAATTCACCTTTTGCTTCTATAGATTTAAATGTAACCGGTAGTTCATATCTATCTAATGCAAATATTGCAAATGGTAATAATAATAAAGGTATAATTAAAATGAATAATCCTATATTTATTTTTTTAAATTGTATTCTCTTTTTTACATATATAAAGCCTAATACTCCAAATATTAAAACTATTACATATAATATAATATTATCACCAGTTTTAGGATTATTAATAATTATATTTGTACTTTCACCCTTATCATTTACAAGTTTTATTGTAATCACCAAATTATCTATTTCTATTTTATCTTGATTTATTAATTTGTTTTTATATAAGAATTTTATTTTTACTTTTGTATTGTTAGAAAAATAGTCTTTGCTATAATCATAACTTGTAGTAATATACCTATTTTTATTATTATCAACAATAGATTCTATTTTATATTTGTTCTTTTCATTATTAGTTATTGTTAAATCATATATAGCATAATCATTTTCTTCATTGAATGTTACTTTGCTAGTTATTTTATTATTATTTAGTACAGGTGATTCTACTTCGGCCGTACTTGATTTGTCTATTAGAGATATCTCTGTTGCATTTATATCTAACGCAAATACTTTATCACACAAAAAAATACTAAAAAAGAAGATTATAAATAATAATATATTTTTTCTTTTAATACGATTCAAATACATATCTAATACCTCTATTTTCCTTATTATAATTTTAACACTATAGTGCTAAAAAGACAATAAAAAACACTTTTTAAATAAAGTGTTTTTTAAATTGTTGGAAATACCTTTGGTCCTATTGGTGAACCTAATATGTACCATCCAAAAATTATAAATAACCATAAAATTGTTACACCAATAAAGAATGGAACTAACAAGTTATAACATTTCTTTATAGAAAAATCACTCTTACTATATAATCCCATAAATCCTAAATAAATGGCAAAATATGGGAATATTGGTGAAACAATATTAGATACACTAGATGATAATCTAAATAATGCTCCTGCAAATTCTGGAGTTAGATTTGACTTCATAAATGCTGGCATAACTGATGAAGAAAACATACTCCATTTTGTTGCAGTTGATGAAATCACAACACTAGATAACATTATAGCAATACTAGATATAAGCATTAATATAACAAATGAGAAATTACCATTTCTAACAAATGTATATAATATACTTGTTAATACTTCTCCTATATTAGAATATTTAAATATAGCTATAAATTCAGATGCAAAGAATATGATTAATAATAATTCTCCTATATTATTTAATGATCCTTTTAATATTTTTATAAGATCTCTATCTGTTTTTATTTGCTCAGTAATTATTCCATATATTAATCCACATAAAAATGCTGCTAATGAAATTATTATTAATATACCATTTACAAATGGAGAGTTTGCTCCAAATAACTTATTAACATATAGAAATTGAGTGTTATCTAATAATCTACCTGATAATGGTAAACCAGGAATAATCGAATAAACAAATATTACTCCTAAAACTGCTAATGTAATTAATGAAACTTTTATTCCTTTATTTCTTAGTTTTTCATCTATTGTTTTTTCTTCTTCTTCAACTCTTACTGGTCTTTTTCTAGATAGAATTTCTGTAATTATTGTAACTAACAATGCTAATAATAATGATGAAACTGCTATGAAATATAGATTACCACTATATCCATATGAATAATCAGAATCAATCATTTTAACAGAGTTTTTACCTATTTCTATTAAACTATAATCTAAAGATGTAATAAATAAATTAATATTTGCTCCTGCTGCAACTGAAACAAATGCCATAGTCATACCAACAACCTGACTTCTTTTATATTCTGTAAACAATGCTATTGAAAAAGGTATCATAATTACAAATGCTAAATCTTGTGAAAATCCCATTACAATGCATAATAGAGAAAATGTAAAGAATGCAACACTTCTTGGAACAACCTTAGATAACCTGCTAAATATTTCTTTTAATAATCCAGTTTTTATTAAAGTTCCCATTCCTAATAAACCAATAATTACTGTACCAAACGGTATATACTTTAATAAATTATCTACGGTTCCACCAAATAAGAACTTTAAACCTTCAGTACTTATTAGTGATTTAACTGTTAATATTGTTGTAGTTACTCTACCAGATTGTGAAACACTATATTCTGTTCCTTGCAAACCTAGTAAAGATAATAAAAAGCTTAATAAAACAGTTATTATTATTAGCAATAGAAAAAACCAAACTGGATGCAATCCCCTTTTCTTTTTTAATTCATCCATACTATTCCTCCACTATTTTTTTTAATTTTTTATTAAATTCTATTCTTGGAAGCATTATTGTACGACCACAATTTAAACATTTAATTTTTATGTCTACTCCCATTCTTACTATTTCCCAAAGATTAGTACCACAAGGATGATCTTTCTTCATAATAACTTTAGAACCTAATTTATATTCATTATTCATAAAATCACCTTATTCATCCATACTAAAATTCATTATTTCTAAAATTCTATTTAAATCTTGTACATTAGTAAAACTAATACTTATCTTATTTGAATTAATTTTAACTTTAGTACCTAATTTTTCTTTTAACATGTGTTCAACATCTTTGTATTCATTATCTTTTTTAACTCTATTGATAGGTGTTGATCTTTTAAATTCATTGTTATTTGCTAGTTCTTCTAACTCTCTAACACTTAAATCTTCTTTAATTACTTTGTCTGCAAGATCTTCTACTTTAATTGGATCTTCTAGTTTACTTAATACTCTTGCATGACCCATACTAATTTTATTATATAAAACTAAATCTTGTACACTTGCTGGTAATTTTAATAATCCAAGCATATTTGTTATATGGCTTCTACTTTTACCTACTTTGTTAGCTAATTCTTCTTGTGTGATTTGATAACTATCTAACATTGCTTTATAAGCATTTGCTTCTTCTATAGCACTTAAATCTTCTCTTTGTAAGTTTTCAAGTAAAGCTATATTCATCATTTCATCATCAGTAAAATCTTTAACAATTGCAGGTATAGTACTTAAACCTGCTTTTTTAGATGCTCTATATCTTCTTTCACCTGCTACTATATCATAACCTTTTATAGTCTTTTTTACTATTATTGGTTGAAATACACCATGAGCTTTAATTGAAGAAGCTAATTCATTTAATGCTTCATCATCAAATATCTTTCTTGGTTGGTATGGATTTGGTCTTAAATCTGATAATGATAATTCAACTATTTCATTATTTTTTTTAGCCTCATCTACTATAGATTCTTCTATTTGTTCAAAACTAGTTATATCATCACTAAATAGTGATTCTAACCCCCTACCTAACGCTTTCCTTTTCTCCTGCATTTCTCTCAATAACCTCCTTCGCTAAGTTAATGTATGCTTGAGTACCTTTACTCTTAGAATTATAATTTGCTATTGGCTTTCCATGAGATGGTGCTTCAGCAAGTACTATTAATCTTGGAATAATTGTATCATATACTTTTTCTTTAAAGAAACTTCTAATATTTTCTACTACATCTAAACCTAATATTGTTCTAGAATCAAGCATAGTTAAAACAACACCTTCTATTTCTAGATTAGGATTTGTTTTCTTTCTTGCAGCTCTAATTGTATTAAGTAATTGCATAATTCCTTCTAATGCAAAAAATTCACATTGAACAGGAATAATAACCGAATCAGATGCAGTTAATGCATTTGATATTAAACTACCTAAACTAGGCGGGCAATCAATTAATATATAATCATAATCATTTTTTAATTCTTCTAAAACCATCTTTAATTGACCACTTTTAGAAAAAGATGGATTCATTTTTTGCAATGTTGGGATATTTACTTCATATGAAGCTAAATTAACATTTGCTGGAATTAAATCTAAATTCTTAAATTTTGTTTTTTTAACAACTTCTCTTGGACTTTTTTCCATTACTAATGCTTCATAAATAGTATTAGTTAATGCACCTTTTTCAATACCTACTCCTGTAGTAGCATTACCTTGTGGATCAAAATCAACCAACAATACTTTTTTACCTAATATACCTAAGGATGAAGCTAAATTTATACTAGTGGTAGTTTTTCCTACCCCACCTTTTTGATTAACTAGTGAAATAATTTTACCCATAATCACACCTACTTGTTTTCTTTTTATGTCATATATTATTGTATCAAAAAAAGCATTTTTTTTAAATGCTTTTTACTAAATTGATAAAATATTTTTTTTAGCAGAATCTTTAACCGTATTATCTGTCATAAAACAAGATATATCTTCCTCTAATGAGTTGCCAACTTGATCATCTATAAGAGTTATAAAACCAGTATTTTCATTATCATAATATTCACATTTAATAGTATCATTTATCGCTTTTACTACTTTTTCTTTATTTAACTGATATATGTATTTTTGTGTTAATATAGGAATTCTTACAAATTGATCTACATCAAGTATAGTAACTCCATTCTCAGTAAACAAAATATTGCCTTCATGAGAATCCTCTATAAGTATATGTTTCTTAGATAACTCCTCTAGTGTTTCTTCTAGCATTTTAGTTATGTCATTCATATATTTTTTATCCATATCTAACAATTCTACTTTTTTATCTTTTACATAATCCATTGTATATGCATCAATAGGTAATATTTTTTCTATCTTACCACTAAAGGCATGATAATAATCTTTTAACCTTACTAGGTTTGGAATATTATATTTTTTTAATAACAAAAAAATCTTTTTTGATATTATTGAATTATATTTAACATCAGATAAATATATTTTTAATAATATATCATCATTTTTATATACATTAGAGAATCTACCAGAATTAAAATAAGTAAAATTTTTTGTATCTAATATTTCATCTTTGCTTGAATAATATATAGGCATTAGATCATCTCTTTCACGAAAATTATTTTAATTTAATAAAACAAAAAAAGCAAGTAATACTTGCTTTTTGTTTGCAATTTTTATCTCTTTGAGAATTGTGGTGCTTTTCTTGCTTTCTTTAATCCTGGTTTCTTTCTTTCTTTAATTCTAGAATCTCTAGTAATCATACCTTTAGCTTTTAGAATTTTTCTGAAAGATGAATCA
>Ga0129307_1000446_pt1 | contig 64055 bp, 54 predicted proteins | sample P1105metagenome_FD_94437 | JGI IMG/M metagenome (GOLD analysis project Ga0129307, IMG submission 94437) | Capybara group fecal microbial communities from Wisconsin, USA - P1105 metagenome | ecosystem: Host-associated > Mammals > Digestive system > Large intestine > Fecal | place: USA: Wisconsin... | reverse complement strand
GTTGACCAGTCACCATAGACAACGGAGCCATCAATCATGTCAACCGTGGCATTCCGAGTGAGCTTGGCCTCTTGTTTAACAGTTTTGACCGTACCATCGGGCTGTTCGATATTGATTGTACGAGTAATCGTTTTATTCAGATCGCTGTCGCTAACGCCCTTGAACTTCGCAGCACCGTTTGGAATCTGAGTACCATCAGCTTGCGGCTTGTCAGACGCGATCGTTACATGATCATGATCGACTGCAATCGTAACGTCACCTGGGTTGGCTGTTATGGTAATCGACGACGGCACGGACGTTGGATCGACCAATTTATAGCCTGTTGGCACGCTTGGCGTAAACGCAACGACATCATCAGTGTAACCGTCAAGCGAGTCATTCTTGACAACTTGACCATTGTAGACGTAGTTGATTTGAACAGTTTGTGAATCAGCTAAATACTCAACCGCAACTGTTTCGTCCTGGTCACCGTTAGTAACCGACTTCTTTTCAACCGTCACTTGAGTTGGCGTGTAGCCATCAACTGTTGGCACAACATATTCCGGCCATTGTGCCGTTGACCAGTCACCATAGACAACTGAGCCATCAACCATATCAACCGTAGCGCTTCGTGAAATTTTAGCCGTTTGGGTAATATCATTGCCACCGCTGTATGGATCGTTGACTTGAATCGTTCGTGTGATCGTTTGATTCAGATCGTTATCGCTAACGCCTTTGAACTTAGCAACACCGTTTGGAATATCGGTATCATCAACTTGTGGATTATCGGGCGTAATCGTTACGTGGTTATGCTCAACGGTAATCTTGGTATCTGGTGTGTTAGTGCTCAGCTTGATCGTTACTGGAATCGTTTGACCATCAACCAGTTTCCAACCTGTTGGTACGACGCTGTTAGTGTCCACGGTTTGACCGGTAACGCCATTAACCGTATCGGCCTTGATCGTGTTGCCGTCCGTATCAGTGTAAACAATCTTGGCCGTTTGCGGATTAGCCGTATAGTGCAGTGTAACCGTTGAGTTGTCAGAATCGCCCGTTGCCGTAGCCGTTGGTGCCGTTTCAGCCGTATAGCCATCAATTGCACTTGGCGTGTAAGCCACAAACGTCTGCGTGCCTTCCTTCCAATCCGTGTAGCCCTTGAATTCGCCAGTTACCATATCGTATTGGGCTTGACGACTGAAAGCCAGTTTTTGTGTCGTCGTTGACTGCGAGCCATCGGGTTTAACTATCGTAATTGTCCGAGTAACGTCTTTGTGCGTCTTGTTCCAGGCCGCATCATCGGTGTACATCAGATTAGGGTAGCGTTCTGAATTGGTCGTCCGCAAGGCAATCTTAGTTGGGGATGAGTAACCATCAGTCTTAGCGATTTTGTGTGTTAAATGTACGGTATAGGTATTACCATTAATCCAGTTATCGACACTCGGCATCGCCAAGTTGAAAACGTCGTAATAACCTTGACCCCACGGCTTCAATACGTTGGAATCTGAAACACCAACCAGATCATACATACCGCTCAAAGCAACGGCGTCCGTTGAGGCATGGCCAGTATCATCCAGACCAAAAATCCAAACTGCAGTAGTCTTGCCTGGTTGTAAGGAAACGTTGGTTGAATAAACAACCTTGCCGTTTTCGGTATCATCAACCCACTGTACCGTAACGGTTTCCGTGTTTACGGTATAGGTCACGTTAACCGTGGTATCTGACATTGAACCATCAACGGTTTGCTCCGGTACACTGGTCTGACTGACCGTATAGTGTTCAATTGCAGGGACATCAACGGCATCCCACTGGCCCTTGGTCCATTTGCCGTAAACAACGGAACCATCAACCATGTCAACAACTGCGTCTCGTGTTGACGTAAAGGTCTGTTTCGTAGTCTTAGCTGTACCGTCGGGATTGGTAATCGTTACCGTCCGCGTTACCGTCTTATTCAGATCGCTTTGACCAACGCCTTTGAATTTCGCGGTTGTCGCACCGTTTTGAATCTGCGTCCCCGTAGTTTGCGGTTTGTCATGCGTTACAGCAACGTGATTATGTTCGATCGTAATCGTCGTGTCTGGCACGCCGTCGCCATCAAACGTTACTGAAGTTGGAATTGTCTGCGGTGTCGTCATCTTCCAGCCCGTTGGTACCGTACTGTTAACGGTCTGCGTCGTGTCAGTCTTGCCGGAGATCGTATCCGTCTTAACGACCGTGCCGTTGGTGTCAACGTATTTAATATGCGTGTTTTGCGTGTTAACAGCGTAAATCGCCGTTAGCTCGGCAGTTTTCATCGCTGTTGAAGTTCCAGCGGCAATCCCAATCGTATCAGTGAACGAACTGCCAGAATAGGTTGGATGCCAGCCTGGCACGCTTACGTTATAAGGGATGGAATAAGTAAAGTATTGCCAGCCCGCTGGTACGTCTTTTACAACACCTTCAGCTGGAGTTCCTAAACCATCAATCTTAGTACCCGTCTGCGAAATTGATTCAAGTACAAATGGCGTGGCCGTGTACTTGCCCGTTACCAAGTCTTTGGTCGTCGTCCGCTTGTACTTGGTCGTAATCACCGTGTCGGGCATAAACGTATTCGTTGCGCCATCTTTTTTATAATGTACAGTTACCTGGAACGACGCATGATTCATTGGATCATCATCAGCAATCGTTTGAATCTGATGCTTCAAGTGAATCTGAACGGTATCATCAGCCCCGCTCAGCGTTACCGACGTTGGAATCGTCTGACCACTGACCAATTCATAATTAGCAGGCAGTGTCATTGACACGGCGTCAACGTCACCAGCATAGCCGCTTAATACAGTTGGTGTACCAACAACTGCACCGTTGTTGTCATCATCGACAAATTCAACGGTGGTTTTCGCGGCTGTTTTTTCTTTCCATTCCGCATTATACGTTCCATTTAACAACTCGGCCAGAGTTGCAGATTGTCCTAATGTTACGCCATCAGGATTAAATGCAATAAAATCATAGTTAGGCCGTGTAGCTGTTTCATTTAAAACGGCATCAAAAGCTGCAGTTAACTCAGCTGACAAGCCGGAATTAGCTTTAATCGTTGCTTGATAGGTTTTGGCAAGCTGTTGGTAATTGCTGGTTGAATCATCAGCTAACTGATCAATTTTACTGGTCAAGGTACTGTTCTTTGCTTGCTCTGGAGTATAAGCAACCGTCAAAGTCTTAGAATCAGTTTGCGCATTATTACTGCTAAGGGTTGCATCATCCGCATTAGCTTTAAATTGAAGTTTAGAAACTCGATTATCACTAGCGTAATCATAAGCTAAAAGCTTGCTATCTTTGGTAATTACCTCTAATGGAACATAAGACTCAACATAAAACATCTTACTTATATCAGCTTTGGATGTATCCCAGTTTGATAAATCTAAGGATGTTAAATTATTGCAAGCGGCAAACATCATTTGCATACCAGTAACATTAGACGTATTCCAGTTTGATAAATCTAAGGATGTTAAATTATTACACTCGCCAAACATGCCATACATATTGGTAACATTAGACGTATCCCAATTCGATATGTCTAAGGATGCTAAATTGCTTTCTTCAAACATGCAATACATATCGGTAACTTTGGATGTATCCCAATTCGATACGTCTAAGGATGCTAAATTGCTTCCTGCAAACATATGGTGCATATCGGTAACTTTGGATGTATCCCAATTTGATACATTTAAGGATGCTAAATTACTACAGCCAAGAAACATGCCATACATATCAGTAACTTTAGACGTATCCCAATTTGATACGTCTAAGGATGTTAAATTGCTACAGTCAGCAAACATACTGCTCATATTAGTGATTTGACTCGTGTCTAGTCCTCTTAAATCCATTGATGAGAATGTTGAGGACTGAAATACTTGGTTCCAATCTGCATCACCAATAATCAAAGTATCTGCAGAATTAAGCTTGCCACAAGCAACAACTTTAGCGCCACCATTGTTGGAAATAGTTAATTTAGTAACACCACTGGTGGCTGCCAATTTTTTAGCCAAGTCATACGTTAAATAAACTGTACCGTTACTGATTGAAACGCCAGCGTTGGCAAAATCAACGGCATTAGGCACGATAATCGTTGAATCAGTACCGGTATAACCAGTCAGAACAATCTCATTGGCCGTGCCGTTAGGAACCACGTCATAAGTCCACTTTGAAACATCCGGCGTTTCAGTCGCTGTACTTGTTGCCAAGCTGGTTGTCAACGCACTATCTGTAACTAAATCTACGGCTGATGATGATAGATCAAGCGTCGTCGTTGCCAAATCACTGGTTGAAACTGTATTTACCGCTGGTTCAGCAGTTTGGCCTGCGCTACTTGCCGCAGAGTTTGCTGACGCATCTTGGCTGTTAATCGTCGATTCACTGACTGGGGATGCACTCACGGCTGATTCAGAGTTTTGGCTAGTTACCGTTGTTGAACCACTTGTTGCTTGACTGGTGGCTGAATCAGTTGTATTTTGTGTGTCCGCCGTTAAGCTGGCACTTTGAGCAATCATTAACGTACCGCTTGATGATCCAGCTGAATCCGCTACTGAGCTTACAGCCGGGCTTTGCGATTCATCCCCTGTTGGCAATGTATCTGCTTGTGCCGTAACTCCCAGATACAGTGTCGTACTCAGCAAGACGCTGGCAACGCCGACTGAAAGTTTGCGCAGGCCATAATGCGGTGTCTGATCCGCCGTTTTGGTCTGTTTTAAATGTAAGTTGTTTTTTGATACCATATATTTTTTCTCCTATCCAATGAACTTATCGACATCTGCCATGGTTAAAACGTCAGAGCGCTTAACGACGACTGCCTTGCCGTTTTCTGCTAAATGAAAATGAAAGACGTCCGTATCAACACGCTTTTGCTGTTCAATTTCTGCGGTGCTTTCTCGTACCAGCAGATGCCGATTATTACGCAGTGTCAGTTGCGCCATTTATTTCGCCTCCCCTATTTCAGTGCCTGCCAGATAATCCAGACTGACATGATAGTGTTCAGCGATTTTAACCACTACTGACATTGGAATCTCCGTCGTGCCGATTTCATAGCGTCTTAGATCGTTTAATGGCAGGTTCAACTTTTTTGCCAATTGTGCCTGCGATTCATTGTTGATTTCCCGCAAGAAAAAGATTCGATCGCCCAGCCGGGCCATTTCGGGAATCTCATCGGCGATCATTGGCCGGCGCAAAAGCGCGGGGCTTTCGTGATAAAATCGGGCCAGTTCCTGCCATAATTGATTTGTCGGCAAAACCTGACCTTTTTCCATTAAGCGCAGGGCGTTGGCCGAAACACTGTAGCCGATCGTTTTGGAAAGATCAGCCGCCACGCACGAAAGATGCGTATCGTTATAGCGTTCGGTTCGTGCCCAGGCCAAGTGATTTGGCTGAGTCAGCTCCATCAATTGAACCGCCCCCTTTAATAGTTGTATTGCTGACTAAGTGCCTTGCGTACACTGGTCGGCGCATGGCGATAGCTCATCTTCTTAACGTAAGTGCCGCGTACCATTAAACGGTTGGCCCCCGTGGCATCGCACGTAATTAGCGTGATCATCTTTTCTTTGGTGTTCTGTACCAGATCCGTCCGATACTTGGAAACGAACTGCTTTTGCGTAACCCGATATTCATAGACGTGCTTGAGATCAGTAACGTAGATCATCTGACCGACCTTGCCCTTGTAGTAGAGTGGGCTAAACAGCGTTTTAGGCCCCAGATTGCTCATATTGTGGCCGGCTAAAGCGTAGTTGCCATGGCCCATCTTAACGTCGGGACGCAACGTACCAGCTGAGAGTGCCAGGTTTTGATTGCTGACGCCGTTCGTAATTGGCAGCGTCATATCAATGCTGGGCATGCTGATCACACCGACAATCGGCAAGTCCTTGCCTTTGGCCCGCGCTTTGGCAACGTTAGCCATGGTCAGTTCCTTGACTTCACCGTAGTTATACTTGGCCGATTTGTGACGGTTTTTGTTCACTTGTGCTACTGAAATATTTGGATGGTACGATTCGATCAGATAGCTTTTGATTTTCTGGTTAAAAATCAATGCCAAACTAACAGCTACCAATACAACGATACCAGCATATTTAGCGATTTTTCGTTTACTCATAGATTCCTCCCTTTCTTTAGTTATCAGATGATTTTCCAAATCCCTTTGAAAAAGCCTATAAATATAATAAACCGTCTGTATACATAAGTACAAACGGTTTGTAAACGAATCTTCGTACAAAATAAAAAGCCGTCGGAAAATCCGACGACCGTCTGACACAAGGTTATGTCTGATATTTAATTGTAGGTATCCAGTATACAGGAATTCAGCATTTTCGGCAAACTAACGTGTACGTCGACGTTTTACCGAAACACCAGTCAACCCAGCCAAAGCCATCCCCAGCAAACCGATCACACTGGCACTTTCAGAACGTTCATTGCCCGTTTGTGGCAAAATCGTTGCTGAATCAGCTTGTGGTGCATTCATATCATTATCATTGCCGTTATATGATGAATTATTAATATCTTGATATGAACCATTGTTAAGATGATTGCTAAGATCTTTGTTTTGATAATCAACTTGATCATTGCCATTGGCATTATCATTAGCTGAATCTTCATCTGGCACAATATCTTCAACGGCATCAATGCTTGGATAATTAGTTGGCTTTAGATCTTGGCCTTTGACTTGATCTTCAACCGCATCAATAGATGGATAATTGATCAAACCACGGCTTTGATCTTGATTTGAGTCATCATCTTTGGCCTTATCTGCATTCTGATCCTTTGATGAATCATTGCCTTTGTCATTATCAATCGCTTGGCCTTTGACTGAATCATTGTCTTTAGCAGTATCTGCATTCTGATCCTTTGATGAATCATTGCCTTTGTCATTATCAATCGCTTGGTCTTTATTTGAATCATCATCTTTGGCCTTATCTGCATGCTGATCTCTGCTTGCATCAACAACAGCTTCCAGAGCCGTTAAGCGAGCCTTAGCCGTAGTCAACTGTTGTTGAGCCGTCTGCAGGGCCGTTTGGGCCATGGTTAGTGCCGCTTGCTTAGCCGCCGTTTGTGCTTTAGCATCATTCAGCGTTTGCTTAGCCGTTTGAAGATCTGCTTGAGCCTTAACAAGAGCGTCCTTGACAGCCGCCAGTTTTTGTTCCCGATTCGTCTGTTCTTTTTTGGCGGTCTTGATTTTATCGTTGGCCGCATTAATTTCATCGAGCTTGGCTTGGTCGGCCTGCAGCTGTTGTTGAGCCTTGGCAAGATCGCTCTTAGCCGTGTTCAGTTTCTGCGTTAATTCTGTAGCTTGTGCAGAATCAGCCGTCGTCTTTTGCTTAGCAGCAGCCAGATCAGCCTGTTCCTGGGCGAGTTTCAGTTGCGCCTTGTTCAGTACCGTCTGCGCGTCCGCTTGAACATCCTTAGCTTCAGCCAGTTTCTGCAAGGCCGTGGCATATCCCTGCTTAGCATCTTCATAAGCCGAATTCAGTGCCTTGTTTTCAATTGTCGTGCGGCCATTCTTAGCATTGAACGTTGCATCATTGGTGATCATCACGGGCAGATCCGGCACGATCAGATAGTGCGTGTTCAAGTCCTGCATGTCGCCATTTGACATTGGATTGTAGGCAAAGCCAAAGTAAGAGACCTTTTGCGCTGCCCGCTTAAACGAATTCATGTAATCCATCCCCAGCAGACTGATTGCATGGCCGTGATTCGGCGCGCCGCCATCATCAAAGAAGAACGTCCGCATATTAGAAAAGACCAGACCAAACAAATCGTTCATCGTCAACTGTTGACTTGGATAGACCTCACTGTCCGCGTCTTCAATATACTGACCGTTGTTATCAGCTGGATAGGCAACGCCGTACAGCATGGCAGCTTTATTGATGGTCGTATTGTCATGTGCCTTTTTAACGGTAATATCCCAATTGTCAGCCACATAACCGTTCATGACCTGCTTGGCAAGTTCCATCATTCCCGTCGTTGGCGCAACATGGCCGACATACGGAGTAAATCCAAGCGCATCGCGAACCTGGTTGACCAGATAGGCAGCATATTCAGCCAAGCGAACTGCCTGTTCATCCGTCAAGCCATCACTGCTGATCAGTTCTTCCTTTAGTTTTGGCGACTGATTGTATTGATACTTGTTCAGCGTTTTTGAAGAATCCATCAGATCGCCGTCGCTTGGCATATTGGTATCAAGTGCTTTAAATAACGCTTCTTTAGCTGTTGCCAGATCCGTGCTGGAAGCTCCGCTTTGCCAAGCCTTTAGATAATCACTGGCCGCCTTTTGAGTCGCATCATTGACGGCAAGACCTTGGTAATCATCTGCAGGCGTTTCAGTATATTCCGGCGTATTATCCAACACTTGTCTGAGCTGATCAGCATTAGCCTGCGCCGTTTGTACCCCTTGACTGGCTTGGCTGTATGCCGATTGTGCCTGGCCAACCGCGGTTTGGGCTTGACTGGCAGCCTGTTCGGCATCGCTGAGCGCCTTTTGGCCGTCTTGACTGACGGAATCGTTCAGTGCGGCTTGAACGCTGTTAACTGCACTTTGCGCTGATTTCACCGCTGTTTGATCATCAGCAACCTGCTGTTCGTTAGCCGTCGTGTCTTGCAGCTTTTGATCAGCCGCAGCTTTGCCATTGTCAACCGCCGTTTGGGCATCGTTGGCGGCCACCTGCGCTGAATCTACATTAGTCTGTGCCTGGTCAGCTACCTGTTGGGCTTGGCTCTGCAACGTCTGAGCCGAGTTCAAAGCATCTTGTGCTGAACTGACGTTAGCCTGCGCTTGGTCAACATCGTTTTGTGCCGTCTGTACCTGTTGCTGAGCCTTAGCAAGCGAATCGGTGGAATCAACCGTCTGATTAGTCGAACCGGAATTGCTTTTAACTTCGTCGGCACTGGCCGACTGCGCTCCGGTTACCAATACAGCCGCTAACGCCGCACCCGCAAGCATGAGTTGTTTCTTTTCCATATAGTTACCTACTACCTTTCTCAAAAATTAAAAAACAGCTTATACACGTAGTATAAGCTGTTATACAAATGTTTTACAAACGAAACTTAACTGTTTCTTTAGATAATTACTGCTTTCCAAAATAGAACTCATTAGTGATCCGGTACAACTGAACGTTATCTAGTTGATTGTCGAATCGAATTTCTGGGCCTTTGATAATCAACGTCCGCGTGACACCGTTACTGGTCGTGACGTTGTAGACCCAACAGCCTAAAAGTTGCCAAGTTGGATTGTAGATCCAGAAATCAGTTAGATACATTAAAAACCAAGACCAGATACACGCGACAATCATCGCAGGCGTAGTTTGGATGCCTATTGCGATTACGGCCATCATGACTGGAAACGTTGCAAACTTGGTATCCGAATTTCGTTGAATGCGACATGATCCGGCAATTTGATCAGTCGGCTTGCGAATCAACATTGTCGCCGGATAGACGATCAAAATCAGCGCAATGATTCCGAGAATGCCGAAGTGCCAGTCGAACAAGGCCTTAAACATAACCAACCATGCCGTCGTTGACGCTGACAGCATCATTCTTCTCAACTTATGCATCATAGCGCAGCACCGCCTTGTTCAAACCAAACGCAATTAGATTGCCCAAGCCCAGATTAACGGCACCCCACGCAACCAAGACGCCCGTCGTGTAGATGAGCTGACGAGTCAATTCAGCCGAAATATCAAAATTCCAAATCCATCCAAACGCCAGATACAAGTCGCACGCCAATCCGATCAGCAGTAACGGCAGCCAAGAATCAATCAATACCAGACTCAGCTTTTGCAAAAATTTCATAACAATCGCTCCTAACGTTCTTATCTTTTCAACGATTATATAATAACCCTAACAGCTCTATGTGTCAATATCTATTCACTAAAAATATATCAAAACGTTACTTTTAGTACATCGAAAATATAAAGCGAGTGTTAATAATGTTCACTTTACGTTCACTAAATATTCACTTTGAATGTCTTAAAAATGAAAAAGAACAGCATTTTCGCTGCTCTTTTTGTTAATTAACCAATCGTCATTGTGTCAGTATTTAATTCATTCAGCAATGGCGTATCCGTTTCAGCCAACGAATCAATAATCATGATCTTCTTGGCTCGCGTAATGCCAACGTATAACAAGCGCCGTTCTTCTTCAACCTGTTCGGCGACGCTCATGACTCCACGATAGAGAATCTGCTTAGCATTTTCGTCTAATGATTCCCAAACCCACTCATCAGATTTCCATTGTGGAATACTGTTTGGATTGTCAGCCGTGCCGATCATCCCGGCTAAGGTTGATTGAATCTCTGAAGTCTGCACATCTTCATCCATCTGCGACAAAATACAAGATGCGACTGGCTCCATGCTGACATGGAAACTTGCCAGCGTTTGGAATACGCGGAACAGATTCTTTGCCTGCGACAATCGCTCGCAAAATTCGCTGTAGTCCAGATCAATTGGATATTCTTCGGCCAAATCAAGCCGGTCTTGACTTACCATGTCAACATTCAAGCCGTAAAGGCAAACATTGTCCCACTCCAGACCTTTAGCGCCGTGCAGGGTCATGGCACTGAATCGTTTATCGGTATGCAGATCATACGCTGTCTTCTTTTTTTCTTCTTTAATCATGAATTCTTCCCAGGTCTTGTTTTTAACCATCTGATCAAAGTAATCAGTCAGCATCAGATAATCGGCATACGAGAATGAAAGCATATTTTTCTTCGTACAGAACGTATAGTATTCCTCGGTCAACGACTTAGCAGAATTTAGAACCATTGCCGCATCAACATTATTGTTGGTCTTATGTTTTTCTTTTGCTAATTCTTCCAGTACGATCCGCGTTAAACTGACCAACTTAGCCGCATATTGATAACTGCTTAATTCTTGCAGTTCTCGTTGCAATGGACCGCTATCTAACAGTTCTTCGATTGAGTGTGCACCAACTTCGCCATTTGCTCGACCGATTGCATCCCGGAATTTCCGTCCCTTAATACGGTTGGAAAACTCAATGAACTTATCAACATCATCATGATACAAAGCATCTGCTAATCCAAACAAATCATAGTAAAGAATATGCGATTGAAGTTTCTTATTACTATTGGCGTAAATGCCGTGTGATGCCAGCCAGTCAACCACAACCATCAGATCACGGTTGAATCGTGTCAGCACAGCAAACGACTGATCGGGATGCAAATTATAGCGCTTAAGCAGATCGAGCATGGCTGGATCGTCATTTGAGACCGTCAACGATCCCCGATCAATCTGCATAGCCAGGCCACCTTGATTATAAGCTTTCAATTGTTTGGCTAAACGATGCTGATTGTTTTCAATCATTGGCGCCGCCGTATTCAAAATTCGACCGCCCGTGCGATAATTCGTGGAAAGATGATACGTTTTGGCACCTGGAACCTTATCTTGAAAGCCTAAGATAATCTCTGGCGAACTGCCACGGAATGAATAGATGCTCTGATCGTCATCCCCAACTACAACCATTGATTTTAATACTGATTCGGGGAACAGTTTGCGTACCAGATTCCACTGCAAGGGACTGATGTCTTGGAACTCGTCCAGATAGATCTGCGTAAACGGCGCTACATAGCGCTTAATGACATCGGTAAACTGATCATTTTGCAGATAGTGCCAAACGATTGTCTGCATATCGGAAAAATCAATGGCATTTTCGTGATCTTTTAACGCTTGATATTCCTTGATCACGCTCAAATAATCCTTGAATTGGTCTTCTGAACCATATAATCCTAGATAGCGCATAATAGTTTCCAGTGACGTTTCATCAAGCTTTAGCTTTAAAATCGACTGCACTTCTGGCAAATCTTCGTTAATGTCAATACCATTATCGGAATAGCCAAGATTAATCAGCTTATCCTTAATGTTTAAGAAAACATCCACGTTTTCAGCCCGACTCATTTCGCTTTTAGGCTTTGAAATCTGGTCAAACAGTTGCCACGTGTATTTGTACACGTTAAACAGCTTGCATGGCCGCGTCTGCTTAACAATACCGTAGAAAAACGCATGAAAAGTCTTAAATGTTGGCTTTCCAGTTCCTTGACGGGCTTTTAGTGCCATGCGGGTGTACTTATCTTCCATATCCGTGGCCGCGGCTTTGGAAAACGTGATGCCCAGCACTTGATCTGCTGGAATTCGATCGTTTAGTGCGTTGAACAGAATTGATGACATTAACGTTGTCGTCTTCCCAGCCCCTGCAACCGCGTTAATCAGCATTGGGTGCTGAAAATCACTGGTCAGAATTGCCATCTGTTCGTCTGACCAGTCGATGCCAAGCCGCTGGCCTAATTCTTGTGGTGTTACTTTGAAATCCATTGAAAATATCCTTTCTATCAATTAAAAATCGTTTGTGAGCCTTAATAGAAACTAAAAATTAAAAACCCAGATCGGGATGTTCAGCACCATCATGAGCACTTCGATTAATGTACCGAAAAACAGCAAGATCATGCCACTATGAAACAGAAACTCGCGCGTTTCGCGTTCCGTATTGGCGTCAAAAGCCGTGCATCCCAGCAGGGCAAAAATGCCGAATACAATCAGCGCAATAAAAAATACATTGAACAGCATTTGCCACCTCAGATCAGTGATAACTGCTGAACGGCATGTACCGTTGCATCATCTGAACGCTTTTCCAGCTTTTTGGCCGGCTTGGCTTTAGCTTTAGGCTTAGCTTTAGTCTTTGGCTTAGCCCGTTTGCGTTTTTTAGCCGGTTTGACGTCTTTTAGCAAGTCCCGACCGAATTCATGGTCAAAACCAATGTAGGCCATGGTGCTGGTCTTGCTTGTCAAAACCGCTTGATACCGCTGATTAGGCAATTTCTGAAACTGCATGTCGTTGTCGCTGTCAAAAACCAGATCTACCAGGTTCGGCAAGTCCTGCAAGACTTCAACCGTCATCTCAATCCCGTCAATTGGGGCCATCGTGGCCGTGCCTTTCCAATCATCAAACTTAAAAATTAAATCATACATAAATTACTTCTCCAAAAAGTGTTCGGGATTCAACGGGATGCCCAACGTGATACGCATTTCACGCAATTCGTATGAGCGCCCCGTTTGTTTCCGCATCTGCATCGCGAATTTCGCCGCGTCTGCCAGCTTAAAGTAGGTGCCGACTACGATATTATTCTCGTAGTCGAAAACGGCATAGGTTTTCTGCAATACCTTCAATCAAACCACCTTCTAGCGCGGCTGCACTTCGCTCATAAAATTATCAAGCTGCGTCTGCGTATAACGATGGCGACGTGCTTTTGGCACCAGCCGTACCGCTTCTTCCAGCTGTTTCATCATTTTCTTGGTGTAGAACGTTGGAATATGATACTTAGTTGCATTGGCATTGATATATTTAGCCGCCTGCCGATAGCTGTAAGTCGGCATCTTATTTTTTGTTTTAAACATTCTTTTTCTTCCCCTTCTTCTTAGCTTTCTTTTTAGCCTTTTTCTTCTTGTCGTTTAACTGCAGACGTTCCGCATAGCTTGGATAACGGCTCGGCTTGATCTCATAACCACGATTCAAGCCTTCGATCAGATCGATCTGCTCGTTCTCATTAAGCCCTTGCGCCCTTGCCGCGGCAATCGCTTCGCTTTCTGAAGGCAGATTGTTGAACTTGATCACCCAATCGCCTTGTCGATCGTAACGACTGTTGATGCGATACTCGCCATGACTCTTACGAGAGATTTCATAACAAGCGCCGACATCCAACAGCTTACATTTGCCAATCCCCCAGCGATAGCCTTTCAGATGGTCGATCGTATGGCCCCGATAGTTATTTGCCACTGCAGCCAGCCGAATGAAATCGCCAATCGCAATTGTCTGATGAGCTGAAATTGGCGGTGTGTGTGTAGTTGCACTTGAGCGTCGGAAAATAATATCGTCAACGCTGACCCAAACATGCGTATCAATCTGGCGGTAATACTCTTTGCCAGTCAAATCATTCCACGCTTTCATAACCGGATAGTCAATCAGCAAGTAGGCATGATTATCGACCGCCTTGACGTCCGCTACATAACCCGAAACAATAAACGGATCATCACCCATGTCAGCCAAAACGTTGCGGGCACGTGGCTCGCTTTCTTCTCTGGAAAACAGGTAACGAATGATCATCCGCCGGTTCCGGTTCATAGCAGAATCACTGTGAGCCAGCTTGTACGGCACCAATGACAACAACGTCGTACCTTCATGTTCGCCACTATGCATCTGGTCATTAACGATCTTATCGTGCATCTGGCGTGTCCGTTCCTTGCACTTCTCTAAATATTCTTTTTTCTTTTGCTGATGCTTGAATTGTTTGAGCTTATTTTTCTGCATGGTTTTTCTCAACCTCCCGCGCTACAAAATGGCGAATAGCAGCAATCAGTTCCCGAGTTGCTTCAGCTTGCGACATTTCATGTTTCGGTAAAATATAAGTTGGAAAATCACCATAAGTAATGTACCCGCCGTGAACATCCAATGTTTCGCGAAACCCAAAGCCGGCCTTGATCATGCTTTTGATCAGTTCTTTCGGCTTGTACATCGTTGCCATCAGATCAACCGGCACGTTCCAAACGAACGTATCGATCACAACCTGCTGAACCGGCGTTGCGTCACTGAGCATGGCCCAGATCCGCAGAGATGCGCGTTTTTCCTTTGAAACTACCCCAATCTTGGCAATACGTTCATACGGTTCGAACATCCCCGTCTTAGTCAGCCAGGACAGTTCCCGGTCAAGTTCTTCGTAGTCAACGACTTCGTGCTTGTAAACGTGGCGAATTTCTTCTAAATCAATCATTATTTTTCTCCCTTAAAATATTTCTCGTAGCTTACCCGCGTCTGAGCAGGCATTTGATGCGACCGGTGATCGTGAATCACTTCGTCAAACGACATGGCATCGTCGATAAAGTCTACCGGCGAATCATTGGCACTGACTGCCGCGGCGGCATCATCAATCGAAACGACGTCTTTGATGATGCCCAGATCCTTTAATGCTGATACAGCATTTTTAAACGGCAGTGGCATCCGATAAATATCAGAGAAGACCTTGGCCATCCAGTTGAGCCGATCGGCCAGTTCCGCCGTCTTATGATCCGTTACCATAATCAAGAAGTTCAGATTGACCCCTTCGCTCTTAATCGGGTTGTCGCTGACAATGGCAACCAATTGATCGGCATCCGTTTGACGATAGTCGTCTAAGGTGTATTCGTCTTCATCATCGTCAATTACATCGAAAAACTCAGTCATATGCAGGGCCAGTGAAACCATCTGCGACGCTGAGATCTCGTGCATCAGATATTTGACGCTTTTTTCTTCGTCAAGATCATTTAAGACCGTCCGCCACTTTTTAATCTGGTAGATACTCGTTGGCCGGCCCTGGGCATTGATTCCGGCCAGTTTCGCCATCCGTTGTGGGTCTTCGTTTTTGATCAGTTCAGCCAACATTCGCATCAAGGCTTTAACGTTATCTTCAAAGCCTTCATTGGCTTCTTGTAAATCTTTGAGTTCCTGTTCGTTCATTTAAAAAAATCCTTTCTTTTTTGCCTTGCGAGTCAAGCGTCGTAAAGCTTGATCATTAAGCTGACGTACTCGTTCGCGAGAAAGTTCAAGAATCCGGCCAATATCGGCCAATGTGATCGGTTCGCCGGTTTCAAAGCCATAGTGCAGCTTGATGATAATCTGTTCGCGGGGCGGTAAAACATCAAGCAGTTCTTCAACTGCTTTACATTCCAACAGCCGTTCAGTCGCGGGCTCAACCGGGTCTTGGCTTTGGTCGATCATATCCGTTAATACTTCTGGAGCCACCGGCTGAGCCGTTTTTTGCATACGGGTCACTTCAATACGACGCTGAACACGTTTTTTAAACAACGGCGTTACGTCTTTTTTAAGCAGATTATTCAAACGCAAAGTTTGCATTTCTGATTCGGTAAACTCACGGGCTTCGCTCAATGATCCGTAATGGTTCAGATACTCAATGCGCCGATCCGCAACGTTGGCTGGCAAAGGATGCACGTTTGTCGGATAATGTTTATCCCGATACCGTGGAATCCAAAGGCAGAAATGATAGAACACGTTGTTTGGATAGACACCCAGCCACTGCTTGTCCTTTTGGGCCATAAACTCCATGAACAGCGTCATGTTGTGCATCAGCCAGCGGTTCGGCTGTTTGCCGAAATGATTTTTCCAAGTCAAGATATGCTCTAAAACCCGCCAGTTAATGGTCAGATAGGCCAATACGATCTGCCAGTCGTCCAAAGGGCTGTCGATCAGCCGTTTGTTGAATTTTTCCAGCTTTGCCGTCCGCATCTGTTCGGGGAACTGCTCTTGACCGTACCGTTTGATCACGGCAAAGTCGTCCGTAAACTCGCTGTTCACCGTCAGCTGATCGTCAACCTTGATCAGCATAAATATCCCCCTTTCTGTTAAAAAATAAGCGCCGTGCGAGTTGCACAGGCGCTTTTAGAATAGATTTAGGTGGTTTGTGAACGCTTATTAAAACGGAACGTCCATGTCCTCGTCTGCGTGTTCGTCCGCACCGCCTGCATCTGGCGTAACGCCGTTGGTTGGCATACCGTTGAATGGCAATGTTGGGCCTTGTTGCGGAGCACCAAAAACGTTTCCTTCACCGTCAAGTGATGCTTTCAAGTTGGCAAAACCGCCGTGCTTTTGCAGGTATTCGTTCAGATCGTCGGCATTGGCAACGTCGGCATCGCCGAGCTTGTTGATCAAACCAACACTGTTCTTACCCTTAAAACCGTTGTTGTACAACGTCTTGAGCAGTTGATCGTGAACGTCGACCTTGCGATCGTATTCAGTTACGACTTCCAATACCGGCTGGCAGTATTCTTCCATCTTGGTCAGCTGTTCAGCGCTCATTTCAGTAACCTTGAATACCGGATTGAACACGTTTTGATGGCCGTTGTTGTACTTCAGTTCCTTGGCCTTGCCACCAGAGTAAGAAATCAGCTTGCCTTGGTAGACGCTTGGCTTAGGGTAGGATTCCATTGGCGTAGCCGTCTTAACCAGTTCCATTTCCTTGTGGTAGTTAAGGTCAACTACGATTGGCACTGGGCCGTCGTTAAACAGCTGAGCCAATTCTGGAACACTCTTAGGCGCCTTGCCGTTAACCGAACGCAGAACCCCAAAAATACGGTATTGCGAACGCAGACCCAGTTCACGGGTATCGTTGCCGGCTTGGTAAATCCCCAGCGAAGTTGATGAGAATTGGCCGTTGGCGTTGGAACCACCGTAAATATCGTAGATACCGCGCTTGGACAGGCCAGTGATCACACCGCCGTCATATTCACGGCCGTTGACCTGCGGATTACCGTTTTGCGTACCGTAGGTAACAATGGCGACGAATTCAAAACCATCCACGTCAACATCAGTGTAGTTGTCGCTGTTGTCTTCCGTGTTGGGCAGTTGAATGTGGAGCTTGACACTGCCATCGCGAGAGTCATGCTTGCCGTAAACGGAAAAACCTTCGGGGGTTCGTGGCAGACGGGTTGACTGCTTTTGCTGTACACCGGCATCTGCGAAATCTGAGAAACGAATCGTCATTATACAAAAGTCCTTTCTATTTCGAGTTATATTAATTCAACCAATGATTAATATAAATATGATTATTCATATAATTTCTTATATGATTTATATCAACTTGGTACATGATATATTATTACATTTAACCTTTAGTTTGTCAACACAATTGCAGACAAAAATATGAACTTTTTGTAAATCTAACGGAAAACAAAAAAGGAACCCCGTCATAACGGGATTCCCAAAGGTTCGTTGATTCTGTTTTAATCGTCGGTCGACAAGCGCGAAAGGCCCGCGGGCAGTTTTGGCTTATCGTTTTGGGGTGCTTTTTGAACCGGCTCAGCTGGCGCCACGGGTTCCACCGGTGCCGTTTTTGGTTTGGTGATCATAGGTTCAGCGCCATTTTGCAGACGAACTGGTGCACTATCACCAGTCGACATATTACGGTAAGACTCATTCATTAAAACGTCCAGACTGCGCTGTTCCAAAAGTGAGATCAGATCCGTATCGCCGAATTCGTGCATGGCACGCTCAACCAGCAGGCGCAGTACCTTGCGATTGTTTGGTTGAAGGCTCATCCACTTGGCGATGGGACTGTCCTCTGGCACTTCCAGAACGTAGCGCTTGCGTTTCTTATCAGCCATATGGATCCATCCTTTCCTTATCTACATTAAGCCGCTAAGACCGTCAAGGCGATCTCTAAGCCGATCTCGTTCATCTGTTGTGCAAATTCCTTGTCGATCCAGATTACCGAGCAGGTCGCGTTCATTGAGTCGACCAGCTGAACGAGCTGTTCGCGCAGATGACTGCGTTCGGCCATTGGCACGGAACCGCCACCGTAAACGTAGATGACATCCAGATCGTTGGAAACCAGTGTCAAGATATTGGAAACTGCGTCAACGATGCCTTCGGAAAGCGGCACGATGTTTTCATCGAGCACCGCTTCAATAGCATCCTGTTTTTCCTTGTTGGCCCCGATCAAATCACGCGACAGGTACTTCTTCAATTCATAGCGTGACTTGAAATTGCCCAGACCCTTGATGCGGGCTTCTTGACGCGTCTTTTCCAGTGCCGTCCCAAAGCCCAGATCAACGGAATCGGATGCTTCGGGGTTGGCTTCACCATTGGTAGCAACCACCAGATCAGTCGTGCCTTCGCCAATATCAATGCTCAAGGTGTTTTGCGCACTCAGCACTTCTTTAACACCGTACTTGGCCGCCCGTTCTGGGTAGTTGGCTTCGTAGTCTTTGGCAACGGCCTTCTTCAAACCGTCTAATACGTCAAAGCCAGACAAGCCTTCAGCGGCATTGACCAAGGCAACCGATGCAACTTCGCCTTCCAGATAGCAGCGTACCTTTTCAAAATTGATCGTAACCGTGATTGGATCACCAAAGTTGTTAAAGGTAACAACGTGCTTACGGTCGGTATAGAGCTTTTCATAAGCGTGACGTTTTTCAACGTTCCGACCTTCTGAGATCGGCAGAGCCGTCGTCATAATAACATTGGCCGTCAATGGTTCAAAAATGTTCTGCTTCTTAGCATAGGCTTCCTTGACCTTCATGCCGGCCACCAGACTCAACGACAAAATCATTGCCATATCGTCGTCCGACTTGCCGGAACCGTTATAGATGTTGAAGGTCTGCTTGCGGGATGAACCGCTGGCCGCCGCGTCTCCGATCAAGAACCGGCCACTGCGGCGAACCGCGGCGCTGGAAATGCTGACGTCCATTTTGGACATGAAGTTTTCCATATACTTGTCCGTCAGCGTGTCGGGATTGGGATTCATAAAGGTCTGCTTTTCGGCAATTACCGAAGGCATCTTGACCAGCTGGCCGTCAACCTTAGCTTTGACGAATCCATAGCCAAGATCGTTGGCAACCAGCATTACGTTATTTTCAGTCATTGTAAAAACATCCTTTCTGTTTGTTTACGTGTATTGCTGCCATTTGGCAACAAAGTTATTATATCATTCTTGATTCATTAAAGCTATACCTTACGTTCATTTTTAGTGAACTTTTTGTTCACCTTGATTGAACTACTGTTGAATTAAAAGTGAAAACCATATATATTAATAGTGTCGCAAATTTATCCTAAAGGTATAAATTAGATGGTTTTTGAAAACATCAAAGCTGAATGTTTGGTATATGATTCACGAAACAATCATTTTGAATATCGTTAGCGTTCATCTTAAATGAACCTTTGTTGAATCCTTCGGACACCAAAAGTACACTTTGACGACACTCTGAAAATCAATTCAAAAATAGTTTAAATTTGTTTGTAAAGAGTATCGAAAACTGATACAATATTTTCATGAGCCGAAGGCGGTGCACGAGGAACCAACAATTCCGCCCGTCGATATGACTGATAATTCCGCATGGTCGAGCTGGTCGGATACGATCACCTTTGCCTTTTCCTATTGGGCAATGCCGATAGGGAGCCGTAAAAGAACATGGCGCGGTCAGTCACACCGGTTCGCGTGCTTGAAATCAATGGCACCGATCGTCGGGAATGCGCAATACATCATCCGCAGTCAATAGTCAGCCGTCTGCTGTCTGGAACCAAAGCGGAACGACACCAAGCATCTTTGCCGTGAAAACCTTGCGAGAGGTCAATATAACCGACGAATCGGGTACGAGTAGCTCAAACGGCAGATTTAAATGCGATGGTGAGATGTTTTAAATACATTTCTTAATATATATAACGCAAGTTGAGTGAAAGCTGAGCGGTAATTGATCCGCGTCCGAACATTTCTTAATACAGAGCGAGTGCTGATCTGATCAATCAGCGCGCGCCGCTCTGAGTTCGTGGCCGAATGTGATCCAAGCATAAGCCGAACCACGCAATCCAATGCGCGACTCAAAAAGCGGCTGCTGCAGCCAGTGGCCGTGTACACATCTGACGGCTTGCTGAGATCTTCTCAACAGGCCGTTTTCGTTAAGAATGCGGCAGAGTCTGCTGGACGTTTCGTCTGGCAGACTTCTTTTTTATATACAAAAACCCGCCAGACAGCGAATGGAAGCCGTTTGGCGGGTTTTGCGTATTACGAATTTGATTGTCTACCGTATGATCATCATGGTACCACGAATCAGAAAATCTGACGACTATTTTAGACTTCCATATCCTTGAACAAATCGTTCAAAAACCGTGAAGCACTCTTGTAGCCTTGCTTCTTGGCAATCTGGCGAATCTTGGCATGCACGCTGGGCTGCAGCGTAAAGCCGTACGAACGCGTCAATTCGGTCTTATCCTTGCTGCTGGGCAGGTGAATAGCCGGCTGCTCGATTTTAGCTTCGGGGTTTTGCCGCAAAGCTTCTTTCAATTGATTGTTGTTAGGCTCAAAAGCCATAATAATCATTTCCTTTCAGTAATTATGTAATCAATTATTAAGATGATTACTAAGATATTTATTGAGATAATTATATTAATAGTTATTTGATAGCGTCAATATTTTCTTTGATCGAGCCAAACGTCTGCATGATCTCGTTCATAAAGCGCCGCTGGGATGCCGTAAGACTATCCTGTTCTTGATACATTTGCGCCAACGAGTGCTTATCCAGTGTAGAGCGGTTGAACAATTCCCGTTCTGGAACTTCAGCAATTACGCTGGCATCCCCCTGCAACGTTTCTAACAGATCGCGCGACGACTTGGTATTGTGCTTGATCATGTTGGCGATAAACAGCAGTTGAGCCGTAACGTAGCTCTTACGAGTCGCAAAGTCGATTGCCTCGTGCCGATACTCGTCCATGCGTTCTTCTAAGTTGAACTTGGCATTGTAGCCGTGTTCTGATGGCGTAATTGGGCTGAGTACCGCGTGGCTGATCGCGATGGCATTTTTAGTTGCTGTCGAGAAGTCGGGATGCGTGTCCAAGATTAGATAATCAAAGCGTCCTAGATCAAGTTCTTCGTACTGATCGGCCAGCCACATGTACAGCAGCATGTTTTTATTGGTGTTGTTTTCGATTGAAGTCTCAATCGCATCCAGGTGCATATCACCCGCAATCAGCGACACGTTTTCATTGACATCGTGAATCTGAACGGCTCCCTGCTGATCAAAGACGCGGCCGATCGTACCATCCGTATCGTAAATGCCATAGGTCTGCGTCAAGTTGCACTGATGATCAAGATCGATCATCAAGACGCGCTGATTCTTCTGACGGGCCAGGTACTCGCCAAAGTTAAAGGCCAGCGTGGTCTTGCCGACACCACCCTTAATCGCGGCAAAAGTTATGATCTTCATAAAAAAGATTCCTTTCAATAATAGCTTTAGCAATTATCCTAATTTTAACCTTGACAATTATTTATAGCAAGGTGTAATTATCCAGAATCATATTAATAAGTATATGAATAATTATATTGATATTTACATTAATAATTACCACGACTAAGACAAAAGAAAACCGTCCGGTTAGGATTGGGAGTAACGCCGGACGGTAAGATTGAAAAACAATAATAATATTAGGAAAGCTGACTGAAACATTTCAATCGGCATAATTATATTAGTTCATATAAATATAAAAGTCAATATGATTTCTTATATAATTCATTATATAATAATTTGAATCAAGGCAAAAGAAAACCCCGCACAGAATGGGAGAAATGTGCAGGGTATTGAAATTAATGGAGATTTTAATTTGCAAAGTTATAAAAATGCTTAGGAGCCAGCAAAAGACTATGGGATCCTTTGCTGATATGATCATATTAATACATTACAAAATGAAATGCAATATAATTATTTGAATAATCAAAAATATAAAAAGCATGAGTCATTATCGCAACGATTCATGCTTTTTTGCTTTAGAAAAACTTGCGGTAAGGGCCGTTGAAGTTATAGAGAGCGTTGTATTTCGCTTCGTCAATCGGTTCATCTTCATCAGCCGCAACATAGCTGCCATCGATATTCATTGCATCTTCATCCCGATCAAAGTATTTAGCAACGTCTTCTGGAGCAAAGTCGCTCTTATGCGTAACCAGATACCGTTCCATCTTGTCTTCAAACTCATGTAGTTCTTCGACCGTCTTGAAGAACGGATCACCAATACTTGACTTGCGCATGGCCTCAAGATTTGAAACATTCTGGCGCAGGGTAAAGTTGTCATCCGCTCCATACGTGAAGTAGATTTTCCAAAAGGCGGCCGGGTGTCGCTGATAGGCTTGGCTACGGGCATTCTGCATTTCTGTATCGTCTACTGGAATCGGAACGAAATCCATTGATTGCATCAATTCACCAATTAAACGATCCTTCATAGTCAGATACTTATCCATACCTTCAAACGACTTGTCGTCCCAGCCCATTAAAACCGTCAGATCACGAACCGGGAAGTTTGGCTGCCGATACCACGTCATCCCGCCGTCGGTACTCAGCATTGGCTGACCATCTTTAGTTTCACCGGTTGTAAAGTGTACCGGCTTGAGTGGCTTACCGTTTTTGCCCTTTGGAATCCGTGCCTGTTCTTCCCATTCGGCTTGCGTCTGTTCTTCAGCTTGCTGTTGCTGAGCAAGAAATTCTTTTTTGCTTTGGATTTTGAACGTTGAAGCGTTAGAGCCAGTTTTGATTACAGAATCGCTTTGATCATTAGTAGTAATAACTGGAAGATCTTTTTCGTGCTTATACGGTGCGGCATCGCGCAGACCTCGGAAATTCTTAGTCGCAGATTTCATTTTAGTATTTACGATGTAATCAATTTCTTTAAGACAATCGCGCAATTCATTATAGGATTCCCGAGCTTCGTCCAATGTATAAAATGGATAATTTTGACAGTTGTTTTCACCGATTGAGTCAAAAGGCATTTCGGATACGTCTTGATAGAATTTGAAGATTGCGTCTTCAGCTGCACCTTTAGCTTTAAAATGATCCGATTTATATTTAGAAATTTGTGCTTTGCTTTCACCAGTAATAGCAACTAGCAGTTTGTTGGGAAAAATGTCAATCAAGCGAGGGACAATGTCTTCTTTACTAATTCCGCGAACGAAAATACCGCTATATTGTTCAACGGCTTCTGCAATAACTTTCTTGTTTGTTTCAATAGAATTCATGTTTTTACCTCTTAATGTTGGTTTGGCATTTCGCCATACAATTGGCGTCGTTTAGCAATAACCGTTTCATTTGGTGCTTCATTGCGCAATTCGCGAAAATCTTTAACTTGGCTTTTCATTTCAACGTTGACAATATAGTTAATCTTTTTAAGGCTTTTGGTTAATTCGTTATAAGCATCGCGAGCCTCTTTTTGGGTATAAATTGGATAGCTCTGATAATTCATACCGCTGGCTGATTGCGGGAGTGGGGAATCGCTAAGCTCTAAATAAAAATTGTAAATAGCATCTCGTTCTAAATCGCCAAGCTTTGTACGTCCAGTACGATACCGTGATACTTGATTAGCACTGCGATCAATAACGGCTTGCAGCAGTTCATTGCTCCATTCCTGTAAAAGCACTTTTACTACATAGTCTTTTGCGATTCCTCGAGCATAAAAACCACTTAATCGTTCACGAGCTTCTTGTTTAATTTGTTCTTTCTTTTCCTTATCCAAAATCAAAACGTCCTTTCTTAAACTTTGTTTTCATTTTTACTTACTAGCAATATATATCTTGTGAATACAAATGTCAAACTATTTTTGATGTTTTTGTGATTCAGAAAGATAAAAAATAATTTTATTTTTTATCTGTTTTTTTAAAATAAAATGCTGTTAAATTAACGTTTTTTAAAAAATATGGAAACTACATAGTTTCCATATGGTTAATAATTGTGTTATAGATTTAAACATTATTGCCTACAATCAGTGAAAAAGTTTTTAGTAGCTAAATCTGTATTTTTCCGTTTTTTTATAGTTCATATGGCATTTTTTTAATACGTTTTTCAAACTCACATCCTTTTAAAACAGGCATTTGTTTAATACTGCGAGCTTTTATTGGAAACAAAATTGTTTCCAAAAGTAAACAAAATTGTTTCCTTAAGGAGATTAAATTATTGTTTTAGAGCATTATCGCTCTTTCACAATCCCAAACGTGAACAAAATTTCCGTCTTATATAGTGACGTCGCTCTTTCGATTACTGACGTCACTATATAGAATGGAAAAAATAGTATTTCAAAAACAAAATTGTTTCCCAAAATACACATAAATGTGTTTTTTTTTGACCGTAAACAGGGGTCAAAAATCTTCCAAATCGGTATAGACCGTTTTTAGCGACTTTCCCGTCCCTTGGGGCACAACGGGTTCCGACGACGATTTTTCCAGCAGGGGGGTCATATCTTAGACATAGTTGCAAAATCCCGTGGTTGCAGAAAAAATAAAAATTTTTTTCTACCCGAAGGGTCTTAATATATAACTATAAGAATCATTATTGAATAGTATCTTTATATATATATTTATTTATTTCTGATTCGAGAGAAAGTTGATACTGTACTTAAGATGTTACCCCCCTGTCCAAAATCAGTCATGCTCGGAACCCAAGCCCTGCAAGGGGTGCGGTGGGGTCATTGGATTGGTATATACCGGTTCGGAAGATTTTTGACCCCTGTTTACGGTCAAAATGGCCGATTCACAAATTCAAAATGCCTTAAGACCGCGGCTTCCCAATTGACCGTAACTTTTCTGAACGGCTGTAATCGTTGATCTAATGGCATTTTGCTGTTTCAAAGCGGTGTTCACAATCGCAATTGCTGTTATACTGCCAAGATGTCGGATATTTTGTGAAAATGGATAGTTGCTGTCGGTTTGTTATGGTTTGCGTTCACGAATCACGTATAATTGTCAGTAGACAGACCAGCCCCTGCGCTGTCATAAGAAAGGGGAAAAACATGAGCAAACTAGACAATCTGGCACTAGCGAGCAACGAAGCTCGCAACCAACGCATCATTCAACTGCGTCAAGCCTTTGCCAAACAGCAGATCATCACGGTCGAATCAGCGGTCAAGCAGACCGGCTATACGCGTACAACGGTGATCAGCTGGGCCAAGCAGGGAAACATTCCTTTGTGGGATGCCAAACGCAAACAGAGCGTCGTGCCATTGACCGACGCCAACACGCCTTCATGGATGCGGGGGTGAGAATATGACGCTTGAAGCGCAAGAACGGCAAAGCGTAATCAAGGGCTGTCGAGCCCGGCTGCGTCGCGAGCTGATCAATGAATTGACGGCGAGAACTCCAGCCCTGGGCGTGATCGAAACCAAGGCATCAAAAAAAGCCATTCGCGATGGCGTTCGTCAATGGCGTGAAATGATGGTTGAACGGTGGGAAACCTTGCCGGCACCTTCTAAAGACGAGTACAAGGCGGCCATCATTGAAACGATCAATCAAACGGTCAAACAGGCGGCAGATCAGACGATTGCTGCTTTCGATCGCGATGCCGCGGCCGATGAGATCAAAGAGATTCTTATCGGTAAGCTCATTGCCTTATCAAATGCTGATTTTCAGCAGACGGTTGATTTTGCCAACGAAGTACGCAAGCAAAAAGACCTGCTGATCTATACCGACGATGGATTGAACCAATTAGTAGAAGAATTTGCCGAATCACACGCACCAATGGTTACGAAAACCAAACAGATGTATGAGAGTGATCTGGGCGAAGAAATTGATAATTGCGTTGCCAAGGATTCATACAAATTTTCGCCACTGGGCAGTCAAGGCTATGAACTGCTGGGCACCAGTACGATCGAACTCGCCAACCGGGTGCGCGAACTGATCGCGGCCAAGCCGGAATGGAGCTATGCCGAATATCTGATGGCTGATACCGGCGAAAGCGTTAAAGACTACACCAAACGGCTGCAGCTTGATGAGACGATCAGCAATCTGATTGCCGATGTATTGCCGGATCCCGACCAGGTGCTTTTTGAAAAGCTCAATCAAATGCTGAAACAGGCGCATGCCGAACAGCAACTGACTGATGTTAATGAGATCTCGATCGACTGGATCTACGGTAACCGTGATCGAGCCTGGCGCATGGCCGCCGACTATCAGACATTTATGGCCCTGTTAGGTGGCGATCGGGTCTTGCCGAAGTTCAAGGATGCGGATCAAACCGACTTGTGGGCCCACTTGGAACAGCTGGTCAAAGATGAGTATCAAACGTTTAGGGCAATGTATCATGCGGATGATGAGCACCTGGATGTCAGATACTGCAACGAAAAAATGTATGAAGTCGTTCGCCAGCTGGCCGACAATTGCGATCCGGACGAATGGGATGCCTTTCAAAAGACTTTGACGGGTACAGATTTGATTGCTGCCAATGCTTTAGGATACTTCCAGGCTAATTCCCTATTCGTTAATCAAAAACGCTTAGAAACGATTAAAAAGCGGTTTTACGGCACAACGATTCCGACAATCAAACGGGAAATGGAAGACTACATTGCCAAACGGGTTAATGAGCGTTTTAACCCGCAGACGCCCAAACAGTATCAAACGTCCTATGACATTATTGAAAACGTGCAGCGAAGCTTTGAAAGCGGGTTACGGTTGGAAGTCAACTCAGCCAAGCTGCAGGAAGCATTGCCGTTTAAGTCGACTGATGAGCTGAAAAGCATGCTCTTGGATACGGAAAAACAGCATGCTGACGAACGAATCAAATACTGCGATACGAAGTTTGCTAAAACGATCAAAGAAGATCTGCTGGATGCAATTCAAGACTTGCCGATTGCACCAATGAACGAGCGGCTGTTGGAAACGTGGGCCAGCGCGCTTGGCAATGATGATCTGATCGACGTCAACGCGGCTGGAATCAAGTCCAGCCTGCAAAAAGCATTGAACGATCTTGCCAAGGTATCAAAAGATGACGACATTGATGCTAAAGAACGTATCTTTAAAGGACTTTTGAAAAGCGTGACGACCGATGCTAAACACGCCCGCGGGATTAAGATGGCTGATGATAATCTGGAGCGGCGCGTCATTACCCAGGCAGAAAACGACGTCTGGGAAGCCTTCTGGTCGCAATTTCGTCAGCTTGACGGTGCCATGGCCGTCGCAGCCAGTCACTTTGTCAGTAAAAATCATGATGCCATGCTGGAATGCTGGCTGGATTCATTCAACGATTCGCTGCACGCGCAGATAATTCCGATTTATCAACGCAGACTCGCAACCATGCTGAATGATCAGATGTCGAGCGAACAGCTGAAGCAAGCAAGTGAGGCAGTTTTGCAAGGCAGTTTTTACAATCATCCCATTGAGCTGTTGGCAAACGCTGCCCGGCAATGGCGCGGTAATGCCCTGTATATCAAAAAGATGCTGCCCGCGGTAACGGCTCGTCTTTTAAAACAGGGTCGTTATCTGATCGGTATCTTTTTAGAAGAAGACGGCCTAACTGGCAGTTATAATTTCGACGGCATTATCACCAAAGCCATCCAAGAACGGTTTGATATGGTTGATCTGCTTTGGGTTGTCGACAACTACTCGGGAACGGAACTGATGCAGACTGTTGTTGAGAAAACGGTGGGGATGATCGCTTGGCGCCGCGTTTACGATGGCATGGTCAAACCAGAACTGCTGCGTCGTTTCAAGCATCAATATCTGGAGAAACTGAGCGATCAAGGCGTCAATGATGCCAACGCGCGCACCTGCGCAGCACTATTGAGCGAACAGGATCTGCTGCCGTTGAAACGAGCCCTTGACGGCCAGGACGATTTGTTGAAACCGTTGATGCGTCTGGGCTATGTTCCACGAGAAACGGGGGATGACGAAATGGATGAGCAGAGAATTTTGGAACGAGCTTATGAAAAAGCCATGCGCGAATACGAAGATGAGCACTATTTTGACGAAGACTGGTGGAATTCGACGTACGACGCCCGGTTGAGCGCACTGGTCGACAACGGCGATGCCAGCCAGGCTCAGCGGTATCTGAACGGCGAGATCACGTTCAAGGAACTGCTGGACGTATCGGATGATGTGGTCGTGCCAAAGGAAGTCGCTGAACAGATCAAGCAAAAGCTCGCTGAAAAGCTGACCGACACGATTGGCGAACGGTTAGATGATTGGGCCTTTACGGCAACAGGCGGCTTGGTTTTGAATGATGAAGGCGATCAGATCAAATTGAACGAGACGCAGCTGAAATTAAAACGTGGTTTAGTCGACTACATCGACCGTGCAATGCCAAGCGATGCCGAAATTAACAATCTGGCCGTCATCTGCGACGAAAACAAGGGTGATCCTGGCGAAATGGCATCCCTGCAGCTCGAACAGCTAGATCTGCCCGACGATGCAGATTTTGAACGCGACAATGCCGAATCGCTGACCAGTCAGTTCCACGAATGGCTGGGCGAAAACGTCGTAGAACCAGATGTCGAAACAATGGCATTGATCAGCCGGGTACCGTTACGCAGTGCCTTGCAGGCAAGCCAACTTGAACCACTGAATAATGATTCCTTAACTGAACTGATTGGTTAGTGCCAAATAAAAGTCTCGAGATTCTCGGGGCTTTTTTATTTTCTGTTTGGTGTTGTATTTACAAACAATGTAAAATTATTTATAAATTCGGTATTTAAGGAGAATTCCAAATGAATCATGAAGCAACGCATAGTGAACGGGTTGCAGCCAAACTGGTCGAGTATCTTTTCAACCCCAAGGTTTTAGCGCTTCCCCAAGTCTCACCGGCCAAAATTGCCAAGGTAGCAGGGGATGCAGCGCCGGTCGTCAAGGATGGCAAGCTGGAGTATAAGCGGCATTTTTCTCGCATCACGGTCTGGCGCTGGCTCAAGGCACTGCACTTGGACGAAAAGAGCGCTGAAGATGGCTTAGCACCGGCTGATCCGGAAAACATCAGTGCCTTTTTGGTCGGCAACTTGTCTTTTGAGCAAGCAGAACGGCTTTACGAGTGGGCCAGATCCGAGCGCTTTGACACGCAAGAACCGGCCAAGCGGACGACAGCCAAGGGCAAGGCCAAGCGCCAGATCAAAGCTGAGACGGCCGAGAACGCTACAGCTGATGCTGAATTAGCTAAACAATGGCTGACTAAATAGATTTACGTGAAGCCAATATCAAAAAAGGAGATGTGGAAATGCCATATCAGTTTACAGTGCCTTTGACGCCGCAGACCGCTTCACGGCCCAACTGGACGCCACACGGCCGAACAACGCGTACCTTCATGCCGGAGAAGTACCGGAGGTGGCGTGAAGACTTCAACGACTGGCTTATTGACTGGCTTAACGAAACAGATAGCGAACTTTTCTATTTTTTGACGCACCTTCAAGATGGCACGTGGGTTCGCGAACGGGACGAAGAAGGCAAACTGGGGCCGGTATCTGACCGCTTTTTCGGCTATGCTTTTGAGTTGACTTTTGTCTTACCACGCACTGCTCATGAAACGCGCGTCTTCCCTATCGCCACGCGGACAGCCGATATTGACAACTATACCAGCGCCGTTATGGACGGGATTTTTGAAAGCGAACCGGCCAAACACTATGGCCTAAACGACCGCTGGATACAAGAACTTCATACTACCAAGCGCTACACGTGGTTTGGCAGCGAAGAAAAGCCGCATATTGAAGTCAGCATCAAGCGTATTGAGCGCATAGACGGGCTATATACGTAGAAGGGAAAATTATGGAATCTGATTACAAACTTTATCGTGGTGACTGTTTGAAAATGATCGATCAGTTGCCCGATCGTTCCGTTGACCTTATGCTGACTGATCCGCCGTATAACATTTCACGAGAAAATCGATTTTGGTCAATGAATCGGCAATCAATGGATTTTGGTGTGTGGGATCATGATTTTGATCTGACCGGCTGGATTGCGCCGGCAATGCAGAAAATCGCTAAAAACGGTGCCGTGATCATTTTTAACAGTTGGCATAACTTAGGCGTAATTGCTAATGAGCTGGAACGCAATGGCATGGACGTCAAAGACTGCATCCGCTGGGAAAAGACCAACCCAATGCCCAGAAACCGCGATCGCCGTTATGTCGCAGATTTTGAGGCCGCCGTCTGGGCGGTCAAGCAGAGGGGAAAATGGACGTTCAATCGTCAAGACTCCAAGTATTAACGACCAGAATTTATCGCGACGGCGCCCAATGACAAGCATCGCTTTCACCCGACACAAAAGCCGGTTAGTCTGTTGGAAGAACTGATTAAGATTCACACCAACCCAGATGATCTGGTTTTTGACCCGTTCATGGGCAGTGGTTCGACGGGCGTGGCAGCCTTAGAGCTGGGCCGTCAGTTTGTCGGGATTGAGATTGATGAGAAATATTATCGCGTGGCACAAGAAAGGATTGAAAAGATTGGTCGAATACAAGCTGTACAAGGGAAATTGTTTTGAATGGCTGAATGAGCTTGCCGACAATTCGATCGATCTGGTTTTGACCGATCCGCCTTATGAACACGTTACCGGCGGGATGAAAAGCAAGAACCTTAATAATGGCACTTTTGCGCCGCAAAGCTATGTTAATCAGAAGATGTCGCAGTTCAAACACGATGACGTTTTTCGTTTTTTGGATCTGGTGATTCCGAAAATGAAAAAGGTTAACATGTTCTGTTTTTGCAGTCGTTTACAGTTGGCAAGCTATTTCGACTACTTAAATCAGCACAAAAAATTAAAATTCGATCTGCTGATCTGGGACAAGAGTTCAGCTGAAGAACGGTACGGGATGAAATCGTCAAAGTTCTTCTCACAAGACATTGAGTATATCGTGCGGATTTATCAGTCGGGGGTCAGCCTAAATAAGGTTTGGAATGATGAACATACGCACGCGGTTTCTCAGCTGTATATGAAACGGCAAAAGTTTCCGCAACCCCACGGTCTGCATGAGTCGATGAAACCAGTTGAGTTGTTGCGTCAATACATTGAGCTGGCTACGCCTGCCAATGGGGTCGTGCTTGACCCGTTTATGGGGAGCGGTTCAACGGGTGTTGCGGCATTGGAATTAGGCCGGCGATTTGTCGGAATTGAGATCAACGAGAAATACTATCACATCGCGCAACAGCGCTTGGCAGAATTGGGGTGAAAGCATGCAAATCAACGCCTGGGCCAACCTTTTCTTAGGATTGGCAGTTGGTGCCGCGATCGGTTCGGGTGGTTATTATCTGTATACGCAGGACGTCGGCAACGTTCGGCAACGAGTGGTTAACCATCAGCGGGCCGTGACGGTTGACGATCAGACGGTGCCCGATCGCAATACGGTGCGGGATCAAGTCGTTAAAAACGATTATGAAAAGCGCGGCTGGCAGCGGTTGGGCACGATTGCCATGCCTAAATTAAACATTCGCCTGCCAATTTATAATCAGCCGTACAATGCTGCAGCGTTAAAAATCGGCGCGCAGCAGATCAAAGCACGCAAGGACAAGACCGAAGTCGACACGACGATCGGCACGGGAAATTTTATTCTGGCCGCGCACAATTATGCTGATGGCAAGACGATGTTTAGCGCCCTGCAACAGATGGCAAATAAAGACGCGCCATATCTGGTCAACGATCAGCCGGGACACAACACATGGCTGAATGGATCCAAGCTTTATCTGGCAAATGATCGGGGCGTCTATGAGTACCGCATCGACGATCAGTACACGGTGAAAAAAGACGATCTGAACGTTTTGCAAAACACTGATGACGCGGTGGTCAATATTGTTACGTGCCTGTATCCATCGGACGAGTATCGCATTATTACACATGCCAGCCTGGTCAAACAGTGGGACTGGCAGACGGTTCCCAACCGTGCATTGATTGCGATCGGTGCTGGACAATACAACGTTTAAGGAGTTTTTTTATGAAAACGAAAATTTTAACTGACGGCCGTCGGACACTGCGGTGTGGGCAGTCGTTCTGGGAAGACGATCGACATGCTGAAAAGCTGACGGTCGGGATGATTACGGAATCCAAGAGTTGGTTTGCCGTCGAACTTTTTGTCGGCGGGCCAGCCAAGCTGACTTATTTTGATACGCTAAGGCTATCGAAGTATCGTGGTTGGTACCGGAAGAAGGGCTAAGCATGACTAAAAAGAAAATATATTTTGACCGACATAAGTTTGCTCGTGGCATGGTCAAAGTTGGCTGGATCATGCTGTATCTGCTGATGACGATTTTTATCACGGCGGTTTTGACGCTGGTAATCAACAGCGTACCCGATGCCTCGGCTAATGTATTGATGTTTAAGAAAACCGGCGACTGGGTGATCATTGGCGTCGTCGCGGCGTCTTGGATATTAAGCGCGGTGTTTTTGACGGGGTATGCCAGGCATCCCAAAAACGGCTGGTGGTTTTGGCTGGGCAATCTGGCCGCGTTTTCAATCAGTGGGGCAATCCCGTTTTTGGCCGTTGAAATGGCGATGAAGTCGTCATTGAGCGTGCAGACGGTTAAACGAGCCGTTGGCATTACGTCGGCATCTTATTGGACGATGTACGTCTGGTTACTATTAATGGCTGGGATGATGGTACTGATCAACTGGCGCTGGCTGAAAAAGAACAACTGGTACTGGTTTGTAACTTTGGCGCCGTATCTGGTCTATGGTCTGTTTGTTTATCGCAGTCAGTTGGCCTGGCACGACTTTTTACAGTTTGACGGGTTCAGCTATCGCGTCTTGTATCGACTGTTTCAGTCGTACAACGCCGTGGGATTCGGTCACGGGGCGGCCCTATCGATGATGAACGGTACTGTAACGATTGCGGGCACGGTTATGGCAATCGGCATGATTCTAATGATTTATCTGGGAGGTGAATGGCTTGTTTTTAAAGCACAAAGCAAAGTCGAAGCAAAAGAAGCTCGAGAAGAAGAAAACCAAAAAGCCGGTTAAGACGGTTGAGCGGGTCAGTGAAAAAGAACAGGTCTTTCCGGATGTCCGACTGTACCGCTACATGCCGATCGTGTTCATTATCGGCGTGTTGTGCTTGTTCTTAGGCTTTGGCGGGATCGGTTGGCAGAACCATGAGTACAAGGTGCGCCAGGCTCGGCAGTCAATGCCATTGAATACGACTCTGCCAACGTTTATGAATGGCGCAACGGATCGGGGCAAACTAACGCTTAAAAACATTATCGTCAGCCCCGATCGCAAGCATATGGCGGTTTCAATCGCCTATGACGACGATGCGCACAAGCAGCTAAGCGCGTTTGGCAGCAAGTACCAGCTCTGGCTGGTGACGCCACAAGGGTATCCGATCAAAGAAATGTCGGTTAAATACGGTTTCTTTGGCACTGATGGTAACGGGGTGCTTAGAATTGATAGCACGGTGCCGATGAAAAACCAGGCGTTTGCAATTATTCTGATCGACAAGGGTCGTTTGATTACTTCCGATGATCTTAACAGTACCAGCACGGTTACCGATACGGACATCAACCAGTCGATTACCGCTCAATTGGCAACGGGGTCAACGTCGGACAGCGCGGCGGTTACAACGACTGATCAATCGTCGAGCAAGTCTGGAGCCAGCTCACTGCCAATGTACTACGTGCGGCTAAATCCATACTCAGCCAAGGTTGTGCATACCGACTGGACGAGTGAGCGGGCACTGGTTGAAACCTTGTTCGTCAAGAAGAACCTGCGTACGATTAAAAAGCAGATGCAGGAAAACAAGACGAAAAAGAAGCTGGCTAAACGCACGCTGGCTGAATACAACGCCCGGCTGAAGGTCAACCCGCAAGACAAAACGGCTCTGGACGGTAAGGAAGATATTGAAAATGCGATCAAGTCACTTGATCAGACGATTGCATCACAACAGAAGAACTATGACACGCTTTCCAAGGCTCGGTTCGGCAATAACATTCTGGGCAAGGAGCAGACCAAGAGCCATAAGATGACGACCAAGGACATGACATACTTTAGCAATAACGGTTCACATTAAAAACAAAGGCTTCTCGTTTGGGAAGCCTTTTTTGTTTCGCTTGTCGTTTTTGTTTGGTCTTTCGTTTACAAACAGTATAAAATTATTGCATTGACGAAAGGCAGGTGATTGGTATCGACGATCTAATTCAGCGGGTTGTCGGTCAGCGACAATATCTGACGGCTTTAGAGAATCTTTTGCGAGCTTATCCAAGTCAGCAGGACTTGTTCAAGCTGTTGGTTGTTAACCACGAAAGTGATCGGCATGAACGGCATCTGCTTGAACGGTTCGACAAGGCTCGACACTCGAGAGCGTTGTCCGTTAACTATCGCTTAATAATGGCCGGCAAGATTCAAACCTATTGGAATCAATGGCTGACTCAAAATCATTTTGATTTTTGGGTTGACGTTGCAGATGAAAATACGCTTGAACTGTTGGGTACCGATCAGATGACTAAAGTTGAGATCAATGGCTGGCAAGTGATCGCTGGCATCCGGTTGAGTGCTTCCAAACCAATGCAGATTAGTCGGCGGGATTTTTTGCCGAGAGTAGTTCATCTGCCGCTTGCCTGGCAAGGCAGTCGTGAGTGTAAAGGCGTCGTTTACGCCAAAATCGAATGGCGGATTCTAGGAATCCACGATTTAAACCAAAACTATCTTAAAATCGGCGGTCGAATTGTTGATGCAGACTCAGCCTATCAAGAGTTGACCGCACGGTATCAGTCAAAAAGCTGGCTTTGGCGTCGACTGCATGAATTGCCAAATCAAACCGAATGGCTCAAAAGTCAGCACCGACTCGACAAGTTTGATGCTTATCACGGATTTAAAGACGAAACGGTTAAGCAAGAATTGATCCAGAATCGTCAACTGCAGGCTGAGCTGTTGGAAGCGTTGAGTCCTAAAGCGGGGGAACTGCAAAAACAGCTCAACGGTATCTGGCATGATCAGCTGAACTATCCGGCAATCGAGTTTGGCCAGCCTGTTTTGCATTTCTAACAACGAAAGGATTTTTTTAATGGAAAAATTAGTCAAAGCTAAGATTTTACGTTTCAAATGGTCACGCAAGCACGGCAAAAAGCGTCGTGATGTATTTCTGTACCCTAAGGAATATTTCTGGCGTTTAGGCGAAGGCCAAGACGTTAAGCGCGGGCAGGTCTACACGATGCAAGGCGACGAGCATCGTTACCCAATTGTCGTTTTAGGTGTTTTGAGCGTGCCAGACGAAACGGCGGCGGAACACAAGCTGATGGACGGTCGGCTCAGCGAAAACGAAACCTGGAACTTTGACCGTAACGTTCTGGTCAAGATGCGAAAGAAGGCCTAATGTATGGAACCAGAAACGACATCCTGGCTGGGACGCAACATCTTTACGATTCTGCTCTTGATTTTGGTTAGCGTGCTTTCAGCAACTCTGTATCTGGCATTTACAGGGGGATTTAACTGATGGCACATAAAAAATCGGCAGTTAAAAAGAAACAGCGGCGTATGCGGCGACACGCCTTAGAAGCCCAGTTAGAACACACGGAACGAACTACGACGTATGCTAATGACGCTCTGCTGACCCCGCAGCTGGAAAAATCGCTGGTGATGATGATCAACGAATTAGGCAGCGTTACGTTTGACGACGTGGAGCACTTCTTTGCACTGCATCACTTCAATCCGTCGGGCAGTCGCAAGATGGCGATTCGGGGATGCAAGAACGTGTGGATCTGGAGCTTTTGGCGTCAAGAAGTCTACGACTGGCTGTTGGGCGTCTGCGAACGGCACCATCTGACGATCGGCGTCTGCGATGTTGAACGCTACTGCGAACCAGAACGGATTCCGGTTCCGATTACGGATCACTTGGAAGACTACGATGAATGGCATTGGCTTCCCTGCGAGATCAGAACACGTAAATAACACTAAAAAGGCACGCTTTGGTCATTAAAAGCGTGCCTTTTGTATATTAAAAGTGTTCGTAAAGTGATTTTTTATGGTTGCCGAATTGAAACTTGCAATCATATAAAGTGCACTAAAAGTTAACGTATATTGCGACAAAGTTCTAATTATGATATTATATAATCGTTGAGAGAAATAGAAAGGAGCGGCTTAAAAAAATGAGTGATAAAAAGTTCTATACTAACGAAGACGTTCAGCGTCGCGTTTTTGAAGAAACCGGGATCCGAATGATTGATCTCGGTGAGTTGGATGACAAGAAGATGACGGCTGAAGAATTTGAACAACGTTCGGCTAAACTGAAACGTATGGTGACGTTGGCGTTTGAAGATGTTGACCGGCAGAATCGAGGTGTGATGGATGCGCGAAATCAAAGTCGACAAAAAGATCACGAATGATCTTAACAGTTTGGATCACTGCTGGTGGTTCAAAAACCAAGGCAACGTCTATACGCAGAGCGGTCGGCCGGATTATACGGTGTTATGGAACGGTCGCCACTACGAAATTGAAGCTAAGGCCGGCAACGGGCATCCCCTGGGCATGGCTCAGCTGTTCAAAGGTTATCAGATCGTAGATGCCGGCGGCGTGTTTATCGTGGCGTTCCCAGACTATACGAGCATCAAGGACGTACCGATTCAAAAGTTGGACGTTAAACTGCATGCCGACAAGGCTAATCGGCTTTCAGTAGAAGAATACGACTGGCTGAATCGTCTGCGGATGCAGATCAACCGGCAGAAAAAAACTATTGCGTTCAAGCGCTAGAAACACTTGCAGTTCAACGACTGCAGGTGTTTTTTGTTTTCACTCAAAAAATATTTTAAGCTGTTTGTAAACGTGATTAAAAACAGTATAATTAAATTAGATTTTTTTAGGAGTGATTTTTATGGCAGTGACGAAACAAGAGATTATGGCAAAAGCCAACGATTATTTTGATAATCACGCTGATGACGTCCTGTACTACGAGTGGCATGGCAGCATTTTTGAGATCAGCTGTTATCCGAAGGTTTTCAAAGAGGCCAAGGAACAATATCTTTATGACATTGAAGGGAATCTTGATGACATTAAAGAAACTTACGAAGCGGACAATGGCAATGTTCCCGAATATGATCGAAGTGCCATTGATCAATTAGACCTGTTTGGGATTGAATACGTCTTTAACGACACGGAAATCCATAACTTTATCGAAGATATTGCCATGGAAGCGCAAGAAGACTGTATCGTGCAAGACTTTGACATAATTGCATCAATTATCAACTCACGGTTGGCATCGCAAAACTATGTTTCTGTTGATACCAACGAACCGATCAAAGAAGTATCGGGGCAAGAACTGCGTCATTGTCAGCCGTTGTGGGATTTGTACGAAGAAGACTGCGATTACAACCGTTATGACGATTATAACGATTACGTTGATTGCTTCTTTGAAAACATGGTTCGTTTGGCTCCAGAAAGTGAGGACTAGCAATGCAAAAAGCTACGATTGACGATTTCAAGCAGTGTTTAGATCAGTTCTACGTCGTTGATGGTGATCGCTCATCAAATTATGAGCTCTGGCTGGTTCCCGACGAATTTTTGGATATGCTGATCGGTGAAGAACAAATTGATGTGGCGACCGTAGAAATGGTTCCAAAGCTTGTTGCAGACGAAGCCGAGATTCACGGAATTGATTTGTACGATACAGCTCACGAAGTGGTTGAAGATTATGCTGAACTATTTCGGGATGGCATCGAAGCTGGTGTTGAACAGATCGCTCAAAAGCAATATCTGATGACGCATTTTGCTGAAGCCGACTTTTCTCGTAGCAGTTTGTATGATCCGTTCGTAACTGGTGAATGCCGGCAGATTCGCCAAAGTGTTACCGACGAAGAACTGCTTTCTTTAGGCTCCGTGATTCGGGTGTCGGATTTGAGCGACTTTATTGCTGAAAAATTCAGCGAACAGATTAACGAAGACTTTAACGAAGGCGGTTGGTTCGACGAGTTTTTCGATGAAGCACTCAAAGACAACATGGATTACGTGATCGAAGAAGATACTGCTTATCTGCGGGCACTTGCCAAGACGCGCAAGTTGGTCTTTCTGCCAACGGGCGAGACGATCGACGATAATTTCGACTATTCTCAACCCGAAGTAGTTGCTGATTTTTGTGCCGCGGCACAAAACGATGCCGTTGGCGATGACGAAATCCTCGATTATTTCGAGAATATTCAAATTGATTAGGAAAGAGGGTAATCTTTTGAAGATTAATTCATTATCAAAAGCAGTTTTAACAGCTATGCTGGTCAGCGGTACGCTGGCAACGACCACGCCAATTCATGCCGCGGCCGAAACACCATCAGCTGTGACGGAAGTCAACACGCAACAGACTAAGGGGGCTGACGTCCAGGCAACGATCGTAACCAATGATGACGGTACCAAGACGGTCAAGGTAACGATTCCAGCCGATCAAGTTGTTGATGGTTCGGCCAAGGGTGGTACTTTCACCGCGACGACGAACGACGATACAGATGCTGAAGTCGACTCTGGTTCCGTTAAGCAATCTAAGAACAAGGTTAAATTCAATATTGAACTGAATAAAGACGCTTTGTCCAACCAAAAACTGCTGACCGAAGATTTGACCATTACCTTGGCAGATTCTAAGGGCAATGAGATTGGCAAGATTTCGGAATTGACGCTGCAGGATCTGCTGGCATCAAGCGAAGACGGCGTTTCCGAATCGTCTTCCAGCAAGGCTTCTAGTCAAAATACTAATGACTCAAGCACGAGTTCCAAGGCAGAATCTACCAGTGCCAAGAGCGAATCGTCCGATACCAAGGCCGGTTCCAGTGCTCAATCAGATTCTGACAAGACGACTGGCAGTTCAGCTACAAGCACCAGCGAATCTGGCTCTAAGGCAGAATCTTCGTCAACGACGGCATTATCGCCAGACACGCCAGCTAACGATACGGTAACGAGTACGGCTGATGCTGGTTCTACTGCTAATTCAAATGGTCAATCTAATCAAGCGAATAATTCGAGTTCCAATAGTGATCAAAATGTAACTTCATTTAAGTCAGTTAAGGAAATGGAACAATATGCCAGTCAGCACGGTAACAGTTCAGTAAACGGCAAGACTGTTACGACGTCAGTACAAGATGTAAAGCAGGATTCTAAGGATGGCAACTATGCTAATTCTGGACAAACTTGGTTTACCGGTGATAATGCTGTTGAGTTTCATTCTGACAATTTGTATCAGATTTCAACCGGCGAAACCGTTACAGTAAAGATTTCTTCTTATAATCCGGCTGATAATGACACTCCGGCTCATGTTGAGTTTACTAGTTTACAGCAAGTTAACGGTTCGTCATCGGCTGCTCAAACAGGCCAATCAGGTAATGCACCGACAGCGACGACGCTTCCACAAACTGGGAACGATCGCAATGATGGCGTCGTACAATCCGGTGTGGGCATTTTCGGCTTGGTAAGCGCAGCAGTCGCCGCTTTAGGCTTGCGCAAGCGCAACTAAGCTCAGTTATTTCTTCTGAAAAAGAGTCGGTTAAAAAAACTGGCTCTTTTTTGTTTGTAGTTTCTTTTACAAACCGTATAAAATTGATTTATCGATCAAAAAGAAAGGGCGGTTTGATGACTAAGGAACAGATTTTTGCCGCGATTAGGCAGTATTTTGAAGACAATCCCCACGCTACGATGAGCGGCTGGGCTGACGAGATCAAAGACATTTATACGGCCGTGCAGAAACACCGCATCGCCGAATACGAACCGATTCACGTCGAAGCTCTGCATCGCGGCGTAGGCGAATACACGGCCAACGTTACGCGTGAAGAAGGCAAGAGCATTGAAGATGAGAGCCTAACCGATGGTTCTAACGACTACAACTTTTAGAAAGGGGCTTGATCTAGTTTGACGTTAAAAGACATTAAAGTCGTTATTCCCGAAGCGATTAAGCGTGAGTATAACGATTCGCTGACGGTCATGCCCCCGGGCAAAAACACGCTGATCGGCAACGAAGAACAGCTGCGCGACCTTGAGGCCAGTCTGTATAATCCCGATCCGATCGTCATGTTAAAGGCACGGGAAGGTGCTGGTAAGACTGCTTTGGTTGAACAGTTTATTTATAACCGAGCTAACACCGACGTGCCGGTCGTGGTGATTCAACTGAATCTGGAAAAGCTGGGTGAGCTGGGCAGTGACGTGGTAGTTTCACGTATTAGAACACTGTTGACCAACATGCGCAAGATCGAAGCGGCTACCCAGGCGGCCAACCCAACGCAGGCGTTTGACATGGCCCTGTTTATCGATGAAATCCACAAGCTGAACAACTACGGGGTGGCCAACAAGGGTACGCAAGGGTCTTCGGGAGCGATGAACGCCTTAAAGGAAGAAACGTCACGGGGGAAGTTTCCGCTGATCGGCGCCACGACGCTGTATGAGTATGACAACAACATCAAAAAGGACCCGGCCTTTGCGCGGCGGTTCTCGGTAATTACCGTTCAAGAACCCGACGCCAAGGCCAACGTAGCAATTCTGCAACGTCGCTTGGCTTCAGAACGTGAGCAGGGACGTTTTACACCGGAACTTTCTGATGCCGATGCCTACGATATTGTCAACTATGCCAACTCGTACATTTACAACCAGGCCAACCCGGCTAAGTGCCTGTACATCTTGAACAAGTGTATTGGATTGTGTCGGTACAATCACGTCAATGACGCCATGCAGGGGATGTGGATCACCCACGACGTGATCAAGGCGGCCTTTTTATCAATGAACATTGATATTGACGCGCAAAAAGACGGCATCAAGCTGGTGATTCCACCGCAGATCCAAGAAGCTTACAACCATTCTTTGATTCAGCTGCCAATGGGCAACAACTCATTAATTGGCTACAAGAATCAGCTTGAACAGCTTGACGCGGCGATGTTAAACGTTGAAAACCAGACGGCCCTGCTTTTGGGGGAACCCGGGATTGGTAAGACGGCCTTGGTTGAACAGTGGATCTACAATCGGGCGCAGACCAGCCGCAAGGTGGCCGTCGTGTCGCTGGAGATTGAAAAACTGGGTGAATTGCCCGAAAACGTCATGATTGCTCGCTTAAGAAGTCTTTTAACGGACTTGAATCGAGTCAAACAGGCGACTTTAGAGGGGAATCCGCACCTGCAGTTTGATATGGTGCTGTTTATTGATGAAATTCATAAGTTAAACGCATATGGCGCTACCAGTAACAGCGAAGGCTCGTCAGCGGCCATGAACGCGCTCAAGGAAGGCCTGGCGCGGGGTGCGTTTGCAATGATCGGCGCCACGACCGACTACGAATATCGGCAAAACATCGTGCAAGACCAAGCCTTTGATCGACGGATGGGCAAGGTGGCCATGGAACAGCCGACGCTTGAACAGGTTGAAGTAATTCTCAAGCGGCGTTTGCAGATCGACAATTCCATGTTGCCATTTGATATTGTGATTTCTGAACGCAATCTTAAGGACTTGATCGGTTACGCGGACTCGTTTATTCGTAACCAGGCCAACCCAGCCAAGACACTGGCAATTTTTGATAAGTGTACTGGTTTTTGTCGGCAGAAATTCTTGTACGGTGCTGGCAATGATGGCAACGAGGAGATTACGCACGAGATTATTCGTAAGGCTTTTGATTCAGAAGGGTACGCAATTGACGCGACGACTACGCCGCAACACGTTGAAGATGTCGTCAAATCCCAGGTTATTGGTCAGCCATTAGCCCGACACGAATTAGCTGAGGTCGTTAAGACGAGTCTGTACATGAAACGTAATTTCGACCGGCCACTGATGACGGCGTTCTTTGTGGGTCCGACCGGAGTCGGAAAACGATTGTCGAACGATACGATGATTCCGGTTTATGATCCCACTGGAAAAGTCAAATATAAACGCAATGGTGATTTAATAGTAGGCGATTATGTTTTTGACCGATTGGGTCGGCCAACTAAAGTGCTAAAAACATTTAAGTACAAGAATTGCCCAATGTATGAAGTCGAACTTGAAGATGGACGTAAAATTAAAGCTGATCCCGAACATTTATGGACTTATAAAAGCAGAGTTGGTAACGGTGCTCGAAAATGGAAAACCGCGACAACAGCAGAGCTTGCTAAAAAAGTAAGCAAGATAAAGCCACGTGATGGTCGTAATCAAGTAGCTATTGGCTATGTTATTCCAATGAATCAAGCTGTTCAGTGGTCTGAAAATGAAGTGCCATGTGATCCATATGTTATGGGAGTGGCACTTGGAAATGGTTGTCTCACCCTAAAGTCCTTTACGATTTCATCAGATGATATGTTTACAGTTGAAAAGGTAACTGAATTATTAGGTTCGCCAAAATACATCAAACATCGTGGTTCATATTCTTGGCTTTTTAAGAGAAAAGAACAGAAAGGAAATTCTAAAAACATTCAAACGGCTGATGTAATCCCGAATGAGCTTGTCGGTAAAAAATCTTTTGAAAAATTCATTCCTAATGTTTATAAAACTGGTTCAATCAAGCAACGCTGGGCATTGGTTCGGGGAATGTTTGATACCGATGGCACGGTGAATAATTCCAAAAACAACCGTTATAACGTAATTTATTCGACTACATCGAAGCGATTAGTTGAAGATTTACAGGATGTTTTATATTCGCTTGGCATTTCTAGTTCGATTTCGGTTAATGATCGTCGTGGTATTAAAAAAGAAGCTAAACACGAAGAATATCGATTGCATGTTAAGTGTAATGCAGAAGATAAGCCAAAGTTTTTTGACTTGCCACGTAAAAAGAAATTAGCACAAGAAGCTATTGAAAGTGTAAAGGCAAAAAAACGAGTTAAAAAGTTTGGCGAAAGCATCGGCATTCGCCATATCAAAAAACTTGAACAGCGTTGTGATGCAACGTGCATTTTAGTGAATAATCCAGAACATTTGTATCAAGCAGGACAATTTATTGTCACGCATAACACTCAAACGGCAAAAGCCTTGGCACAAGCATTTTTTGGTCGGCGGGATGCCATGGTCATGATCAACTGCGGGGACTACGCGACTAAGGAATCGGCTGTTGAAGCTCAGCATTACATTGGCGATCACGTGCAGATCAACAAACGTCAACTAATTCTGCTGGACGAAATTGAAAAAGCGGATATTGCCGTTATGGACACGTTCATGCGGATGATTGATGACGGGATTGCCCGTGACAGCCATAATATTGACCGTTCTTTAAACAGTACGATTATCGTTGCGACTTCCAACTTGGGGGCCAGTATCTTTGCCCAATTAGCTGACAACATGCACCTTAGTCGGCAACAGAACCCCGACGTCTTAAAGCCGGCTCTGCTTGAAGACTGGATGAGTCGAGAACAGACGGTACGTCACGCTTTGCAAAGTGGGGATGAAGGGTTAAACAACGGTATTAAACCCGAATTCTTGGAGCGGTTTACTCTGTTCGTGCCATTCTTGCCATTGGCCCGCAAGACGATTGCCATGATCGCTCGGGCGCAATTGGAGCATTTTGCTAAGCAGATGAAGGACAATGGTCGGTTCAGCATTAATATTCAGCTCCCCGCCAAACAGTCGCATGCTTATTGGCAACAGCTAATGGGCGAGTATACGGAATACGGCGATGACGATCCGGTTTCAGTTATGATCGCACAAGACGTGATTGGCCCCAACGCTAAAGACAACGGGGCCCGCTCGATTACGCGCTACATCAACCAGCACGTCAAAACGGCCGTGGTTGACGTCTTAGATGAACGGATACGGCACAATCTGCCAATTGATGGTGCCTTTCGCCTGGAAGCCAAAAACGCTTCGTTTGAGTCTAATAATCGAAAAATGGCCGGGGTAAAAGTCGTGTATATTCCGATTGAAAATTTGTGACTTTTTTGTTTTGTATTGCGTTCACAAACATATTAAAATAATTAAGGCTTTTAAATTTATTAGTCGAATCTTAGGAAAGAAGGTAAATCCATGGGTTTTCTAGCAGCAGCTCAAATGATCGCATTTGAGCAGTACATGAAGGGAATGGAATTCTTGGGTGCCGATGGTGCAAATACCATTAACTACGGTAATAGAATTCTGAACGCCTGCATTGCAGTCGTTTCCGCTTTAGGCGGTGGCTGGCTGGTCGTTGTTGCCATCAAGGGCCTGGTTGTAGCCTTAAAGGGTGACAACAAGGACTGGGGCAAGGCTGGCCTGGCAATTGTTACGGGTATTGCCGGTGGCCTTTTGATTGCCGTGGCAGTCGCATCTTCCTGGCGGGCATTCTTCCAAAGAACCGGGAGCGACTTCAACATTATCAGCGGCTAATAGTTAATACATTTTGGTGGGGGTGGCCTTTGCGCCACCTTTTTTTGCAAAGAAAGGGGTTTGCCGTGACAGAAAAAACAGTAAAAATGCCGTGGCGCCAACGATTGAAGAAAATCATCAACAGCAAGCTGCTGGTTTTGGCAGCTTTGTTGGTACTGGCAATTGGCGGTGTGACGACGGTCAATCACGCAGCTGCGGATGACAATAATGATAATCTTTCGCAGGTCTATCAATATTTCCTATTGTCTAATTCTAACGGAACTGATGCTGCGGCGTCGACCAGCAGTAGTGGCAGTGGCAGTTCGGATTCGGACAGTAAATCCAAACTGGCCGGTATTTTAGGCAATGGTGGTAATCAAGGCACGTTCAGCTATAAGCAGATTATCGACAATGCCGATAATGATAAGGCGGCAAAGCGGTTCAGCGTCTTGATGGGAACGTTATCCGGCTACAACTACATTTCCGTGCAGTCAAACGGGGTTGAAAAGATTCTGGCGATTGCCGGTCGAGGCGTTTTCGGTTTTATTCTTTTGATCATTGGGATGATCATGGACTTGTTTAATCTGTTCTGGAACATGATCATCAAGGTAATCGCCCAATACAACGTCTTTACAATGTTGGCAAACGCGTGGGTTTCCACTGGTTCTGGTCAAAAGATGCTCGACGCGATCGGCTGGTCTGCATCTCAATTGAAGCAGATCGTGGCGTTCTTGATGGGCGTTTTTACGGTGGTTATCCTTTGGACGTTTGTCATGATGCTAAGGCGTGGGGCTGATAACCTCGATCAGTCAGCCAAGAAAAAGCTGTTTGGTCGATTGGTCGGCTTGATTGGCATACCGGTCGTTTTGATTTTCATCTGCATGGCTTTGCAGGATGTTCAAGAGCTCAGCAAGAAGCAGATTGCAGATGGTTCTGAGTATGCCGATTGGATGATGGACGTTCAAGACTGGGCCTATCAAGCCAACTTTAACGTTAATAAAGCCGGTGGCATTAAGGTTTCGACTGATGGTGACACTTACGTTGATACCAGTTTTAATCCTTATAAGGCTGACAAACCGGCAGCGGCCGTGGGCCAAAATCTGTATAAGCTGGGACTTGGCAAATCGGGAACCAATTTCCCTAATTCGGTAATTGCTATCAGCTATATGAAGTCAGAGACGTTTGACTCGCGCTCGTATTTGGGACAGATTGCTAAAAGTGATGCTTTGGAGCAGATTGTCGATAAAAGCAGTTTTGGCAGCAACGCCAAGCTGTATAAGTTCGATGGAACGCCGGTAAGCAGTACCGGTGATGATCATCCGGAATGGTCGGGAATCGGTGGCAATCCAATGAAACAGGCCGCTCCAGATTACGCCGAACACAAGGTTTTTGGGCAGGATAAGTATCGTGCCGGTCGGATGACGACTTGGGAAGATCGTTACATTTACGGGGCCAAGAATACGGGTCTGCTTTCAAAATACTATAAGGAACAGCCATCAGCCGAACAGATCTATTCTGGTGCCGGTGGTGGAGCTAACCAGTTGAGCTACGAATCAACGTTCTTAGCATTGAACACCAAGTTCAACGATCTTGGCGGGAACTTCTCATTGGACGGCCCAACGTATGGTGCCTACGCAACGATCGCCAAGTATGATTCCAACCGTTATGCCTACTACAAGTATTCAATGGTCGGCAACCCGATCTTTACTTATCCAGCAATGGTTACGACTGGGGTTATCAAAGCAATGACTGGTCTGGTAGTGATCATGGCGCTCTGGTCGATTGGGATCGTTGACATGAACGTTAAGCCATTCCGCTCCTGGATCAAGACGATCTCGTTTGGAGATTCGGAATATCTGATGGCAACACTGCTGCGCGGGGTTGGTATCTTAGGTGCAATTATTTCCATTACGATTGTGCCCGACATGCTGAATGGCCTTTTGCAGACGCTGGCATCCGTTGCCGCGTCTCTACTTACCGGCGGTACTGATACATCGAACAGTCAAAACATTCTGGTATCAGAAATGACAGGGATGTCGGCATGGATTTCGTTTGCCTTTGCAGCCGTTGGTGCGGTTATGCTGGTTAAAAACGTTAGTGGCATGCGCGATAAGCTGATTGGTTTTATCGTAATGCCATGGAAATGGGCGGATGAAAAAGCACAGGCGCTTGAAGATCAAGTCAGCGATAAGGCAATTGCTCGTGGCTTGGACAAGGCGCAAAAGACGCTCGATCAGCGGCGCAAGCGTACCAACGATATGCTTTCTGATCTCAGCAACGAAAATACGGCCTTTGGCAAGTATGCTAACAAGCTTACCAACGGCAAGGCCGGTGATTTAGCCGACCAAGCCTTGAAGACGCGTCTGAATACTGGTGATTACGCGGCTGATGCTAAGGGTAATGGTATGCAGACTGGTAAGGAAATGACGATGGAACAGCTGCGGCGGGCCGGTGCCAACCGGCGTCTGCGTCAAGCACTTGAAAAAGCCAAGGCCTCTGGCAAGACGCCGGCACAAGCTCTCCAGGACTTCAAGGATAAGGCTGGCAAGGGCTTGGCAGCAGACAACCTGTTAGGCAAGGACGGAATGCTTAATGCGGGCAACGAATACCTTTCCAACCAGGATGCCGCTGATATGGACAAGTTCAACAAAGATGCTGATGCTATGCAGCAAAAGGGTCAAGAACTGCAGGATCTTGAAGATCAAGCTTTGCCAACCAGCAACTTGACTGATGATGAGGCACGGCACCTTAATGATCTTGAAAACAGTGCCAAGGATGCTCTGGGTGAAGACGACTGGAACGAATACCAGCAGCTGCAGAAGAAGCTGGCAAACGGTGAAGCTCTGACACCAGAAGAACAAGCCGAGTGGGATCGTTTGAATGGCAAACTGAGCGAATCTATGAGTCCAGATGATCTGAAGGAAATGCAGGATCTCGAAAACCGGGCCTTGAGCAGTATTGATGGCGCTGATGCCAACAAGCTCAATGATCTTGAACAGCGTGGTCAAGATATTCTGGGTGAAGACAACTGGAACCGCTACAAGGAACTGCAGGACAAGCAGGCGCGCGGTGAAGACCTTACGCCGGAAGAACAGGCTCAGCTTAAGAACCTTAACAAGCAGCTGGTCGAAGGCGGTCTGGGTGCCGACGGCGTTGAACAGCTCAATGATCTTGAACAGCGTCAAGCTAATGGTGAAGCTCTGACTACGGCTGAAACCAAACAGCTCCAGCGTCTGACCAAGCAGGCAACCAACAAGCTTGGTACGCGTGACTTGAACGACTACCAGAAACTGGCTCAAAAGAAGGCGTCCGGTCAGCCAATGACGACTGCTGAACAACAACGTCTGGCTGGCTACGACAAACAGCTTAAGTCAACGCTGGGACGCAGTGGTGTTGAAACCATGCGCAGTCTTCAAGCTAAACAGGCATCTGGTCAAACCCTTACGCCAACCGAGACGAAACAGCTCCAAACTCTCCAGCGTCAAGCACGGCAAGTTCTTGGCAAACAGGGGATGGAAAACTACAAGCAGCTGCAAGCCAAGGTTAACAGCGGACAAAAGCTCACACCAGCGGAAACTCAACAGCTGGCGGGCTACAAGGAAAGCCTGCAAGGGATGGGCGAAAAGGCCGTTGCTCAAATGCAGACGCTGGAAGCTCAGCGTGATTCCGGTCTGAACGTAACTGATGCTAAACAGCTGGCATCTTTGGAAGGCCAGGCACAACAGGTTCTTGGCGACGAAGACTTTGACAAGTTCCGTCAACTGACCAGCAAGCAAGCAATGGGCGATCCAATGACACAAGCGGAACAAAAACAGCTCGCGCAGATGACGCAAAAGCTTGATCGTTCTAACATCATGGAACCTGGAACTGCGGCTCAATTGACGAAACTGGAAGGCCAACGGGCAACCGGCATGAACGCTAATGACGTTCGCGAACTTGGTCAGCTGCGCACCAAGGTTAACGGCATTCTGAATCCTAAACAGATTCAGCTTCGCCAAAACTTGATTGCTAAGCAGGCCAACGGCGTGGCACTTAACCCAGCTGAAAAGCAAGCCTTGACGGTTATGCAGAACCGGCTGCAAAAGACGTTTGATGGTGCTCAATACAGCAACTACGCTCACTTGCAGGGTCTGCAGGCCAAGGGCGCAACGCTTACCGATCAGCAGAAGGTACAGCTCAAGAACTTTGACCGCATGGCTAAACAGGCACTTGGCACCAACAACGCCAACGAGTTTAAACATCTGCAGGCCGAAATGGCTAAGGGTATGCCATTGTCCAAGACTGATCTGACCAAGCTCCAAAACTACCAGCATGATTTGACGTCTGGTATGAGCAAGGTCGAGTTCCAAGATCTCTCAGCTCTGGAACAGAAACAGGCTACGACGATGACGACGCGCGACAAGTCGCAGCTAATCGACTTTAAACAGGAACTGCAGAAGAAGGTTGGCTTTACGCCAAACGACGTTGCACAATACGTTCGCTTGAATGAGCAAAGCATTCGCGGTCAATTGTCACCACAAGATGCAGAACAGTTTAAGACCATGACGACGCAGATCTACAAGAGTATGCCAGCTAAGGATGCCGATCTGGGTAAGGTACTGCTTAACAAGCAGGCACAACCAGTCACGGCTCAAGAAGTTGCTCAGTTCAAAGAACTGCAAGCTCTCAACGCCGAAGCTATGAAGACGGCGCCAATGTCGACGGTCGATCATGAAAAGCTCACGTCATTCAAGAACCAACAACGCAATATCCTTGCCAACAACATGGATGTCGGTCAGTTCGCGAAGATGCAGAGTCTTGAGAATTCGCCGATCATGCTGACGAATGCGCAAAAGGCCGAACTGGAACAATTGCGTGGTCAAGCAAGCGCGATTACCAAGGAACATATGAACGGCACTGACTTCAAAGAGTTTGAAAAGCTCCAAAAGATGCAGGGCGTTCAGATGACGCCGGGTCAGCAGAAACTCTATGCTCAACTGCAGAACCGTCTGAAGAACAACATGACGGCTCAACAGCAGAACCGCTTTAATGATCTGAACCAACAGATCATGAGCGATCAGCAGCGGTTGGCAAACGAGAAGACGCGGATCATCAACGCGGTCAACAGCACGTCTCATATGCAGCAGGCACAAGCCGATTACGTTGACAACGTTAAGGGCAGTCAAGAACGGCTCAAGACGGCTCGTCGCTTGATGATGAACTTCAGCTCCAACGGCTCGGAAAAGGCGGCTACGCAGTTGCTGAACAACATGGCACTCAACGTTGCCGACACCAAGCCGGGCAGTGCCGAACACAAGCAGTACGTTCAGATTCTGCGTAATATGCAGGAAGAACTGAAGAACTACGACTTTGCCGATCGGGCAAGCTCTGATACCAATGGCAACGGAATTCCGGATGGACAGGAATTCGGTCGCTGGGGTGGCGGACGCAAGCACGTTGATCGTGAGGTCAAGGACTTCCACGATCAGTTGGAAGCTACGACGCGGTATTTGAAGGCCGTTGATTCGGGTGATACTAAAGCTGCTGGCCAATGGCTGAACAAGATGAGTCAGCTTTCTGGCAACGGTAAGACTGGTAATCCAAGCAAACCGGGCAAACTAGGCAAATAGTCGTTAATGAAAAGATCGTCGCAAGACGGTCTTTTTTAGTTCTGTTTCATTTTGTATTCACGGATAAGATAGTTTAAAATAAATGTTTGTAAACATAATTAAAAACAAACGAATCACTGGAACGTCCGTCGCTGTTTTTTCGGGCTTTCGGCTGAAAGGAGCAAATAATTTGAACAATAATGTATTAGCGTTTTCGGTCAACGTGGTTGGCCCGGAAGATGAAGTCAAACAGACATTAAACGATGGTGGAGTCACGACTTTCCCCAGCAGCAACGGGATTGCCTTTGCCTATGACTCCAATGATATGGACACCTACAACGAACTGAGCGATCTGGCTGATGATGGTGCCACGATTTCGCACTTTACGCTGGGGATCTTAAACGTTGACGATGGCTCGTTTTATCCATCGCAGGAATTAACGGAAAAACTGGCCGAAGCCAACGGGGCTGAAGCCGACGACCTTGACTTTTCGATTCTGCCCGATATGCCCGATTTTGTGGACGGGGCGGAAACCGAGATCGAGCAGGCCAAGCACGACGTGGCCGAGAAATACTACGCCTACCTGTTGAACGATGACAATAAAAACAACGGTTCTGCCAGTGCGGGTTCAATGGTGCAAAGTGTTGACAACAACGAAAACGATCCGGTCTACAATGCGTCGACCGGCAAATTTGTTGCCGAACCCGCTGACAACGCGGAATCAGCTGATGAACCAACAGCAGAACCAGTGCCGGCTGAATCTGATGATGACGACTTTGATCTGGATGATGACACTGATTTTGACTTGGACAATGACAATGATACAACTGATGAACTGCCTTCGTCGCCCGCACCAACGGCACCCGTACAGCAAGGGCCGGTATTCCAGCCAATGCCCGATGAGCTGCTGAAAGTTGCTGCACAAATGTTCACCAACATTGACCGTTCAGAACTGCCTGTTTTTGATCCACATACGCAAAAGCAATTGCAAAAGCAGATCATTGAAGCGGAAACCACGATTGATCGGGATCGCAACAAGGCGGTTCAGCGCATCTGGGAACGGCTTCAGCAAGTCAAACCAGGAATTGAAAAGTCGTTTGACGCGCACTTCAAGGATAGCAACGATCGTCATGGCGAAGTCTTAAAACAGATTGATGCCAACGAGGCCGTTGCAATTGCCGATGCCAAGAAGACTAAGCAGGAAAACTATGAACGGGCCCGTGATCAATACGTGGCTGATCAGCGTCAAGCCTTACAGGATCGCTATGATGCCGAACACAAGGAAAACTTCAACGCTACGCTGAATGCTGATGTTGAACAGATCAAGACCAGCAATGAGGCTTTACGTCACCAAGAAAATCATAAGTACGAAGAATTCCGAGCCAAGGAACTGGACAAGTACCTTGATGATGAACTGCGCAAGACCAATATTGATGACATCGTAAGTGACTTTAACGCCGAAGTTAACGAACAGGTTGATATGCTGAAAGACTCTGCGGGTCAATTTGCTGATCAAGTCGGGGTTGTAGCCGCTGATCTGGACAAACAGCTGAAGTCCAGTCAAGAAGAAACGACTCAGTGGAAGCATAACTTCAAGGATCTGCAAAGCACGTACAATGAAAAGCTGAATCTGGAAGTTGAAAAACAGGTCGGCGAACGGACAACGGTTTTGAGCGACCGGGTCAACATGTACAACAGCGAATTGAAATCGCGTGAACAAGAACTGAATACGGTTAAGCAGGCCTTGGAAGGCGAACGTACGCGTAACGGCGAATTGTCGAATGCGGCTAAAGAATTGGCTAACAAGCGTGAAGAAATGGCTAAGCTCAAGCAAGAGTTGGAAAACGAACGTGCCAAGAACGAAAACATTGATAAGACACTGGAACATTTGCAAAACCAGCTCAAGAGTCAATCCTACAATGCCTTTCAACAACAGCCAGCCGCTCCGATTATTCAAGCACCGCAACCGGCTCAACCGGTTCAACAGCCAGTGCAGGCTGAAAAGAAGGGTCATGCCGGTGCAATTGCATCAATGGTCATGGGAGCCTTGGCAATTGCTGGGTTAAGCGTTGGCGGTACGATGCTGGCCGTTGGTCACAATGGTTCATCAAGCGATAACAGCTCCAGTTCCGTGCGGACAGAACAGACGTCGACTTCAAGCGCATCGTCTTCTCAACCGAGCGTCAGCGACTCGGTTAAGACGTACAAGAAGGGCGACACCTGGACGTACCACAATGGTTCTGACAACCAAAACTACACGGTTACGATGGACAGCGACTCAACCGGGCACTACACCGACAAGAACGGTCAACAGCACACGGTTACGCTGAACGCTAACAACAACTAAAAAGGCGGGTGAAAGCTATGCAGAACTATACGGTCAACGATACGATCAATCAACAGGCACAAACGCAGACGACGGCCACGGAACAGCAATTGCCGCAGACCGGTTCGGCTAGTCAGATTCCACAGCTGATGTTTGGCTCATCACTGTTTCTGCTTGGTCTGGCCTTAGCATTTAAGGTTACTTCGATGTTGCGTGGTGATGCCTAATGGCAGAAAAGAAGTCATTTGCCGGCAACAAGATGTCGTTGCGGTCGGGGCCTGGTGAACAGATTCATCGAATTTCCTGGCTGGCTAACAACATGCACGGTCTGGGCGACGTTTTGGTTTCAACCCAGATGAGTGCTTTGGCCGCATTAGGTATCGGTGCCGTGCCGCTGATTATTCTGGTCTTTGTATTCTTGATGTCCAACGGGGCCAAAAACATTGGTCACCTTTGGCTGCCGGTGATTTTAGTCATTACCGGATCAGTGCTGTTGGCATTGAATATCGTCTTTGTCAATCCATCGCAGGGTTGGCAGTTTAAGATCAGTTTCCAATACTGGCACCGCCTGCTTGCTAACAACCAAAAGGGCGTTGTCAATCACTGCATGGATTACCGCTTTGTCAAACAGGACGCCGAAAAAGCGTCTTTAGAAAGCGTTGATACGATTCACCATCAGCGGCGTTATCTGGCTGTAATCAAGGTACACGGTGGGGTCAGTCCGACAAGTTTTGACGCGGATTTAGACCGGCTCTGCCAGTTAAACTACGCGTCAATTCGGGCCTTAGAACGCTCAACGGTACGTACGACGGTCAACGCCGTGGGCCGGCCGGAAATTAAGCCTAAGATTTTGGCAAAGAACAGCACGCCGGCCATGCGGCGCCGACAAGAAGAAATCAGCCGGGCCAACCGGAGCGGGGCGTCGCAAATGCAGACGCTTGACACGTACATTATGCTGGACGCGCCAAGCTGGAGCGAACTTCAGAAAAAGGTTGCCAATCAGTTCACCTTTTATCGGCAAGGTTTGGTCGTAACGGCCCAGGTCTTGTCGGGGGATGAACTAAAGGAAACCGTTCATAGCCTGTTCGCTTGATCGCAAGAACGGACGAGCGTACGCGCTCGTCTTTTTTTATTAGGAGGGAGTCAAATTTTGTTTTTCAAGCGTAAGAAGAAAACCGAAAAAGTGCCGAAAAAAGGCAAAAAGCGCAAATTAACGCGCGAGCAAAAGAAGATTATCAAAGAACGTCAAAAGCGGGCGGCCAAGCGTAAGAGCATGTTCAAGGGCCAACCGGGATTTATGGCCGATGATGGCTACATTGAATACGACGGTTACGTCAAGATCAAAAACGGGCCGTATATCGCGGTTTACGACGTGTTGATCGATTACGGGACACACCAGTATGAAACGATCGGCTGGGAAAACATGCTGATTCCAAGCTCGCCTTTGCGCAAGGGCAAGATCTGGTTTGCCTTGCGAGAAAAAGGTATGAGCAAGGCAGCCGAAGATGATGTTATGTCGCACCGTTTGAATTCGCGGAAAGTTACGATGATGAATCAAAAGCAGAGTTCCGACGTGCGGGAAGACTCGAAAAAACAGGCGGAGCTGGACGATATTCAGCAGACGATTGAATTATCGAAAAAAGACAACGTGGTCGATTCCGATGTGATCTTGATCGTTAAGGCGAATACGCCGGAACGTCTGGAAGATACCGTCAAGGAATTGCGCCAGAACTATAAGGATTCGGGTAAGTTTGGGATTTCTTTGGTGCGCAAGACGGCTATTCAGCTGGATACTCTGCGCAACTTTCCGCACTATGTTTCCGCGGATGCCTGGCACAACTCGGATCTGCAGACGATCGATGCGGCTCGTTTGTTTCTGCCCAGTTCTGGATTTGCGGATTCATACGGTACCTATTGCGGCATCGATATGCACTCATACTTGGCCGGAACGCCTTCGATTATCGACTTTAACAAAATTCGGCATGCCGTGATCTGTACTGGTGGAGTTCGCGGCCGGGTTAGCGTCGGTGGTTTAGAAGATGCTGCTCCGGTATCAGAATTCGGTTCTGCCTGGGCCCACGTCGTCGTTGAAGACAACTGGCTTTGTCGGGGAACGCGAACGCATCATATCAATCTGGTGCCATTCAACTATCACGCAGGCGATTCCAAAGTCTTTGATATGAGCCGCTACACAATCAATACGCTGGAATGCTACGGCACGAAGGAAACCGTTGAAGAAGACGCCAACAACAACTTTGACAAGATCGTTGAGATCATCATGATGCTGCGGGACAGCGACAAGCCGGATCCCGGTATGCGGGGGATGGTTTATAAGCAACTGATCGACTGGATTGACTATCGGGCCGGACGTAACGGTTTGTACACGTCGGATCCCAAACACGAGCCGACGCTGGCCTATCGGATTCTGGCAACGCGGGAACACGATACTTATCCGACTTTGCAAGACTTTATCCCCGAACTGCAGGCCATGTCGGCGGAGAGCGCCAAGAAGACGGAAATGGCCTGGGATCGGGCCAACAACATCTACAATGCCGTCTACACGGCGTCCAAGAAGTTTCCGACGGTGTTCAGTGATAAAACCAACATTCCCGACACGTTCACAGCTAAGGATCGCAATATCTACTACGATCTGAGCAAAATCGGGGGCAGTCCGATCATCAAGGGGGCAATTTTTTTAAACGTGCTGGCCTATGTTACGAACCGGGCGCAGTCGGGCGATATGATCGTGGTTCACGGTCTGGATGCCGTCAAGGTCAACCCTAAGATTATCAAGCCGTACCGCGACAAGATGGACAAAAAGGGCGTTGGCTTGATCACGACGTTTGAAGAACGTTCCAACAAAGAGGTCAACGTGCAGACGATGGCTGATTTCGTTCACCCATTGGTTGAACAGGATTTAGTGATTCTCGGCGGTCTGAACAAGGACAACGAAGAACCGATTCAAAATTCCTGGGGTGAAGGACGGCCACTGCCAGCGACGGTTAAGGCCGATCTGGAAGCCAACCAGGAAAGCGTGTTTTACGTCTATCGGGCCCGCGACTTTGGTAACGCCGTAATCAATACGCACTTGGTACTTTAATTAGTAAGGGGGACGCATGCAGCATTCGAGAAAATTACAGTCATGGCTGATGCTGACATCGGTCGTCTTGCCACTGATGGTTTCAAACAGTCCACGGGCGGCCATAACGGAAAGTGGAGCAGATGACTACTGTTATACCGGCGCGTCCAATGCTACCGATGGTACCGGCGTCGCACCAAAAGACAAGGTTGATACAATTCCGATTACCATAAAGGACGAGAACGCAACCGGTAAGGCGGCTATGAAAGAAATTGCCGATGCGATCGGTGAGAAACTAAACATTTTACCTGCGCTGGTCTATGCCCAGATGGCTCAAGAGTCTGGTGCCAACGGTGACTCTTATCTAGCAAGAACCGACAAGAACTTTTCGGGGATCAAGGGTGAAGGTGGCAGTGCGCCAATCGACGGCACTGGAGGCACGTATCAACATTTTGATTCACTGAGCGACTATGCCAGTCGGTATGCCGCAATTTTGAAAAACGACGGTCTTAGCGGAATACAGACACCTGAAGAATACGTGCATCAGCTAAAGAATATGAACTACTTTACGGACAGTGAAGAACACTATCTGGCTGGGGTTAAAGCATTGATGGCCGGTTATTACGGCGATACCAGCGATGGCACGTCCGCAGTCGCCGGTTCGGATTCGTCGGATTCCAGCTCTGGTTCCGGCTCGTGGCACAAGGGGGACGATGACTTTGCTCCCGATGATCTGAACACGACGTTTACCAATGGCTTTGGCAGTGGTGAATCAAAAGATGACTCTGATTCAACTGATACGTCTGGGGCCCAAAATGTTGGTGGCGACTGGACAAAGGAAGGTACTGAGGCTTACAAGAACGCCAAGGCAATCTTTGACTACTTCACCCAAAAACTTGGCTTCAGTGGGGCTGGTGCCGCAGGGGTCGTCGGTAATGTAGCGATTGAATCATCTTTTAATTTAATGGCAACTAATGGCAGTCACTGGGGACTGTTCCAGTGGGAAGCATCTCGTCTGGCAGCGAATAATATGAACGGTAATGATGCCAGCACTATGACAATGGAGAACCAGATGAAGTTGGTTACGATGGAACTTAATAATGGCTATAAGCAGGTGAAGTCTTCGGTTGGTCATGCTACATCGGCTGAACAAGCTGCTCATGACTGGCAATATCATTTTGAAGTCGCTCCAGGTCAAGCGGATGAACAGCGGAAGGCTAACGCAATTAAGGCCTACCAACTGTTCAACGGCTCATCAATTGAAGCCAATGACAGTCTGCTTGGTGCTGGTGATGTTGCCAATGCCGGACTGGCTGATTCAACCAGCGATAACAAAAAGAACTCCAGCGCCTGCAGCGATCAAAAAGCTGATTCTGGGCAGTGGGGATGGCCGTTTAAGAGCATTCCGTCAACTGGGCCAATGGGCTATGAAGACGGTCAGCAGTTTGGGGTTACTTCTTTTGATCGTCAAGGCGGTAACTTCCACGACGGTTATGACTTTGGCTCGGCGCGGTATTCTGGCGATATTTTAGCAATTCACGACGGTACGGTCTACAAGGTCGGTGAATCCGGCGATGGTCGTGGAATTCGTGTCGATGTCAAATCCGACGATGGCTACTACGAAATCTACCAGGAAGCCTTTAATTCGCTTTCGGACGTTTCTGTCAAGGAAGGTGATCACGTCAGCGTTGGCGACAAGATCGGTACTTTAACGACCAACCACCTGCACTTGGGGATTTCCAAGACGGAAATCGAAAAGGCTCAGTCCAGCGCCTTTAAAGACGACGGTACCTGGCTTGACCCGATTAAAGTCATCAAGGGCGAGAACACGGATCAGCATTAGAAAGGATATGATTTGTACATGTGGAAAGAAATTACAGCAGGCGTGCTTTGCGCATGCGCTTTAGGAATCGGCGGGGTAACCGCTCATCAAGCTTTTGCCAGCAATGGCGAGATCAAAACCGATCAGCGGGCTGACCAGGCCAACCGGGAAATGACGAAGAAATACAATGCCAAGTATCGCGAATTGACGGCTGACCAATTGAACAAGGATCTGGCAAAATCCAGCGTTGATCTGGACGTGGCTAAAAAAGACGCGACCGACCGGATCAACAATGCGTTCAACACGGCCTACAACAACCTGGGCAAGGACAAGTACGACCAAGCACGCAAGGACTTTAAGAATCAACTGGGTTCGTCCTTTGCCAGCCAACTGGAAGACTTCGTGATGCCAAGCGACGGGATGACTTACTCGAACTCAATGAGCCAATGCAAGATCGGTTTCGGCAAGTACGATACGGCTACCAAGACGATTCCGGTCACGATTGCCGTCACCTACAAGCCTAGTGCGACGTCGACCAATAATGCCAACGACTATTGGACGGCAACCTATCACGTTGACACCAAGACGTTCAGCAATCCGGTTCACGAATCGGTTATCGCGCCAAGCTAAGGGGGTATCAGTATGAACGAAAAGACGAAGAATGTTTTGCTTGGTCTTAGTACAGCCCTTTTGGTACTGGCATGTGCCGGCTGGGTTGGTGTCAAGGTCAAGACCTACGACTGGAACGTCCGACAAGAAAAAAGCGCCAAACAGGCAACGGATGCTCAAAAGCGTTATGATGCCAAGTATAGCAAGTTAAAACAGCAGGTTATGACTGACGGCGCATCTAGTACGAACCAGACAATCAAATCGGTTAGTCTGCAGAATGGTTCCATGAGTTTGATGAACTCGGTCGACAAAAAGCTGTTTACCACGCTGTACACCTATGACAATGCCAAGCAGTATCTGGCCCGGGCCGACAAACTCAGTGGGATGATTACCGATGACGTTAAAAACGACAAGAAACTGTTCGGCAGCAAGGCGACCGGCGAAATGATCACGGCCACGGGGTTGTCGTCTAACGTCAAGTCGGTTAAGACGACGATTGAGAGTGCTGATGAGCACAATATCACGGCACTGGCCCGCGTCACCTTTGAATCCGGTTATTCCGGCGCATCTTCGCACACGGGAATTTACCTGTACGAAGTTGGCTACAGCAAGGATCAACACAAGGTAACCAGCATTACCCAGGTACAGGCAGGTCTTGGCAATGATTAGGACGGTCTTTCAAGTGCGCCTGCACCAGCTGATGCTCAAGGCAGGCTTTAACCAAAAAGAACTGGCCGAACGGACGGGAATTTCAACCAGTTCGATCTGCAACTACTTGCAGGGGATAACAATTCCTAACAAGGTCAGCTTAAATGCGATTGCTGATGTATTGCACGCGGATCCGCAATGGCTGGTCGGCGGCAATCTCAGACGCAATCGTTTCGTTGACCGCACGAACGTTGACGAGATAATCGATCAGATTAAGACGTACAAGGGTTTCAACGTGTCTGATGAACAGCGTGAGAATATTAAGGTGCTGGTGAAAAAGTATCTGAACCAGCAGTTTTTCTAAAGTCAAAAAGGCTCCTTTGGCAGGGGCCTTTTATTTTTTGAAGAAAAATCAAGAAAAACGTTGACGTAGTTTAAAATTAGTATTATTATATAATCATCGAAGATAAGAAAAAAAGGAGTGAGTTTATGTATTCGTTAGTATATGACTCGCTGAGCAATAAGCGCTGGTATTGGACGACTGATGGTCATTTCAGCCTAGACCGCGAGAAACGTAAACGCTGGGATAATCCGTACAGCATTGACGTTCAACAGCTGCGGGCAGACAACCCGAATGCGTTCGGTGCTAAAAAGCTGAGCCGTTGCTTGGTCGTTGATGATCAAGAAACGCCGGTTACGTGCGAATTGGACTTGGGTTCTGAATTGTCAGCAGTGTTCGTTATCATTGCGGAAAATCAGCAGGGCGAGCACCTGCTGTACAGCAAGGGCTCGGCTCAAAAGTTCGTTACGCTAAGCGACGATCACATCTCGTATTGGCAGACGGCCGATGAGATCAACGAAACACTCGATCGTCTGCTTGCCAACGATCAGTTCTGGGAAGACCACGCTGATATTGACAAGGGGACGGTTCGAGCTATCAACGCGGGGTCGCTGATGGTTGTGTCCGAAAGCATGGCCGATTGTCAGATTATCGTTGCTTTAGACGCGATTGGCCGCTTGACGGTCTTTGACTGGCGCCAAAGTCAGTTCATGATTCTGCGTTCGCGACGGCAACCGCTGATTTCACTGCTCTGGGATGACGCAAAGAAAGCTCAGACGGCAGTTGAAGATATACGCGGCAAAGTCAACGGGGATGTGATTCAGATCGACACGATCAAAGCCGTGCCGATTGGTAAGTTGGTCGAATTTTCTGATCAGCTGGCCGAAAAACGGCCAAAAACATTGGCGCCAACGGCCAATTCCAAGATGGAAATCACCGAGGCTACCAAGCTGCACGTCTTTCCGAGCCTTGGCACTGACAAGCTTGACGAGCTTAAGCAGGCAGTTGATCTGATCATTGGTATGGTTGGCAACGTCGACACGCTGGAACGAGCGCTCAAAGTGCATGATTCGCAGATCACGCAGGATTATCTGCACGTGATCGAGCTGATGAATCCTAAAGATCTGGATGCCGAAAAGCTTATTGAGAATCTGCATGATGAGCGCGTCAAGCGGCGCCAGATCAAACAGTTGCTGGTAATCGTCAAGGCATTGTCCATGTGTTTTGACGTTGATGCCTATCGAGAGATGATTAGTCACGAACCCGCGCTGGGTCAGCGGTATATTTTCCGCGATCAGAACACAGCGGCAACTTTGCTCAGACTGGCAAAAACCACCGCAAAGGTTGAAGAAGCGCCTTTCTAGCTGGTTATGGAAATGTTAAAATAAAAACGTTTAAAAAAATTCAAATTTGGGGTTTACATTTCAAATCTATGGTTATTTAATAACCTTAAATTAAGATAAGAACAATAAAAAAGGAGCGAGTATTATGAGTAAAAGTAATTTAAAGAAAGCGGCACTGACCACGACGGCCGCCCTGGCTGGGGCAACGTTCGTGGGTGCCAACGAAGTACACGCGGACACCGTTGCAACGTCCGCTGCACCTGCTGAACAAACCCAGACCCAAACGGCTGACCAACAAGCCCAAAGCAAGGTTGACGCGGCTCAATCCGCAGCTAACCAAGCAGCAAGCACGGCCAGTCAAGCTAAGGAAACTTTGGATCAAGTTCAAGACAATCTGAACGGGGCTCAAAGCGCCGTCAACGATGCCCAAACCAAGGTCAACAACGATCAGACGGCTGTTGACAATGCACAAAAGAACGTTGACTCCGCTCAAGCTGATGTCAACGAAGCCAACAACGGCGGGATCGAAAAGGCCAACAGCGCCATTGCAGATCAAAATACGCAGATCGCTAACGATCAAGACGCCGTTAAGTCTGCCCAAGATGCTCAGTCCGATGCTCAAAAGGCCGCTGACTCGGCGCAAGCTGATGCTGATCAAGCTCAAAAGGCGCAAGACACGGCGCAATCCGCCGTCGACAACGCGCAAAAGAACCTGGACAACGCGCAAGACGTTTTGAACAACAGTGATTCCGGCAAGGCTCAAAAGGCCGTTGACGATGCCAAGGATCAAGTTGCCAAGGACGAAACCGCGGTTTCTGACGCCAAGAAGGCACAATCCGATGCGCAAACTAACGTTGCCAACAAGCAACAAGCCGTTAAGGACGCTCAAAAGGCCGTTGACGATCTGACTCAAAAGCAAGAAACGGCGGGCAAGGCACTTGACCAAGCTCAATCCAAGGCCAGTGATGCCAAGGATGCTGAAGGCATGGCCCAAAGCGTTGTTGACCAAAAAGAAAAGGTCGCCGCTGACGCTAAGGAAAGCTACGATCAAGCTCAAGATGCTTTGAACAATACGAATATTAACGCTGTTAAGAAGGCTAACGACGATGCCCAAACGGCATTGTCCAACGCCAAAAATGATGTAACGGCTAAGACTAAGGAATTAAGTGATGCCCAAGCGGCTGAAAAACAAGCCCAAAGCACCGTTGATTCCGTGCAAAGCGACACGACTAAGGCTAACCAAGCCTTGAGTGATGCTCAGACTGCTAAGTCTAAGGCTGATCAAGCCGTTGACTCCGCTCAAAGTGACGTTAACTCTGCACAATCAGCCGTTGACAAGCTCAACGACCAGATTGGCAGTGCCAACACGATTACTTTGCCAAGCGGGTATGCGGATGCGCTGAAAGCGTATGAAGAATACAGTGAAAGCGATGATTGGGATGAAAGTGTTGCCAAAGAATTATCTGATAAAGTAAATTCTTATCAATCACAAGGGTATTCTTCCTTAAATTCATTTAAACATAATTCAGCAGAGCAAACTGTTATGGTTGATCCCACAAATCTTGATGAGTCTACTCGAATTGAATTGTCTGAATGGGTTGCAGGTTTGGTTAATCAAATTCGCCAACAAACAGGCATGTCTAATATTATTGTTACTCCTAAGTCAGTAGCTTACTCCCATTCAGTAGTCGAAAATTATAACAATGACAATTGGAATGCTTTTGGAACTAGCACAAATGGTCACAATGATTCAGCATTAAATTCTGCTTTTAAGGCATATGCCCTTTCATCAAGTAACGAAGAAATTGGATCAAATGTAGGCACTTCTACAGAATCATTAGACGCGTTAAAAAATAAAATTTATTTGCGCATTAAGGCAATGATGTTTGGAGATGGCCCATCGAGTTGGGGCCATGCGGAATCGCTTGCAGGATTTGGCCTATTTAACAATACATCTACACAAACTTTAGGCGTAGATGTTGATCAATATGGTCATGTGCATTTCAATTTTGCTCAAGCAAGTGACGACAGTTCTTTGTACGATAATCCATACACTCTACCATCAACGGCTGAACTGACTAAGCAGCTGAACACGGCTAAGCAGACGTTAGCTGACAAGCAGACTGTTCTGGATTCAGCTAAGGCTGATCAAGCAACGGCTGACACGGCATTGGCTAAGGCCCAAGCTGACAAGACGGCCGCCGACACTGCGTTGACCACGGCTCAATCCAGCCTCAACACTGCCAAGGACAATGTTGCCAAGGCCCAAACGGCACTGGCCAACGCACAAAACACGCAAACGGCCGCTCAAGCTAAGGCTGACCAAGCTAAGGCCAACCTGGACAGCTACACGCAAAGCGTGGCTGACAAGCAGGCAAATGTTGATAAGGCAAAGATTGCTTTAGACAATGCCAACGCTGAATTAGCTAAGACTCAAAACACCCACGATGCTACAGTCGCTACGCTTAAAGCTGCTGAAACTGATGTGGACAACGCACAAAAGGCCTACGACGTCGCTAAGGAAGCCACTGCTAATGGTGCCAAGGCACTGACCGATGCACAAAACGCTAAGGAACAGGCCACCATCGAAGCCAACACGGCGGACACGAACCTGGTTAACGCGCAAAACCAATTGAAGGCTGACCAAGATGCCGTAACTAAGGCTCAAGACACTTTGAAGGCTTACCAAGCCGATCTGGCAACCAAGCAGGCTAATGTTGAAGCCGCTAAGACGGTACTGGCTGATGCGCAAGCTAAGCTCAGCGATGCCAAGAACGTGACGGCTCAAAAGCAAGCCGTACTGGCGGACGCCCAAGCTAAGCTGAACGTCGCTAAGGATGCCGTTACTAAGGCCCAAGCTCAATTAAAGACTGACCAAGCACAGTTGGACACGCTGAATGCTAAGCTGGCGGCTCTGCAAAACGCACCACAAGCCTTGGCTGACGCTCAAAAGGCTTTAGCTGATGCCCAAGCTCAACTGGAAGCTGACACGACCGCACTGACCAACGCTCAAACCACGCTGGCTGATGCGCAAACGGCTTATGATCAAGCCAAGAGCGACTACGACACGGCTAAGGCCGCTCAAGATCAAGCTAATGCCGACTTAAAGGCTGCTAAGGACGAACAGGCGGCATTGCTCCAAAAGGAAGCTCTGGCAAAGCAGGTCGCTGAACAACAGGCTCAGCTGGCCGCTCAAGCTAAAGCGCAAGCTCAAGCACGGGCTAACGGCTACCAGATCGCTAATGGTCAAGTCGTAGACGCCAACGGTAATCCAGTCGCTGGTTGGACGGTTAAGAACGGTCAAGCTTTCGATTCTGAAGGCAATGCCGTATCACTGCCAACCATGCCAATGACGCGTGAAGCCTACAAGGCTCAACAAAAGGGCCAAACCAATGCCAAGACAAGTGCCAAAACGCTCCCACAAACGGGTGACAATGCTGGTGAAACCATCGCATTAGCTGGTCTGGGTATGATTACGGCCATTGCAGGTGCCTTTGGCCTGCGTAAGCGCGAGGACTAATATTTATCTTTTTCAACATAACAATATTCGCTCCGTTCTTTCTTATCTTTCTTATTGAACGGCAAGGCATTTCGCTCGCACTTTCAATGCCTTAATAAATAATAAAAGACTCGATACATTGTATCGGGTCTTTTTGTTTTACAATGACAAAAACGAACTGACATCCCCTTGAACAAAAACCGTGATACAATAGGAATCACGGGTGTTTTGACGGGGAAAATTATTGTTTCGTTGTAGTGATAGCTTACTTGCGTCGTCGGCGTAACTGGAATGATGGTTGAGGTGTTATACCATAGACCATTTCGCCAAAAAGTTCCTGCTGGAATGCCGGTATTGGCAGCGTAAATATC
>Ga0129307_1000444_pt1 | contig 64123 bp, 65 predicted proteins | sample P1105metagenome_FD_94437 | JGI IMG/M metagenome (GOLD analysis project Ga0129307, IMG submission 94437) | Capybara group fecal microbial communities from Wisconsin, USA - P1105 metagenome | ecosystem: Host-associated > Mammals > Digestive system > Large intestine > Fecal | place: USA: Wisconsin... | reverse complement strand
TTTCTGCTGACAAGTGTTCCACTTTGGTATAATTCCTTGGCATAGCAAGACCTCCTGTTGTTGATTTCATTCTACAACAGGAGGTCTTTTTATTCAGTGTCCGTGATTCGGGATACGGTCCACGAACCGGAGCGGAGTTTTTTTGTTGAGCTGAAAAATTACGCTTCTTTCTTGACCTTGAAGATAGCGATGTTGCAGAAGGCGTATACCCAGGCCAGGATGAAGCCGGCGTAGCACATGATGGTCCAGGGCACGTAGTCCATGACGGGCACGCCGAGCACGCCTGCCATGTACACGCCCGCGGCCGACCAGGGGATCAGCGGCACGAACACGGTGCCGGAGTCTTCGAGCGTGCGCGACAGCACCTTGCGGTGGATGCCGAACTCATCGAACGGCTCGCGGTACATGATGCCGGGCATGATGATCGACAGGTAGCTGTTGCCGGTGCCGAGCGCGGTGACGATGCCCGTGACCGAGGTCGAGAAGACGAGGCGGCCGATGCTGGAGCCGATGAACTTCTCGCGCAGGTTCTTGGTGATGACCTTGATCGTGCCGGTGCACTCAAGCTGGCCGGCGAAGATGTAGGCGAAGAACACGACGACGACAGAGCCGGACATGAACGAAAGTCCGCCGCGGCTGAGCAGGTTGTCGACCACCTTCACGCCCGTGGCAGCCTTGGGGCCGCTGGCCATGATCTTGATGATGGCGGGCAGCGAGTGGCCCTGCATCATCGCGAAGGGGATGGCCGAGACCATCGAGGCCCAGAGCACGGGGATGGTGGGCTTGCCCATGTAGGAGAGGACGAGCATGACAGCCGCAGGGATGAGGACGAGCGGCGTGAGCTTGTACGACTTGTCGATGGCGCCGACGATCTCGTTGATGCGGGTCATGTCCATCTCGGTGGCGCTGGACGAGCCGACGTAGGCATACACAGCGAGGCCGATGCAGAACGCGGGCAGCGTGGTCCACATCATCGACTTGATGTGATCCATGATGTCGCACTCAGCCGTCGCAGCGGCGAGGACCGTGGTGTCGGAGATGGGGCTGACCTTGTCGCCGAAGTAGCTGCCGGCGATGACGGCTCCGGCCGTAGCGGCGGGATTGATGCCCAGGCCGTGGCCGATGCCCATGAGGGCGACGCCGAACGTGGCTGCCGAGCCCCACGAGGTGCCCGTCAGCACGGACGAAATGGCGCAGATGATCGAAGCCGAGACAAGGAACGTGCTGGGCTTGAGGATCGACAGACCGACCTTGATCAGATAGGGCACGGTGCCGCCGGCCATCCAGATTGCGATCATCGGTCCGACGATGAGCAGGATCAGGATCGCACCCGAGGCGCGGGCGACCATGGGGATGACGCCCTCCTTGAACATGTAGTCCCACGTGAAGCCGTAGACGAACACGAAAACGCAGGTCGTCGCCAGCGCCACGATCAGGCACAGCATGCCGGTGTCAAAGTTCATGAACAGCTTGCCGAGCACCATGATCGCGAGGATCATGAGCATGATCAGCACCGCTCCGCCAAGGCCGACTTCCTTGTGCGGCTTTACAACTTTCTCTGCCATAAAAACCAGCCTCCCTGAAAAGATTGTATGATACGGCCCCAACGGGCCGGTGCAACAGATTCACCGCACGGAGATGCGACTTCGCCCCGCTCGGCCTTTTCAGTATAGTGAAAAGTATTCTTTCTGTCAATCCGCCAAAATAAACCTTATTTACTGCGACTTTTCGCACAAAACCAGTATCAGCGCTCAAACAGTCCTTTCACGGCCCGGTCGCCGTCGACGAGCACGCGCCCCTTCGCGATCACCTTTTCGGGCGTCAGATCCGGCGTGAACAGGAGCAGATCGGCATCGCCGCCCGCACTCAGCGTGCCCTTTCTCAGCCCGACAGCCGCAGCCGGATTGGCGGCGCAGATGCGGGACGCCGTTTCCACGCTCAGCCCCTCGCGGATCATGTCGAAAAACTCCTCCAGCAGCGAATGGACAGGAGCCATCAGCGGCTGCTTTTCGCCGTTTTCGAGCAGACGCGTCATCACGCCGTTGCCGTCAGAGCTCATCGTGATGTGTTCCAGCGGCACGCCCGCTTCAAGAGCGCGCGCCGCTGCTTCGCTCGGCTTCACCGCGCCGGGGAAGAAGCACCGTTCCGACACGCCGGAAGAAAAATCGATCCGGCCGCCCTTTTTACCGAACGCGACCGCCTGAGCAAAGACGCTCTCAGAGCGGTTCAGATGCGTAGGGATGAACTGCTTCAGCGGGATGTCGCTGTTCTCGGCGATCTGAAGGAACGGCTCCAGCCGCCGTTCTCCCTCGCCGATGTGCACCATCACCGCCCCGCCCTTGCCGGCCATGATGCCGCCCACGCGCGACTGCGCCGCGTAATCCTGAAGCGCCTGCACGCTCGTCTGCGAGGCACGGTGATCGGAATAGGCCACTTTCAGCCCGATCACCCGGTCGATCAGCAGCAGGTCGCTGGCTACGTCGCCCGTCAGCGTCGGGCCGGGGATCTGGTACGAGCCCGTCCACATCCAAGCGGAGATCCCCTCGTCGTTCAGTGCGCGCGTCTTCATCAGCAGCTCGCGCAGCGAACGGCAGAATCCGTCCGTGCCCAGCAGCCCCACCGCCGTGGTGATTCCTGCCGTTGTCAGGTCGCTCAGCTGAAGCGGCGGCGTGCGGTACACCGCTCCCCCCTCGCCGCCGGCGCCGCCGAAATGACAATGGATATCGACCAGCCCCGGCGCGCACGTCAGCCCCGTGCCGTCGACCTCCGTCCATTCCACGCAGCGCGAGGCGCGCAGTTCCTTCCAGGCGTCCTTTTCAAGCGAGACGACCTTCCCGTCCAGCGCCGTCACATCCGTCACGCCCGCATGTTCAGGCGTCCACACGTCACAGTTTTTCACGATCAGCCCGGCAAGAGCCATTCGCATCGCATCCTTTCTGTGCAAAATTCCGGATGATTCTTACAACTTTTCATGACTATAACATAAAAAGCCAGCCTCCGTAAAACTGAGACTGGCTTTTGTGCATTTCTGATCAACGATTATATTTCTCAGCAAAGCTGCCGTAAAACTCTGGCATGTGTCCTTCCATGCGTTTTTTCGTGCTCGCTGCATGCTTGTCGGCATACGCTCTCCAGTCAGCATCCATCGTTGCGAAGACTTTATCCTCACCTGACTTCTTTTTCTGAGCAAATTCCGCCATTTCTGCGGCGTCTTCCTTATGGATGACAACGATGCCATCGGGGTCTCCGACGAGTATATCGCCCGGAAAGACAACCTGACCGCCACACGCAACCGGCGCACCGATCTCGCCAGGGCCGTTTTTGTAAGGCCCCTCAGGCGTGATGCCAACACAGTAAATAGGCATTTCCATGCGGCTGAGTGCGTCGTAATCACGCAAACATCCGTCAACAACAATGCCAGCAATACCCTTATACTGCGCGAATTTGAGCATAATCTCTCCTGCCAGCGAACGATTGCAGTAACCGCCGCCATCAACCACGATCACATCACCAGGCTGGGCCATGTCAAGTGCCTGATGGAAAAATAGATTGTCGCCAAGCGGGACTTTCACGGTAAAAGCCGAGCCGATCAGCTGCTTCGACGTATTGGGATTTATCAGGCGAATACTTTCATGCATACAGTACAGACGATTCATCTCGTCGTTGATATTGCTTGAGGGAATATCTCTAAATGCCTCGATCAGCTCGCGCGCAGGGCGCTTAAACTCCGTAAATATCCTGTTTCCGATTCCACTCATATCTAATACCTACTTTCAAAAACGTCTTTCATTACGCAAAGAGGATCCACGTTGGACACGGGACCGAAAGCGGCTTTCCTCGAGGAGTAAGCGCTCCTGTTTCAGCATCAATGGCAAAGACAGCAACAGTACCGCTTTTCTGGTTGCCAACATAGAGATATTTGCCTTTTTCGTCCATGCAGAAGAAACGCGGGATCTCACCCAGCGTATCCTGCCAGGCAACAGGAGTCAGCAACCCGTCGTCTCCGATTGCAAAGATCCCGATCGTGTTATCTCCGCGATTGGAAACATAGAGGAATTTTCCGTTCGGCAGTACTGCGATCTCGGAAGACTTACAGTAAAGCCCGCAGTAGGTGCTGCGTTCAGCAGAGATGATCTGACACTTTTCAAGGACGCTGTGTTCGGGATCATAATCGAACACATAAATCTTACTGGTATACTCCGCCGCCATATAGACCGTTCTGCCGTTCGGGTGAAAGGCTATATGACGTGCACACGATGCCGGACGCACAGGCGTGTGCACAATCGGGACAAGCTCACCGTTTTCCGCGTCGAAGCGGTACAGGTGGACGACGTCGTACCCTTTGTCAGGGATTACAAGAAAGTTGCCGCTTAGATCAAAGGGGATATGGTGAGGACGCGAACATTTCTGATCTTTCGGCAGCGGCCCCAGTTCTCCAGGCAATGCCAGTTCGTGCGCCACATGATCAAGCGCCCCATTTTCATCAAGAGCGATCACATGAACAATACCCTTAAAGTCGGCTGCGACCATGAAGCGGTTCGAGGGATGGATAGAGAAACAACAGATCGGACGCTGCAAATCAAGCTGCTTGCTCATCTTCGTCAGTTTGCCCGTCTCCGCATCGCGCGAGTAGGCAACGATTCCCGTCACAGGCACTGGTGAATTACTCTGTGCAACATAGACAACGCGCTTTTTCGCATCAAAGCCGATGAACGCAGGATTGCTCTCCGGCACGGTCTGGATTTCGTCCCACTTCAAGCCGTCATCAGAAACAGAATAAACGTGGACACCATCGCCCTGAGGATAGCAGTTAAAGTTCTTGCTCTCATAAGTGTATGAGCCGGTATATGCAAAACGCATATCAGTCTTCCTCCTCGACGACGATTTTCTGGCCAGCTTTTCTCTGCTTCATGCGCTTGCGTACGACCAGTCCCACCGAAAGCACCGATGCAATCAGAAAAACAGCAGAGATCGGACGCGTCATAAACGGTGTCCAGCTGCCGGAACTCTGGCTGAGAGCTCTGACCAGATTTGTCTCTGCAAGACGGCCGAGAATATACGCAATGATGAACGGTGTCGTATTAAAACGGACTTTTTTAAGCAGATATGTCAGCAGTCCGAACGAGAACACAAGGATCACGTCGAAACTGCGGTTGTTGTTGGCATAAGCACCAATCACGCACATCGAAATAATGACCGGGTACAGGATCCACTTGGGGATATCGAGCAGCTTCACAAACCCCTTGATCCCCGCCGTTTCAATAATAAGAAACGCGAAATTAGCCAGCAGTGTCGCAGTAAAAACACCATAGACGAACACGCCGCTGTTGGTAAAAACCAGGGGGCCCGGCGTGATGCCGTGAATAGTCAGTCCCGCAAGCAGAAGACATGCGGGAGTGCTGCCAGGGATGCCCAGCGTCAGCAGGGGAATCATCGAACCGCCAACAACAGCATTGTTTGCGGTCTCCGAGGCAACGATGCCATCAACTACGCCCGTGCCGAATTTTTCAGGATGATCGGAACTGTCCTTCGCCATGCTGTATGAGATCAGTCCCGCCGTGCTGCCGCCAATACCAGGCAGGATGCCGATGCCGATACCTACCAGCGAAGCACGGATCGCATTCCAGAGATTGTCTTTAAATTCCTTGAACGTGACCAGCTCGTCACGCAGACTGTACGAACGCTTTTCGCCCACCGATTGGTTCACGTCCCCGAATGCGTTGGAGATGATCGCCCCAATCGCATAGATACCGATCAGGATCGGCACTGTATCGATCCCGGAAAGCAGATTGCGGCTGCCGAACGTGAAACGGACCTGCCCAAGCGGCGAGAGGCCGATCAGCGAGACCATGAAGCCCATCACGCCGCTGATCAGTCCATCAACGATCGAATCCCCCGCCAGCGAGGCAATAACAGTCAGCGAAAACACAGCGATCGAGAAATATTCAAATGGTGCAAACTTCAGGGCAAAGCTGGCAAGTGCCCGTGCACCGAAAATAAGCGCGATCGTGCTGACAATGCCGCCGAAAAACGAATAGAAAATACCGGCAGCCAGCGCTTTGCCGGCATGGCCGCTGCGAGCCATTGGGCCACCGTCAAGAACTGTTGCAATCGACGCCGGTGTTCCCGGGATCTCCAGCAGGATGGCCGAGATCAGGCCGCCCGACGTGCTTCCGATGTACAGAGCAACCAGCAACGAAATGCCCTCAATGGGCTCCAGAACAAATGAAATGGGCAGCATCAGCACCATCGCCATTGGTGCGGAAAGTCCGGGGATAGCGCCGAAGATCAGGCCGATCACTGTGCCGACAGCGATCCAGGCCCAGCAGGCTGGGGACGCGATTACCGAGAGAATACCTTCAACGATCATGAACTCGCGCCTCCTTAAAATGCAAGCAGCTCTTCAAGCGGGCCAAGCGGCAGCATCAAGCCAAACGCGACCGAGAAGATCAGGAACATGGCCGCCGTTGACAGAGCTGCAATGAGAATGATTACCCACCAGAGCTTTTTAACGTTTGGACAGAACAGCGTCATCTGACCGAGCAGATAGAAAAACGTCACGATGACAAACCCTAACGTACGGAACAGGAAACAGTACAGGCCAATCAGAACGATCGTGCCAGTACCAGTCAGGATCATTCTTCGGTCAGGAACTGCTTTCTGCGCGGACGCCCGGTTCTGCGCGCCTGCGTCGCGCAGCGCACCGATAAATTTCAGCACACTCAGCACGAGCAAGCAAAGACAGAGCAGTTTAGGCGTATACATAGAGCCAATCTCTCCCTCTCCGGGGAGAGTATTGGCTCCGCAGTACAGGTATCCCGCGACAGAAAACAGCATGACGGTAATTGCCGAAATGCAGTCTTTTGTCAGGAATTTCATAATTTTCTCCTTATGTTACAAGAACCTCTTCTTGCTATTTTTTGCCAAGGAACGCAAGCGACTTCTCAAGGTACTCCCTCTCGTACGCTTCGCAGGCGGCGCCGTCCTGGAAACCAACGGTTGCATTGAACATCGCAACTTCCTTCTGGAACTCAGGATTGGCACAGACTTCCTGAAGAGCCCAGGCCATCTTGTCAAGGATGACCTGATCAGTGCCGGCCTTAGCACGGACCATGAACATGTAATCCTCGCTGTGATCATAGCCCTGGGTCTTCCAGCAGTGGATGCCCTTTTCGACGAGAACAGGAACGTCGGCCGAGCCATAGTTGCCGAGGCAGACGATCGTGCCGTTGGCAACATAATCCTTGTACTGAGCAAAGTTGCCCGTCAGCAGATCATACTGGCCGCCAAGGAAGCCCGCCAGTTTCTCTGCAGAAGAGCTGGGGCCCTCGACCATCTTGTACTTGATGCCGCCAAGAGCTTTTTCCTGAAGCGCCGCACTCATGCCGGAAGAACCGCCTGCAGCGGCAATTATCCTGACCTCGTTAGGATGAGCCTTGCAGTACTCTGCCAGCTGACCGAGCGTTTTATAGGGCGCATTTCCGTGAGCATACAGTCCATAAGTCTGATCGACCATCGGGCTGCCGACAGCGACAAAGTCCTTGAGGTAGTCAAACGGCAGGATCCCCTTCGCCTGGTTGAACAGGACCGACTGATGTCCAAACAGGAAGCAGTAGCCATCTGCGTTCTTGTCCAGTACCGCAAGAGCTCCGTTTGTACCGCTGGCACCGCTGACGTCAACGACGACGACAGGAACGCCGAGGACTTCTTTCAGATATTTTGCAGTCGTACGAGTGTAATAGTCCGTATCGCCACCGGCCGCATAGGGGCAGACCAGCTGAATGCTCTTTCTCGGCCACTTTGTCTTGAACTCGGGCTTTTCAGCCGCAAGCGCGGAGAACGCAAGACCACAGACCATCGTCAGCGCCAATGCCAGTGCAGTAATCTTTTTCATCACAGATCGCCTCTTCTTTGTCAAAATCAGTCCGCCACGCGGACTGTGAATACCCCAGTATTACTTCTGCTTCAGATATTCCTTGTTCGCAACGGACAGGATCGGTTCGCCTCTGAGGAAACGCGCCACGTTTTTCGCCATTCTCGGAGCCATCACCTGAGCAAGATCGTTCGAGGTGCCGCCCACATGAGGCATGACCGTGATCTTGTCGTTATGAAGCATGGGATCGTCGGCACGCAGTTTGTCCTTCTCGTTGACCAGGCAGTCAAGTCCGGCACCGAGGAGTTTGCCGCTGTCGAGTGCAGCCAGCAGGTCAGGCTCGTTCACCAGCCCTCCGCGAGCAGCGTTGATGAGCACAGCGTTGTCCTTCATCATGTCAAGCTGCGGCTTAGAGATAAAGTTCTTCGTGCTGTCAAGCAGAGGAATGTGCAACGTCACGATATCGGACACTCTAAGGAGCTCGTCAAGGGGCAGATACTTCATGTTCAGCTCCTGTTCCGTCTTCTCATCCATGCGGAACACATCGTAATACACCGTCTTCGCTTCAAACGCCTGGACCTTTTTTGCGACCAGGCGGCCGATATGGCCGCTGCCGATGATGCCGATGGTTTTACCGTTCAGACAGTAAGTTTGTTCCACTCGCTCAGCCTTGCTCCAGATACCGGCACGGATTTTTGCATTATGATAAAGAAGATTACGATACACAGCCAGCATTAGCATGACCGTCAGCTCAGATACTGCGTAGGCATTCGCACCCGGAACGTTCGAAACGGGAATGCCGCGCTCGCCGGCCGCTTTCACGTCGATCACATCGAGCCCCGAACCCCATTTCTGAATAAACTTCAGCTTCGGATTGCGATCCATGAACTCCGCGCCAATTTTCACGCCGCGTGTGAGCAGAACCTCTGTATCCGTTACTTCATTCAGCTTGGCCTCATCGGTCACGATCTCGACATCAGCGTCTTTCGGAAGGTTCTCCAGAAACAGATCGATCGCTCCGGGAGGAAAAATCCCGCCAATCACGACTTTCATTGACATCCATCTCCTTAAATATAATTCAGCTTTGTGCCTGTAATGCATTTTCGTTCGATGCTCATACCTTATCACGAACAGAAATAATCGTCCAACTCATAATTTTAATGTATAATATCAGCAAAATTTCTATTAAGGAGATCATCATGGATCAGCAAGACATCATGGTCTTTTTGGCCGTCGTCAAACACAAGAGTTTTTCCAAGGCAGCACAGACGCTCGCAATGACCCAGTCAGCCGTCAGTCAGCGTTTTCGAGCACTCGAGGAAGAGCTTCAAACGCGCCTCGTTCATCGCAAAAAGGGCATGCGCAGCATCGAACTGACGGAGCACGGCTTGCGTTTCTCCATTCTCAGCGCTAAGTGGCTTGGCCTGTACCGAGAGATGATGAACATCAAAGAGCAGCAGGCAACGCTGAACCTGACCGTCACGAGTCCCAACAGCTTGAACAATTATCTCTTTCTGCCACTGTTTCACGAGCTTTCAGCCAATGAGCCCAACCTGAGGCTCTTCATCCGCACGCAGCACACCGTTGAGATCTACGATCAGCTTGATAATCATGACGCGGATATAGGTTTCGTTTTCTACAATGCGCGGTATAAAAACGTCGTTGCACGGCCTGTATTTTCCGAAAAAATGTACATGGTCTGTCAAAAAGGCAGCATTTGGAAAAACCGTCTCGTCCACCCCAACGATCTTGATCCCAGTAATGAAATATTTACCTCATGGAGTCCGCCGATCGAGCAGTGGCATAACCTCTGGTGGAGTCCTTCAGTGACGCCGCATGTGCGTGCGGATACGCCCAGCCTGCTGCTTAGCTTCATCAACAAGCCGCATTACTGGGCTATCTGCCCCGCGTCAGTCATCTGCGACTTTCATATGGAAGATCAGTACGAAATCCACGAATTTACCGAACCACCGCCTCCGCGCGAGTGCTTCATGCTCAGCCATAAATTCCAGACCGACAGGGAGGTCCAGGCTATCGCCGTTTTTCGAAAATACTTCGACCAGTTTGTCAGACAGCTGAACTTCAGCATCAATTTCTAGTTTTGACGTCCTATATCTGCAAAAGCTCTTTGCAAGCGCGCAAAACAAACCGCGCCATCTTGGCAGTTCCATGGGGAACATGCAAGGCGGCGCGGTTCTATTTTGCGCATATCAGCGAATGTCAGCTGTTGATGCTTTGCGCGCAGGCAGCCAGCGGTCGACGAGGCGTGTGTATGACTGGCAGGTCTGGCGCAGCATTGTGATAAAGGTGGATTTGAAGGCCGGCAGGGCTGAAAGAGGATCGTCGCCGCCGGCGAGGCTGCCGCCGGGCAGGACACAGTCGATCCTCAGCTTGAGCTGCGCCTGATCGGTCGGCAGGCGCAGCACGCAGAGCCGTTCGTCGGACGAAGTGGTCGATTTAACACGCTCGATCACCGCCGGGATGATGCCGGTGGGCAGAAACGCGCCGACCTGATGCGAGGCGCACAGGTTGATGTGCGTGTTCAGGTTGCTGGTGCGCAGGGCCAGCTCGGGAGCGATGCGCGCTTCGTCAAAAAACTGCGAAACCAGTTTGGCAAGGGTGCTCTGCACGGTGTTCATCGACACGGGGACGCGCTCGATCACCGCCGCGGGCACGCAGCCCTCCGTCCAGGCGTCGATGTCGGCGTCAGACGCGCCGGCGCGTTTTTTCAGGAACAGGCGCGAGGCGACGAAATAGATGCTGTCGTCGGTGAGGTGCAGATAGTCGAGCGACTGATCGAACGCAGCGTTGACGCCGAACATGATGTCAAGGTCACCGTGACGGAGCTGTTCCGTCAGGCGAACGGTATCGTCAGAATAGATGGAGAGCGAGACGTGGGGAAATTTTCTGCGGTACGCTGTGTAAAAGCAGGGGATCAGCCAGCTGCTGCGCGAGCTGTTGATGCCGAGGTTGATGTTGCCGGCAACGCCCTTGCTGAGCTGCTCGAAGCGGAGCTTGACGTCCTGCTCTTTGTTGCTGATCTGGAGCAGGGCCTGGCGGAGGATCTCGCCCTCTTCGGTCAGCGCCAGGCGGGGCTTGCGGGTGAACAGCCTGACGCCGTAGCGCTCTTCAAGGTTGCGGATGTGTTCGCTCACGGCCTGCTGCGACATGTAGGCCGCCGCCGCGGCCTTCGTAAAGCTGCCCTCCTTGACGACCTGCATAAAGAGTTCCTGATTTCGGTCCAATGCGGTCACCTTCCTGTTTTTCCGGTATCGCTTTCAAAAGTCACAAGTCAAAACTTGTTTTCCGACAAGCGTAAGGCTGATTTACTTGATATTAAATGCTGTTTAGAATAGTGCATGATGTAACAAAGTTTGCTGTTTTCACGTCGGTTCTCATTCTATCATTTTCATAAGGGTTTTACAGTCCCTTTCGGGACTGAAATGATCATAAGGAGGAGTTTCACCATGAATATCAGCAAGAAACTGTTCTGCGCGGCCGCGATCGCGGCTCTGGCGGCTTCGGCGGCCTTTGCGGCTTACCCCACCAGGCAGATCACCGTGCTTCAGGGCTTCAAGGCCGGCGGCGGCAGCGACGCTCTGGCTCAGGTCACCCAGCCCTACCTTGAGAAAGTCCTCGGCAAGTCGTTCGTCAATCAGTACATCCCCGGCGCTACCGGCGCGATCGCCTGGACGCAGCTGTGCAAGACCTCCCGCAAGGACGGCTACACGCTCTCCATCACCAACACGCCGATGCTCCAGACGAACTACATCATGAATCCCTCGATCAAGTACAACATCAAGGAACTCACGCCTCTGGCCAACGTCGTGACCGACCCCGGCATCATCGTCGTGGCGGCTGACAGCCCCTACAAGACGCTCGAGGATTTCCTTGAGGCGGTCAAGGCCAACCCCGGCAAGATCACGGTCGGCAACTCGGGCGTGGGCGGCGACGACTTCTTCACGACGCTGATGTTCGAGAAGGCTTCCGGCCTCAAGGTGCAGCTTGTTCCGTTCGAGGGCGACGGTCCTTCGTGGCAGGCGGCCATGGGCAAGAAGATCGACGCCAGCTTCAACAACATCGGCCTTGTCTATCCTCAGATCATGGCGGGTAACCTGCGCGCGCTGGCGATCATGGCTGAGAAGCGCTTTGAGAAGCTGCCTGACGTGCCCACGCTGCGCGAGAAGGGCATCGACGTGGTCAACGGTTCGTCGCGCGGCTACAGCGCCCCTGCCGGTATCCCCGAAGAGGCCAAGACTGTGCTGATCGAAGCCTTCAAGAAGATGGCCGAAATGCCCGAGTTCCAGAAGGCCTGTGCCGACCGCGCCCTGATCGTCGACATGAAGTTCGGCGACGACTATGTCGAGATGCTCTCCTCTCAGGAGAAGGCGTACTTCGGCATCTGGGACGAGATCAAGGATCAGTATCAGAAGCACTAAACGGTTTGCGCCGTTCCATACGGCCTGTGTAAGAATCGCGGCGGTTTCAGCTGATGAAACCGCCGTTTTTTCAAAATGACCGTCAGGCGCCGGGCTTGCCGGCGCTTCGCTTTTCGCTTGAGTTTTTGAATCAAAGGAGACTTTTATGTCGTATTTTATGAAACATCTGCTGTTTTCAATTTTCTCATTTGCCTTTGCGCTCTTTTTCTACGTTGAGGCAAATTCCATGGTGGCTTCGGCGCGGCTTTTTCCGCAGATCGTCGCCGGGCTCGTCTTCGTCCTCAGCATCGTGATGTCTTTCAACGCCTGGCGGGCTGCGCCGCCCGAGGCGTCCGGGACGAAGATCAACGTGAAGCGTCTTGTCACTTACGCGCTCATGCTTGCCGTCTACATCTTTACGACGGAAAAAGTCGGCTACTTCATCACCACGCCTATATTCATGATCGTCAGCTATCTGTACCTGAAAGCGACGGGGCTTGTCAAAGCCGTGCTGATCACCGCGGCGTTCATGGTCTTCGTCTATCTGCTGTTCGTGCAGTTCCTCAACCTCCCCGTGCCGCTGGGGCTCCTCGAACCGCTGATCCTCGGCGCGTAAGGAAAGGAGACTGCACATGTTTGACAATATCCTGCTTGGACTGACCAACATTTTCCAGCTGCAAAACATGGCCGCCATGTTCGGCGGCACGGCGCTCGGCCTGTTTGTCGGGGCCATGCCCGGCCTTTCGGCAACGATGGCGATCGCGCTGCTCGTCCCCGTCACGTTCGCGCTGACGCCAGAGACGGGCATCACGATGCTGGCCTCGCTCTACATGGGGTCGATGTACGGCGGCTCGATCGCCGCGATCCTCATCCGTACGCCGGGCACGCCCGCGGCAGCGGCAACGGTCATGGACGGCTATCCGATGGCTTCCCGCGGAGAAGCGGGACACGCGCTGGGCGTGTCGCTGTTCGCCTCGTTCGTCGGCGGCGTCATCTCCAGCGCCGTGCTGCTTTCCGTCGCCCCGCTGCTGGGCAAGGTGGCCGTGATGTTCGGCCCCGTCGAGCTGACGGCCGTCGCCGTGCTGGGCATGACGATCCTCGCTTCGCTCTCACAGGGTTCGCCCATCAAGGGTCTGCTCGCCGGCTGCATCGGCCTGCTCATCTCCACCGTCGGCATGGACCCGATCACGGGCTCGGCACGCTTTACGCTCGACAATATCAATCTGTTCTCGGGCATCCCCTTCACGGTCGCGCTGATCGGCCTGTTCTCGATCCCGCAGGTGTTCCGTCTGATCGAAAAGGACGACGATGACGCCGAGCGCATCGCCTCGATCAGCGACAGCGTGATGCTGCCGTGGTTCGAGATGAAAAAGCTGCTGCCGACGATCGTGCGCTCGGGCTTTCTGGGCGTGTTCACGGGCATCATCCCCGGCACGGGCGGCGACACGGCCTGCTGGTTTGCCTACAACGAGGCAAAGAGATTCTACAAGCCCGGCTCGAGCAAACACGAGTTCGGCGACGGCAACGAGTTCGGCATCGCTGCGCCCGAATCGGCCAACAACGCCGTCGTGGGCGGTGCGCTCGTTCCGACGATCACGCTGGGCATCCCCGGCTCGTCTTCGACGGCGGTGCTCCTCGGCGGTCTGATGATCCACGGCATCATGCCCGGACCGCAGCTGATGACAGAATACGCCGGCGTCACCTACACGCTGCTGTGGGCCGTTCTTTTCTCCTGCTTCGCGATGTACATCGAAGGGCTGTTCTTCACGCGGCTGTGCATCCAGGTCACGAAGATCCGCAATCTCGTCCTCGCCGTGGCGATCACGATCCTCTGCGTCGTAGGCGCGTTCGCGATCAACAACAACTTTTTCGACGTGGGGCTGATGTTCTGCTTCGGCATCCTCGGCTACTTCATGGACAAGCTGAAGATCCCCGTCGCGCCGCTTGTCGTCGGCATGATCCTCGGTCACATGCTCGACGTCAGCCTGCATCAGTCGCTGCTCATCAGCGGCGGCAGCTGGGCGATCTTCTTCACCAATCCTATTTCCGCTCTGCTGCTGGCGTTGGCCGCCCTGTCGCTGATCCAGGCAACGCCGTGGTATACTCAGTGGAAAAAAGCCCGTCAGGCGAAAAAGAGCGCCTAGCGCGGAACTCCAAAGGGGGCTTTTCCAAAAATGAAACGACGCAGTTTGCAGATCACCGACAAGGACAACGTGAAGATGGTCCTTGAAGACAGCTTCAAGGGCGACGTGATCGACACGCCCGACGGCGAGCTCACGCTGCTTGAAAACGTGGAGTTCGCCCACAAGGTCCTCATCCGCGACCTGAAAGCCGGCGAGCCCGTGATCAAGTACGGCGAGGAGATCGGCCGCGTGAAGACCGATACGCCGCGCGGAAAGTGGATCCACACGCACAACATGAGCTGCGAGCGCGGTACGCGCTAGGAAGGAGACGACCATGACAGAGACATTCAACGGCTACCGCCGCGCCGACGGAACAGTGGGCGTGCGCAACTACCTGGCCGTCATCCCCTCCGTGTTCTGCGCCAACCGCACCGTCGAGCGCATCGTCGCTCAGCTTCCCGGAGCGGTCGCCATCCGTCACGCCGTGGGCTGCTCGCAGGTCGGGCTCGACCTGGAGCTGACGGCCCGCACGCTCAAGGCCATGGGCACGCACCCCAACGTGGGCGCCGTGCTCGTCATCGGCCTCGGCTGCGAACGCTTCCCGCCGCGCGAGCTGGAAGCGGCCGTGCGCGAGAGCGGACGCCCCGTCGCCTGCTTCGTCATCCAGGAAGAAGGCGGCACCACCAATACCATCGCCCACGCCGTCGAAGCCGGTAAAAAAATGCTGGCTGAACTGGCGCAGCAGAAGCGCGTCCCCTGCCCGCTGTCCGACCTGTTCGTCGGCACCAAATGCGGGGGAACGGACGCCACCAGCGGACTGGCCGCCAATCCCGCCGTCGGCGAGATGGTCGACGACCTCGTCGCGCAGGGCGGCAGCGCCATCCTCAGCGAGATGAACGAGCTGCTCGGCACCGAGCACATCCTCGCCAAGCGCGCCGTGAACGAAGACGTGGCCAAGAAAGTTTATAAGGCCATCTACGAGATCGAGGACGTGCTTCGCAGCGGCCTGGACATGAGCCTGGGAGCCAAGCGCAACCAGCTCATCTCGCCCGGCAACGCCGACGGCGGCGTCAGCTCGATCGTCGAGAAGGCGCTGGGCGGCATGCACAAATCCGGCACCTGCCCCATCACCGACGTGATCGACTACGCTACGCCGCCTGAAAAAGGCAAAAAGGGCCTGTTCCTGATGAAGTACGAAAGCCACGACGGCGAAGTCACCACCGGCGAGATCGGCTGCGGAGCGCAGATCGTGGCGTTCACCACAGGCCGCGGCTCCCCCACGGGACACCCGATCGCACCCGTCATCAAAGTGACCGGCAACGCCAAGACGTATCAGTTCATGAAGGAGATGTTCGACTTCGACGCTTCGGGCGTCATCTCCCGCGGCGACTCGCTGAAAGACACGGGACGCGCCCTGCTCGACCTCGTCATCCGCGTCGCTAACGGCGAGCTCACCTCCGCCGAGCGTACCGGCGACGACAGCCTGATGTGCGTTGCCCGACGCCACGGCTATCACGTCAAATCCGAAGAGGAGATCATGAACCACTGCCGCGAGGTGTAGAAAAACACTGATAAAATACGTCATCTCCTGCGAAACGCTGCCCGAGGGGCTTCTCCACCGTACAGAAGTACGCCTCCGAAGCCCCTTTCGGGCAGGTTTCTTCGGATCTGACGCATTTTCTCAGCGTTTTTGCGTATTGGTCAAAATTTGCGTAATGTGAATGGACCAGCGTTTCCCGGCTTTACCCGGTCAACACAAAATATTCGCGCCGCCTGCGATGTTCGCAGGCGGCGCGGATTTATATTTCAAGTCAGCGCTCTGCCTCAGCCGCGCTTTTTATAAAACGTATCGACAATCACGCCGAGGGCATTGTCGCCGGAGACGTTGCAGGCCGTGCCAAACGAATCCTGCGTCACGTACAGCGTGCCGTCTTTTCCTTTGCCCCGCAGAGCTGAAAGGCACAGTTCCACAATGAACGCCAGCGTCACAGCCGAGAGCGTGTCAAGCAGCGGTGGTATCGAGAGCGTAAAATACGGCTGCAGTGCCGCTTCAGCGACGCCTTACAGTTTCTGCTGCGCGGCGGATGTGAAGAACACGGGAAAGAGCCGGCTGGAGACCAGAAACGACAGGCTTCCGGCGATCAGCGTCGAGCCGCAGGACATCGCCGCTGTCACCAGCAGCAGCCCGCCGGCGCCGTGACGATCGCACGGCAGAACCACAACGGGCCATACAGGCCAATAACGATGCCCGCAGCGATCGCAATCAAAAGTTTCGGCAGCAGCCCCAGCTTGATACCTTTCATATCTCCGCAGTTCCCCCTGTTAAAAGTTCGCCCCCCGGCCCCTTACAAAGCCGGCGATGAGGCAAAAATGCACGCGCGGCAGGCGGCGTCTGTAAGGCGCCACGCCGTCTCATGCAGCTTTCGACGCGCCTGACGGCGCTCTAAAACGGCTAATAGATCGTTAGCCGTTTTAACGAAAACTAGTATAAAAACATTTGTGCCGCAGAAAATGTTCCAGGTAACACATTTTCTGCGGCGCGTTTTTTTATCAGTGTCTGATCTCGATCTTCGGGTGCGGCTGATCGAGGATGGCGCGCTTGGCACGGTCGATCAGGGCCAGCACCGCCGGCGAAAAGACTCGGTCTTTCTTCCAGGCGATGATGTTGCGGCGGTAATACATCGGGTCTTCGATCGTGTAAAAGACGGGATGGGATCGTTCCTGTGCCATCGCCAGCTGCGCGCCGTTGGACGTGGTGAACGTCAGGCCCATGCCGGCGGCGGCCAGAAGCGTGATGGTGCGCAGACTGGTGAGCTGCATGACGGTCTTCACATGCAACGCGTATTTTTCCAGCAGCAGCTGCGTCACGCGGTACACGCCCTGTGCCGGAGTCAGCATGAGGAAATCCTCCCCCTCCAGCAGCTCCGGCGCGATGTACTGCGGCCGCAGCGGGCTGTTTTCGCTCAGGTCGGCAAAACGGGCCAGCGGATGATCGGCCGACGAGATCAGATAGATCGGCGCGTCGTTGACGGCCTCGTAGGCGATGTCGCCCGACCCGATCGGCAGCGTCGAGACGCAGAAATCCATCTGTCCGGCGAGGATGGCTCGCTCGAAAAACGCGTTCGTCCCTTCCATGACGCGCACGTCCACGCCCGGATAATCGCGGACGAACTGCGGCAAAATCAGCGGCAGCCAGGCCGTGCCGCGTTCGACGGTGATGCCCAGGCGCACGCGTTCCTTCGCGCCGAGGGCGATGTTTTTCATCTCCTCACGCATGGCCGTCCCGATGTCGAGCAGCTTGCGGGCGCTCTCCAGGAAGCGCTCGCCGGCGTACGTCAGTTTCAGCGGCGTCGTCGAGCGGTCGAACAGCGTCACGCCGAGATCCTTTTCCTGACGGCGGATCGCTTTGGTCAGCGCCGGCTGCGAGATGTGCAGCATCTCCGCTGCACGCGTGATGTTGCGCGTCTGCGCTACCGTCAGCAGATAGCGGTAGATGTCATTATTCATGGACCGCTCTTCCTCCCGCGCCGGTTATGATTTCCATACGAATCTTTCATGCGACGGCGCTCCGCTGTTCCATTATAATACGCGTAGAAGATTTCGGGACATTTTCCCCGCACGAAAGGAATGATCGCACTTGAGTCTTGCCGATGTATACGCGCACTTGAAGGCTCACGAAGCCGAGGATCTGGAGCTGCTCAAAAAGCTCGTCGCTCAGCCCAGCGTGAGCGCCCGCAATATGGGCGTCGCCGACTGCGCCGAAATGCTCCGCGGACTGCTGACCGGTCTGGGCTGCACGAACGTGAACGTCTTTTCTACGCCGACGAAGCCGCTCGTGTTCGGAGAGCTGAGATCGAAAAAGCCGGGCGCGAAGACAGTGCTGTTTTACGGCCATTACGACACGCAGCCGCCGGAGCCGGAGGAAGAATGGCTGACGCCGCCGTTTGAGCCGACAGTGAAGGACGGCCGTCTGTACGGTTTGGGCACAGCCGACAACAAGGGCCAGTTCCTCGCCCATATCCTTGCCGTGCGCAGCTGGCTGGCCGCAGCGGGCGACGTGCCCGTCAGCGTCAAGTTCATCCTCGACGGCGAGGAGGAAAGCGGCTCGCCCAGCCTGCCCGACTTTGTGCGAGCGCATCGGGAGCTTCTGGCCGCCGATTTCGTCTACAACTCCGACGGACCGATGAACGCCGGAGGCTTCCCGGAGATCAAGCTGGGCTCGCGCGGCGATCTGTCGTTCGAACTCTCGCTGACCACAGCGACGCATCAGAATCATTCCAAGACAGGGCAGCTCATCCCCAACCCGGCCATCGAGCTGTGCCGTCTGATCGCCGCGATCGTCGACGAAAACGGGCGCGTGACCATCCCGCATTTTTACGATGACGTGCTCCAGCCCACGGACTACGAGAGCAGGATCATCGACGAGCTGGAATTCGACGCCGAAGCGCTGAAAAAGATCTACGGCACGAAAAAGCTGGAGAAGAACGGCAAGCAGAGCTATTACCGCCAGCTCATGTTCATGCCCACGTTCACGATCAACGGCATGAGCGGCGGCTACACGGGCCCCGGCCACAAGACCTGCGTGCCGCACAAGGCGTTCGTCCGCTGCGACGTACGGCTGGTGCTGAACATGGACCCCGAAAAGGTCGCCCGGCAGATCACTGATTTTGTGCACGCTTTTGATCCCGAGATCGCCGTCACGTTCGAGCCGCACCCCATGCTGCCGTCGCGCACGCCCGCCGAGCTGCCTGTGTGTCAGGCCGTCATCGGCGCGGTCAGGTCCGTTTACCCGAAGGCCGTCATCCACGCCAGTTCCGGCGGCAGCACGCCGGGCTACGTGTGGACCGACATCATGAAGACGCCCTGTCTGCTCGTGCCCTACGGCAACGCCGACCAGACGAACCACTCGCCCAACGAGAATCTGCGTCTCGACTGCTATTACAACGGCGCAAAAGTCAGCGCCGCCGTCATCGACGCCGTGGCGAACATGGATCAGTAGCGAGAAAACAGTCATCATTCCCTTTTGGTTATGGTGCCGATAAAAAGGTTTCACTTGATTCCGGCGGCGCTTCCTGATATGGTACAATCACCTGAAGAAGGAAGAATATTCTTTCTTTTTGAGGAGACACTGATTTGGCGGCCCCGACCGCAGCCAGGCGGGGCGCGGCAGATTCATCAGCGTTTCCTTAACTTATGAAGGAGGCAGTTTTCATGAAAGCAACGCGTTACGGACTTTTCGCGGCTGTGCTGTTCGGGCTTGCAGCTTCGGCTTTTGCGGCCGACGCGCCCAAGAGCACGAAGGACACGCTGATGTACGGCGTCAACGCCGAGGCGGCTTCGCTTGATCCGTCCACCAGCAAGGACACTGTCACCCACATGATGATGCTGCAGCTGTATGACACGCTCGTCGCCGTCGATCCGCAGGACTACACCAAGTACGTCCCCGGTCTGGCTACCGAGTGGAAGTTCAACGATGACAGCACGGAGCTGACGTTCACCATCCGCGACGGCGTCAAGTTCCACAACGGCGACACGATGACCGCCGACGACGTGCTCTTCTCGCTGAACCGTTCGTTCAAGTCCAGCTATTCCTCGGGCATCCGCGCTGCCATCAAGGGCTTTGAGAAGGTCGACGACAAGCACGTCAAGCTGGTCCTCAAGTATCCCTACGCGCCCATCCTCGAGGTGATGAGCAATCTCACCTTCGGCATCGTCAGCAAGCGCGCTGTGGAAGAGGCCGAGGCCAAGGGCGTCAACTTCGCCCGCAATCCCTGCGGCACCGGCGCTTACAAGATGAAGGAATGGAAGAGCGGCGATCAGCTCGAGCTCGAGCGCTTCGACGACTACTACCGCGGACCGGCGCCCATCAAGACCGTGATCTACAAGCTGATCCCCGACGCCTCGTCCGGCGCGATCGGCCTTGAAGACGGCTCGCTCGATTTCTACTACCTGCCCGCTCACACCGACTACGAATACCTCAAGACGCTCGATAACCTGACGAGCATCACCTGCCCCGGCATCGGCGTGCACCACATCACGTTCAACGTCACCGACGGCGTCTTCAAGGACAAGCGCGTCCGTCAGGCCGTTGCCTACGCGCTCAACCGCGACGATATCGTCATCGGCGGCGCCGAAGGCTATGCCGACGTGTGCAACGTGCTGTGCCCCGTGTCGGTCTTCGGTTACGACAAGGAAGCCAAGTGGTATGAGCAGAACCTCGACAAGGCCCGCGAGCTTCTGAAGGAAGCCGGCTATCCCAACGGCTTTGACGTGGTCTTCTCGATGCAGGGCTCGGCCACCTATATGAACCCCGCCGAGGTCATGCAGGACCAGCTGCGCAAGATCGGCATCAACGTCACCTTCGACAAGATGGAGCGCGCCACGTATCTTGACATCGTCGCCGGCAAGCGCCAGTTCGTCGCCTCGCTGCGCATGATCAACGCCTCTGTGCGCGACGCCGACTACGTGCTCACCCGCCGCGTGCACAGCAGCATGATCGGCGGCGGCAACAACTACGCCGGCTACAAGAACGAGGACGTCGACAAGTGGCTCGACGCCGCCCGCCAGGAGACCGATCCGGCCAAGCGCATGGAGCTGTACCGCAAGGTCTACGCACAGCTGAAGGAAGACGTGCCGCTGATCCCCATCTACACGGATTATCAGCAGTTCTTCTTCAACAAGCACCTCAAGGGCATCTATCCTCACCCCGTGTTCCGCTTCCCGGTCCACGAGATGTATTTTGACTAAAAAGACCGCGTCCTCAACGGATTTGCGCTGTAACGAAAAAGGACGCTGCGAGTATTTCGCGGCGTCCTTTTCTGTAACAGGACCTTGAACCAGGCCAAACGGCCACATAACCCTGGCAAAGCGCGGCATCCAGCTTTTTTGTTTTTTTGGTTTTGGGCTTTCAATGACTCATTCCTAATTGATTTTTTGGGGGGAAACCATGTTACGCTACATTTTCCGGCGGCTGCTGATGCTGATCCCCGTCGTTCTCGGCGTGGCGCTGTTCATCTTCGCCGTCATGGATTTCACGCCCGGAGATCCCGCGGTGATGATCCTCGGCGAAGGCGCGACAGAGGCCGAATACGCGGCTCTGCGCGCTGAACTGGGGCTGAACGATCCGCTGCTGCTCCGCTACGGGCGCTACATCCTCAACGCGCTCAAGGGTGATTTCGGCGTCTCGTACCGCACGCAGATCCCCGTGTTCCAGGAGATCGCCGCCCGTCTGCCCTACACGGCTGTGCTCGCTATCGTCAGCACGCTGATCGCTGTCACGATCGGCCTGCCCGTGGGCGTCTTCTCGGCCGTCAAGCAGTATTCGCTGTCCGACAACTTCGCGCTGGGCTGCGCGCTGCTGATGACCTCGATGCCCACATTCTGGCTGGCGATGATGCTCGTGCTCTACTTCTCGCTCAAGCTCAAATGGCTGCCGGCCATGGGCGTCAAAGACTGGACGAATTTCATCCTGCCGGCCATCGCCAACGCCTCGGCGACGACAGCGTCGCTGCTGCGCATGACACGGTCGACGATGCTTGAGGTGATCCGTCAGGACTACATCCGCACGGCGCGCGCCAAGGGCGCCAAGGAGTCGACCGTCATCTTCGGTCACGCGCTGCGCAACGCGCTGCTGCCCGTCGTCACGCTGATCGGCGTCAACTTCGGAGCGGCGCTCAGCGGCACGATCGTCATCGAGCAGGTGTTCGCCATCCCCGGTCTGGGGCAGCTGATGGTCAACGCCATCCGCACCAAGGACACGCCGATGATCATCGCCTCGCTGCTGTTCACGGCGATCATCGCCTCGCTCGTCAATCTGCTGGTCGACATCCTCTACGCCTACATCGATCCCCGACTGAAAGCCAAATTCTCCGTCATCAAAAGAAAGAAGGTGAGCGCATGACGGCGCCCGAAAGCTCGCAGAACGTCTCCGTCGAGAGCCGCCTGCGCAAGTACCGCAAGAAGAGCCAGTTCCGCACGATCTGGAACCGTCTCAAGAAGAACCGCCTCGCCATCTTCGGCCTGGTGCTCTTCACGCTGATGCTCGGCGTCGTCGCCACCGCCGACCTGTATTACAGCTACGAGCAGGACGCTGTGGCGCAGAACCTGCGTCTGCGCTTCAAGTCGCCCGGCAAGGTCCCCGGCCATCCGCTGGGCACCGACCAGTACGGGCGCGACGTGCTCGCCCGCGTCATCTACGGCGGACGCATCTCCATGTTCGTCGGTCTGGCGACGATCTGCGTCTCGCTGTCGCTGGGCTCGCTCATCGGCGCGACTGCTGCCTACTACGGCGGCAAGGTCGACAACATCCTCATGCGCATCATGGACGTATTCTTAGCCATCCCCAACATCCTCATGGCGATCACGCTCGTGGCGGCGTTCGGCACCAGCCTGTTCAATCTGATCCTGGCGATGGGACTGGCCGGCACGCCGAAAATGTCGCGCATCGTTCGCTCAGCCGTGCTTTCCATCATCGGCACCGACTACATCGAAGCGGCGCGCGCCTGCGGCACCAGCGACATGCGCATCATCTTCCGCCACATCCTGCCCAACGCCATGGGCCCCATCCTCGTGCAGGCCACGCAGACCGTGGCCCGCTCGGTCATCACGGTGTCGTCGCTCAGCTTCATCGGTCTGGGAATTTCCGAACCCACGCCCGAATGGGGCGCAATGCTGTCGGCGGCCAAGAGCCAGCTGCGCTATCATCCCTATCTGGCGGTCTCGCCCGGCATTGCCATCGTCATGGTCGTCGTCTCACTGACGCTCCTCGGCGACGGTCTGCGCGACGCGATGGACCCCAGACTGAAGAACTAGGGAGGCGTCCGGCATGTCTGAAAAACTTCTTGAAGTCAAAGATCTGCATGTGACCTACCGCACCGACGACGACAACGTCTACGCGCTGAACGGCGTCGACATCGCCGTCGAAAAGGGCAAGACGCTCGGCCTCGTCGGCGAGACGGGCGCGGGCAAGACGACGCTGGCGCTTTCGATCATGCGTCTGCTGCCCGACCGCGTCGGCTTCATCACCAAAGGCGGCATCACCCTTGAAGGCCGCGATCTGCTTGCGCTCACCGAGGCCGACATGCGCACGCTGCGCGGCAGCGACATCTCGATGATCTTCCAGGATCCGATGACCAGCCTCAACCCCATCCACACCGTCGGCGACCAGATCGCCGAGGTGATCGCGCTGCACAATCAGCAGGCGTCGAAGGCCGAAGTGGAGCGCAAGGTGGACGAGATGCTGGAGATGGTCGGCATCCCCGCGATCCGCAAGAGCGAGTATCCTCATCAGTTCTCCGGCGGCATGAAGCAGCGCATCGTCATCGCCATCGCGCTGGCGTGCAATCCCCGTCTGCTGCTGGCCGACGAGCCGACAACAGCGCTCGACGTGACCATTCAGGCGCAGGTGCTGGAGATGATGAACGAGCTCAAGCAAAAGCTCCAGACCTCAATGATCCTCATCACGCACGATCTGGGCATCGTCGCACAGATCTGCGACCAGGTGGCGATCATGTACGCAGGCGAAGTCGTGGAGATCGGCACGGTGGAAGACATCTTTGAGGGCACGCAGCATCACCCTTACACGGTCGGGCTGTTCGGAGCCATCCCCAACATGGCCGAGGAATCGCCGCGGCTGCATCCCATCGACGGGCTGATGCCCGATCCGTCGGTCGTGCTGCCCGGCTGCCCGTTCGCCGAACGCTGCCCGCATGCGCAGGACAAGTGCCGCGAAAGCCGTCCGGCCCCCGTCGCCGTGAACAATGGAATGCACCGCGTCAAGTGCTGGCTGGCGAAGAGCGCTTTGGAGGGATAGACGATGACGGCACCGCTTATTGAAACTCGGCACCTGAAAAAGTATTTCAGCACGCCGCACGGACTTCTGCACGCCGTCGACGACGTGAACATTGCCATCCCCGCCGGCAAGACGCTGGGCGTCGTGGGAGAATCCGGCTGCGGCAAGTCGACGCTGGGGCGCGTGATCCTGCGCCTGCTCGAAGCCACGTCGGGCGAAGTGCTCTTTAACGGCGAGAACATCCTGAACTACTCTCCCAAACAGATGAAGGAGATGCGCAAGGCGATGCAGATCGTCTTCCAGGACCCGTTCGCCTCGCTCAATCCCAGAATGACCGTCTCGGAACTGATCGCCGAGCCGATGAAGGTGTGCGGCGTGGGCAGGAACGACCGCGAGCGGCTGGAGCGCGTCTTTCAGCTGATGGAAACGGTCGGACTGGCTGAACGCTTCGTCAACACCTACCCGCACGAGATGGACGGCGGCCGCCGTCAGCGCATCGGCATCGCCCGCGCGCTGGCGCTCGACCCGCAGTTCATCGTCTGCGACGAGCCGGTGTCGGCGCTCGACGTGTCGATCCAGGCGCAGATCCTCAACCTGCTCATGGACCTTCAGGACAGCAAGGGCTACACCTATATGTTCATCACGCATGACATGAGCGTGGTCAAGCACATCAGCGACCAGATCGCGGTGATGTACCTGGGCCAGTGCGTGGAGCTGGCGCCCACGAAGACGCTGTTCAGCGATCCGCTGCACCCTTACACGCACGGTCTGCTCAACGCCATCCCCATCCCCAGCCTGAAGCACCGCAAGGCGCTGCACATCATGAAGGGCGAAGTGGTCAGCCCCATCGATCCCAAGCCGGGCTGCCAGTTCGCGGCCCGCTGCCCGGAAGCGACGGACGAGTGCCGCCGCGAAGGCCAGTCGCTGCGCGAGGTTGCGCCGGGGCACTTTGTCTCTTGCTTCAAACGCTAGTTTTTTCACGCAAAAAGCCGCTGCGACACGACGCGGCGGCTTTATCTCTCACGAAAAGAGGTCTTTTTCCTGATGGATCATTTCCAGATCGTCAACGTCGAGCCGGGCTCGGCCTACCAGATGGGATTTCAGTACGGCGCGCAGGCTGTTCACCAGATCCATGGCGGCATCGCCGACTACAGGACGCTGTTCGCGCAGACCAGCACGATGAGCTGGGACGAGATCGCCCAGTACGCCGTCAGCTACGCGCCGATCATCAAGGCGGTCTACCCCGAACTGATCGATGAAGTCCGCGGCATCGCCGACGGCGCAGGCGTGTCGTTCGCCGACGTGATGGTGCTGAACACCCGCTACGAGATCACCAAGTTCCCCAAGCCGCACGAGTGCACCAGCTTCTCGCTGCTCCCCGAAGCCACGGCCGGCGGCAAGGCTTACACCGGCCAGAACTGGGACTATCGCGCCGGCATCATCGACAACATCGTCATCGTCCACTACACGATGCCCGACGGCACGCGCATCGTCGGCTGCGCCGAAGCCGGACAGGTTATCCGCAACGGCTTCAACAGCCACGGCATCGGCCTGTGCGCCAACAACCTGCAGTCGAAGGGCGACAACCGCGGCACGGCGCTGCCCGTCACCTTCCTGCGCCGCAAGGTGCTGGAGAGCAAAAACTTCGACGAGGCGAAAAAGCTGCTTCTTGAAACGCCGCGCAACGTCTCGAACAACTTCATCCTCGGCTCGGCCGAGGGCAAGGCGCTCGATTTTGAGACGTCGCCGCTGGGCACCGACCTGATCGAGCCGACCGGCGGCATCCTCACCCATGCCAATCACTTCATGGTCGATCCGTCCAAGGAGGCGCTTGAGCAGTCGCCGCGCGCCGCGCGCCTGTTTGAGCTGCTGAGCGAGCGCCGCGGGACGATCGACGTGCCGTGGATCATCCGCTGTCTGAGCGATCACGAGAACTATCCCAAGGCCATCTGCCGCCATCCCGCCGACACCTCGCTGCCGCTGTCACGCCGCAGCTGCACGGCCGCCGGCATCATCTACAACCTCACCGACGGCGTGGCACACATCTGCAAAGGCCCAAGCTGCGAAAACGAGTTCGTGGCCGTTCCGCTGTAAGGAGCCGAGCGCATGACGCCGAAAGAAAAAGCGCTCGCCTGGGTCGACGAGCACTTTTACGAATGCCTCGTCGAGCTGAAAAACGCCGTTGCCTGCGAAAGCTACGCCGGCAATGAAGCCGGCCTTGAAAAGATGCGCGGCACGCTCGAAGCCGATCTGCGCCGCAGCGGCCTCGTCACGCAGCGCCATCCGGTCGAAGGCGGCAACGCGCTGATCTCCGCCTCGCTGGCCGGAGATGCGCCCGAGACGCTGCTGTTTTACAACCACTACGACGTGGTCCTGCCCGGCAAGACGGAAAACTGGACGAACGGCGCGCCGTTTTCCGTCGATGAGCGTGACGGATTTCTCTACGGCCGCGGCGTGAGCGACGACAAAGGCGGCCTGTACTACCGCATCCACGCCGTGCGCGCGATGATGGAGGCCAACGGACGCGTGCCGCTGAACCTGAAATTCCTCGTTGAGGGCGACGAAGAAACGTCCAGCCCATCAATGAGCCGCTTCGCGCGAGAGCACGTCTCGGAGTTCAAAGAGCTGACCGCCGCCGACGTCTGCCTGTGGGAAAACGGCTGCAACGACGCTGCCGGACATCCGTTTCTGCGCTGCGGCGTGCGCGCTGCCGTCGCTTTCGACCTGCGCGTCACCACCGCGAAAAGCGATGTTCACGGCCGTATGGGCGCTACCGTGCCCAGCGCCTCGTGGCGGCTGATCTGGGCGCTGGCTTCGCTCAAAGACGCTCAGACTGAGCGCGTGACGATCGACGGATTTTATGACGACGTTCTGCCCGTCACCGAGGCCGACCGCCAGGTGCTGCGCGACTTCCCGTCCGACGAAGCCCGCATGAAGGAAGCGCTGCAGCTTAAGTCGTTCGTGCGCGGCGCGACCGGCGAGCAGCTCAAGCAGCAGATGTACATGGAACCTTCGTTCTCCGTCTGCGCCCTCGAAGCCGGCGAACCCCACAACGGCGTGCGCGGCATCGTGCCCCACACAGCCTACGCGCGCATCAGCTTCTACCTCGTCGCCAACCAGGACCCCGACGACATCGAGAAAAAGCTGAGAGCTCACCTCCAGCGCCGCGGCTTTGGCGACGTGGAAGTCACCCGCTGCGGCGGCGAGTCGCGCCCCGTGCGCACGCCCCCCGACCACCCGTTCCGCTTCCGCGCCTGCGAAGCGGCTTCGCGCGTATACGACAAGCCCATGGTCATCGAGCTGACGCAGATGGGCGCCGGTCCCGCGTCCGTCCTCGCGGACGCCTGGCCCGAGCTTCCCATCTTCGGCATGGGCCCTGCCAACACCACCGCCAACCACCACGCACCGGAAGAGAACATGAAGATCGAGCACTACAAAAACGCGATCAAGTGCCTGATCGAACTGTGCTACTCATACACAGAACAATAAACAGCGCGCCGCGGGAGCTGTTCCACATGGAATGGCTTCCGCGGCGCGTGTTTTTGTATCCGTTTTTATCTGAAGCAGCCGAACAGGCGGCTGGCTTCGTATCCCGCGACGACGCGGGAGGAGAACTGATCGGACAGTCTCAGCGCCGCTTCTTCGAGCTGAGCGGGATGGATGCCGATGCGGATGGACTCTTTGGCTTCGATGTAGGCGGAAAGCTTGTCGCACACTTCGATGATCCGGCCGTCGACGGGGTCCATCTCATCGCTGCCTTCTTCGAGCGTCAGATCGCGGTCGATGAGGCGCACCTCGCCGTTCACGCGCACGCGGTTTTCAAACTCGTCCATGACCATGTAGAGCACATCCTCCCGCCACGAAGGACGCAGCAGCGGGAACAGGTTTTCCTCGATGACCTGGCGTTCGAGGTTCTTGATCAGGCCGTCGAGGCCGACGACAGAGCGCTTGACGGGCGAGATGATGTCGCGCGTGAGCACTTCGGGCAGATCGTGGAAGAGGCCGCCGTAAAAGTCGTTGCGCCGCCTCCGCGGACCGGCCCCGATCTCGGTGGCGATGAGCCAGCTCAGCAGGCCGACGACGAGCAGATGGCCGAGCACCGACGTGGCCGGCAGCCGCTGGATCTGCGCCCAGCGTTTCTGGAACTGGAGCTGTCCGATTAGGCTGACGAGCGCGGGAAATCCCTGATCGGCGGGTTCGGAGAGGATCTCCTCGACCAGCGCCAGGTCGCGGTACTTTTCGATCTCGTCCATGATCTCCGTCCGGGTCTTTTCGATGCCGTACAGCGGCTTACTCCAGTAATAGATGAAGCCGAATTCCCACCGGGTGGCGATGTAGTGCGCCGCGCCGAGGATGCGGTCTTCGAACGTCTCGGGCGCGCTCTCCAGATATTCGCGGCACTGTTCGCGCAGAGGCCCGCTCACGGGCGAGAGCAGCGGTTCGAGCTGGCTGTATACCCAGGCGTTGAGCTGGCGCTGCTGCTCCGGATCAGCCATAAGGCGGTGAAAGATCGGAGGCTTGATGTCCGTGACGAGCACGCGGTGCAGAAAGCTGAACGCGCCGTTGCGGATGATGCGGTCCCAGTTCACGGCACGGCCGCGCTCCTCCTCGGCGCGGGCGATGAAATAGGCGATCATCGCCTTGTGCGCCTGCTTGTCCAGCTCGGTGAACTGCGGCGTGCGAGGGTGATCGTTCCAGCGCTCGATGCTCGCCGCCGAAAAAATAAGTTCCATAAGCCCCTTAGAGATCATGTCCGCGTCCTCCTTCTTTCACAAAAACCTTCACAAATATTATAATAGAGATCGTCGATTTGCGCGACACTGCCCCGGCATTTCGGGGATAATGATACAAAAAGAGCCGGCATATCCGGCTCCAGCAGGAGGTATGCAGTGATCAGAAAGATCTTCGCGGCTGCGGCCGCTCTGACGGTATTTGCGGCGACGGCCTTCGCCGCCGGCAAAGGAAAAAACGTCCCCGCCCCCGTGCCCGCGGTCGAGCGCCAGGCAGAAAAACTGTTCGCGGCCCGCGACTGGAAGGGCATGGAGGCGCTGCTGAACAGCGGCGAAAAGCTCACGCCGCGTGCGCTGTCGCTGGCGGCCAACGCCTTGTGGTACCAGAAGCAGTATGCCCGTTCGCTCGAACTGATGGAGCGCGTGGGCACGCGCTACCCGCGCAGCGTCGCCCCTTACGCGCGGCTGCTCATGGCGCTGGCACAGGAGCGCACCGAAAAGCCCCAGGAGGCCTACGGCACCGCCATCGCCCTCTGGCGCGACAAAAGCGCGCCGTCGCTGGCTAAATTCTACGCGATGTACGCGCTTGTCCGACTGACGGAAAACAAAGACGAAAAGGAAAAATGGCTGCGCCGGATGCTCGACCTCTCTTCCGACAAAGCCCGCCGCGGCACCGTCTGCCGCGAACTGCTCAGCATCGGCCGGCTTTCACCGACAGACGCGCTGGCGCTGCTGCGTCTGGAGCCGCAGAACGCCGCCGCGCTGAAGCTCGCCGCGAAAGCGCCCGACAGTCCGCAGAAGTTCTACCGCCTCGGCTACGCCGCCCATCTGCGCGGCGACCACAAGACCGCCGTCGCCAATCTCAGCCGGCTGAAGCTCAACGCCCCCTACGGCGAATCCGGCACCTACTACCTGTGCGTATCGCTCCAGCGCATGGACCGCTCGCTTGAAGCGGAGCCGCTGCTGGAAAAGCTGGTCCTGAAAAAGGACAGCGAGTACATGGCCCGAGGCATGGGACGCCTGCGGCTGATGATCGGAGGCAAGGCGCACGCCAAGGCGCTCGCGGCCCTGCAGGAGATGAGTCAGAACAAGGACACGGAGATCGCCAAGCAGGCGCTCTACACGCTGGCCGTCAGCCGCTGGGAGAAAGCCGACGAGGCCCGCGACGAGTACCTTGAGCGCTTCCCGACAGGCAGACGCGCCAACCGGCTGAGATGGGACCGCGGCTGGGCCCGCTACCGCGCCGGCGATCCCGAAGGCGCGCTCAAAAACTGGCGCGGCGCCGACGCGACGTCGGCCCAGATCCTCTACTGGCGGGCGAAAGCGCACGAAGATCTGCATCAGCCCGAGCAGGCGAAGGAGCTCCGCGAACAGCTGCTCAAAAAGCACGCCCTCACCGTCTACGCCTTCCTGACCGAGCCGGAAGGATCGCTGAAGATCACCGACACGCAGCTGCCAGCAGCCCTGCAGCCAGGCCGTCCGACGGAGCTGGAGCGCTGGGGCTTTGTCACGCACGCGCACATGCTGCTGCAAAACGCCGAGAGCGTGCGCGAATGTACGCACCGCGCCCGCATGGCGCAGTGGCTGGGCCTTGACTGGCAGGTCTACCGCGACCTCCACGGCGTGGCCGAAGAGTTCATGGTCGGACCGTCCGTCTCGCGCAAGCTGCTTGAATACATCTATCCGCGTCCGTTCCGTTCCACCGTCGAGGCGGCAGCGAAAAAATATCACGTCGATCCGCTCTACATCTGGTCGATCATGAAGCAGGAAAGCGGCTTCAATCCCACCGTCTCCAGCTGGGTCGGCGCCGCCGGACTGATGCAGCTGATGCCCTCCACGGCGGCCGGCGAAGCGCGGCGCATGAAGCTGAAAAAGTACAGCCTCTACGGCGTGCATGACAACATCAACATGGGCGCCCATCACATCGCCGGTCTGATCGCCGCCTGGAAGCATCTGGAATGGGTGGCCGCGGCCTACAACGCCGGCGGCGGCAACGTCAAAAAGTGGAACGCCGAGCGGGCCGACTGGGACATGGACGCCTGGATGGAAGCCGTGCCTTTCCGCGAGACCAACGGCTACGTGAAAAACGTCATGCGCAACTATTACGTGTATCAAAAGCTCTACGGCAAGACCGACATGAGCAAGTTCAGCCCCGAGCCGCCGGCATCCGACGACACGCAGCCCGATCCTGCCCTCGACGCCTCCGAAGCGCCCGTCACCGAGGCCGCTTCATGAGCGCCGTCTGCTGGATCGTCGGCGCGGGCGATTTCTGGCCGCCGGCCTTCACGCCCCGCCCCGGCGACTTCGTGATCGCCGCTGACGGCGGCCTTGCCCATCTGCAACGCATCGGCGCAAAAGCCGACCTCGCGCTGGGTGACTTCGATTCGCTCGGGCATGTGCCGAAATGCGAAAACGTGCTGACCTACCCGCCCGAGAAGGACGACACCGACATGATGCTCGCCGTCAAAGAAGGGCTGCGCCGCGGCTATGGGCGCTTCGCCCTGCTCGGCGGGCTCGGCGGCAGGCTTGGGCACACGCTCGCCAACGTGCAGGCGCTGATGTACCTGGCAAAGCACGGCGCGCGCGGACTTTTAATCGGCGAGCGCGAGACCGTCACAGCCGTGACCGACGGCGAGATCCGCTTTTCGTCCGCACACACAGGCTACATCTCCGTCTTCTGCCTCGACGCACCGGCCAAAGGCGTAACGCTGCGCGGGCTGAAATATCCGCTTGAGGACGCCGTGCTGACCAGCTCCGTCGCGCTCGGCGTCAGCAACGAGTTCACCGGCGCCGAAGCCGTCGTCTCCGTTTCCTCCGGCACGCTCGTGATCGTCTGGAGCGACGGCCGGCTCGAAGAAGTCCTGCGCTCTTGACGGGACACGCCCAAACGCTATAAAATAAACAGCACATCGCGGGGGAGCCCGAACGGGCTGAGAGGAAGCGTTTGCTTCGACCCTTTGAACCTGATGCGGACCATCCCGCCGAAGGAAGACCGGCTGTCACATGAGGGAGAAACCGCAGTCGCGGCTTCTCCTTCATTTTTTGAAAAAAGATACGAAAGAAGGAACGCATATGAACAACTGCTTACGGGACGCGTTGCTGCTCTACGCTGTCACCGACCGGCGCGATCTGGGCGAAAAGCCGCTCGCGCAGGCTGTCGAAGAAGCTCTTCAGGGCGGCGCGACGATGGTCCAGCTGCGCGAGAAGAATCTTGACCGCACGGCATTCCTCGCCGAAGCCGTGACGCTGAAAAAAGTCTGCGCGCGATACGGCGCGCCGCTGATCATCAACGACGACGTCGAGCTCGCGCTCGCATGTGACGCCGACGGCGTGCACGTCGGCCAGGACGACATGGACATGAAAGCCGCACGGGCCAAGCTGGGCCCTGACAAGATCATCGGCGTCTCCGCGCACAGCGTTGCAGAGGCGCTGAAAGCTGAGCGCGACGGCGCGGATTATCTGGGCTGCGGCGCTGTGTTCGCGACCGGCACCAAAAGCAATGTGACCGTGCTCCCGCTTGACGAGCTGGAACGCATCACTGCCGCCGTGAGCATCCCTGTCGTTGCCATCGGCGGCATCGGAGCGGGCAACATGAGTTTGCTTGCCGGGCGCGGCGCGGACGGCGCGGCTATCGTCTCCGCCATCTTCTCAGCAAAGGACATCACCGAGGCGACGCGCACGCTGCGCGCTCTTGCGGAAAAGACATTCCGCTGAACGAGCTGCCGTTTGTTCCACAAAGAACTTACGTCAGCACTTTTTTGTTCCGCATAGAACAAACGTTTTTTCGCTCTTTCTTCGAGCTCTTCATACTGTTTTTCATTAAACGGCTAGCGTCTTTTTATCGCAAAAGTCGCATCACACAATCCAAACTCGATCAAAAAGGAGATTTTTTTCATGGTCTATAAAGCGCTCACGATCGCGGGTTCTGACAGTTCAGGCGGCGCCGGCATCCAGGCCGACCTCAAGACGATGGCCGCCCACAAGGTGTACGGCATGAGCGTCATCACGGCGCTCACCGCCCAGAACACCACGGGCGTGGCGGCCGTGCTCGAAGCCACGCCCGAGTTCGTCGCCTCGCAGATCGACTGCGTGTTCACCGATATCCGTCCCGATGCCGTGAAGATCGGCATGGTCAGCAACGCCGCCATCATCTCGGTGATCGCCGCCAAGCTGAAGGAGTACGCCGTCGATCGTCTTGTCGTCGATCCCGTCATGGTCGCCACCAGCGGTTCACGGCTGATGAAGGACGACGCCGTGGACACGCTCCGCCGCGAGCTGCTGCCGCTGGCGACGGTGATCACGCCCAATATTCCCGAAGCGGAAGTGCTGGCCGGCTTCGCCATCGCCGATCAGGCCGACATGGAGCGCGCCGCCGCAAAGATCGCTGCCGGTCTGGGCGGGGCCGTACTCGTCAAGGGCGGACACCTGACCGACAGCGCCGACGACCTGCTCTGGACGGAGGGACGCGCCGTGTGGTTCAGTTCACCGCGCGTCGACAATCCTAATACGCACGGCACCGGCTGCACGCTGTCGTCGGCCATCGCCTGCAACCTCGCCAAAGGCCGCAGCGTGGAAGAGAGCGTCCGCCGCGCCAAAGCCTACATCACCGGCGCGCTCAAGGCCGGACTGGATCTCGGCAAAGGCTCGGGGCCGCTCGATCACGCCTGGGCAACGCCCGAGATCGATTTTGAGTGATCCCCGATCCAGGCAAACAGCTCATATCACGTTCACGAAGGCAGGTTCATCGCCCTGCCCATACTGAAACTTCGCGTTTCTGTGCGAAGTTTGTATGCAAAACTGCCGCCGGGGCTGCGTATGCCCGGCGGCGGTATTTTTATGTCCTTCAGCTTGAAAATATTTCAATTTCAGACTATTATTGCAAAGTATCCTGATGCGGTTCGGAGGCTTTGACGATGAGCGTTTTTTCCTGGATCATGGCCGCGGCGGCAAACGCTGCCGGCGGTTTTGTCGTAGCGGTGTGCGGCTTTGGACTCGGGCCGGTGGTGATGTCGGTGCTGCCGTACTTCATGCCCTATTCACGGGCCGTGGCCGTTGTGGGGCTGTGCGGTCTGGCTGCCAATCTGATGCTCGCCTGGAGCGACCGAAAGGCGATCAACGTGAAGACGCTGCTCCCCTGCGTCGCCGGCGGTCTGATCGCTTCCACACTGGCCGTCAGTCTGTCCGCCGGCGCGGCGGAAAAGCTGATGCTGCGCAGTCTCGGCGTGATGCTGATCGCGCTGAGCATCTACTCGGTCTTTTTCAGCGGCAGGCTGCGCATCCGCGCCACCGCGCGCAACGGCTTTATCGCCGGGCTCGCGGCGGGGACGCTGACGGGCGCGTTCTCCGCCGGCGGGCCGCCCATCGCCATCTATATGCTGGCAGCTGCGCAGGACAACAGCGAGTATCGCGGCACGCTGAACGCCTACTTCTCCATCGTCAACATCTGCGCCGCGTTCAACAGGCTGCGCACCGGCACGCTGACAGCCCCGGACTTTCTGCTCTGCGCACAGATGCTGGCTGCGATCATGCTCGGCAAATGGCTCGGCAACAAGGTGTTTCACCGCCTCGATCCCGTCCTTCTGCGCAAGGCCGTCTACGCCTATCTGCTCATCTCCGGGCTGACGATGTTCTTCCGGTAACATTAAAGCTCCGCGCCGCCGTCTTCAAAACGGCGGCGCGGAGCTTTTTTCGTATGTGTGCTTTTTTCGCTACAGCAGGGCCTTGAGCATCCCGTCAAGGAAGTACTTCATCGACATCGCGCCGGCATCGGGCGTGCCGACGGTCTTTTTGCCGTGCTTGGCGGCGCGGCCGTACTTGCTGCCGTATTTTTTCGTCTTCTCGGCGCCTTCGTCGCCGGCAGCGGTAGCCGCTGTGAGCATGTCGAGCAGGCCGCCCTTGCTGCCGACAAGCGCCTTCGTGGCGGGGATCAGCGTGTCCATCAGGGTCTTGTCGCCCTCGCGCGCATCGGACTCGCCTTCGAGCGCCTTGAGCGCGCCGCCAAAGAGATCCTTGAGCGAGAGCTCGTCCATCTCGTCCGAGTCGTCCTCGGGAGCCGATTCGAACATGCCTTCGAGCCACGTTCCCAGCAGCTTGCCCGTCATGCCGCCGCCCTTGGTGCCCGTGACGGCCTCGGCCACATCTCCGAGCAGCGACTTGATGCCGCCGTCTTTGCCGTTTTTCTTTTTCTTTTTGGCGGAACCGGACGCCGCGCCCATGATGGCCTGCGCGAGCATGGTCATCGTGTCGCCCTGGTTGGCGCTGCCCCATTTGCCGTCGATCTCGTTGAGTTCATCGTGCGCGCCCATCACGGAGGTGCAGGCGCTCATGAGCATGCTGAGCATATCGGACTTGTCGATCATTGTTTTTCTTCTCCTCCTGTTATGAATGGCTGATGCAAAAAGCGCCCCTTCCGGACCGGCCGGAAAGGGCGCAATAATACAGTTACTGGGCCTGCGTCGGCTCGACCGGCTGCATCTGCGAAGGATCAAGCGGAGGCAGGATGACGGGCGTGGGCAGGTTGGCAAGGGAGACAAGCTGGCTGATCATGGCGCGGACGTAGGGCAGGAGCATGACCATGCCGTTGTCGCGCAGGATCGCCTCGCGGTCGCTGCCTTCGGCTTCGATGAAGAACACGCCGGTGACGTCGGCGATGATCTCAAAGGGATAGTTGTTGCTCTCGGCGTCGTCGAAGACGGTGACGCGGATGTTGAGGAACACGGGCTCCTGCGGCGTGCTGCTCATGCGCACGCGCTGATCCAGCTTGATGGAGAGCTGAAGGTTCTCGTCCTTCTTCGGCTGGAAATGATGGTTCATGTCGAACTGAAGGCTTTCGGCACGGAAATCGGCAAGACGGATCTCGTTCATGACAAAAAACTCCTTTGGCGGATAGAGATTAAAAGCACATCAGCGGTCATTATAACACGGAAACGCGAATTCCCATAGCACAAACAAAAAATGATTTTTCCGCGCACATCCGCCCTGCCGTTTTAGGCGGAACATCCAAAAAGCGAGGGCACTCTCGAACATTTGATATAAAAATGTTATAGAGCTCTTGCAAAGCAAAAAATAACAGTTATAATGAGCGCAGATCGTCAGAAAAGGAGGTGCGACTATGGGCAAACTCGCAGGAAAGAAGCTGATCCTCCTCGGTGAGCGCGACGGCGTGCCGGCGCCCGCCATGAAGGCCTGCTTCGAAAACAGCGGAGCCGAGGTCGTCTTCGAAGCTACGGAGTGCTTCGTCTGAACGGCTGCAGGAGCCATGGACTTGCAGAACCAGCAGCGCGTCAAGGACTGCGCTGAGAAGTATGGTGCTGAGAACTGCGTGGTCATTTTCGGTTCTTCCGACGCTGAAGGCGCGGAGATCTACGCCGAAACCGTGACCAACGGAGATCCCACTTTTGCAGGTCCGCTGGCCGGCGTCCCGTTGGGACTCGCCGTTTACGACATTTTTGATGAAGAGATCAAGGCTGAAGCTGATCCCGCGGCTTGGGAGGAGCAGATCTCCATGATGGAGATGGTGCTTGATCCTGAGGCGCTTGCGGCGGCCGTCAAGGGCATCCGCGATCAGTATTCGAAGTACAAGCTTGCTTAAATAAGCCTGTCAGACAAACCGGCGCGTTCGGAAGCCTTTCCCGGACGCGCCGGTTTTTTTATTGCTAAGGAAACACTGAGAAAATACGTCATCTCCTGCGAAACGCTGTCCGAGGGGCTCTTCCAACGTACGGGAGTACGTCTCCAGAGCCCCTTTCAGACAGGTTTCTTCGGATCTGACGCATTTTCGCAAGGTTCTGTGCCCTAGTCGCATTCTGCATAGCGGGATTTAATCAGCGCTTCCCTAAGCGTCTTGATAATCACATGAAAATTCATGAAATTTTCCTCTTGCACGATCGTTTTTCCTGTGCTATCATGCACCTCAATCGAACAGCGCAACTTTTATCAAGAGCCAGGGGAGAGAGTCAGCTCGACGATCCTGCACCAACCTGCCCGAACGGGTAAGGTGGTCCTGCTGACAGCGATGAGGGGAAGCCTCGTGCCGAATAAAGCCGCCTTGTCGCATGACAGGGCGGCTTTTTTGCGCGCAATGCGCTGTTTCAACCGGGAGGGAATGAAGAGAGCATGATCGAACTGAGCGGGATCCGCAAATCATACCAGTCGCCCGGCGGCGGGACGGTAAAGGCGCTTGACGGCGTCAGCCTGAACATCGGCAAAGGCGACATCTACGGCGTTATCGGCTACTCGGGCGCCGGCAAATCGACGCTGGTGCGCTGCGTCAACTTTCTGGAAACGCCCGACGAAGGCCGCGTGACGATCGACGGCTTCGGCGCGTTTGAAAGCCGGAACGGGAAACTGTTTTTCACGCCCGAGGGCGAAAGTACCCAGAGAGCAGCCGGCGAGGCCGACCTGCGCCGCCTGCGCCGCGGCGTGGGCATGATCTTCCAGCACTTCAACCTGCTCGACCGCAGCACCGTGTTTGAAAACGTCGCCTATCCGCTGAAACATACGGGCCGCAGCGAAGCGGAGATCGAAAAGCGCGTGCTTGAGCTGCTCGATCTGGTCGAGCTCAGCGACAAAGTCGACAACTATCCGTCGCAGCTCTCCGGAGGCCAGAAGCAGCGCGTCGCCATCGCCCGGGCCCTGGCGAACGATCCGAAGATCCTGCTCTCTGACGAAGCGACGAGCGCTCTCGATCCGGACGTGACGGAGTCGATCCTCAGCCTGCTCAAGAGCCTGAACAAAAAGCTGGGTCTGACGATCATCATGATCACGCACGAGATGGCCGTCATCAAGTCGATCTGCACGCGTGTGGCCGTGATGGAACAGGGCCGCGTGGTGGAAGAAGGCAGCGTCTACGACGTGTTCTCGTCGCCGCGCGAAGTGATCACGCGGCGGTTCGTGGCTGCTACGTCGGGCCTGGGCAACCTGGGCAAGCTGATCTCCGGCAAGTCGCCGCTGGTCAAGGCTGCCCCCGACAATCAGCTGGTCAACCTCACGTTTGGCCGCGAGTGCGTCGCCGAGGCGCTGATCTCGCAGGCTTCGCGCAAATTCGAGGTGAACCTGAGCATCGTCCTCGCCAACGTGGACCTGCTTCAGGACAGTCCTCTGGGCTTCACCGTAGTGATGGCTCAGGGAAAAACGGAAAACATCGCCGCCGCGCTGGATTATCTGCGCGCAAGCGGCGTACGAGTGGAGGTGATCGACGATGGCCGAAATCTGTAAGCAGTGGGCACCCAACGTGTGGGCGTACCGGGCGAAATTCATCACCAGCTGCGAAGCGACCGTCCAGATGTTTTTGATCGCCGGCGCGATCGCGCTGGTCTTAGGCGCCTTGTTCGGCATCGTCCTTGCCGTGACCCGCAAGGGCGGCATCCGCCCCAACGCGCTTGTCTTCCGCATCGTTGATACGTTCATCAACGTGTTCCGCTCCATCCCCTTCATCATCCTGCTGATCTTCCTGATCCCGCTCACGCGCGCCATCGCGGGCACCGCCATCGGCGTCAAGGGCGCGATCGTGCCGCTGGTCTTCGGCGCCGTGCCGTTCTACACCCGTCAGGTGGAGTCGGTGCTCGTCGGCGTCGACGCCGGCAAGATCGAAGCCGCGCGCAGCATGGGCAGCGGCACGGCGGGCATCGTCTTCCGCGTCTGCCTGCCTGAGGCCGTCCCCGGCCTGATCCGCGTGACGACGATCACCGCCCTCAGCCTCATCGGCCTCACCACCATGGCCGGCGCAGTCGGCGCAGGCGGCATCGGCAGCTTCGCCATCAACTACGGTCAGAACCTTCATCATCAGGACATCGTCAACGTCTGCGTGGCCGTGCTGCTCGTCACGGTCTCGCTGCTCCAGGGCATCGGCAGCTTCCTTGCTTCGCGCACCACCAACCGCAAGCTGTTCCGCCCCAAACTTCACACGAGAAAAAATTAATCTTTCCAGGAGGAAAAACCATGAAAAAGAGTTTCATCGCCGCACTTGCCATCGCCGCGCTGGGCGCTTCCAGCGCTTTCGCCACCGTCCAGCTGGGCATCCCCAACGACGCTACCAACGGCGCGCGCGCCATCAAACTGCTCGAAAAGGCCGGCCTGATCACCGTCGATCCTGCCGCCGGCTTCTCGCCCGAGCTGAAGGACATCACCGGCACCGTTTACGACGTAGAAGTCGTTCCCGTCGCCGCCAACACGCTGCCCTCCACCCTCGACGACTTTGCCGCCAGCACCATCAACGGCACCTACGCCATTCCCGCCGGCTTCGTGCCCTCGCGCGACGCGCTGATCATCGAGAAGCAGGACGAGGGCGCCGAGAACCCGTTCGTCAACATCATCGCCTGCCGCGCCGGCGAGAAGGACAACCCCGTCTTCCAGAAGATCGTCTCCGCCTATCAGACGCAGCTGGTCGCGCAGTTCATCCTTGTGCGCTTCAAGGAAGCCTACTTCCCCGCCTGGAAGTACGAGCCCAAGTTCGAAGTGCCTGAGAACTTCGTCGAGAGCTACGTCGGCTACCAGAGCAGCAAGGACGGCAAGACCGTCGTCAAGCTGGGCGTGTGCGGCTCCGCTCACGATCAGTGGGACGTGGTGCAGAAGATCCTCGACGACCGCGGCGACAACATCTACATCCAGCTGGTCGAGTTCGACGCCTACAACCTGCCCAACGAAGCCCTCAACAGCGGCGAGATCGACCTCAACGCGTTCCAGCACAAAGCCTACCTGAACAAGGAAATCGCCTCGCAGGGCTACAAGCTCGAAGTGGCCGGCGACACAATCATGGCTCCCCTCTCGCTCTACAGCCGCAAGGTGAAGACCCTCGACGAGCTCAAGGCGCTGGCGGGAAAGAAATAAGACTGTAAATTCAAAGCCGACACAAAGACACAAAGGCCCGAAGACACCAAGACACAAAGAAAAAACATGAGAAAATCAGCTTCTTGAAGCGCTTTTCCGCCGTTCTTTCCTTAGGGTCTTTGGGACTTTGGGCCTTTATGTTCAAGAATTGGAATTTGATTTGATTGGAGGACACTCACCATGAACCGTTCGTTTTTCGCTAAATTCACAATCCTTGCGGCGACGCTCAGCTTTGCCGCAGCCGCCTTTGCCGCCGAGCCGCTGCGCATCGGCGTCGCCGACGATCCCACCAACTGCGGCCGCGCCCTCAAGCTGCTTGAAGCCGCCGGACTGATCAAGAACGATCCCGCCGCGAAGTTCGCGCCCGAGATCAAGGACATCACCGAGTATCTGTACAACGTCGAGATCGTGCCCACACAGGCCAACACGCTCACCGCCATGATCGACGACCTCGACGCCATCGTCATCGGCGGCAACTACGGCATCCCCGCCGGCCTCATCCCCTCGAAGAACGGCCTCTTCATCGAAAAGAGCGACGGCGCGGGCGACAACCCGTTCATCTGCGTCATCGCCGCCCGCACCGACGAGGCGAACGATCCCGACTACGCCAAAGTCGTCAGCGCCTACCGCACGCAGCTCGTCGCCGAATACATGTTCGAGGAGTGGAAAGAAGCGCGCTACCCCGCCTTCCCGTTCGAGAAGAACTACACCGTGCCCGCCGATTTTCTTGAAAAGCTCAACGAATACCAGTCGCCCAGGGAAGGCAAGCGCGTCATCCGCGTCGGCGTCAACGGCGCTATGAACGGCCAGTGGAACGCCGTGCAGAAAGTGCTCGACGAGCGCGGTGACAAGATCTTCATCGAACTGGTCGAGTTCGACGCCTTCAACCTGCCCAACGAAGCCCTCAGCGTGGGCGACATCGAGCTGAACGCCTTCCAGCACAAAGCCTTCCTCGCCAAGGAGATCGCCGCCCGCGGCTACAAGATCCAGTCGATCGGCGACACCTACCTCGGCCCGCAGGCCATCTATTCGCACAAGTTCAAGACCCTCGACGAGCTGAAAAAAGCCGCCGCGAAATAAGAGCATGAAGATCACCAAAGTCGTCCTGCGGCGGCTGGCGCTGAAGATGAAGGGCGCGGGGTTCCGCACCAGCTTCGCGCAGATCACGCAGAAGGATTTTTCTCTCATTGAGCTGCACAGTGACAGCGGTCTTGTCGGCTACGGCGAGTGCTCGCCGCTGTTTTTCCCATGGTACAGCGAGGAAACGACGCTGGGCGCGATCAGCGTGCTCCAGACGGTGCTCATCCCCTCGCTGCTCGACGCGGGAGAGATCGCGTCCCCCGAGGCGTTTTTCGACGCCACTTCGTGGATCCGCCGCAACCGCATGGCTCGCGCAGCTGTCGACTGCGCGCTCTGGGACCTGTGGTCAAAGGAGCGGGGGCTGCCGGAATACAAGGCGCTGGGCGGCGTGAGATCGGCTGTCGAAGCCGGCGTTTCGCTCGGCATCGAGCCGACGCCCGACGACCTCTGCCGCACGGTCGAGAAGTACATGAAGCAGGGCTATCGCCGCGTCAAGTGCAAGATCAAGCCGGGACACGACATCCAGTATTTGTCGGCTGTGCGCGAGCGCTTCGGCAACATCATGCTGATGGCCGACGCCAATTCCGCCTACACGCTGAACGACATCCCGCTGTTCAAGGAGCTTGACGACCTCGGTCTGCTCATGATCGAGCAGCCGCTGGCCAGCGACGACATCGTCGATCACCGTCACTTGCAGGCCGCGATCAGGACGCCGATCTGCCTTGACGAGAGCATCGACACGATCGACGATGCCCGGCGCGCGATCGAACTTGGCAGCTGCAAGATCATCAACATCAAAGTCGCCCGCGTCGGCGGTCTGACGGAAGCCAGACGCATCCAGCAGTACGCGGGCGAGCGCGGCGTGTACAGCTGGTGCGGCGGCATGGTCGACGCCGGCGTGGCACGCGGGCACAATCTGGCTGTCGCAACGCTGCCGTACTACCGCTATCCGAACGATATCCCCGGCAGTGACCGCTACTACGCCGAAGACACCGTCACGCCGTCGACGTTCATCGATGAGCACGCGATGATTGCGCTTCCCGACCGTCCGGGCATGGGCTTCGACCTGAATCAGGACGTGATCGACCGCATCACGGTCGAAAAGTGGGAATACGGCGCAAAAGCGTAACGATAACGCTGCTGCACCGCAAATGAATACAGGCCGTCCGGCGCGAAAGTTTTTTTCGTACCGGACGGCCTGTTATTTTTTCGCGGTGTCTCGCAAGGGAAAGGACTCTCGGCAGGGTTCACGCGCTCATCGTATGGGCGCGGCAGCAGCCGCGGGCCAGTTCGTAGAGGTCGCGCATGGGCGCGGTGAGGCGGGTCCTCCGCGGATAGCAGAAGTAGAAATGCCGTTCGATGCCGTGACAGCGCAGCGGATAGCACTTCACGCGGTCTTCCACGCGCGGATCGCCCTGGATGAAGCCGTAGGGGCAGACCATGACGGCAGCGCTTTCGGCCGCGATCAGCTTGGCGGCGTCCATGCCGGGCACTTCGAGAAGTACCTGGGGATTCAGCCCCAGCCTGGCGCAGAGATGGTCCTGGATGGCGCGCACGCTGTGGCCTCTTGTGAGCGTGACAAAACGCTCGTCACGGGCCTCGCTGAGCTCGATCTCCGTGCCGGGCGGCACGCGCCGGGCCAGCTCCGTCTGACGCGAGGCCATGAGGACTATCTGTTCGTTCTCGACGAGCAGATATTCCAGTTCGTTCTGCTTGAAGCTGGTGGTGATGAACGCGGCGTCGCAGCCGCCCTGCTCCAGCAGCTCCTCAAGATGCACCGACGGCGACTCCTTCAGCTCGACATTCACATGCGGCCAGCGCTGCATGAATTCGGGCAGGATGTGCGGCAAAAGCGACACCGCGCGTGACGCGGAGATGCCGATCCGCAGCGTGGCCCGCTGCCCGCTGCGCAGTTCGGCGATCTCGCCGAGAAGGCGGCGCTCCATGCCCAGCAGCTCGCGCACGCCCTCGACGTAGCGTTCTCCGGCGGGTGTGAGCGTGAGGCGGTTGCCGGCGCGCTCGAACAGGCTCACGCCGAGCGCGCTCTCAACGGCTTTCACGGTCTGCGACAGCGACGGCTGCGAGACGTGCAGCACGCGCGAAGCCGCAGTGATGCCGCCCTGTTCGACGATCGCCAGCACGGCGGCGGCGTGTTTCAGATTCATGAGCGCTCACCTCCCAAGTCATAACCGTTTTCTTATGACTTTATCGCAAAAAAAGTAGTGGCAAAAGAGTTCCGAATCCCCGATAATAAGGAAAACTCCGCTGATGCGCACGGCGCAATCCGCGGACATTGTACCATAAGCCCAAGTTTATTTCTCAGGAAGGGGAACGAGTTCATGGAGCTGAAAACCACCGGAGTGGCCGGCACGCTGGAATCGAGCGACGTGATGATCACGCTCGAGCCGAAAGCGTCGGGCGGCGTCGACCTCGATCTACAGAGCACGGTGCTCAACGCCTACGGCCGTCAGATCAAGGAGACGGTCCTGGCCACGCTCGACCGTCTGGGCGTGAAAAACTGCGCCGTCACCGTCAACGATCACGGCGCGCTCGACTGCACCATCAAGGCGCGCGTGGAGTGCGCATTTTACCGCGGCTGTCAGTATGACGTCGACGGGAAATACCCGTGGGGAGGTCTGATCAAATGATCCCGCGTCCAAAGCCTGAAAAGTTCCGCCTGCGCCGCACGATGATGTTCATGAACGCGCAGAAGCCCGGCCTGATCAAAGACGCCTACATCTACGGCGCCGACAGCATCATGCTCGACCTCGAGGACGCCGTCGCCGAAAACCAGAAGGACAGCGCCCGCTTCTCGCTCTATCACGCACTCACCACGATCGACTACGGCGACACCGAGGTGATCGTTAGAATCAACGGACTCGACACGCCGCACTGGAAAGAAGACATCCGCGTGGCTGTAGCCGGCGGCGCTGACGGCATCCGCATCGCCAAGACGGAGACGGCCGACGACGTGAAGACCGTTGAAGCGGCCGTGCTGGAAGCCGAGCGCGAGTTCGGCGTCGAAGAAGGGCGTACGCTGCTGATGGCCGCCATCGAAAGCCCCAAGGGCGTGCTCAACGCCTACGAGATCTGCACCGCATCCGACCGCCTGTTCGGCGTCGCCATCTCCGGCGGCGACTACCGCAAGTGCATGCAGGTCAAGCCCGTTCCCGGCGGCATCGAGATGCTGGGCGCCCGCGCCAACCTGCTCATCGCCGCCCGCGCCGCCGGCGTGCAGTGCTTCGACACCGTGTTCACCGACCTCGACGACGAAGCCGGCTTCCGCGCCGAGATGCAGCAGAACAAGGACATGGGCTTCGACGGCAAATCGCTGATCAACCCGCGCCAGATCCAGATCGTGCACGAAATGCTCGCGCCTACCGAGAAGGAGATCGCCCAGGCGGAAGCCATCGTCCGCACCATCCGCGAGAACGCCGCCAAGGGCATCGGCGTCTTCACGCTCAACGGCAAGATGCTCGACGTCGCCTTCCTGCCCGGAGCCGAGCGCGTCATCCAGCTGGCCAAGGCCAGCGGCCTGTACAAGGGGGACCTCTAAAATGATCAACGCAGTCGGCAGAGATATTCCTGAAAGCGTCCTCGCCATGGGCTACGAGCCCTACAAGGGCAACGGCTCCCGCGACGGCCAGCTGCTCGCCAAGCAGGGCCCCAAGACGCGCATCTGCGAAAAGCCCCAGGAGACCAAGATCGTCGAAAGCATCCGCGAAGCCATCATCAAGTGCGGCCTCAAAGACGGCATGACTGTCTCGTTCCACCACCACTTCCGCGACGGCGACTACATCGTCAACATGGTCATGAAGGAAGTCGTCGCCCTCGGTCTGAAAGACATCACCATCGCCGCCTCCAGCCTCGGTTCCGCGCACGATCCCATCGCGCAGTACATCGAAGACGGCATCGTTACCGGTATCCAGACCAGCGGCATCCGCGGCAAAATGGGCGACGTCGTCAGCCACGGCAAGCTGAAAACGCCCGCCATCCTGCGCAGCCACGGCGGGAGAGTGCGCGCCATCGAAGAGGGCAAAGTTCACATCGACGTGGCCTTCATCGGCGCGCCGACGAGTGACGAATACGGCAACTGCCGCGCCCTCGGCGGCAAAAGCGACTGCGGCGTGCTCAGCTACGCCGTCGTCGATTCCGAGTACGCCGACAAAGTCGTCGTCATCACCGACACGCTTGTCCCCTACCCCAACTTCCCCGCCTCCATCCACGGCATCAACGTCGATTACGTCGTCAAAGTCGACGAGATCGGCAATCCTAAAAAGATCGCCTCCGCCGCCGCACGAATGACGCAGAACCCGCGCGACCTGATGATGGCCGAAGCCACCGCCAAGGTGATGGCCGCCACGCCGTGGTTCAAAGACGGCTTTTCGTTCCAGACCGGCGCGGGCGGCCCCTCGCTGGCCGTCAACCGCTTCATCGAGCCGCTCATGCGCGAGCGCAATATAAAAATGAGCTTTGCCATCGGCGGCATCGCCGGCCCCATCTGCGAGCTGCAGCGCAAGGGCCTCGTCGGCTGCATCGTCGACACACAGGACTTCGACATGGGGGCCATCGACGACATCCGCACCAATCCCAATCACTACGAGATCAGCGCCAGCGAGTACGCCAACCCCGCCAACAAGGGCGCCTTCGTCAACAAGCTGGACTTCGTCATCCTCGCCGCCCTGGAGATCGACACCGACTTCAACGTCAACGTCATCACCGGGTCTGACGGCGTGCTGCGCGGCGCCCCGGGCGGACATCCCGACACGGCCGCCGGCGCCAAGTGCACGATCATCGTCACGCCGCTGACGCGCGGCAGAATGGCCACCGTGTGCGAACACGTCGTCACCGTCACCACCCCGGGCGACACCGTCGACGTGCTCGTCACCGATTACGGCGTCGCCGTCAACCCGCGCCGCCAGGATATCATCGACTGCCTCGACAAGGCCGGCGTGAAGCATGTGCCCATCAAGCAGCTCCAGGAAAAAGCCTACAGCCTCGTCGGCCGCCCCGATCCGCTGGAGTGGAAGGACAAAGTCGTCGCCATCCTCGAAGCCCGCGACGGCACCGTGCTCGACGTGGTGCGCGAGATCAAGCCGTTTGAGCTGTAAGGACAGGTTCAAATTCTTTAACACAAAGACACGAAGGCCCTGAGGCACAAAGAAAAGCATAAGGCATGAAAAAACGCGCCGCGCTTCCGATTTGATTCGGGAGCGCGGCGCGCTGTTCATATCGTTATTTGTCTCCATAGTGCGAACCGAACTGGGCGATGACGAGGCGGCCGTCTTCGATCGCATAGACGAGACGGTCTTTTTCGTTGATGCGCTTGCTCCACCAGCCGGAGAGATCGCCTTTCAGCGGTTCCGGGCTGCCTTCGCCGCAAGCAGGATCCCCGCTGCGGCGCAGCTCTTTGATAAGTCTGTTGATCTTTTTCAGATTCCGCCGGTCTTTTTCGACAAAATACTGATACTCGTCCCAGCTGTTCTGTGCCCAGATCAGATCAATCATCGTCATCCTCGATCAGTTCATGATGGACAACGTTCCCCTCGCGGATCTGACGGATCGACTCGCGCAGACGCGTCTGATTGGCCGCCGACCAGAACGGATCGGCGCTGACGGCAAAAGGAAGTCCGTTATGCAGCCTCACCTGTGCGAGAAACATGCGGATTCCCGTGGCCGTGTCCATGCCCATAGAGCTGAAAATCGCGTCAGTGTCGTTCTTGAGCTCAACAGGCACGCGTGCCTGGACGACTGTCGTTGCAGTCATGAATATCACCTCATTTGAATGCATTTGCAGTGTTTCTCATTTTATCACAGTACAAAAGAATGACAAGTGATACAAAAATGCCGCGACTCCGAACGTTTCGGGACCGCGGCGGTTTTCGTTAGCGGCGATGCAGGAGGGAATGGATAAGGATGAACGCGTAGTGCAGAACCAGCCCGACGGCGATGGCGACGACCAAGTCGAAGACGACGGTGAGGGCGAACGTGACCAGCAGCACAGCGGTCTCCTGCAAGGGGGCGCTTTTGCACAGGCGCACGACTTCACGGGCCTGGCTCATGTTCCAGGCCACCATGAAGAGGATGGCCGCGATGGCAGGCATGGGGATGAGCGCCGCATAGGGCATGAGCAGCACAAGGACGAGGAGCAGGACAAGCGCGTGGACGATGCCGGCGACGGGGGTCTGACCGCCGTTTTTGATGTTGGCGGCAGTCCGCGCGATCGCGCCTGTGGCGGGGATGCCGCCGAAGAGCGCCGAGGCGGCGTTGCCCGCGCCCTGAGCGATCAGCTCCATATTGGAGCGGTGCGCGCCGCCGGTCATGTGGTCAGCCACGACGCATGAAAGCAGCGACTCGATGCCGGCAAGCACGGCAATGGTGAACGCGTCAGGCAGGGCAGCCGTGATCTGAGCCGCGGAAAGTGCAGGCAGTCGCAGCGCGGGAAGGCCGGGACGAATGGTGTAAAGATCGCCGATGGTGAGCACGGGCAGCTTGCACAGGGCGACGGCCGCGCCGGCCGCGAAGACGACGATCAGCGAGCCGGGCACGCGGCTGCCGGTGCGGGGCCAGAAGATCTGGATGAGGGTGCACGCCGCGCCGACGGCCAGCGCCCAGATATTGAGCGTGCCGATATTCGCGGCGGCAGCGGCAAGCTTTTCCATCGTCTCGACGGCTACGGTCCCGGCCGGGAAGGCAAGGCCGAGAAAGTCCTTGAGCTGGCCGATGGCGATGGTGACGGCGATGCCGGCTGTGAATCCGGTCGTGATGGTGTGCGGGATGTAATGGATCAGGCTGCCGAGCCTGAGCAGGCCCATGAGGATGAGCAGCGCGCCGGCGCAGAGCGTGGCGGCGAACAGGCCGTCGGTGCCGCTGCGGGCGACGATGCCGGCCACGATGGTGGCAAAAGCCGCGGTAGGTCCGGCGATCTGCACGGTGCTGCCGCCCAGGGCGGAGATGACGAACCCAGCAGCGATCGCGGTGTACAGACCTTCCTCCGGTCCGACGCCGGATGCGAGCGCCAGCGCGATCGAAAGCGGCAGGGCGATGATGGCGACGATCAGCCCGGCCACGGCGTCTTTAGCAAACAGGGACGGAGAATAGCTTTTCAGCGTGGTAAACAGCATCGGGCAGAGCGGATCTTTACGCGCAGCGTGCATGATATGACCTCTTTCAGCATAAAAAAATGATTTGGAGCGGATTCAAGCATTTTATAGCATGACGCCCGTCAACGCAACACGAAAGCGCCGCAGGGCGCATTTTTCGCCTATGAAAAATGCCCCCTGCGGCGCTTAATATTTGACAAAAGTTAGAACCGGCCGATACGTTCCATGCGGAACACTTCTTTGCTCTCGCGGCAGGCGCGGATGACGAAATCGAAGCGGTCGAAGTCGACGCACTGCCAGAAATCCTTCTCGGGAAACACGCTCTGCTGCGCGGGGTCGAAGAACTTCGCGCCCTCTTTATGCGCGCGCACCGCCGCCAGTTCTGCCTGTTTGTCGAGCGTTTTTCCCTCCAGCAGCGCGGCGATATAGCGCGCGCACAGCCAGTCTTCCGGCGCGCGCTCCTTGCCGTTCCAGCCCATCGCCACGAGCGAGACGTCGCGCGGCTGCTTGGCCGCGATGAAGCGGGCGATCGCGGCGGCGTTGACGAGGCTGCCGGCAAGGACCTCGTCCGCACCCCCCGCTGCGGCGACAAGCCCCTGCGTTCCCGCGCTGGTCGTGTGGATGACGGTCTTTCCGTTCCAGTCAAAGCCTTCCGTCTGCGACGGCGAGTTGCCAAAGTCGAAGCCGGGCAGGATCTTTCCGCCGCGCTCCCCTACCAGCACGGCATCGGGAAGGCGTTCCTTCATCGCCCGTGCTTCGCTTTCCGCACCGACGGCGTAAAGCTGCTTCGCGCCGCGCGCGTACAGCCACGCCTCCAGCGAAAAGGCGCGGAACACGTCGATGACGACCGTCGTTCCCCGCGCCTGACGGGCGCCTTCGAGCAGCTCAAGGATCTGTACGTTCATGATCGTTCTCCTGTTTTGTTTTCCGCTGCAAGCAGCGGAAAAGATTATTCACTTTCATATTATAATGCCCCAGCGCCTTTTTGCGAAATCGAATGCCCGATCTGGCGAAATATGCGGAATATTTTTTGGGACTTGCGCTTTTTTATCACTGCGCTATAATAAAGCGGTAAAATAAAACCGGCGGATACTGCCGGGATTTTTCACTTACGGAGGTCCGTTCACGATGAAAAACATGAAGAAGATCGCCGCGCTGATGCTGGCTGTTCTTGCGCTCTCGGGCGCCGCTTTTGCGGGAGAGCGTCTGAAGAAAGTGCTCGAAGCCGGCGAGCTGGTCGTCTGCACCGAGCCGTATTTCGCGCCCTACGAGTTCCTCGACAACACCAAGACCGGCCAGGACGCCATCCGCGGCAGCGACATCGAGCTGGCCAAGTACATCGCGAACAAGCTGGGCGTCAAGCTGAAGCTCGTTCCCCTCTCGTTCGAGGCTGTGCTTGCCGGCATCGCTCAGGGCAAGTATGACCTGGCCATCTCCGGCATCGCCTACACGCCCAAGCGCGCCCAGAGCCTGGAGCTGAGCATTTCCTACAAGCCCGACGCCGGTCACAGCCTGATGGTCCGCAAAGAAGACGCGGAGAAATACACGTCGTTCGACGCCTTCGACGGCAAGCAGGTCGGCTACCACTCGGGCACCTTGCAGGAGCAGCTGGTCGAGGTGCACCTGCCCAAGGTCAAGCGCCGTGTCTTCGATACGCTGATCAACGCCGAGCTGGCGCTCGAAGCCGGCAAGATCGACGCTGTCTGCGTGTCGGTGACAAACGGATCCTCGTTCGTGGCCGCGCACCCCACGCTGGTCGTTCTGCCCCTGCGCTTTGAACTTGGCAAGAACAGCGGCAACAGCGTCGCCGCCACCAAGGGCGAGACGGAGCTGATCGCCGAGGTCAACAAGATCATCGAAGAAGTCGTCGCCAAGGATCTGTTCACCGTCTGGCACGCGGCTGCCACCGAAGAAGCCAAGAAGCTTGGCGTGAAATAATCTAAGACCGCTCATCCGTTTGTGCGTCCCGCAGCTTAAGGGAACACACAAAAGAATCTGTTTTTCGCGCCCCGCCCGTAGCGTGCGCACGGGCGGGGCCTTTATGACTGCGTTTGACCAGACGCCTTTCTGGTCCGGGAGGCTGAAAACACTATGATACACAATATCGGCATCATCCTGAGCCAGTACGGCATGGTCTTCGTCGAAGGCCTGTGGAACACGATCTGGCTCTCATCCGTCTCGCTGCTCATCGGCACACTGGCGGGCGTTTTCGTGGCATTGGCGAAGATGTCGCGCAATAGAGCGCTCAGCGGCGCCGTCGGCGTGTACGTCGAGCTCATCCGAGGCACGCCCATGCTGCTCCAGCTGTATTTCTTCTGGCTGCTGCTGCCCAAGATCCTGCCGGAGATGCCCGATGTGCTCTGCATCCTCTGCGCGCTCGTCGTCAACTCCTCCGCCTACGTGGCCGAGATCATCCGCGCCGGCATTCAGGCCGTCGACCCCGGCCAGCGCGAAGCCGCGCTCAGCCTCGGCATGGAAGAGAAATACATCATGACGAAGATCATCTTCCCGCAGGCGATCCGCAACATCCTGCCCGCCCTCGGCAACGAGATGATCGTCATGATCAAGGAAACGTCGCTCGCCTCCACGTTCTTCATCGGCGAGCTGATGACCGCCTACAAAAAAGTGCAGTCGGTCACCTTCCTGGCCATCGAGCCGCTGTGCATCTCCGGAGCCATCTATCTGTTTCTGACGATCAGCCTGTCGCGCCTGACGCGCCGGCTGGAAAAGAGGTTGAGAGCCAATGAGCGATAATTCCGTCATCCGCGTTGAAGAGCTGCGCAAGAGCTTCGGCTCCCTCGAAGTGCTCAAGGGCATCAACCTCGAGATCAGCCGCGGCGAAGTCGTCACCATCCTCGGCCCCTCCGGCTGCGGCAAAAGCACGCTGCTGAGGTGCATGAACCTGCTCGAAACGCCCGATTCCGGCCATGTGTGGTTCCAGGGCAAAGACCTCGCCGCCCCCGGCGCCGCCGTGATGCAGGCGCGGCGCAAGATCGGCATGGTCTTTCAGCACTTCAACGTCTTCCCGCACCTGAGCGTGCTCGACAACGTCACCATCGCCCCCGTCACCAACGGCACGCTGAAGCCCGACGAAGCCAGAGCGAAAGCTCTCGCCCTGCTCGACCGCGTCGGCCTGGCCGACAAGAAGGACGAATTCCCCGGCAAGCTCTCCGGCGGCCAGAAGCAGAGACTGGCCATCGTCCGCTCGCTGGAGATGGACCCCGACGTGATGCTTTTTGACGAGCCCACCAGCGCCCTCGATCCCGAGATGGTCATGGAAGTGCTCGACGTCATCAAGGAACTGGCCCAAAGCGGCATGACCATCGCCATCGTCACCCACGAGATGGGCTTCGCCCGCGAAGTGAGCGACCGCGTGCTCTTCCTCGACGAAGGCATCATCTACGAACAGGGCACTCCCGAAGAAGTCTTTGACCACACCCGCACCGACCGCGCCAAGGACTTTTTCCGCAAGGTCATCCATTCATAGGCGGCCCCATGAGCATCGTCGTCAACCTGTACTACACCGGCACCGGAGGCGCCGCCCGCGCCTTCGCCCGCGAGATGACCGACCTCGGCATCGCCGCCGACATCCGCGCCGAAGACGGCAACGAGCGCTACGAATACTTTTTCCCGATGGACGATCCCGAGACCGTCCTGCTCATCGACCGCTGGCGCGACCAGGCCGCCATCGACGCGCACCACCGCTCGCCGATGATGGCCAAAATCGCCGAACTGCGCGACAAATACGATCTGCACATGCGCGTCGAGCGCTTCATCTCCGAAGATCTGCCCGACCGCGACCAGACGTTTATCCGAAAATAGAGCCAGGCTGAGCTTTTTTCGCAGCACAGTTCGACAGCACACGACAAAATTTCGTCGAGTGACTCGATAAAAAATCATCGAGTCACTCGACGTTTTTTATTGATGATATACAGATGTCATTATGTCTATCGTTATAACAGCTGATGTTTTTGAGTTTTTTGCAGCATCGGGCGCGTAGACGCCGACTGCCACGCCCGCTTTAGACTCGGCCTCGCGATGAGCTTCTTAATCGCGAAATAGTATCAGTAACAGGATAAATTGAAAGCGGGAAGCGCTCATCATCCGGTGCTTCCCGCTTTATTCTATGTCTTTCTTTGTGTCTTTATGTCTTTGTGCCTTCGTGTCGGCTTTGAATTTACCGCGCCTTGTCCTTGTTCCGCGCGTACAGCACGCGCAGGCCGTCGAACAGCAGGTTCTCATCGAGGATGACGCTGCGGCGGCAGAGGGGGGCGATCTTCGCGGCGAGGCCGCCGGTGATGACGCTGGTGCATTTTTGCCCCAGCTCTTCTTCGATGCGGTCGATAAAGCCGTCGATCATGCCAGCATGGCCATACATGACGCCGCTTCTCATGCAGTTTTTGGTATTGGTGCCGACCAGCTGGGCGGGTGCGTCGAGACTGATGTAGGGCAGCTGCGCGGTGCGCGAGCCGAGGGCGTCGATGCTGATGCCCAGGCCGGGGGCGATCATGCCGCCGCGGTAGTTGCCCTGGGCGTCGATGACGGAGCAGGTGGTGGCTGTGCCAAGGTCGAAGATGAGGATGGGGCACGGGTATTTGGCTTTGGCGGCTACGGCGTCGACGATCAGGTCTTTGCCGAGCAGCTCGGGCGCATCGGTGAGGATGTTCAGTCCCAGATCAAGCGCGGTGGTGACGGCCATCATGCGCTTGTGCCAGAGCAGCTGAAAGGCGCGGTCGAGGGCCTGGGTGATGACGGGCACGACGGAGCTGATGGCGCCGTCTTCCACGTCGGCGGTGGTGTAGCCGTGCATGTGGAGGACGCTTTCGATGATCATGGCGAATTCGTCCTCGGTCTTGCGGCGGTCGCTGGCGACGCGTCCGGTGAAAAGCAGCCGGTCGCCGTCGTAGCCGCCGATGGTCACATGGGTGTTGCCTACGTCAAAAAGAAGAAGCATCGTTATCCCTGTCTCCAATCATCAGTTTTGTGCGCTTCGCTGCCCCGCCAGCGGGGTGGAAAGCTCGTCAAATTCTTCTTCGGTAAGATCGAGAAGTTCCATGATGTCGCTTTTATCCATGCCTTTTTTCAGCATCCGCTGGACGCTCTTGCGGTTCGCCTCCCGGAGTGCCATATCAGCAGCTTTTTTATTCAGTTCTTCCATAATCTCGCACATGGTTCCCACTCCTTTTTCGTTTTCTTAAAAGCAGCGGACTTTCTCGGCCAGTTCGGGGTCGTGTGCTCGGCTTTATATTGTACCACACTGCGCGCGCCGCGCCGCAAATTCACCCGATAGGAGGACGACAGATGTGCTATACTGAGCTAAACTTACTGCACGGTGAAGGCCGTGCGCGGAGGTGCTCTGAATGATCAAAGACAAAAACGTGCTTCTCGGCGTCACCGGCGGCATCGCCGCCTACAAGGCAGCATCGCTCGCGTCGCTGCTCGTCAAGGCGGGCGCGGCGGTGAACGTGATCATGACGAAAGAGGCTCAGAACTTTATCGGCGCGGCCACGTTCGAGGCGCTCACGCACCGCCGCGTGCACGACGATGTGTTTGACCGCGCCGATCCGTCGCGCGTGCATCACATCGCCCTGGCGCAGGAGGCTGATCTGCTGGTGATCGCGCCGGCCACGGCCAACGTGATCGCCAAACTGGCTTGCGGTCTGGCCGACGACATGCTCTCAAGCACGGCGCTGGCCTGCACGTGTCCGCGCATCGTGGTGCCGGCGATGAACACCCGCATGTACGAAAACGAAGCCACGCAGGCCAATCTCGATGTTCTGCGCGCCCGCGGCTGGTATGTGATGGAGCCGGCCGAAGGGCGGCTAGCCTGCGGCGACTCGGGCCGGGGCAAGATGCCCGAGCCGGACGACATCTTCGAGGTGATCGAGCATTTCCTCTGCGACAGGCGCGACATGGAAGGCGAGCGTATGATCGTCACGGCCGGTCCTACGCGCGAAGCGCTCGACCCCGTGCGCTATATCACCAATCACTCTTCCGGCCGCATGGGCTACGCCATCGCCCGCGCCGCGGCCGACCGGGGGGCGCAGGTGACGCTGGTCTCCGGTCCTGTGGGGCTGAAGCGTCCGCGCTTTGTCGAGACGGTCGGCATCACCAGCGCCGCCGATATGTTCGAGGCGGTCACGTCGCGCTTTGCGCAGAGCACGATCGTCGTCAAGGCGGCGGCTGTTGCCGATTACCGTCCTGCCACGGTGTCGGACAACAAGATCAAGAAGAAGGACGGCGACCTCGCCCTGCCGCTTGAGCGCACGCAGGATATCCTCAAATATCTGGGCGAGCACCGCACCCGTCAGTTCATCTGCGGATTTTCGATGGAGACGGAGAACATGCTCGAGAACTCGCGCGCCAAGCTGGTGAAGAAGAACGTGCAGATGATCGCCGCCAACAATCTCAAAGTGGCCGGCGCGGGCTTCGGCGTCGACACCAACGTGCTGACGCTGATCACGCCCGACGACTGCATCGAGCTGCCGCTGATGAGCAAGGAGGAAGCCGCGCACCGTCTGCTCGACGAGATCATGAAGCGCAAAAAGTCGTCATAAATTGGAGTTTTCTCCAATGACAGAACGGCCCTTCGCGCGGATAATAGCGCCGAAACAAAGAACCATCATTTTCAACACACAGGAGGTACTGCTGTGAAAAAAATCGTACTCGCGCTCCTTGCCCTGACCGCGCTTGCGGGCTTTGCTCTCGCCGCCGACGCGCCCGCGCCCCAGGCCGCTCCGGCTCCCGCTGTCGAAGCGCCCGCACCGGCTCAGCCCGCGCCCGCCGTCGAAGCCCCAGCGCCCGCCAAAGCGGAGGAAAAGAGCTGGAAGGATTCGCTGCTCGACACCGACTGGACTGAGAAGGCCAAGTATTACGCGGCCACAGCCTGGGAATCGGCATCCGGCACTGCCGCTGAGCTGATGGACAAGGCCGCCCCGCTGTGGGACGACGCCAAGGTCAAGGCGGCCGAAGGCTGGGATACGGTCACGCAGAAGACGGGCGAATACTGGACCGCCGCCCGCACCAAGACGCTTGAATACTGGGATTCCATCGACTGGGACGGCATCGGCAGCAAGGCTTCCGAATACTGGCAGTCCGCCCGCGCCAAGGCAGCCGAATATTGGGATTCGATCGACTGGGACGGCATCGGTGCCACCGTCTCCGGCTGCTGGCAGACCACCCGCGAAAAGGCTTCTGAGTACTGGGACGCGGCCGGCGACTGGGCGCGCGAGCGCGCTTCCGGCCTCCTGAGCAAGATCCTCGGATAATACGATCGCACGCAAAAGCCCGGCGGGCCGTTCCTCATGGAACACGCCCGCCGGGCTTTTTGTTCTGCTTATTTGAAGCGGATCGAGTTGAAGATGTCGATCACATCGTCCGCGTCAGGATCGCCGACGATCGCGATCGAGCCGTAATGCTTTCTGTCCAGCTCAAACACCTGAGCGTACATCGGCTTGCCAAACGACAGGCCGCGGAACTCCCACGCCTCGCCCGTGCCGTCGGGGTCGTCCATCCGCTTCAGCGTCGCGATTCCCTGCGGATACTGCCCCGCCAGGCTTTCGGCCGCTTCGCGCAGCGTGGCATGTTTTGCGCTCAGCAGCGTCACGGCAAGGAAGACCGAGCGGTCCTGCGCGATGATCGCGGCGCTGCCGGGCGCTGATTCGTCGATCCGCCACTCGCCTTCCGGCGCTTCGGCGGTGAAGAACGAGCCCGTGAGCGTCTCGTACACGATCACATCGTCGGATATGGCTGCATCAGCGGACACAACCGGCGAAACAGGAGCCGGCGCGGCCGGCGGCACAGCCGGCAGATCAGTCGACGCAGCCGGCACGGCATCAGCGCTCGTCCTCCCGGGCACAGGAGCGGGGACTGCCGAGACATCCGCCGAAGCGGGCTGGATCATATCGGGCGATACTGCCGGCAGATCAGGCGACACGATCGGCGCGAAGTCGGCCGAGTCCGGCACGTTCTCGGAAACTGCAGAAGCCGCATCAGCCGCCCGATCCGGTGAAACGAGCGCCAGGGCTTCCGCCCAGGGACGGCGCGCCTCGGCACAGCCGCAGAATATCAGCGCTGCACTCAGCGCACATAAAACTTTTTTCATGAAAAAACGCTCCTCTGCTGGGGATTGGGGAGCGGAAGCCACGCCTCCGCCCGCGTCTATTTTATACGCGGCGGCGTTTTTTTCCAACCATGAAAATGCAAGTCAATAAAAAGCGCCGTCCCGAAACGATCGTGATCGATCGCTCCGGGGACGGCGCCGCGTTATGTATTGGGAGGGGGACTGTTTATGGCAGGAAGATCAGCTGCTCAGCCGCAGCAGCGCGGCCGCAATGGCGATGATGCCGCTTTCCTTGGAATGATGCGCGCGTGACTGGCGCGGCGGCTCGGGCGCCTTTTTCCGAGGCGCAGGCTTGGGGGCGGGAGATTTGTGCACCGCCGGGGCGGGGATCTTCTTCTGCGGCTCAGATTTCACGATCGCAGAAGGCTTTTTCATTTTTATGCTGTGCTGCGTCTGGCGCGGAGGCTCGGGCTTTTTCATGTCGGTCTTCGCGAACGCGGCCGAGGAGACCGCGAAAGCGGCGGCAAGCGTCACCGCAAGCATGGCTTTATACGATTTCATCGGGATGACCTCCTTCGTTTATCGCGTTTCGTTCGATGGTCACAGTATACCCGAGAGGCCTCTATCGCACATCGTGCTTTTGCCGCATCCTGCGATTGGAGATTTCTCCAATCTTTCAGGGCATCAAAAAAGACGCCCTCTGCTGAGCAAAAGGCGTCTCTGAATGGTTAATGATTCGCTATGCGTCGAACACGGCCGAGCACTTTTCAAGCAGCGTGCGGATCGGCAGGCTCTGCGGGCAGGCCTGTTCGCATTTGCCGCATCTGATGCAGTCGCTGGCTCGAACGGCGCCGTTGTTCGTGCGGAAGGCGTATTCTTTCTTGGCCGCGTCGAGGCGGTCATACTGCATGATCTTATTCATCGCCGAAAAGATGTAGGGAATAGGGATCTTTTTCGGACAGCCGGGCATGCAGTACTGGCAGTTCGTGCAGGGGATGGAGTCGATCTTTGCCAGCTCTTCCTGAGCGCGCTTCATCACCTGGCGCTCAGCCTCCGACAGCGGTACAAAGTTTTTCATGTACGACAGATTGTCCTCCATCTGCTCGACGTTTGACATGCCGCTCAGCACCGTCATCACGCCTTCAAGCGAGGCAGCAAAGCGCACGGCCCATGAAGCGGGTGAAGCGTCGGGCGCAGCAGCCTTGAACACGTCGGCAGCCGCCTGGGGAGGCGTCGCGAGGATGCCGCCTTTGACCGGCTCCATGACCACGATCGGCTTGCCGTGCTTTCTCGCGACTTCGTAATTCTCGCGCGAGCGGATCGACGGACTGTCCCAGTCGGCATAGTTCAGCTGAAGCTGCACAAATTCCGTTTCCGGATGCTCCGTCAGCAGCTTGTTGAGCAGCTCGGGCCCCGCGTGGAACGAAAATCCGTAATGGCGGATCAGGCCTTTCTCCTTCTGCTCGCGCAAAAACTCCCAGATGTGGAACTGCTCGTATTTTTCATAGGTCTCCGGGCGCATCGCATGCATCAGATAAAAGTCGAAATACCCTGCGCCAGTCCGCTCCAGGCTGGTGAAAAACTGAGCCTTCGCGCTTTCCTCGCCGTCGCACATCATCCAGGCGTTCAGCTTCGTCGCCAGCAGGTACGATTCGCGCGGATAGCGCTTCACCAGCGCCTCGTTCGCAGCCCGCTCCGACGCCCCCGCGCCGTAGACAAACGCCGTGTCGAAATACTTCATTCCTGCGCTCATGAACAGATCGACCATCGTCTTCATCTGCTCCACGTCGATCGCGCCATCCTTTTCGGGCAGACGCATCAGACCAAAGCCCAGCTTGGGCATCTTCATGCCGAAAAACTCGTTCGTCATCGTTCATTTCCCCCTTTATATATGCACTTCCCCGCGCGGGCCCCATTTGCCCGCGCAGCCTGTTGCGCAAACAACGATTCCGGCCTTCAGCCTATCAGTTTCAACTCTTGCTTTATTTTACATCATGATTCGCAATCTTGGCAGCGCCGACCGTCTTTTCCGACGTACATGTTTTCATCAATCGGGCGCGCAGAGCAATGCCCTGCCGCGTCATGCGGCAGAATTTTTCGATAAAGCTGCGGCCGACAGGCGTCAGCGGCTGGTCCGCGCGGCGAGCCCAGCCGATCTCGTAGCCGGCGAAGCTGTCGTTCTCGGCTTTAAGCACTAAGATGCGCACGTTCTGCTCTTTTTCATCCAGATAGAAGCAGCTGCCGTAGTTGCAGATCGTCACGCAGTCGGTGCGAGCTATCAGGCTGTCATAGGCAGCCCGGTCGTCTACTTTGATACGCCGTCGGAAAGAATCGATGCCAAGGATTCGGTAGTCGTAGGGGAACGAGGGCAGGATATCCGCATAACTGAGGAGCGGATAGCTGCGAAGCATTTCGAGCGTTACCTCTTCAAGATCGCTGGAAAACAGCGGGTGATGCGGCCCGATAACGACGTAATTGCGGTCGTCTTTGTATACGGGCGTGTACGTCAGTCCGTTCTGGCGGAAGAGTTCGCGATTGCGCCGATCAAGCAGCCGCGACGTGTTGACGATGCCGATCTGCGAGCGGCGGCGGGCAAGATCCTGTACGACGCCCTCAACGGTGCGCTCGTACAGAGAAAAGCGGATATCGCGGTCTTTCCACTCCTCCAGCAGCTCGGGAAGAAGATCGCGGGGAAGCGGCAGATACGCAGACGATACGCCGAATTCTTCCGGCGGTTCGCGGTCAATGGAGCCGCTGATCTTCCGCAGCAGTTCCCACTGTTCAAGGATCGGCCGCACATAGATCAAAAACTCTTTGCCAAAGTCGGTGAGCTCGACGCCGTTCCTCCCGCGCGAAAACAGGGGCTTGCCGAGCTCGTCCTCAAGCGTTTTCAGCGAGTAACTGAGGGCGGGCTGCGAAATATAGAGGTTCTTTGCCGCCTGTCCCAGCGATCGGGTCGCCGCAATCTCACTGATCTGTTCAAGCTGTGTAATCTTCATCGTATCCGCCCTCGCTTTTTATATCAATTTAGAAAGCCCTTAAGATTTTTATGACATCTCATAAAATTACTCGATTTGACTTTCGCATAAATTCCGTTAGTATTTTTACGTGAGTTCTTAATTGTAACGCGCTCATAAAAAATGAATATAAGCTCTATTTAACTCCGTTATCTTCACTCTGATAACCGATTATCCTGCAAAGTTTCTCATGCGGGTCTATTGAACATTAGCACAACATGAAAGAGCTGTCGACCTATTTACAGTTTAATAATTATTCAAAACACCTAAAAATAAATCTAGACGGTAACAACCGTCAAATACAGGAGGAGAAAGATGTTTCTGGCTCGTTTGACATCAAGCGAATTCAAGGCCGTCGCCGGTCCGGAACTTATGGCGCTGATCCCTCTGGGCAGCACGGAGCAGCACGGTTCTATCGGACCGCTGGGAACCGATTTCACGATTCCCGAAGAGCTTTGTCGTGAAGCAGAGAAGGAAAATCCCGACGGTCTGGTCGTTCTGCCGGTCGTTCCCTATGGCGTATGTCCGTACCACACAGGCTTCGCGGGAACGATCGACATTGGCATTCCAACGCTTCAGGCAATTCTGACCAGCATTGTCTCTTGCCTGATGAAAGCCGGCATTCGCCGCTTTGCCTTTGTCAACGGACACGGCGGCAACGATCCTGCCATCGACGGCGCCTGCGCTTACGCCTATGAGCACGGAGGTCTTGGCGCCATTGCAGACTGGTGGACGATCGTCCGCGAACTGAATCCTGCCTGGGGCGGCGGCCATGGCGGCGCGCAGGAGGCTTCCGTGATGATGGCCTTGCACCCTGACTGGGTCCACAAAGAAAAAAACTTTGTGCCCGAAGAAATTTACAGCCTCACTCCGGAGCTCAAGAGCACCTACGGTTCGGCCACTTCATTCCGCGGCGCCACGGTCAAGATCATGCGTCCGACGGAAGCGTTCACAAAAACCGGCACGTTCGGCGGCAGCAATGACAGCTGCGCCCTTGCAGATCCGGCTCGCGGGCGCGAGATTTTCAACGGCATGCTGCAGTGGCTGAACGCTTTCCTTGCCGAGTTTGCCAAAGCGCCGCTGGGAAAATAGTTTTTCAGCCGGGACGTCTGAACCGGCAATGCCGATAGAAGGGGGGCGTCCAAGGGGGATCGAGGATCGCGCGTCGGCAGTTCTTTGCGGAAGCGAGTTGTACAGGGTTCGTTGAGTGAAACAGAAAGGTGATGAAATCATGCATATTTTCAGTAACAAGTTTGAAATGACATGGGCGGCAATTTTCGTAGGTCTTTTTGTTCTGATTATGATGCCGTTATCATTCTATTATTCGGAGACTTATATTCCGGGTCCGTGGGGAATCCCAACGTATATTTTCGGATGGCTGGTCCATGCCGTCGTCGTATTCGTTCTGATCTTCATCTTCGCGGCCCAGGCTCTGAATCGTCCGGAATACCGCACTTATGACAAAGAAAGGGAGGAATAATTATGAATACTGTTGCTGAGATGATCAAACCCATCCCGGGACCTTTTTTCACAGTTCTTATCGGTTACTTCGTCCTCATGGCCGTCATCGGCTACGTCTCCGCCAGGCAGACGAACAATCTGAAAGATTTCTTTGTCATGAGCGGCAAGGCGGGCGCGATCGTAGCAGGCTTTGCCTACTTCTCAACGCAGTACAGCATGAGCACCTTTATGGGCTGCCCGGCCAGCTGCTATAAGGCCGGATTCTCCGGTCTGTCCATCACGGTGCCGGGCGTTGCGTTCTCGATCATCCTGCCGGCTATTTTTGTCGGCCGCAAGCTGATGCAGCTGGGGCACAAGAACGGATTTCTGACGCTGGCCGACTACATCGCCGACCGCTATGAATCCAAAGGTCTTCGTACCATGCAGGCTCTGCTGATGATCCTGTTCCTGATCCCGATGATGGGCGCTCAGACCATCGGAGCCGGCCTCATCCTCCGCACGTATACCGGTCTGCCTGAGTGGGTCGGCATCGTCGCAATGGGCATTATCGTCATCATGTACTGCATGACCGGCGGTATTCGCGGCGCCATGCTGACGGACGTTATTCAGGGCGGCCTGATGGTGGCTACGGCTGTCGTGACGTTTGTCGTTTCGGTCAAACTGGGCGGCGGCATGGAAGCCATCACCAGCAAATTGGCGCAGATGAACCCGGAATACCTGACGCACCCCGGCGTCGGCAAGCTGTACGGCTACCGCAACTATGTGTCGCAGATCCTTCTGTGGAGCTTCTTCTCGATCGGACAGCCCGCGCTCTGCACCAAGTTCTTCACGATGAAGAACCATAGAGTCCTGTTCAAGGCCGTTATCCTCGGCTCACTCGGCATGTGCCTCGCCGCGACGCTCATCGAGTGGTCCGGCACAAACGCCATCGTTTCGATCGCCGGCCTTAAAGGCAAAGATATCGACTTCGTGGTGCCGCTCATTCTTCAGCGCGCCGTTTCTCCCGTCATTTCTTCGCTGCTCATCGCGGGGATCATGGCCGCCGGAATGTCGTCCATCGACAGCTACCTGATCAGCTCCACCGGCGCCATCACGCGCGACATCTATCAGTCTATTATCAATCCGCAGGCGACGGATAAGGATGTTCTGCGTCTGTCCCGCTGGGTGACCGTGATCGTCGGCTGCATCGCCATCTTCTTCGGCGTTTCCCGCCCGGCCGCTATTTTCGATATTATCCTGTTCTCCTACGGCGGACTCGGCATCTGGGCCACGCCCATGCTGTGGGGCATCTACTGGAAAGGCGCGACGAAGCTCGGCGCGTATGCCGGCGTCCTTGTCGGCGAAGCCGTTTATCTTTACATTACGCTGGCGGCAAAACAGCTCGCTTTCGGCTTCCATCCTCTGATCCCCGCCTGGATCGTTTCCATGGCCGCCATGTGGATCGTCAGCCTGGTCACGCCGAAGCTCTCGAAGGAGACTATCGCGCGTCACTTCGCCGCTTAAGCGAAAGTCAGGCGATCTGTTATGCTCACTGCGAATGAAAAAAGTCTCCTTGCGCAGCTCGACGCGCAGGAGATCTATGACTGCGACGCGGCCATCGCCACGTTCGACCGTCGCAGCGGCCGCCCCGGGGAACGCAGCTCGATCGACGTCATGATCGACATTCTGACAAAAGCCGGCGTGAAATGCCATGTGAACGAGTTTCCCGCCTGGCTCAGCGATCCCGTCAAAGCGCATCTGCGCATGGACGGCAAAGAGCTGTACTGCAAAACCTGGAGCTTCTGTGCCAATACAAACGGCGTTCTGAAAGCGCCGGCTGTCTTTGTCGAGGCGAAAGACCTGGCCCGCAACCCGCTTGATCTGATGGGCCGCCGTCTGACTTCCCTTGAAAAGGACCTGACAGGCAAGATCGTCGTCACTCTTGCCTCAGGTCCCGTACCGCTGATGAACGCCGCCGACCGCGGAGCCGTCGGCATCGTTTCCTGCTGGGAGCACGGCGATGAAAAGCTGGTACACGAGAGCAACGTCAACATGATCTGGGGTCAGCCGGATCCTGCTGAAACCGGACTGTACAACCATCTGCCGGTGGTTGGTATGAACTATGCCGACGGCCATGCTCTCATTGAGAAAGTGAAGCAGGGCGGCGTAGTTCTTGAGATGGAGACTAAAGTTGAAGAACGTCAGTGGACGCTGCCGATTCTTGAGGCCGTTATTGAGGGCGACAGCGAAGACTACATTCTGCTCGGCAACCATCTTGACAGTTGGTTCTATGGCGCGTCAGACAACGGCACAGGCAATGCCATCGCCTTGACCATGGCGAAACTCTTCGCCCAGACCAAAGGATTCAAGCGCGGCTTGAAAATTTGCTGGTGGTCCGGCCATTCAAACGGTCGTTATGCCGGCTCCGAAGCCTATGTGCGCAAAAACTACCGCAGTCTGCGCGATCACTGCCTTGCGCTGTGTAATACCGACCTGCCGGGGCAGAGGGGAGCGACCGATTTTGGCCGCGGTTCTTCGACTCCCGACCTGGAACCACTGTATGCAGGCGTTGTGACCGACGTCACAAATCAGAAATTACGCCACAGCGCATATGTTACCGGCTGGGATATGACGCTGAAAAATCTTGGCATCTCATCTTGCATGAGCTGGTCATCGACGCCGCCTGATGGTTCTTCCGTCGCGACCGGCAGCCAGCTGGTAGGGGGATTTATGACTCGCTGGTGGCACACCGAGGACGACGTAATGGACTACGTCGATAAAGATATCCTTCTAACAGATGCGAAAATTTATGCGCTGTCGATCAACCGTCTTCTGACCGCTGACAACATCCTCAATCCGGCAGCAACGCTGGACGAAGTGCAAAACGAACTCAAAGCCTATGCCTGTGCAGAAGAACTGAGGGCTGCATTAAGCGCCGTCCGCTCTGATATCGTTACCGATCGTGATCCGAAGTCACTCTTGAGACGCACGCGCCTCTTGAACAAAATGCTGTACGCATTCAAGGGGGCACATGAACAAGACTGGGCTACAGGATTGCACTACGTGCCGGGGCTCTGGCTTGCAGAAAACTCTCATCCGGTCAATGACCGCGAAAAGCTGATGGTCGACGCGTTCCGCGAGCGCCAGATCAACCGCCTGTGGGATTTGGTCGACCAGCTGTAAGGACGTAATTTAAGGAAGCAGCAATCTGCGGAAGCTGCCATATCAAAAAGCGAAACTCTGCGATCAATCTATCATCGACCGCAGAGTTTCGCTTTTCTGTAACAGACACACGGCGCATCCAAAATTGAGAACTGATCCTGTTTCTTGTCTAAAATACTCATGCATTGCAGAGGCGGCCCCGAGTGGCCGCCACCTCAGCAGGCAGAGTATAATAAACCGGCCGGCCAGTTATTGCGAAGAACGCATTATTTCCGCACACAGCAAAAAAATTGCCTCGGAACACGTCCAAGGCAATTCAAAAGGTGCGAGCAGTATTTTCATTTGCCCGAATGTCCGAGTCCGGCATTCAGATACAAAAAAACAGTGAAGCAGGCGAAGTCCTACTCTCCCGCGAAGCAAATCGCAGTACCATCGGCGCTGGAGGGCTTAACTTCCGGGTTCGGCATGGGACCGGGTGGACCCCCTCCGCTATTCTCA